>Ga0154525_130_pt1 | contig 121129 bp, 120 predicted proteins | sample RifGroE2_FD_105668 | JGI IMG/M metagenome (GOLD analysis project Ga0154525, IMG submission 105668) | Firmicutes bacterium GWE2_51_13
TGTATAATCATAAGGCAATTGCTCAATATTGTAACAATACAGAACTGGAGGTGGCTCTTGTGAAAAGAACTTATCAACCGAGCAAACGAAAACACCAAAAGGTCCACGGTTTCAGAGCCCGAATGAAAACGGTCGGAGGACGCAAAGTCTTAGCCCGTCGTCGTGCTAGAGGCAGGAAGGTCTTGTCGGCGTAAAGTCACCTAAGGGTGGCTTTTTTTATCAATCCCATGAAAAAACTCTACAGGGTAAAAAAGAATGAAGACTTCCAGAAAATCCTCAACCGCAGGAAATTCTTTACGTGTGCTTCCTTCGCCCTCTATGTTAAAGAGCGTCCGGCGAGTACAGGAAACGCCAGGATCGGGATTTCCGTGTCGAAGAAACTTGGAAACGCGGTCGTCCGCAACAAAATCAAGCGGCAAGTCCGCATGATGTGCCAAGAAATTTACAGTTTTTCTGAAAATTATGACTCGATTGTGCTTGTTCGTCAGGGTTTTTTGAAATTGGACTTCCATGCCAATAAAAAAGAGTTGGAAAACCTGGTTAAAAAAGTTAAAATGTAGTGTACCCACCGTAACACGTAAGGAGATTCGAATGAAAAATTTAAGAAGCAAAAAATTCCTGATGTACGCCCCTCTATTATTGGTGTTGTTGAGCGGCTGTACTCGGATTACTGACAGTAAAGGTCACGTACTCGAAGAGTACCTAATCAAGCTGTCCACGACGTTCGCCAGCGTTCTGGACGAAAGTTGGTTCACCGCGTTCTTGGTCTATCCTTTAGCACAGGCGATCAACTTCATTTCCACCTATGCCAACGTCGTCTTCGCGATCATCATCGTCACTATCGGCATCAAGTTGTTGACCTTGACCTTCACGATCAAATCCACCGTCGCTTCGCAGAAGATGCAGGTCATCCAACCTGAAATGAAGAAAGTCCAAGACAAATATGCCGGCAAGACCGACGACCGTTCCAAGATGATGATGGGACAGGAAATGAACGACCTGTACAAGAAACACAACATCAACCCGTTCGGTACGATTTTGATCACCTTCATCCAGTTGCCGATCATCTTCGCGATGTATCAAGCCGTTCAACGTTCCGTCGCCGTCCAGACCGGGTCGATCCTCGGACAAAGCCTACAGAACACACCGTTGTCGGGATTCACGACGATTACCACCGGCGGATGGGTTTATGTACTTATCTTCTTGTTGATGGCCGTCTTCCAATTCTTGTCGATGAAACTGCCGACTTGGTTGGCGGAACGCACCTCAAAGAAGAACAAGCCGATCCACCATCCTGGGGATAAGCCGAAGAAGGGCAATTCGATGAACACCGTCATGTACACTTCATTGGGTATGATTTTGTTCCTGTCCATCAGTTGGCCGACCGCGATGTCCTTGTACTGGTTGATTTCAGCCGTGGCACAAGTAGCGCAAACCTTATACATTCAACACTACTTCATCGACAAACCTGAAGGTAAAGCCGTATGAAGAAATATTCCGGTAAGAATCTGGATGATGTACTCCAGAACGCCGCTCGCGAAAAAGGCGTCACCGTCGAGGAACTGACTTATTTCGTGACGGAAGAGAAAGCCGGATTCCTTGGATTTGGAACGTCGGTTACGGCGGAAATCTATGCCATGGTCGATGTGAAGGAATTCCTCAAGGAATACCTGGATCGTTTCTTCACTTCTTTGGAACAGAATGTGGAAGTCGACGTCCAACAAGACGGCGAAACGTTTAAAATCATGCTGAACGCAGAGAATAACGCGATTTTGATCGGAAAGAACGGACAGACGTTGACAGCCATGAATACCGTGGTTCGCGCCGCCGTGAATTCCGCCTTCAGGCGTCGCTTCAACGTGATGATCGATATCAACAACTATAAGGTCGACCGTTACGACAAGGTGAAGAGTATCGCTTCCCGCGTCGCTCGCACCGTCCAACGCACCAAAATCAGCGCAACGCTCGATCCGATGCCCAATGACGAACGAAAAGTCGTCCACCAGTTCCTTAGCGAGATGAAAAACATCCGCACGGAATCGGAAGGCGAAGGAATCAACCGTCGCTTGCGCATCCACTTCGACCGTACGAAAAACAACGATGTAAAATAGACCTCACGGTCTATTTTTTTAGGTTATTTAAGGAAATCGTCACGCCGTGGATTGAAAATATCCAATAGTTTTCCGGGTGTCAGCGAATTGACGCAATGGGGAACGTTTCCCGGGAGGAAGATCGAATCACCGGGGGTCATCATTATCATCTCCCCATTCAGGTTCAGTTCGAACATCCCTTCAAGGATGACACAAATCTGATCATGGAAATGGGAATGAGGGACATCGACGAATTCGTCTGAGAAACTGACTTCGACCGTCATCAACGACGGACCATGGGCGAGGATTTTACGAGTGATGGGTCCTTTGACCGCGATCACGGGGGAATCTGAGTATTTCACGAGTTCTGGCATAAGAAATTCTCCTTTGATTGGGTAAATTATAACGTTAACTCGAATCTCTGGGTATAAAAAATCGAAAAGTTAAATAATATTAAATATAACTTGAATAATATTAAATATAATACTAAAATAAAACTATATATACGAGGTGAGTTATGAAACAGGATACTCTGCCGGATTGGTTGACAGAATTGGATAGCGAAGACATTACGTTCATGCGGAATTTTATTTTGTCTTCAGGCTCCCTGAAGGAAATCGCGGTATTGTATGGAGTGACTTATCCGACGGTACGGTTGAGACTTGATCGATTGATTCAACGCATTCAAGTTAGTAATGAACAAGGGAACGATCCTTACGTCGCAATGATCAAAAGAATGGCGATCAATGAGAAAATCGATCTCGACACAGCCAAGGTTTTGATTAGTGAATATCGTAAGACAAAGAAAGTGGGGGAATAAAAATGAGCGACTTTATACAGTATATGTATCTATTCATCGCACTATGGGGAGTGCTTCTGATAGGATTGACTTTTCTTGAAATCCATTTAGCGATGAGAAAGGAAAAATATGTTGGATTGGTTCTTCCTTTGGCCGATTTTCTACTTGCCGTGATTCTAACGATGATGGTTCCATTCCTTTTCCCAATATGGTTTATCCTCGTCTTTGCCATCCCGGCAATCGAACAAACGATTATCTATTATGTTTGCCGAAAAATCGTGAACGAGAAAAAGACGGAGCTTGAAAGAATGCAATTAACCGATTTTTAGCAAGTTTGGTACCTTAACTCCCTACAATCGACCTTCGTATTGACTTTCCGCATGAATCGAAGTAAAGTATGAATGACAAAAGAAACACCTTTAACGGTAGTCCAGTGAGGCTAAGAAGGGTAGCGCAAGAAGATCTCGGATCTTCTACTTCAATGACGCAACGACCCTCTTATCCTTGATAAGGGGTTTTTTATGGAGGGAGACAACGGTATGGAAATGGAAAAAGTGATCGTCGATTCGGAAACGATGAAGCGTGCGCTGACGAGAATCACCTATGAAGTGATCGAACGTCACAAGAATCTGGATAATCTGGTGTTGGTCGGGATTAAGACACGGGGGATTCCCTTGGCGAAACGGATCGCGGAACGATTCCGCCTTCTCGAAGGGATCATCATCCCGGTCGGGGAATTGGATATCACCTTGTATCGCGACGACATCCGCCAAACCGACGAACCGGTGGCGAAGAAGAACGAATTGCCCTTCGACGTTGCGGGAAAACAGGTGTTGTTGGTGGATGATGTCCTCTATACAGGGCGTACGATCCGTGCAGCGATGGATGCGGTGATGGATCTGGGTCGACCGATCAGTATCGGGTTGGCCGTCTTGGTCGACCGGGGTCATCGGGAATTGCCGATCCGCGCCGATTTCGTCGGGAAAAACATTCCGACCTCCAAAGATGAAAGTATCAAAGTAGAGATGGAAGAGATCGACGGGATCGATCGCATCCTGCTTAAGAAAGCGATATAGATGGTTCTTTAACCGAGTACAGAGAGACCCGGAAGAGCTACGAACGCGAATCTTTTCGTTCACACAAGCTCTTCACTCGGGTATCTCGGGGTGTTGAGCTTTTTTTACGAAGGAGGGGCGATATGTCCGAAACCATGACGATGAAACATCTGCTAAGTGTCGAGGCGTTGACGATCGATGAGATCCACGCGTTGATTCGACGGGCGAAAGAATTTAAACACGGTGAAAACGTAACATTGAAACGGCAGGTCTTTGCGTCGAACTTGTTTTTCGAGAACAGTACGCGGACGCACCGGAGTTTCGAGATGGCGCAGAAGAAACTGGGGATGGGCGTGATCCAATTCGAACCTTCGACCAGTTCGGTCAATAAAGGGGAGACGCTCTACGACACCGTGTTGACGATGGCCGCGATCGGGGTCGAGGTGATGGTGATCCGTCATCCTCAAGATGAGTATTATGCGGATCTCCTTCATTTACCGGTGTCGATCATCAATGGTGGCGACGGGCGGGGTCAACATCCGACCCAGTGTTTATTGGATCTGATGACGATCCATGAAGAATTCGGCACGTTTGAAGGGTTGAAGGTCGCCATTCTCGGGGACATCCGCTATTCACGCGTCGCACGATCCAATGCGATGGTTTTGAAACGCTTAGGGGCGACGGTGCTGTTCGCCGGTCCGGAATTTTGGTATGACGAAGCGTTCGATGCCTTCGGGACAAGGGTCGATGTCGATGAGGTAATCAAAGAAGCGGATGTGGTTATGCTTCTGAGGGTGCAACACGAGCGTCATGCGGGGGATGAATCCTTTTCGAAAGAAAGTTACCATGCCCAATACGGGTTGACGAATAAGAGATGGAAAACGATGAAACCCGGGGCGATCCTCATGCATCCCGCTCCGGTGAATCGCGATGTGGAACTGGCGGATGCCTTGGTTGAAGCGAAGAATTCACGCATCGTTCGCCAGATGGAAAACGGGGTCTTCATCCGGATGGCGGTGTTGGAAGCGATACTGAAAGGCAGGGGAGTCCTATGAGCTTGTTGATCAAAAACGCAAAGCGTGTCCTTGAAAACGATGAATTTGAACGAGTCGATGTTCTGATTCATGGGAATCGAATCGAACGAATCGGAGAAATACAAGATAATGCGGATGAAGTCATCGATGCGGACGGGGCGCTGATCACTTCAGGATTTATCGATGTCCATGTCCATTTGCGTGAGCCGGGGTTTGAAGCGAAGGAAACCATCAAGAGCGGGACAAGGGCGGCGGCCCATGGCGGATATACGACGATCTGTGCGATGCCCAATACGAATCCCGCACCGGATACGGTCAATCGAATGGATCATGTGATGGGGATCATCACGCAAGACGCGATCGTCCGCGTTCTGCCGTATGCTCCGATCACGGAAGGGTTGAAAAGCGAAACCTTGGTCGATTTCGAGCGATTGAAAGAACACGGGGCCTTCGCCTTCACCAACGACGGGGTCGGGGTTCAGAGCGGAAGGGTGATGTATGAAGCGATGAGGCAAGCACGGAAGATCAATGCGGTGGTGGTCGCCCATGCGGAAGACGAAGGGTTGAAATACGGCGGCGTGATGCATGAGGGAAACGTCAGTTGTCGATTGGGGGTGCCGGGGATTCCAAGCGTGAGCGAGTCGTCCCAAGTCGCCCGGGATTTGCTTCTGGCGGAAGCGACCGGCGTGCACTACCATGTCTGCCATGTTTCGGCGAAAGAGACGGTCCGGGTGATCCGGGATGCAAAGAGAGCGGGAATCCACGTAACCTGCGAAACGACACCGCATAATCTGGTGTTGGCGGATACGGATATTTTGGAATTGAATGCGAATTTCAAGATGAATCCTCCCTTGCGCTCGAAAGAAGACCAAGCCGCTCTGATCGAAGGGCTGCTAGACGGAACCATCGATCAGATCGTCACCGACCATGCGCCGCATACAAGCCAGGAAAAGGCGAAAGGGATGCTGGAAGCCCCGTTCGGGATCATCGGGATGGAGACGGCGTTTCCCGTCCTGTATACGAAGCTGGTGAAAACCGGGGTGTTCTCCTTGAAACAACTGCTGCTTTGGATGAGCGAAACCCCGGCGAAAACCTTTGGCTTGCCTCGGGGGAAAATGGAGGTCGGCGAAGTCGCGGACCTTACCTTGATCGATCTTGAGAAGAAAACGATCATCGACGCGTCTCGGTTCGAATCGAAATCTTCGAATTGTCCGTTTATCTGCTGGGAAGTCTACGGGGAGACCGTCATGACGATCGTGGATGGAAAGATCGTCTGGAAGCGAGGGTAAATGGAAAAAATACTGTTATTGGAAGACGGAACGATGTTTCATGGCGAAGGATTCGGCTATGAAGGGGAATGCGTCGGCGAAGTGGTATTCACGACGGGGATGAGCGGGTATCAGGAAGCCATCACCGACCAATCGTTCAACGGGCAGATTCTGACCTTCACCTATCCCTTGATCGGCAATTGCGGAATCAACCGGGATGACAGCGAATCCATCCATCCGACCTGTCGGGGGATCATCGTGAAAGAAGCCGCGCGACGTCCGTCCAATTGGCGTTGCGCGATGGATTTGGATACGTTCCTTAAGAATAAGAAAATCCCGGGTATTCAAGGGATCGATACACGTAAACTTACGAAAATGCTTCGGGATCAAGGGACGATCAAAGGCTGCATCGTCGATGCGAATCTCGACCTTGATCACGCATTGTTGGAACTACGGGCGAAGAAACTGCCGACCAACCAGGTCTCACAGGTCTCGACACCCACCGCTTATCCCAATCCGGGAACCAAACGCCGGGTCGTCGTCGTGGATTTCGGACTGAAGCACAGTATTCTGCGCGAACTGGCGAAACGCGGATGCGATGTCGTCGTGCTACCTTACGATTCAAGCGCACAGGATGTGCTTAGCCAACTTCCCGACGGTGTGATGTTGACCAATGGTCCGGGAGATCCCAAGGATGTACCGGAAGCGGTCGCGATGATTAGAGAAATCTTAGGGAAAGTTCCGATCTTCGGGATCTGTCTAGGTCATCAATTGTTCGCCCTTTCCTGCAATGCGGATACCTATAAACTGAAATTCGGACACCGCGGGTTCAACCACCCCGTCCGGGAAGTCGCAACGGGAAGAATCGATTTCACTTCACAAAACCATGGTTACGCGGTCGATCCCGAAAGTCTTGCGGGAACGAATTTGATGGTGACGCATTTGGAGATCAACGACAATACGATCGAAGGGATTCGGCACCGCGACGTGCCTGCCTTCAGTGTGCAATTCCATCCGGATGCGACACCGGGGCCGCACGACGCCGTCCATCTCTTCGATGATTTCATGGAAAGCATGGATACATGGAAGGAGGGGAAACATGCCTAAACGTACGGACATCCACAAGATCCTGGTCATCGGCTCGGGTCCGATCGTCATCGGCCAAGCCGCGGAATTCGATTATGCGGGCACGCAGGCGTGTCTTTCACTCAGGGAAGAAGGGTATGAGGTCGTTCTCATCAATTCCAACCCCGCGACCATCATGACGGATAAAGAAATCGCCGACAAAGTCTACATCGAACCGATCACTTTCGAATTCGTGACGAAAGTCCTGCGTAAGGAAAGACCGGATGCGATCCTGGCGACCTTGGGCGGACAGACCGGACTAAACATGGCCAAGGAACTGGCCGATTCCGGAATCTTGCGTGAGTTGAAGATCGAATTGTTGGGGACGAAGCTGGAAGCGATCGAACAAGCCGAAGACCGCGAGTTGTTTAAGTCCCTGATGGAAGAAATCGGCGAACCGGTTCCCGTCAGCGCGATCGTCCATAACGTCGATGAAGCGCTTGAGTTCGCGAAGAAGATCGGGTATCCGGTGATCGTGCGTCCGGCGTTCACGTTAGGTGGAACCGGTGGCGGGATGTGCGAAAACGCCGAGGTCTTGGCCGAAGTGGTCGAGAACGGATTGAAACTTTCGCCGGTCACCCAGTGTTTGATCGAGATGAGCATCGCCGGATACAAGGAAATCGAATATGAAGTCATGCGCGATCGTGCCGACAATGCGATCGTCGTCTGCAACATGGAGAACTTCGATCCTGTCGGGATCCATACGGGGGATTCGATCGTTTTCGCCCCGAGTCAGACGCTGACCGATGTCGAATATCAACTTCTACGCGATGCTTCCCTGAAAATCATCCGGGCGTTGAAGATCGAAGGCGGATGCAACGTCCAGTTGGCGCTGCACCCCGACTCGTTTGACTATTTCATCATCGAAGTGAATCCCCGGGTATCCCGTTCTTCGGCTTTGGCTTCCAAAGCCACCGGGTATCCGATCGCCAAGATCGCCGCGAAAATCGCGGTCGGGTTGACGCTTGACGAAATCCGTAATCCGGTGACCTTGACGACCTACGCCCAATTCGAACCGGCCTTGGATTACGTGGTCGCGAAAATCCCGCGTTGGCCGTTCGATAAGTTCGAAAAAGGGGATCGGCGTCTGGGGACGCAGATGAAGGCGACCGGTGAAGTCATGGCGATCGGAAGGACGATTGAAGAGTCCCTTCTCAAAGCCGTTCGTTCGCTGGAATTGGGGACGACGCATCTGTCGCTCAAGAAAATCGACGAAGCCGATGATTCCTTTCTGACAAGCAAACTCGTCAAAGCGCAGGACGACCGTTTGTTTTACCTGGTCGAGGCGCTCCGCAGGGGATATGACATCGAAGAAATCCACAGCCTCACCAAGATTGATCTCTTCTTCCTGGATAAGCTTCAGCACATCGTCGAGCTTGAGAGTGTTGCGATGAACCATCCGATGGATCTGAAGGCGCTGAAGAAGTTGAAAACCTACGGGTTCAGCGATCCGACCATCGCCCGTTTCTGGAATAAGAGCACGCTGGAAGTCGAGACCTTCAGAAAAGAGAACAAGGTGATTCCTGTCTACAAGATGGTCGATACCTGCGCCGGCGAGTTCGCCAGCAGCACCCCGTACTTCTATGCGACCTACGAAGAGGAAAACGAGAGTTTCAAATCAGGGAGACCCTCCATCGTCGTATTGGGATCGGGACCGATCCGGATCGGTCAGGGGATCGAGTTCGACTATGCGACGGTGCATTGCGTAAAAGCCATCCAAAAGGCCGGATACGAAGCGATCATCGTCAACAGTAACCCGGAAACCGTGTCGACCGACTTTTCAATCGCGGATAAACTCTACTTCGAACCTCTAACCACGGAGGACGTCATGCATATCCTGGATTTGGAGAAACCGTTGGGGGTCATCGTCCAGTTCGGAGGGCAGACCGCCATCAATCTCGCGTCTTCCCTTTCAGAAAGAGGGATCAAGATCCTTGGCACCGCGCTGGAAGACCTGGATCGTGCGGAAGACCGCAAAGCCTTTGAAAGCGCGTTGCGTGAACTGAAGATCCCGCAACCCCTGGGGGCGGCGGCGACCAACGAACAAGAGGCGATTCAAATCGCACAACGGATCGGGTATCCAGTGTTATGCAGACCGAGTTACGTCATCGGAGGGCGTGCGATGGAAATCATCGACACGCCGGAAATGTTGAGTAGATATATCCAGAACGCCGTCCAAGCGTCGCAGGAACACCCGGTCCTGATCGACCGCTACCTTCAAGGGAAAGAATGCGAAGTCGATGCGATTTGCGACGGGAAAACCGTCTTGATCCCGGGAATCATGGAACACATCGAAGGGTCGGGTGTCCATAGCGGGGACTCGATGGCCGTGTACCCTCCGCAATCCCTGTCCCGACAAAACATCGATACGATCGTGGATTATACCCGGAAGTTATCCCTGGGTCTCAAATGCATCGGGATGATGAATGTCCAATTCATCATCCATCGTGACGAAGTTTATGTCATCGAAGTCAATCCGAGGTCTTCACGGACCGTCCCTTTCCTGAGTAAAGTCACCGACATCCCGATGGCGCAGATCGCCACACGGGTGATCCTGGGTGAAACGTTGAAGGATATGGGATATCTCGACGGATTGGTCGAACCGGGGGATCGCATCCATGTGAAAGCACCGGTGTTCTCCTTTGCGAAACTACGTCGGGTCGATACGACCTTGGGACCGGAAATGAAATCCACGGGGGAAGTCATGGGCTCGGATATGACCTTGGATAAAGCCTTATACAAAGCGTTCGCCGCAAGCGGGTATAAACTACTCGATCACGGAACGGTGCTCTTTACGATCGAAGACGCGAAGAAAGAAGAAGCGATGAAACTGGCGAAACGGTTCATCCAGATCGGCTATGCGATCCTCGCGACCCCGGGGACGGCGACCTATTTCCGCGACCACGGGATCAGCGTCGTCGAAGTCAGCAAGATCAACGTCGATTCCGAATGCAATATCCTCGAGTTATTGCGCAAGAATAAGATTTCCTTGGTCGTCAACGTCCTGTCGCAGGACCGTAGCGTGACCTCGGATGGTTTCCTCATCCGTCGGGAAGCGGTCGAACACGGGATTCCACAAGTCACATCGATCGATACGGCACGCGCCATCGTGCATGTCTTGGAGTCGCGTTCCTTCGCGACCCAGACCCTTTAGGAGGAAACATGATCCAAGAAAAACAAACGATTTTGTGGAATAAGGAAATCGCACCGGACATCTTCGAACTGACCTTACAAGGGGAGATGGTGGAAGATATGATCCCCGGACAATTCGTCCACATCCAAGTCCCGAGGGAAGATCTTCTTCTGCGTCGCCCCATCAGTGTCGCGACGACCGATGTGGAGATGGGAACCTATCGAGTCTTGATCCGCGTCGACGGCGAAGGGACGCAGTCCATCTGTAACCAACATGCCGGAATGACCTTGGATGTCCTGGGTCCGCTTGGGAATGGCTTCGACATCTCCTTCCTTCATCCGAAAGACAGGGTCCTGATCGTCGGGGGAGGGATCGGTGTTCCTCCACTTCTTGGACTGGCCAACGCGCTACACGAGAAAGACATCGACATGGACATCGTGCTCGGCTTTCAGACCCGCAGCGCCATCGTCTATGAAGATGAATTCAAACGACTCGGAGAAGTGACGATCACGACGGATGACGGATCCTACGGAACCCACGGCTATGTTTCCGCACTCGTGAATACCCTAGACCATACCTACCAGGCGATCTATGCCTGTGGACCCAAAGGGCTCAACCGATATATCAACCAAAAATTCGAGGATCATCCCCATGCCTACATTTCTCTGGAAGAGCGGATGGGCTGCGGGATCGGGGCATGCGCGGCCTGCGTGTGCCAAAAACGGAAAGAAGAACGTGAAAACATCAAGATCTGCCAACACGGACCGGTATTCAAGACCGGCGAGGTGATCGTATGAACCGACTACGGGTGAAACTCCCCGGGTTGGATCTGAAAAACCCGATCATGCCGGCAAGCGGGTGTTTCGGGTTCGGCGGGGATTACGGGAAACTCTATGATTTGAATCTCTTGGGGGCGATCATGGTGAAAGCCACGACCCTGGAAGAGCGTTATGGAAACGAGACGCCGCGGGTGGCGGAGACCCCCTCGGGGATGCTGAACGCGATCGGCTTACAGAATCCAGGACTCGAGGATGTGTTGAATGAAAAGTTACCGAAGCTGCTTAAGTACGATTTGCCTGTGATCGCCAACGTGGCGGGTTCCACCGAAGAAGAATACATCGAAGTCGTACGAAGGATTTCCCAGGCGCCCAACGTCCATGCGATCGAGCTCAACATCTCCTGCCCCAACGTGAAACACGGCGGGATCGCCTTCGGGACCGATCCGATCGTCGTCGAGCGGCTGACACGGGCATGCAAAGACGTGTCGAGGGTTCCGCTCTATGTCAAGCTCTCACCCAACGTCACCGACATTGTCGAGATCGCGAAAGCCGTCCAACGGGGCGGCGCCGATGGGATCACGATGATCAATACCCTTTTGGGAATGCGGATCGATGTGAAGACACGCAAACCGATCTTGGCGAATCTGACCGGAGGTTTATCCGGTCCCGCCATCAAACCGATCGCCGTACGGATGGTCTATGCGGTGTCGCATGCGGTGGATCTTCCGATCATCGCGATGGGCGGCATCAAGACGGTCGACGATGTCCTTGAGTTCTTCATGGCCGGCGCCAGCGCGGTCGCGATCGGGACGATGAACTTCCACGATCCGATGATCCTTCCGAAATTGATCGACCAACTTCCAGGACGCATGGATGAGTTGGGAATCCCCTCGATCGAAGCATTGATTCAAAGCGTCAAGGAGGCACGTGCCCATGAATAAACCCATCATCGCCTTGGATTTCCCGTCATTCCGCGAAGTCGAAGCCTTCCTCAATAAGTTCGAAGGCGAATCGTTGTTTGTGAAAGTGGGGATGGAACTCTATTACCAAGAAGGACCGGACATCGTCCGCTACCTCAAAGACCACGGACATCAAGTGTTTCTCGATTTGAAACTCCACGACATCCCCAACACCGTCGAAAGCGCCATGCGCGGCTTGGCGAAGCTCGGAATCGATTTGACCAACGTGCATGCGGCCGGTGGGAAAGCCATGATGGAAGCAGCGCTCAACGGGTTAAGGGAAGGGACGCCTGAAGGGAAGACCGTTCCGAAGCTGATCGCGGTGACGCAATTGACGTCGACCACCGAAACCGCCATGCACCAGGAACAACTCATCCCCGTTAAACTGATCGAGAGTGTCACGCACTATGCCAAACTCGCCCAGGAAGCCGGTTTGGACGGGGTCGTGTGTTCTCCCCTTGAGGCGGATGCGGTCAGGGAAGCGACTTCCGAAGAATTCCTGAGGGTCACGCCGGGCATCCGTCCCAGCGATGCGGCGGTGAATGACCAAAAACGCATCACGACCCCGTCGATGGCGAAACAGATCGGCTCGACACATATCGTCGTCGGTCGTCCGATCACACGGGCGGAGAATCCGATCCAAGCCTACCTGGACATCCTGATGGAATGGAATGGAGAAACACGATGAACACGGCACAACGCATCGCAGAGCATCTTCTCAAGGTCGAGGCGGTCAGCCTGCGGCCCGACCATCCCTTCACCTGGGCGAGCGGGATCCTTTCCCCGATCTATTGCGATAATCGAATTACGTTAAGTTATCCGTCAGTCCGACGCGACATCGCCAATGAACTTGCCAAAACCATCCTTGAACACTACCCCGATGTGGAAGTGATCGCGGGGACGGCGACGGCGGGGATTCCCCAAGCCTGTTGGGTGGCGGAGATCTTGAATCTCCCCATGGTCTACATTCGGACGAAAGCCAAGGACCACGGGAAAGAGAACCAGATCGAAGGAAGAATCACAGCAGGACAAAAGATGGTCGTGATCGAAGATTTGATTTCGACCGGGGGTAGCGTGCTGGATGCCTGTGAAGCCGCACGGCGGGAAGGCGCGGATGTCCTGGGTGTCGCCGCGATCTTCACCTATCAACTCCCCAAAGGGATCGCCAATTTCGAAGCGCATGGACTTAAGTTGGTGACATTGAGCGATTACACCACCTTGCTTCAAGTCGCCCAGGATCAGGGATATATCCAAAAGGAACACCTTGACGTGTTGATGGAGTGGAAAAAAGACCCGCAAAACTGGAAAAGATGAATTGAATCAATGATATAATAGAAATATAAATCTATATAATAGAATACATAAAGAAAGAAAACGATGCGTCTCTGCATCGTTTTCTGTAGGTGATAGGGAAATAAGTAAGCAGGAAATTAAGGAATCAACGCAGAGATTTCGCTTAAGAGCGCGTTGATTTCGGAAAGAAGCTCGCTTCTTAAAAGTTGGATGTCGATGACTTGGGCATAAATGTCGTCGAGGGCTTCCGTATCCCTTGCCTTGATCAATTCTTTGATGCCGACTGTCAACTCACGAATGTCACCGGAAGTTTCTTTCAAAGAGGCATACTTTGTTTTGAGTTGTTCCGTTAATCCCTTGAGTTGGATTTTAAGGTTCTCATCGAGAACGACACCCGATTCCCTCAATTCATTCAACTCCAATTTGATGCCGGCGCGAAGTTCTTGATTCTGTGCCCAGATCACTTTGTTTTCTAAGCGATTCGTACGGATGGTGACGACTTTGTCGTGTACGGATGATCTTAGCACAGCGAGTTCTTGACGTCTTTCCTGATATTCCGTGACTTTTTCTTTCCAATTTTGAGTTTCGGTTGCGGTACTTGCGAAAATCGGAACGGTGGTCGAGAATAGAACCAAAACAGTAATCAAGATACGAGTCATCATGGACGTTGTCTTTTTCATTTCATTTCTCCTTTAGGGTTGAATCAATTCATCGTCGTTAATCTCATCGATAGCGACTTCCATAGTATCCAAATCATCGAGGATATTCTCCAGTTGATCCGCGATTTTCTTGGTATCGAGGGTTGGATCGGAATCGACAGTGTTCTTGCGGAACATGCCGCATCCTGACAAGAGGATCGATAAGAGAAGTAGTAGAGTAAGAAGTTTTTTCATCAAGCGTACCTTCCTTATGGCTAGAGTATAAAGGAGATGTAATTAAAAATCATGGGTTGAATCGTGGCAAACTTGTGGCAAACGTTTCTTTTTCGATGCTTTTGTGTTTCCATATAGACAAGGAGAATCAATTATGGGCAAACTGATCTATATCGCCGACGACGATAGTAATATTCGTGTCATTATTGGTAGTTTTCTTCGTAATGAAGGGTATGAGGTTTTGGACTTCGATACCGGAGATGCTTTGCTTGAGAGATTCTTCCAGTTCCCATCGGACATGGTGATTTTGGATCTGATGATGAGTGGGTCGGATGGGTTGACAATTTGCCGAAAGCTCCGTGAACGATTCAACGTACCCATCATCATCGTTTCGGCACGTGACAGCGAGCTTGATCGAATCACCGGGATTACGATGGGAAGCGACGACTATCTTGTCAAACCTTTTTCACCGGTTGAACTGGTGGCGCGCGTCAAAGCGTTGTTTCGCCGCATTTCACTGGATAAATCAACAAGCACTTCGGACCGCCTGGTTTTCGGGGAACTCAGCCTAAATCTCTCGACCCGCGAGTGTTTCTTTCATTCCGATCGGATCGACCTGACACCGACCGAACTCGCCTTTCTTGCCTATATGTTTCAAAACAACGGGAGAGCGGTTTCCCGCAACGAATTGCTTAAGAATGTGTGGAAATTCGACTTCGAAGCGGACACGCGGGCGACCGACGACATCTTGAAACGGTTACGCAAAAAGATTGCCTCCAGCAATGTGAAAATCGAATCGGTGTGGGGCTTTGGATTTAAATTGGCGTTGGAGGAGAAGAAATGAAAACTCTTCAGAAGAAGATATCCGGATCGATATTGTGGATCATCATCATTGTGCCGATTCTCATCATGATTCTTTTCAATTTAACCGCTCGGTATTATGTGAATCAATCCACCGCGAAAGAATTGAAGAATGTCGTGGAGAATATAAAGGAACTCTCCACACTGTATCTCGATGATGAACTGATCGATGAGAACGGAAACCAACTTTCGTTGGATAACATCAATCGATTGAAAGTGATTCGTTCCGCGCTACAAGTCTCGAAATTCTCCATGAACACCGAAATCGTCGTCGTCAACGCCAAGGGACGCGTCGTCTTTCCCCAATCGTATACCGACACTTTCCTGACAGATGCAATCGTTCGACGCGCACTTTCTAAAACGGCGGAGGAAGATCGGATCCTTCGTTTCTTCAGTGGTGGAAAAGGCTATATGTTCGTTTATGAAGATGTGGAGGGAGTGGTGGCTGACTATAAAGTGCTGTTCATCGCATCGGCCGCTTCAACCGATGCATTGATACGAATGATGAATCTTATTTTAGTCCTCGCCCTGTTGGTCTCGACGGGTGTGGGTGTCGCCGTCGTCCTCTCGGTATCGAAGAAAATTTCGATTCCGATCGTCAAGGCGTCCAAGGCGACGAAGAGACTTGGGGAAGGAGAATACATCCAGCTCGATGAAGAGAGCGATTGTTTGGAGGTTCATGACTTAATCGTCGGGATGAATCAAATGAGTAAAAAGCTAAAGCAAGGGGAAGAAGCGCAGAAAGACTTCCTACAGAACGCTTCACATGAACTACGCACACCGTTAATGTCGATCCAAGGGTATGCGGAAGGGATTTCCAACGGGATTTTCAAAGATGTGGAAAAGACGGCGGAAATCATCGCGGAAGAGTCGAAACGACTCACCGTTCTGGTCGATGAATTACTGACGTTGTCGCGAATCGAAGCCGGGAACTATGTCGGTCAATTCGATACGCTGAATGTTAGCGATGAAATCAAAGACTATGTTCAACGGGCGACAGGGTATGCGACGATGCAGAAAAAAACGATCCATCTTACTGTACCTGATGAACCGTTATTGATCCTAGCGGATGAGAGTTTATTATTCAAAGCGGTCTACAACGTGTTAACCAATGCGATCAAATATGCATCATCGAATGTGGATGTCACAGTCATGCAAGACCAAAAGACGGTTGTCTTGCGTATCGAAGATGATGGACAGGGGATTTCAGAGAAAGACCTTCCGCACATTTTCAAACGTTTCTATAAAGGGAAAAACGGGAACTTCGGACTAGGATTGGCGATTGCCAAGACTTCCGTTGAGTTCATGGGAGGGAAAATCTCTGCCCGAAATACGAAAGGGGCTTTATTTGAGATAAGTTTCCCCCGAAAAGTGTAGTCGACGGTCGGATGACTTCACTCAGTTAAGGTCCCAACCAACTTCGCCCGGTTCAGTATGCCTTTACCGTGAGGTGACTTACTGATGAGGTCGCTCAGGTCGACGCCGGCCATGGCACCGTTATAGTGTTCTCCGGCGGTCCACTCTTCAATGTCGGTCACGTCATAGATTTTACCATCGACGGCGACATAAGCTTTCGCCCCGTCCTTCCCGTCATATTCCGCAAGTTCGGTTAAGGTGAATTTCGGCAGCTCTTCGGTTTTCGGCGCTGCACAGCCTGCCAAGCCCAATAAGAGGACAATGAGTATCACTAAAAAGATTCGTTTGTTTTTCATAGGTTTCTCCATTTCAGTATATTCTAGTAAGTAGATTCTATCTTGTTTGCGGTAGGATTCAATAATTATGACCGAAAGAAAACATGCTTTCGCATGTCTTCAAATCATTGTTTTGTGAAGGGGATGCCTTGCGAGAGATCCGCGATCGTTTTATCCACATCATAGGTAAGCCCCATCTTCGTCGTGTCGTTGCCATCCGGCAAGACCTTGATTTCATAATCCCTTGTGTACGTCCCTTTGTCGGTCGTGATTTCGATCGTGAACTGAACGACGAAATTCAAATCGCCTTGCGAGATGCCCATGGCATTGAAGAACGCTTCCTTGTTTTCCGAGTAATCCATCGTGGTGGGATAACTCCCGATGCCCTTTTGGCGTACGACGAAGTGCAAATCTCCATAGCCGGTGCATGTCTTGGTGAAGTTGTCCGTCCCCGCGGCATAGGGGTCGTTGGCGATGCTGAGGTTGCCGACCCTGGAACCGCTCTTGATGCGAACGTTTTTGACCGAGCAGGAAAGGATGACGTCGGTTTGATTGGTGAGTTTAACCCCCGGATTGACGGTATACCACAGCGAAGCGATGTAGTTTTCCCCCAAATCATCGGCGGCGTAATCGTAATTGGATCGGATGAAATATCCGACGTCGCGGACCCCCGAGACAAAGACGGAACTTCCCTTGATCCCATAGATGAAGACCGCAGTTTTATTGGTGACATCATAGGTGAAATGGATGCTTTCACCGGCATCGTTGTAGGCGGCGTAACTATAGAAATTCATCTCGTAGTTGTAATTGACGGAGACCTTGAACTCCGACTCATAAAGCGTCGCAAGGAAGGTATTCACCGCGGAAACTTCCACATCCTTAAACTGGAATTTCACTTCATCCTTGGATTTGGTTTTACTGACAACGGTGAAACCGGGATCCGTGATCCCCGCCATCTCGTCTTGAACCCATTTTTGGTTTGAACTCTTGGACGAACAACCTGACAGAATGAGCACGACGCATAACAAGAACAGGATGTTTTTTATCGTTTTCATCAATCGCCTCCGGATGTCGACGCATCTTGATTTCATTATACACAATGAGTGTTGGGGTTCAAGGGGTAGAGGTAAGACAGGGATAGGAGTTCTTCGCGTTCGATTTGAAAAGATCGGTATCCACATTCACTTCCTTGGTATTGATGATGGCATGCCGATCCGACGTCCACATGATTGCGATCCCGCTACAATGGTCGATGAAGATGAATTCTTCACGCAAGACGACACCTGAGGAAGATTCGAGGTCGATGCGAATGGTGTTTGGGCAAAACAAATCGCATTCCCCACGATAAGCCACCAAAACATCCCCCGAAACAGGATCGGTGACACGCAAGACCTCGGAGTATTCGAGATACATACGATAGAAGAAGATCTTGTGCAGGTTGAACCCGCTTTGTATCAAAAGATAAGCAAGAAAGACGGAAAGAATCTTATGGGATAATACCCATTGTTTCATAGTGCCCCCGAATCGACCTAACCGATTCCCACGATCTAATTCCATCATAATCCCGTCGACGGACGAAGTAAAGCACGCAAGACAAGCCCGTCCTTTATCGTGTATAATATCTAGGCAAGAAGGTGATGGAATGAAAATGATCGTCGGCCTGGGGAATCCAGGGAAAACATATGAACAGTCCCGTCATAACACCGGGTTCAGGGTGTTGGAAGAGGTGTTGAGGAAAGTCGGGAACCCGTCGTTGGTCCGCAAATTCAAGGCGAAGGTCGCCACGGTGACGATCGGGGACGAACAGGTTCTTTTGATGAAACCCGAGACCTACATGAACCTTTCGGGGGAAGCGGTGGTCGAGGCGGCGCGTTTCTATAAGATCGAACCGAAGGATATCCTGGTGGTCTACGACGACCTGGATCTGCCGGTCGGGAAAGTGCGGTTACGTGAAAAAGGGAGTGCGGGGGGACAGAACGGGATGAAAAACATCATCCTCCACCTTCATACCCAGGAATTCCCGCGGATCAGGGTGGGGATCGATAAGAATCCGATGATCCCGACCGTCGACTATGTGTTGGGTAAAATCGAGAAAGAGAAACGGGAACTTCATCAGAAATCGATCGAACATGCGGCCGACGCGGCGATCGCGTTTGCAAAGCAACCGTTTTTGGATGTGATGAATCAATTCAACAAGAAGGTGGACTGATGGATCGGATTCTTCAGCACTTGATGAGAGAAGCTTCCGTACGGGCGCTGTCGAAGGGACAGGGCTCTTTTGCGCATTTGACGCTGATGCAGGAAGCGGCTTTGTTGGCGGCGACCTACCGCGTCCATCCCCAACCGATCTTCATCGTCAAACCCAACCTTTACCAGGCCCAGCATCTACATGCGAAACTCCAGACGTGGTTGAGCGACGAGGAAACCGCGCTCTTCCCAAGCGAAGAATCGCTGCGTGTCGAGGCGATCGCGTCGTCGCCTGAAATCAATGTCCAGAAAATGGAAACCTTAAGCCGATTGAGCGCGGGGAAGCCGATGATTTGCGTGACGCATGTCGGTGCGGCCCTACGGCACCTTCCCGATCCTGCGTACTTTCGCGAACGGACGGTCAAATTATCGCTGAACCAACGCATCGAACCGAAAGAACTGGCGGAGAGACTCCGCGTCATCGGCTATGCCCAGGTCAACCGTGTCGATCAACCGTGTTGTTTCGCGATGCGGGGAGGGATCGTTGATGTCTATCCGATCAACACCGAGGCGCCGCTGCGCATCGAGTTTTTCGACGTGGAAATCGAGAGTCTGCGTACTTTCGACCTGAGTTCGCAGCGATCCGTCCAAACCTTGGATGAGGTGGAAATCCAACCGGCGACCGATCTCCTGTTGACCGATGCGCAGATTGACAGGATCGTCGAAAAAGCGGAAGAGGCGTTGGCTCGCGAGAAAAACCGTCGTTCCATCGAAGAGTACGAAGTGCTTGAAAACAATGTCCAACGCGATTTGGACAGCATTAAGAACCATATCAAGGAGAATTATCTCTATCGTTATACCGCCTATCTCGATGACAACGATTCCGTTTTCTCCTATGCGAAGGATTCGTTGATTTTCATTTCCCCGATCCAGGATGTCAAGGACCATGTCCATCATCTGATGGAAGAAACGGTCGACTACCTCCAAGAAAAGAGCCAGGATCAAGAAGCACTGACCACGTTCTCTGTTTTCCATGACTTGAACACGGTGTTGGCGACGCATCGGAGGATCGATTTCGAACTGTTCGAGACCCATGGGAAAGAAATGCGGTTCCCGTTGCGGGATGTGCATTTCCCCCAGGAACCCTTGGCTCAAGCCGTCAAACTCATCGACATCGAACGTAAGAGAAAACACGTGATACTGTGTCTTAAGGATGCGGAGATCAAGAGTGTCATCGATGTCCTCTTAACCCAGAAGATCCCCTACACCCTAAGCGAGAAACCGTTGGATGAAGTTGGATTGATGATCGTGCATGAAGAGCGGGACGAAGGGTTCGAACTGATCGATCCGCCCGTCCTTGTGCTCACTTCGAAGGAACTTTTCCAACGTCATATCCCGATCGGAAGGTATGCGAATAAATTCAAGGAAGCCGAAACATTAAGCACCTACCAGGATTTACAGGTCGGGGACTATGTCGTGCACCACCAACACGGGGTCGGGAAATACCTTGGCATCTTGACCAAGGAAGTGGAAGGCGTCCACCGCGATTTCCTGCATATCGTTTTCCGCAGCGACGACCAATTGTTCGTTCCGTTGGAACAGTTCCAACTCGTCCGTAAGTTCGTATCGCGGGACGGCGTCGTTCCGAAACTGAATAAACTGGGGTCCAACGAGTGGACCAAGACGAAGGCGAAAATCAAAGAGAACGTACGCGACATCGCCGACCGTTTGATCGCGCTCTATGCGACACGGGAGAAAGACATCGCCTATGCGTTTGGACCCGATAGCGAGTTACAGGAAGAATTCGAGGAAGAATTCGAATATCCTTTGACCCAGGACCAGGCACAGGCGATCCAAGAGATTAAAGACGATATGATGCGGCCGAAACCGATGGATCGTCTGTTGTGCGGGGATGTGGGGTTCGGAAAGACCGAGGTGGCCATACGGGCGGCCTTCAAAGCGGTCGCGGAACACAAGCAAGTCGCGTTCCTTTGTCCGACCACCGTTCTATCGCGCCAACACTATCAGACGTTCCTGCGCCGGTTCGCGAACTATCCCGTCAATATCCGCGTCCTCAACCGTTTCGTCATCGAGAGCCAGGTCAAAGAAATCCTCCACGATGTGCGTGAAGGGAAAGTGGACATCCTGATCGGAACCCACCGCATTTTATCCAAGGATGTGCGGTTCAAGGATCTGGGTTTATTGGTCATCGACGAAGAACAACGCTTCGGGGTCGAACATAAAGAGAAGATCAAGGAAGTCAAACAGAGCGTCCATGTCCTCTCCCTCAGTGCCACGCCGATTCCCCGTACGCTACAAATGTCTTTAATCGGGGTACGATCGCTTTCACAATTGGAAACCCCGCCCCAGAACCGTCTTCCGGTACAGACCTATGTCTTACATAAAAACAAAGGGGTCATTAAGGAAGTCATCCAGCGCGAACTGGCACGCAACGGACAGGTGTTCTACCTCTTCAACAACGTTTCCCAGATTTTCAGCGTCGCCTATCAGATCAAGCAGGACATCCCCGAGGCGAAGGTCGCGGTCGCCCATGGGCAAATGCATCGCGAAGAGATCGAAGACGTCATGTATCGCTTCACCACCAACGAATACAACGTCCTGGTCTGTACGACGATCGTCGAAACGGGCATCGATATCCCCAACGCGAACACCATCGTCATCGACCAGGCGGACACGTTCGGATTGTCCCAACTCTACCAAATCAAAGGAAGGGTCGGGCGAAGCGACCGGTTGGCCTACGCCTACCTGATGTATTCGCCACGGAAACAGCTCTCCGAAATCGCGCAGAAAAGACTGCAGTCCATCAAGGAATTCACCGAACTTGGAAGCGGATATAAGATCGCGATGCGGGACTTGACCATCCGCGGTGCCGGGGAAATGTTGGGGGATTCCCAATCGGGATTCATCGACACGGTCGGCATCGATATGTACATCGAACTCCTATCGCAAGCGATCCAGGAGAAACGCTCAGGGATCCCCTATGTCGAGAAAGAGATGGCGATCAAGCAGAACATCCAGGTCGACGCCTACATCCCGCAGACGTTCGCGCCGCAGGATTTCGAGAAGATTTCGCTCTACCAGCGGATCGACAAGACCGATACCGAACATGAACTGAAGAAACTACAGGAAGAGATCATCGACCTCTACGGGAAACTGCCAAGGTCGGTCGTCCTCTTGTTTGAGAAGAAACGCTTGGAATTGTTGATCAAGGACCCAAGGGTCGCAAGTTTCAAGGAAAGAAAACAGAACGCCGAACTGGCGTTCAGCGTCGAGTGGTCGAAAACGGTCGACGGGGTGAAGCTGTTCAAGATGATCTCCGACCTCTCCACGACCGTGACCTTGAAATACACCGGGGGATCGATCATCGTGACCCTCCCGAAAACCGGTGAATGGTTGACCTTGGCCGTATCGATCCTCGAGCGAAGTGCCAAACTCACCCCGAAAGGAAACTCCCATGCGAATTGACAAATATCTTAAAGTATCCAGAATCCTGAAACGCCGTACGATCTCCAAGGAACTGGCGGACCAGGACCGCGTGCTTCTCAACGGGAAGGTCGCGAAACCTTCCAGCGAAGTCAAACCCGGGGATGAAATCGAACTATTCTTCGGGCATCGTCGCTTGAAGGTCCGCGTCTTGTCCATCGAATTCTCCATCCGGAAGTCCGACGCCGTCTCGATGTATGAAGTGTTGGACGAATCGATCATCCCGCACACGACCAACCCATAATCGTTCACAATCCGTCGCAACTGACACTCTTGCATTTTATGAAATTGTCAGTATAATGAAACTACACGAGCATTTCAACGATAAAGGAGACTCTTCATGGCCAAGAAGCGATTTCTGCGTCCCAAAAAATCAGTGCAGCGAATCATGAATGCGGTTTTACTGAGCGCGAGCGCCTTTATGTTGTTTCAGGTCGGGACGGAAGTGGCGGCGACGATCGAGTTGCGCCAACAACTGACATCGGCCCAGGGGCAACTCAGCGAACTCGAAGATGAGAACGCAGCCTTGGTTCAACAAAAAGAGAAACTGATGGATCCCGACTATGTGCGCAGTTATGCACGGGCGGCATATATGTTAAGTAAAGAAGGGGAACAGATTTTCTACCTTCCAAAAACCGATGAGGATGAATAAGGTGCCAAACGGCGCCTTTCTTTTGCGATCATTCATTTCATGTGCGAAAATTCACGAAAAATGGTAAAATGATACAGTTAAACAAGGAGACTCACTATGTCAAAAAGACCTGTCGTCTTAGTTGTGATGGACGGTGTCGGATTATCCGACAACGCCTATGGCAACGCGGTTAAAAACGCGTATACCCCCACATTGGATACCCTCATGGCTTCCTATCCCAACATCACCCTGAAAGCCCACGGAACCGCCGTCGGCCTCCCCAGCGATGAAGACATGGGGAATTCGGAAGTCGGTCATAACGCCTTGGGTTGCGGACAAATCTACGCCCAGGGTGCGAAACTAGTCAACGCCTCGATCGAATCCGGGGACATCTTCACATCGCAGACCTGGAACGAGATGAAGGCGTTCGCGAAAGACGGAACCGTGCATTTCATCGGCCTACTGTCGGATGGCAACGTCCATTCCCACATCGACCATCTCTTCGCCCTTGTCAAACAGGCGAAGATCGACGGATTGAAGAAAGTACGCGTCCATATCCTGTTGGATGGTCGCGACGTTCCCGAAACATCCGCCCTGATCTATGTCGACCAACTTGAAAACGTTTTGAGTGAAGTCAGCGATGCGACTTTCGATGCGAAGATCGCTTCGGGTGGCGGTCGGATGCGTGTCACCATGGACCGTTACGAAGCGGAATGGGGTATGGTCGAGATCGGATGGAAAACCCATGTCTTGGGTGAAGGCAGGATGTTCTCCAGTGCGAAAGAAGCGATCGAAACCTATCGTAGCGAAGGCGGATTCACCGACCAATTCCTGCCGGCGTTCGTGATCGCGGAAAACGGGAAAGCGGTCGGAACGATCGAAGACAACGATGCCGTCGTTCTATTCAACTTCCGTGGCGACCGTGCGTTGGAACTCTCCCGTGCCTTTGAAGAAGAAAAGTTCACGAAATTCGACCGTGTACGCCGGCCCAAGGTGTTCTATGCCGGGATGCTTCAATACGACGGCGACCTCAAAATCCCGACGAATTTCCTCGTGACCCCGCCGAAGATCAAACACACTTTGTCGGAATACCTCGTCGCCAACAAGATCCGTCAATACGCGGTCTCCGAAACGCAGAAATACGGTCACGTCACCTACTTCTGGAACGGGAACCGGACCGAGAAGTTCGACGACGCGCTTGAAACCTTCGTCGAAATCAGATCCGACGTCCTGCCTTTCGAACAGAGGCCGTGGATGCAATGCGCGCAGATCACCGATACGCTCATCGACGTCCTTAATAGCGGAAACTATGATTTCCTCAGATGCAACTACCCCAACGGCGATATGGTCGGACACACGGGCAACTACGAAGCCACCATCATCGGCGTCGAATCCGTCGACCTACAGCTCAAACGCGTCTATGACGCGGTACAAGCCGTCAACGGCATCCTGATCGTCACCGCCGACCACGGGAACGCGGATGAAATGTATGAAAAGTCGAAGGATCCCAAGGCGACCCCCAAAGCCAAGACGTCCCATACCCTCAATAAAGTTCCGCTCATCATCACCGGAGCCGAAGTGGAAATGAAGGAAGGGGCTTTCGGCCTTGCGAACATCGCGGCAACCGTCACCCGTCTGTTGGAACTCGAACCCGATCCGATTTGGCTGGAAAGCGTCATCAAATAATACTGAAGCACCGTGGAGAAAACCTCGGTGCTTTTTTTGGGGATATAGTTCTGTGGAAAAAGATTGTAAACGGTATTGTAAACAAAAACGGGGTTTATCGTAAACAAAATTGTAAACAAAAAGAGGGAAGAGTCCCTCAAGGTTGCTTTTGGAGATAATGGCTTAGTTTCAAGGTCAAGGCGATGGTTTTGCCGTCCATCAAGTCCCCGTCCATCGTGGCTTGGACCAAGGTGTCGAGGTCGACCTTCTTTACGTTCAGGAATTCCCCGTCATCCAGACGTTGACCGACGAATTCAAGCTCGGGGGCATAGTAGAGGTAGATGACTTCTTCAAGATAGGCCGGCGAAGGGATGAATTCACCCATCGGGATCATGACTTTCGCCTTGTACCCGGTTTCTTCCTCCAACTCCCGCATCGCGCAGGAAAGCGGATCTTCCCCGGGTTCGCGTTTCCCCGCCGGATACTCGGTGAATACCCGGGAGTGGGCATAACGGTATTGTTCGACCATCAGGAATCTCCCGTCGTCAAGGCGGGCGGCGATGCATACGCCGCCGGGATGTTCCACGATTTCCCGCAGGGCTTCCCGACCGTCGGGCAAGGTCACCTGGTCATGTCTCAGATTTACGATTTTCCCTTGAATCAAAGGTTTCGACGAACGCTTGGTTTCTTTCAAATTCATACGAATCCTCCTCAACACGCATCTATTATATCATAGCAATTTTGCGTATAATAGGGATGGAGGATACGCTATGAAAACTACACGTCACAGAAGACCCGGTATCCGATGGGGCAGGGTCGTACTATTGCCGATACTGGTGGTGGCGATCGCCGTCGCCTTTATGGCCGTCATCTATATCAATGATCAAAAGAACCTGAAATCGATCGAAGATCGAGTAAAACAGTTGCAGGAAGAACTACAGGAATACCTTAACGGGCATCAGAATCAAGAATTGGTTCAAACGGTCATCGCGAGCGCCGATGGGTTGGCGTTGCGGTATGAATACGAAGAGGCGCTGGTCATTCTAAAACAACATGATGCAATCCAAAGCAATGAAACAATTAAAGCAAAGATCGTGGAATATCAGACTGCTTTGGATAGCATGGTTGTTTATAGCGAAGATATTCAAATCATTTTTTTCCACACGCTGGTGAACAATACGAAACTAGCCTTTGATGGGAAGAGCGGCTATGATCTTTGGACGATAACCAACAATGAGTTTAAAGCCATCATCCAGCAACTTTATGATCGCCAGTACATCCTATACGATATCCATGATGCTTATGATTTAACGGCAGGGAAAATGGGGCGAAAGGTTGTCAAGGTTCCAGCCGGGAAAATCCCTTTGATTTTAATGGTCGACGAAATGGCGTATCAAGATCCAATGCCGTTAAAAGGATATGCTCGTGGAATGGGGATAAGGGATGGAGAAATCGTTTCTAGAATTTTGACTGCCGAAGGCGTCGATTACACGAAAGATGGGGATGTCGTCCCGATTATCGAAGAATTTCTTAAAACGCATCCGGATTTCTCATACAGAGGCGCACGTGGCGTGTTGTCATTGACGGGTTTCGCAGGAACACTCGGCTATCGGCTGACCAACGACATCGAAGTTAACGATGCTAAGTTACTGGCGAATCTACTTAAAGAAAAAGGGTGGGATTTCGCGTGTACGACGTATGCGGATCTAGAAGACATTTACGTAACGAACCCCACATATGCGAAAATCAAAGCCGATCTTAAGAAATGGGATGATAAGATCAAACCGATTGTCGGCGACAGTCTGATTTTTGTTAGTCCGTATGGGAATCGATTAAGCGGGGATAATTTACGGGCAATCCGTGAATACGGATATACGACGTACTTCTATGATGACAATCGGCCCAACGAGACTGTAAGCGAGAGCGTCCTCTTTCTATCACGTGTTGGAATTACCGGGCGAAGCTTCACGACCAATGCGAGTTACATCAATGAAAATTACTTCAAAATCAGTGAAATTCTCGATCCAGCTCGCTAAGTCGGACAAAAAAACTAAAACGTGATATTCTAGCGGTAAGGGAACTTACCGTTTTATTATTAGAGAAAAGGCACAGACATGAAAAAAAAGATAAACAAAAAACGTAAAATACTATGGAGAAGAGTTCTCATTATTCCGGCACTCATCCTTTTCCTCGTGTTTGCATTCATGACGTTGAAATATAAGGAAGACCAAAATTTTCTGCAAGCCATCAACGAAAAAATCGTCGAGATGCAGGAACAACTTGAAGAATATCTGAATGCGCATCAGAACGACGCGTTGATCGATCAGGTGATCCTTGAAGCGAACGCCATGGGCGAGGGATATGCCTATGAAGAAGCGTTGGCTTTATTAGTGCAGAATCCGAAAATACAGAACGATGCCAGAATCAAAGAAAGGGTCGCCTACTTTCAGAACACGATCGATTCCTTGGTGGATTACGATTCCCCGGTACGGCATCTCTTTTTCCACAATCTGATCATCGACCCTTCGATCGCGTTTGGGGAAGACAGCCACAACGCGGCCGGGTATAACAGTTGGAACATCACCGTCTACGAGTTCAAACGAATCATCGACGAGATGTATGATAGAGGGTATGTCGTGGTGGATTTCTATGACGTTTATGAATACAAAGAAGGTAAATATATCCGCAAACCGTTGAAACTTCCCGAAGGAAAGATCCCTTTCATTTTTTCGATCGACGATATGTCTTATCCGGATCCGAAACCGGAGGATGGATTCGCACGTGGGTTGACCTTACAGGACGGGGAAATCCTCACCCGCGTACTCACCGCCGACGGGGAAACCCTGACGAACGACGGGGACATCATCCCGATTCTTGAAACCTTCATCCACGAGCATCCGGATTTTTCCTACAAGAACGCCCGCGGTATCCTCGCGTTGAGCGGACATGCGGGGACGCTCGGATTCCGTCTTACAAACAACGACGAGATCGAAGCGGCTACCCAGGTCGTGACGGCGCTTAAGGAAAAAGGGTGGATCTTCGCCAACCACAGTTATAGCCATGCGGACGGAGTGTACTATTCAACATCCTCGGTCGCGGAAAAAATCGAGGAAGACTTCACGAAATGGACAACGAAAATCGGATCGATCGCAGGAGAGACCGAGTTGTTCGTCGCGCCGTTCGGATACAAACTGACCGGTGACAGCCTTCAAGTGGTCAAGGATCATGGGTATCGCGCCTATTTCATCGTCGATCGCCGAGGGGATGTCACCGTGATGAACGGGATGACCTTTTTCGCCCGCGTCGACATCGACGGGGTCAGCATGACCAAGGACGCGGCTTACCTCAGCGAGCATTTCTTTGATGTTCAACGTGTTCTCGATCCCGCCCGACCTTGATTTGTTTGCGTGGGGTTGGCATGGTATAATGACACAGTGAGGGCTTCGTATGCGAAACGGACTTTTTATAACGCTGGAAGGACCTGACGGGAGTGGTAAAACCACCGTCAGTCAATATTTAATGAAGGCGCTGGTACAGCGTGGATTCGACGTGGTTGTGACACGTGAACCGGGAGGGATCGACATCGCGGAACAAATCCGCCATGTCATCCTGGATCCCAAGAACACGGCGATGGATGTGAAAACCGAAGCCTTGCTTTATGCCGCTTCGCGGCGTCAACACTTGATCGAAAAAGTGTTGCCCGCCCTATCTGAGGGGAAACTGGTTTTGTGTGATCGCTTCGTCGATAGTTCGCTGGCCTATCAAGGCGTCGGACGCGGAATCGGTTTCGATGAAGTCCTTTCCATCAATGCGTTCGCGATCGAAGGGCATTTTCCCGACATCACCCTCTATTTCGACTTGCCGGCGGAAGTCGGTCTGCAACGGATCTCCGGACGTCGTTTTTTGGATCGTTTGGACCAGGAAGAAGTCGGATTCCATCTCCGGGTCGTCGAAGGATACAAAGAAGTCTTGAAACGATTCGCCGACCGGATCACCGTCATCGATGCGAACCAAAAGGTCGACCAAGTCTGTGTCGAGGCGTTGGACGCTTTATTGAAGAGGATCGAAGAACATGGGGAAAAGTGAGCTCAGCGTACGTCAGCCGATCGCGTTCGCCATTTTAACCAAAGCGTTTGAAAGCAAACATCTCTCCCATGCCTATTTATTCAGCGGGAAGCGCGGAAGCAAACAGCGGGATTTGGCGATCTTGTTCGCCCAGACCTTGGTTTGTCCCAACGCGAACCCCTGGGCCTGCGAAGAATGCGAGTCGTGTCAAAGAGTCCTGCATGGCAATTACGCCGACATGATCCTGATCGACGGTAGCGACCGTACGATCAAGAAGGAAGAAATCCTGAAAATCCAGGATCAATTCTCGAAGACGGCGTTGGAAGGCGCGGGAAAGAAGATTTATATTCTCGACCCGGCGGAAAACGCGACGACCGAAGCACTCAATAGTCTCCTGAAGTTTTTGGAAGAACCCTCGGGCAACGATACCCATGCCATCTTGATCAGCGAACAACCCGAACGTCTCTTGGAGACAATCGTCTCGCGATGTCAAAACATCCCCTTCACCACGTCGATGAAAGACTTGTTGGAGGAGAAACTTGCGGTGATGGAATTGGATCCCTTCGATGAAAGGATGTTGCGTCAGTTCGTCAACGACCCGGAGGAGATCAAGGAAGTCTCCGAATCGGATGACTACCAAAGCGCGGTTTCCTTGTTCGGCCAGTTCATCGATGAATACCTAGCCCAGACTTTCGCGGGTGAATTGTTTTTCCAAAGCCAGGTGTTGCGTGGGAAAGACCCCGCAAGCAACCGGAAAGCCTTGGCGTATTTCCTAAGGATCGGTATGCTTTTCTTCAAAGATGTGAAATACAACGTCGATTTCAAGAATGAAGCCTGGAATCGTCGGAAAGAAGCGGTCAGCCGACGGTTCGACTGCGTCAAAGTCTTCATGCTATTCAACGAGAGTGAATCGAAGATATCCGGGAACGCGAATCTCGGTCTGCTTATCGATTCGATCCTCTATCAACTCAAGGAGGTTACCGTATGAACGAACATCAACCGGAGCATCTGAATCACGATTCCGCTCCGCGCTATAAGTCCGCTTTCTCCATCCGATTCAAAGGCAATAAGAAAGCCTATACCTTCGGCACCACCCACGATGGATTTGCCTATGGCGACCATGTGGTCGTCGAGACCATCCGCGGGATCGAACTTGGCGAAATCATCAGTGAAGCCCGGGACATCGCAACGATCGACCATGCGCTTGAACTGAAGCCGATCTTACGCAAAGCGACCCGGGAAGACATTTCCAACTACGAACGCAATAAAGAATTGGCTAAGGAAGCCATCCATAAATGCAACGAAGCCATTAAGAAGTGCAAACTCGACATGAATCTGATCAGTGCGGAATATACGCTGGATCGATCCAAAGTCATTTTCATCTATGTCGCCGACGAACGCGTCGATTTCCGCGACCTGTTGAAAGAGTTGGCGATGGTCTTCAAGTGTCGGATCGAACTACGTCAAATCGGTCCGCGCGATAAAGCGAAGATCGTCGGCGGGTTGGGTCCCTGTGGAATGGAAACCTGTTGTTCGCGTTATCTGAGCGACTTCGACGTCGTTTCCATCAACATGGCGAAGAACCAATTGTTGGCCTTGAATATTCAGAAACTCTCTGGACAGTGCGGGAAACTGATGTGCTGTCTGAAATACGAGGACGCCAACTACAAGCAATTGCGCAAAGGCTGTCCGAAACTCAACGAGCAGATCGATTACAACAACAAACGGTACAGAGTGACGTCGATGAATCTTTTAACCCGCCAGGCGAAGTTGGAAAGCCGCGAAGAAGCGTTGTTCCTTTCGTTTGACGAAGCGTTCAAAGACCGCGTGGTTCCGGATGAAAAAAAGGATGATGAGAAATGAGAAGACAGAAGAGTTTCGATAACGACCGTCCCACCTGTTACTTGGTCGCGACCCCTATCGGTAATCTCAACGAGATGACACCGCGGGCGATCGAGATTTTAAAGCAGGTCGATGTGATCGCGGCGGAAGATACACGCAATACCATGAAACTCTTGACGCATTTTCAGATTGAAACGCGGATGATTTCGCACCATGAACACAACGAAACGCAGAGTGCCAATGGAATCGTGCAGATGTTGGAAAACGGGCAGAACGTGGCGTTGGTCAGCGATGCCGGTTACCCCCTGATCAGCGATCCCGGTGAACACTTGGTCAAGAAGATCGTGGAGGCGGGGTTCAACGTCGTTCCGATCAGCGGAAGCAGCGCCGTGTTGGACGCCTTGGTCGCCTCCGGTCTCTCCCCGCAACCCTTCCTGTTTTTCGGGTTCTTGCCGGTCAGCGACAAAGAATGCAGGGCGCAACTCAACCAACTCAAAGCCTACCCTTATACCGTCATCTTCTACGAAGCGCCGCATCGGATCCAGAAGACCCTCAAGAAAATCCATGAAGTTTTCGGGGACCGGAATGCCTGCATCGCCAGGGAATTGACCAAACGTCACGAAGAGTTCCTGCGTGGTACGCTTAGCGAACTGATCGAAGTCGCGGATGAGCTCAAAGGTGAAATCGTACTGGTCGTCGAAGGGAACAAAGATGAACATCTTCCCGACGTGGATCTGAGCGAAGTCAACGAAATGATCACGTCCTACATTAGCAACGGAATCTCCGCTTCCCAAGCGATCCGTAAGGTCAGCGAGGAAACCGGGATCTCGAAAAACGAAATCTATTCGCATTTCCATCAAAAAGGACAAAGCTAGGGTTGCATGCGACCCGGGGTGGAGTATAATTAAGACGATAATGATTCGCATTATCAAAAAAAGAGGTGAATCGTGAACCATAAGCAATCGAAACAAAGAACGCGCTTACTTGAGATGTTGCGTAACCACTACGGACACCTCAGTGCGGAGCAAGTCTACAACAAACTGAAGGAAGAAGACAAACGCATCAGTTTGGCGACCGTCTATCGGAATCTGAACCTTTTGGCCGAACAGAACAAGATCAACAAGATCGAACATCCGACGGTCGGTTCGATGTATGACGGAAGGGAATATCCGCACTACCATCTGCATTGCGAAGCCTGCGATGGATTGTTCGATATCCAAGGCTTGTATCTGAATGAACTCAACGACAAAGTCGAGACGCAGATGAAAGCCCGGATTCTGACCCACCGAATCGTGTTTGAAGGGATTTGCGAATCATGTCTTAAGAAGGGATCAAATGTCGACGGACATTTGACATAAGGAAAGGGAAACAACCATGAATCTAAAAGGAAGCCGTACCGAGAAGAATCTGGAAGCCGCGTTCGCCGGAGAATCGATGGCTCGCAACAAGTACACCTACTACGCCATGAAAGCCCGTGAAGAAGGCATGGAACAAACCGCCGCCTACTTCGAAGAAACCGCCCGCAACGAACAGGAACATGCGTTCTTGTGGTTCAAAGCCCTCCACGAAGGTCTACCGACCACCGATGTCAACTTGGTCGACGCCGCCGCCGGGGAACACTATGAATGGACCGAAATGTATAAAGGCTTCGCCGAAGTCGCCAAAGAAGAAGGCTTCGACAAGATTTCGTTCCAGATGGAACAAGTCGCCAAGATCGAACATCGTCATGAAGACCGCTATAATGATCTTCTGAAGAACCTCCGCGACGGCAACGTCTTCAAACGCGATGAAAAAGTCGTGTGGGAATGCGACATCTGCGGTTATCAGTTCGAAGGCGAAAAAGCGCCGGGTGTCTGCCCGGTTTGCGGATACAAGCAAGCGCATTTCGCAATCGACGTTAAGAACTATTAGTCCAAACCGGGTCAACCCGGTTTTTTATCGTCCGATTTGAATCCGATGAAGCAAGAATGGTATGATGAACCTGACATGGAGGGATACAATGAACTATTTCATCGTCGGCGATGTCCACGGTTGCCTGAATACGTTCATCGAGATACTGAAACGATGGGATCCCGAGACCCAACGGTTGATCCAGGTCGGCGATTTGGTCGATCGTGGGCGCTTTATCGTGGAAACCGTCGCCTACGCGCGTCAACTGGAAGCGCGTTATCCCGATCGTGTGACCTTCGTTCTCGGCAACCATGAAGACGAGGTGATTTCACTGGTCCTTTCGAAAGATTCAAACCCCTGGTTTCATTCGATGGGAGGGGAAACGATGAACCAATACCGTAAAGCGGGGAAACGCATCGAAGAAGATGCGACGTGGTTCGCGAACCTCCCTCTTTACTATGAAGATGATTTCGTCTTTGTATCGCATGCCGGACTATCGGACGTCGCGGAGGACCCTTTCGAGCGGGAATCGCTGATTTGGCATCGCTCACCCATCAAGGACATCCACAAGACCCAGGTCTACGGGCACACACCCCGGTTCGAACTTACCCCGCTACGAGACCCCCTTACCCACAGCATCGACATCGATACCGCCTGTGTCTATGGCGGAAAGCTCAGTGCGATCGTCCTCGATGATAAAGGGCAAGAGATCGACTTCATCTCGATCAAGGTCGACAAACGGGACATCAACGTTTCCTATTTCACCGGCATATGATAGAATGAACGCCAGAGGTGCACCATGACCAATCTCTTCTCCACCCGTCAACTCATCCGTCACCGCGAACCCATCGCGCTCGACCGTATCCTGTATGCCCGCATCAACATGATCCTGACAGTGATGTTTTCCGTCGCTTCCGCCGGACTTCTCGTCGTATTGATCGCCCTCCCCGATGAATCGGGGCTCGTCTTTGACATCATTTTCATCGGAATCCTGCTTCTTCGCGAGTATCTCAAACGCAAGTACACGAAATACATACAAAACACCAGCGAAGGAAGCGAGAAGGTCGAAGTACTGGCGATTCTGAAACAACGCGACCGGTTCGGCATCAGTTTGGTCGAACAAGTGCTGATGTGGGGGTTCGCCACGACACTGAGATCCTATTGGCCGATTTTCATCGCGATGTGGATCACAGTCATCCGTATCGCCCTTCAGTATCGTAAATTGACGGGGAAAACGACCGTCACCGACCGTCGTTCGATTAAGAAATAGACATTCCCGCGAGGGAGTGTTTTTTGTGTCGTGCGTCGAATCGCTCAACCCTTTACAAGCATCCAATCCCCCCGTATAATAAGGGCATTAAATGTGATGACGGGAAGAGTAACTTGATCCAAGGGCAAAGAGAGTCGGCGAAGGGTGAAAGCCGAACCTTACGATGAGTGAACATGAACCCCGAACTGCCGAATCGGCCGCGAGCTGGCGTTACAGTAAGAGTGCACCGTAAGGTGAACTAAGGTGGTACCACGCAGAAGCGTCCTTAGACAGGGCGCTTTTTTATTTCCAAGGAGGAAGAACCATGACCAAGCAAAAATATTACATTACCACGGCGATCGCCTACACGTCGGGCAAACCGCATATTGGAAACATCTATGAGATCGTATTGGCGGACAGTATCGCACGCTACCGTCGCCAAGAAGGCTATGATGTCTACTTCATGACGGGGACGGATGAACACGGGCAGAAAATCGAAGAAAAAGCGAGAGCCGCAGGGAAGACGCCTCAGGTCTTCGTGGATGAAGTCGCCGGGGTGATCCGCGGTCTTTTCGACTTGATGAACACCAGTTACGACAAGTTCATCCGGACCACCGACCCCTACCACGAACTCCAAGTCCAGAAGATCTTCAAACGTCTCTATGAACAAGGCGACATCTACAAGGACATCTACGAAGGATGGTATTGCACCCCCTGCGAATCCTTCTACACCGACACGCAGTTGGTCGACGGGAAATGTCCGGATTGCGGCGGCGACGTCCATCGTGCGAAGGAAGAATCCTATTTCTTCAAGCTCAGCAACTATACCGACCGCTTGGTGAAATACATCGAAGACAACCCTTCCTTCATCCAACCGGAATCCCGCAAGAACGAAATGATGAACAACTTCATCAAGCCGGGCTTGCAAGACCTCTGTGTTTCCCGCACTTCCTTCAAATGGGGGATCCCGGTCACCTTCGATCCGGATCATGTCGTCTATGTCTGGATCGACGCCCTCTCCAACTACATCACCGGGATCGGTTATGACGTGGACGGGAACCATGGTGAGATTTTTAAGAAATACTGGCCGGCGGATGTCCATCTGATCGGTAAAGACATCCTGCGTTTCCATACGATCTACTGGCCCATCATGCTGATGGCGTTGGGGATCGAACTCCCCAAACAAGTCTTCGGCCATCCATGGTTGTTGGTGGGTGAAGGCAAGATGAGTAAATCGAAAGGCAACGTCATCTATGCGGATGATCTGGTCGGATTGTTCGGCGTGGATGCGGTGCGGTATCTGATGCTGCATGAAATGCCGTTCGCTCAGGACGGTACGCTTACCTATGACTTGATGGTCGAGCGGATCAACACCGATTTGGCGAACATCCTGGGGAACCTGGTCAACCGCACGCTGACCATGACCAACAAATACTTCAACGGAGTTGTAAACAACCCTCGTTCAAACGCACATCCGGACCAGGAATTGATCGACCTCGCACTGGAAACCGTCAAGAAGGCGGATGCCCACATGGAGAACCTCCGTGTCCAGGATGCGATCGACGACGTGCTTGACCTGTTACGCCGTTCAAACAAATACATCGACGAGACCCAACCCTGGGTCATCGCGCGGACGCCGGAAGACCTACCGAGACTGCAAACCGTCATCTATAACCTGTTGGAAGCGATCCGCTTCGCGGCCGTTCTTTTAGAGTCCTTCATTCCGGAAACCTCAAAGTCCATCCTCGACCAATTGAATACCGCCCAAAGAGACAAACAAAGCCTGTCTTCGTTTGGCAACTTGGAAGAAAACACGAAAGTCACACAGAAACCGACGATCTTGTTCGCCCGCTTGGATCCCAAGGAAGTTTTTGAGAAGTTGACGCCGGCTCCCAAGAAACTGGAAACCAAACCCGAAATCACGATCGAAGACTTCGCCAAGATCGATCTTCGCGTCGGCAAGATCCTTTCCTGTCAGAAACACCCTTCCGCCGAGAAACTGTTGGTCTCCCAAGTCCAAGTCGGACCGGAAGTCCGTCAGATCGTCAGCGGGATTGCGACCCACTTCACCCCTGAATCCCTTATTGGAAAGAAAGTCATCGTGGTGGCGAACCTGAAAGCCGCGAAACTGAGAGGCGAACTGAGCCAAGGGATGCTTTTGGTCGGCGAGGAAGGCGAGACATTGGAAATCCTGAGTGTCGATACGCTGAGTGAAGGTTCGATCGTCCGCTAATGTATAAAACACTCACCGTCTCGCAGGAAGCGATGGACGGACTAAAAAAGAGGGACGAGCGCCTTGGTGCCTACATCGACACCGTCGGTCCGCTATCCCGCGAAGGGATCACGGACCCGTATACCGCCTTGTTGGACTGCATCATCGCCCAACAAGTCTCGACCAAAGCCGCCACCTCCATCTCGAACCGCTTTTTTGATACCTATCCCCTCGGGCATCCTGAAAAGATCGCCCAGGCGTCGATCGATGAACTCCGGTCGTGCGGATTATCCAACTCGAAAGCCAACTACCTTCAAGGCATTGCGCGGATCAAAGCGGAGAACACTCTTGATTTTGAAGAATTAGGTAAGAAAAGCACCCAGGAAATCATGGAGACCCTCTTGCCGATCAAAGGGGTCGGACGATGGACCGTCGAGATGCTGCTGATCTTCACGTATGAGAAACAGGATGTGATGAGTTTCGGCGATCTGGCCATACGCCGGGGGATCGAACGACTCTATCCCGACCAAGAATGTACGAAAGAGTTCTTCGACACCCTGTACCAACGCTATGCCCCCTATCAGACCGCCGCATCCTTCTATCTCTGGCATGCGTCGCACTTACCTGAATCCACCAAATAAACACAAAAACCTCCGGAAATGAAATCCTCCGGAGGTTTTCTCGTTTTCGTTCACTTCTTCGCCCGAATTCCGCCACAACTCCTTGGTATAACTAGGCAAGACAAGGAGAGTCGTATGGAAACATTCATGAATTATGGTTTAGCATGGATTTCGATCGGATTGGCTGTCTATCTCGCAATCACGTACATCACACGGAAAATGATCCGTTATCAACCCAAAAGACGATCCTTCTGGATATCCCTCAACACGTCGCTTCGTAAACACCATAAAGAAGTCGGAATCGCGCTGGTGGCGACCGGGCTTCTTCATGGACTCAACTCGTCGATGAGCGTCATCGACCTTAACCTGGGGACGCTCACCTGGATCCTTTCGATTCTGCTGGGGTTGACGTACGGGTTTCGCGTCCGGCTCTCGAAGATTAAGAGTTGGCTCGCCATCCATCGCTTCTTAACCCTTGCGTTCATCTTTACCCTAGCTTTACACATCAACGATGTCGGAGGCATCCGGATCCTAGAGATTCTCAGTTCGGGTACAAGCGGAAGCGAAGTCTATACCTTGGATCCCGCTACCTTGGATGGACAATTGATCTACGGGGAATTCTCGGACGGGACCTTTCAAGGGTCGGCGACGGGTTATGGAAACAACTTGACGGTCGAAGTCGTACTCCAGGACAATACGATCACCTCGATCTCGATCGTGAGCCACAATGAACGGAATTCCCGTTATTACCAGAAAGCGTTCAATGCGATCCCCGAAGCGATCATCGAGGCGCAGAGTTTGGATGTGGATAGCGTCTCCGGGGCGACGTTTACGTCCGTCGGGATTCTGAATGCGGTGAACGATGCGTTAAGCGATGCGTTGGTCAGCGGTGATCTTCCGTCAACGTTATCCTTACCGACAAAAAGAGGGCATTAAAAAAGGCGAGGGGGTTTCCCTCGCCTTCGGTCTATTCGGAGACTTTCTTAAACTCGAAACTGATGGAGGTCGAGACACCCAGGAAATTATGGGTGAAGGACTCGCCGCTGGGATCGACGTTCCAGAGTGCGCTTTCGATGGCGATCGGCTTGGTGTCCGGGTCTTCGGAAGAGCGGTATTCGATGATGATGTGGTTTCCGCTCGCATCGATGTAGTATTCGCACTCATCGTAGAGTTCGCCGTCATAGTACTTGGTGGCACGGTTGCCTTCGAAGACATATTCGGCACGACCCGAGGCATCCATGAAACGACCGGAGAGCAGGTTGGTGTCGGTGAAGAAGTTGAACCCTCGGCCGATTTCGCGTGGATTGTCGGCGACGATCGCCAGGACTTCATCCACATGTTGGGGTTGAACCAAGAGGTTCATCAATCCCATCGGATTGTAGGCTTCGGAGTTGGAGACATCCCCCTTCACCACGTTGTTGACTGTGAAGACGGTGGGTAGCGCGGTTTCGCTGAATCCCGAAGCACTCAGATACGGCGCGATTTTCACCATTTGTTCCGGTGTCAATCGAACGTAGACGACTTCGGACTCGTTTTCGGAGTAGGAGTAGATCGATGTGCTGGCGTTGGCGATGAAGAAGATGGCGTTTTTGGTGGCCGCTTTCGGTAGAACCAGAACGGCCGTGTCTTCGTCATAGCGCGCCTGCGGGATCGCATAGCCCTTGGAAGTAAGCCATGCCAAGGTGTTAGTGAAGCGTGAATCGATCGCGATGCGGTCACTCACGGTCAATGCATTGGAAATCGTGAGTTTCTTGACGGCGCTCAGTTCAAGGTATGCGACCAAGGTCGACGTCGGTTCGATCGTCCCATCGGCTGCGATTGTCTCGATGTCTTTCAGGTATTCACTCACGAAGTCTTCGAAGTTGAAACCGGCGAGATTCGCGTTGACGTTGGTCATCAAGGCATCATGGAGTTTGAACCCGGAGATCGAGTCGAACAAGCCGCGGTTGGCGATCAACGGCGCACTGAGTTTAACCATCGTTTCGCTGGCCAACAACTCGGTTAGATTCTTCGCCCACATCGCCGAGGTTTCATAAGTGCGACGGAATTTCGACCCATCGCTCAGACGATAGGTGAAGGTCACGGTCGTGGTGCCATAGTCAAGATTGTCGAAGGGGAAGGGCTCGTACGAAGGGGTATAGCCCGGAATCTCGTTGAGCACATCACCCGCATACCCTCTGGCAGGATAGGATTTGGTGGAGTAGTCGACCCATTTGTATTCACTGAGGATGATTTTGTGGAAATCGATGATGGCTTGGATATCCGCTTCGGAGTCAAACACCAAATTCGGCGTTTGAAGCGCCTTCAGGATCCGCGCCGCCTCGACGGTGTACCCGTCGAAACTATTGTAGGAGTAGGAGAGATTGTTGGTGGGGAAGAACAAACCGGAGGATCCGGTGAGGTTCAACTCCACACTCTTGACGTTGGTCACCTTCGGGACACGGGTCACATAGCCGAATCCACCCGTCAAGGTACTCGGGATGAAGACGGATAAGGTGATCGCCGCGACCACGGCATAACTCAACATCGCTTTGCCAAGGTTCTTGGTGGAACGATTGGCGATGGTATCCATGATCAGATAGAGGATCCCGGCAAACATCAAGGGGAAGATCAAATTCGGGATCGTGAGTAAGTTCGTACTGCTATTGGTGTTATAGATGAAATTGTAGAGAATGATGAGCGTCAGTACCGCATAGGTCGTACTGATGATCGGGAAGAAGCGCTTGTTGACAAACGGGTTCTCCGCTTTTTCACTGGGACGGATCGTATAGAGGTAACTGGAAACCGCACAGAGGACCAAAGAGATCATCACCCAGTACAGGCCATAGGCCATCGGAGGGAAGAGAAGGTCGCTTGTGGCGAAGATCGTATTGAAGACCGCCCAGATCGGCGAAATGAAGTTCAGGATGCGGATGCTGTTGATGTCGCTGAACCCCAGCAACATGGAATAACCAAACAAAATATAGGCACCGTAGGCGAGGAAGGGGATCAGATGGACACCCAGGCTATAAAGGAAGGCGTCCAAGGTCGTCCCGGTATTCATCATCGTGAAGACCACGACCATATAGATGGCGGATCCGATCAAGATGGCGGTGATGAAAGACTCGAAAATGATAAACAAGGAGATGTTCGCATAGATCATCGCCAACAACCCACCGGTCCACCATGTCAGGGCGAAGGGGATCAACAGGATGAAATATCCGGCCCACCCCGTGGTTTGAAGCATCTGTTCGCGCTTGATCGGCAATGAGAAGTAGACATCCAGGTCGCGCTTGTTGTTGAGATAACCAAACATCAGGATCGGGACCAAGATCGAGAAGAAGACGAAGAAGAGGATCGCCAGGATACGCCCCGTCAGGAACAGTTCGTTGGGGGCGGTGAAATCATTCAAGGAGAGGATCGTCATCACGAAGACCGGATAGACGACCATCATCGTGGCGGTCATCAAGCCGATGAAACGCTTGTTGCGACCGATCAGAAAACGGAAATAGAACGTCTGTATCCGAGCGCTAAACAATTTGACCATAGCCTTTACCCTCCATTTCGTAGACGAAGACTTCTTCCATCGTGATGGGGATTTCATCCAACAGGACGGGTTGGGTTTCGCTTAATTGTTGCTTCAATAACTCGGCGTCGCCCTTGACGACCAACACCGCGACATTGCCGCGTACTTCAAGATGCATCGGGTTGAAGCTTTCGAAAACACTGTGTTCAGGTAGACTGGTATAGCCGACTTGGAACTTGTGATACAAGGCACGGATGTTCTCGATTTCGTCATTGAGTCCGACTTTCCCGTCCGAGATCAAAGCGATCCGGTCGCAGATGTCTTCGAGTTCACGCAGGTTATGCGATGAAATGACGACGGTGAACTTCCGCTCCAAGAGTTGGTCGGTTAAGATTCGTTTCAATGTCAAACGCATCACCGGATCCAACCCATCGAACGCTTCGTCCAATAAAAGGACTTCAGGCAAGATCGACAAGGCCAGGATGACATTCGCCTGACGCTTCATCCCTTTGGAGAATGTGTTGATCTTCGCATGTTCGTTGATCGGGAAGTTGTTTAAGAGTTTACGGTACATCGATTCCTTGAAACTCGGATAGAAGATCTCGTAGAACTTCTTCATTTCCGCCAAGGTCGTCTGCGGCAGGAAATACGGATCGTCCGGAACGAACAGGATTTTCTTTTTCACGGACGGATTATTATAGACATTCTGGCCGGCGATGGTGATTTCGCCTTGGTCAGGTAAGAGTACGCCGCTGATCAAACGCAGGATGGTACTTTTGCCTGCACCGTTAGGACCGACCAATCCGAAGATGCTACCTTGGGGAACTTCCCAATTCACATCGTCGAGGACCTTCTTGGTGTCGAAGGATTTAGAAACATGGCTGAGTTGAATCATCGGGTTTCCTCCTCACGATACATCATCTCGACTAACTTCATAATTTCTTCTTTCGTTATGCCATAGGGGCGAAGTTTCGAAAGGACTTCCTTGACCTCCGCCAATTTTTCCTGGCGGATCACGGAAACATCCCCGTTGGGTTCGCTGACATACGATCCTTTCCCTGCGACGGAATAGATGAATCCCTCGCGTTCCAGTTCCACATACGCTTTCATGACCGTATTGGGATTGATTCCCAAATCGATCGCCATACTTCGGACACCGGGGAGTTGTTGATGAGGAGACAATAGCCCGCACGCGATCTGTGCCAGCACCTGTTCACGGATTTGCTGGTAGATGGGCGTACGACTGGTTTGGTTGAGTGCGATCATAGTGTACCTCCCAACTGTACTATCTACACTAATACAGTAGTACGGCAACGGCAGATTGTCAATCGATTTGATAATAAGCGTGTGATACAATGGTGAAAACGGAGCGAATATGGAAAAGTACCACGAAATTTGGTTGGAAGAAGAGAGAAAAAGCATCGAGGGATGGGATTTTTCCGTTCTCGACGGACGGTGGGAGAGCGAAGCGATCCCCTGGGATTATCAAGCGGAAATCCAAAAACGTCTCAAGCCGACCGACCGCTTATTGGATCTCGGGACAGGGGGCGGTGAGTTTCTTCTTACTCTGAATCATCCCTATGAACTGACTTGTGTCACCGAAGGGTATCCCCCGAACCTGGAAATCTGTAAGAATAAACTGGAGCCGTTAGGGATTACGGTAAAAGGGGTGGATGAATCCAACCACCTTGATTATCCCGATGCTTTCTTTGATTTGGTGATCGACCGTCATGAGGCCTATGATTTAAGTGAAGTGAAGCGGGTATTGAAACCCGGCGGAGTGTTCATCACCCAACAGGTGGGCGGAAGAAACAACGAAGAACTCTCGCGATGGTTCATACCGGATTTCGTGAGCGAGTATGCGGACTTCGATGGGCAATCTCAAAAGACGGTATTCATCGAGACTGGATTTAGAATCGAAATGTATCAGGAAGCTTCGCTGCGACTTAAGTTTTTCGATGTCGGCACCGTCGTTTTCTATGCGAAAAACATCCCCTGGGAATTCCCGGGCTTCACTGTCGATGTCTATCTTCCTCGACTTGATGCGCTCCAAGCGTTGATGGATGAGCAAGGCTACATTCAAAGTACGGAATACCGATTCATCATCGTTGCGCGGAAAGTATGAAAAAATCGGAATGAATCCGATTTTCTTTTTAGACTTCGATTCCCATGAACTGTTTGACGATGATCCCGATGATGAAGGCGATCGTGGCGACCGTCAACGAAATCGCAGCCATTTCCACGAAACGTTTCTTGAACGGGAGATCTTGTGCGACGGAGACATAGTAGGTGAAGATGAAGATGATCAGGATGACGATCACCAACATACTCAACAAGGCATAGAGATATTGGTTAGCAGGGAAGATTAGATACGGCAGCACCAGCATGACGACGGCTGCGATATACATGATGCCGGTATAGGATGCGGCTTTCAGGGGATGTTCGGCTCCTTCGCTGCGTGCCGAGAGGTATTCGCTGCTCATCATTGATAGTGTCGCGGAAATCCCGGTGATCAAACCGCTCAACGCGATGATCTTGGTGTTCTGCAGTGCGAAACTCAATCCGGCCAAGGTTCCGGTCAATTCCACCAACGCATCGTTGAGACCCAACACCATCGAACCGACATAACGCAATCTCTCCTCATCCAACATCCCCAAGAGATCTTTCTCATGGGATTGTTCATCCTCGGCGACGCGTGTTGCCTCAGGGAAGGTCTTCGCGATATCCTGATAGATATCGTTGGCTTGGTCTTCACCCTTCTCCATCAGTTTCAATGTGAAGGTGAATCCGAAAATCCGACTAATCGCCTTAAACCAAGCGATGCGAACGTGGTTCACTTTCGCTTCCGTCTTGGTGTGCCTCTTCCATAGATTACTGTGTCCTTTTTCTTCATTGGCGATCTTCAATAAGATCGCTTTGTTGGGGTCGCCTTCTTTCAAGCGATTCGCCAACGCGCTATAGACATAGTGTTCCGTCATTTCCCCGTCCTGCATCTTTCGCAGAACGTCCATTGTTTTTTGATCGTAGGTTGTCATACTCTTCCTCCATACCCTTTAGTTTAGCACTTTTACGGAGGCATTTCTAAGCAAGGTCATCGATTTCCCCCAATTTGACAGGGTATGTTAAAATAAGTGGGCAAAGGAGGGCGAACTATGTTTGATGTATTGGTCGTCGGCGCGGGTCATGCGGGTGTCGAAGCCGCGTTGGCGTGTGCTCGTATGGGTGTAAAGACCGCCCTTGTAACAATGAATAAAGACAGGATCGCCGTCATGCCCTGCAACCCTTCCGTCGGAGGTCCTGCGAAAGGGATCGTCGTTCGTGAGATCGATGCGTTGGGCGGACAGATGGGGATCGTCGCCGACCTTACGGCACTTCAATTCAAAATGCTGAATACAAACAAAGGACCGGGTGTCCAATGTTTGCGCGTTCAGTCCGATAAAATCGCCTACTCCCGTGAGATGGGACGGATCGTCAACCATACCGGGAATCTTACCGTGATCGAAGCGATGGCGGAAGAAATCATATTCGAAGAGAAGAAAGTGGTCGGACTTCGCTTGGGGAACCAAGAAATCCTGCCATGTAAAGCGCTGATTTTGACGTCGGGGACCTATATGTCCGCAAAGATCCTGGTTGGAAATACGGCGACGGAAAGCGGTCCGGAGAATCAGAAAACGACGAAGAATCTTTCCCAATCGCTTCGCGATGCCGGCTTGCGTACCTTCAGATTAAAGACCGGGACTCCGGCTCGAATCAAAACAAACTCGATCGATTTCTCAAAAGGATTGATCCAACCCGGGGATGAAGCATTCATCCATTTTTCTTCCCTTACCAAGAAAGACCAAATCATCAAAGAACAGGTACCCTGTTATTTGATCTATACCCAACCCCAAACCCACCAGATCATCAAACTCAACATCAACCGCAGTGCGATGTATTCCGGCTTGGTGGAAGGGGTCGGTCCAAGGTATTGCCCGTCGATCGAAGACAAACTCGTACGTTTCTCCGATAAAGAGCGGCACCAGATCTTCCTAGAACCGGAATCCCTTGAACTGGACACCACCTATATCCAAGGGTTCTCCACCTCGCTCCCGCATGACGTCCAAGACGAGATGTTGAGGAGTTTACCGGGGATGGATCATTGCATCATCGACAAGTATGCCTATGCGATCGAATACGATGCGATCGATCCGTTACAATTGACGGCCGACCTTAAGGTGAAAGACATGGAAGGATTCTATTGCGCAGGGCAAATCAACGGGACATCGGGTTATGAAGAAGCCGCCGGACAAGGATTGATGGCGGGCATCAATGCAGCACGATGGATCCAAGGGAAAGACCCGTTGATCCTGAAACGTGATGAAGCCTACATCGGTGTCATGATCGATGATCTTGTCACCAAAGGCACCAAAGAACCCTATCGGCTTTTAACCAGTCGGGCGGAATATCGACTCTTACTTCGTCATGACAATGCCGAACAACGGCTTTCCCAAATCGGGAGAAATATCGGGCTTTTGGATGATGAAAGATATGGTTTATATCAAGAAGCCACAAGACAACGCAATGAATTGGTCGACCGTCTGAAAACGACACGGTTTCAACGGAGTGAAGCACTCAATAAGATATTGACTGACCATGGCTACGAGCCTTCGATCGAAGGCATGTTGGCGGAAGAGTTACTCAAACGGCCAAACATCAAAATCGATGACTTGGCATCCCTCATGGATCTCTCGATGGTCGACGAGGAAGTTCTCAATCATGTGGAGATCGAAGTGAAATACCAAGGATACATCGTCAAGGCGAAAAAAGAAGCCCAGCGGTTAACAGCGATGGAAGACCTGAAACTCCCTGACAATCTGGATTATCATGCGATGGACCATCTTTCATTGGAAGGTCGGCAGAAACTGACGGCGATCCGCCCCCTGACGGTTGGGCAAGCAAGCCGGATTTCCGGTGTCAATCCGGCCGATATCGCGGTACTGGCGATGGTGATCGGACAGAAACAAAAGGGCGGTCATATTACTTGAATATTCAAAGCATCTATCTTATACTTCAATCATGATAAAGAGGCCGCGGTGCCTCTTTTTCCTTGGTCGAACCCAAAAAACTTCTTGGGCAAATCAGTTGAAGAAACGATGGATCGATGGCATACTTAAACCATGATAAAGAGGCCGCGGTGCCTCTTTTTCCTTGGAGTAAACAATGAACGAAACAACGCAACTAAAATTGATAAACAACCCGCAGGACTTTATGGACAACATCAACGCCCAACCCACATCGATCCTCTATTTCACCACCCCCACATGCAATGTCTGTAAAGCGGTGTTTCCGAAATTGACGGAACTAAGCTCGAACTATGCCTTTCCTCTTTTAAAGATCGACGGATCGATGCATCCTGACATCGCCGCGCAAAACAATGTGTTCACCGTTCCGACCATCCTCGTGTTCCACGAAGGAAAAGAAGTGCTACGTGAAAGTCGCTTCATCGATTTCAACAAGATCCAACGGATCCTTGATCTCCTAACGTAAAAGAAATCCCAACGCAATGGGATTTCTTTTCTGTTTCGTCTATTTTAGGAAGTAACCGAGCGCGTTGTATGAAACCACCGGGCGAAGAAGTTGGATGCTTCTGACTTCTTCCTCATGGACTCCGGCGATTCCATGTTGAAGCAAGAAGGTGGAATAGCCTCTTTCGACCGCACCGTTATACGTAAAGAGCACGCAATACTCGGCGGCGAACCCGCTCACCACGACACTATCCACATCCTGTGATCGAAGTAAGGTGTCCAATTCGGTTTGCCAGAAAGAATTACTGAAACGTTTATGGATATGGAAGTCTGATTCTTCCATGATCAACTCATCGACACAATCGAAGCCTTCTTCTCCAGGTCCGGCGTCTTCCAAATCCTGGATGATGACGACCGGTAAGCTCTTCGAGCGGAAGATTTTGCTTACTTCATTGATGTAGGCGACGGCGGAGAGGAAAGAATCGGTCGACGACGCATTGGTCTTACAATTCTTCTGCATATCCACGATCAACAAGGCGGTTTTCGACATAGGTTTCTCCTTTGTTTAGGTAAGAGATTATCGAAGTAATGGATTAATTATGATTAACAATGACGGTGAACGTACGACCCGCGAACTCATCGCGTAACTTCATTTGGTCTTCATTGAGATCCGTCCAGATGATCAGTGTTCTCGCAAGGATATATCCTCTTCCAAGATCGACCCCGCTTGTGGCTTCTTTCGAATAGACCGCATACCCGGTGATGAATTCAATCTTCGAGTCATCATGGAAGAAGAAATCGATGCTTGTATCCGTTTCCGCAACGAAGACATATTCCGGGAGTTGTCCCTCGACTTCGATCTGGACATTGATCTTGGTCGGTGTGACGACGGTGACATCGCGCACACTGTCATAATAGGATAAGGTAAAGTCTTCACCAAGGATGGATGTGCTATGATCAACCAGATAAACCTCCGCAAGATTCGCCAATTCGGTGATTTCACTCGTCATTTTATTGATCGACGTTTCCTGAATGGCGATCGAGAACTGTTGGGATTCCAACGTGGATTTAAATTTCGTAAGTTCTTCCGAGTCTTTTTGCGTACACCCTCCAAAAACGATCAAAAGAAGGGCGACGAGTACGATGGTCTTGTTGATCATTTTATCATTTACCGAGCGTTACGGTGAAAACCAGCTTCTCGAAGTCTTCTCTGATTTTTAGCGAAGTTCCGGTCAGTTTGGAAGGTTCCCCATTCACCTTCACCAAAGCCATCCCGTTACCAAGGTCAAGAACGATATCTTTGATCCCTGCCCGCTCAAGCGCAAGTTTACTTACCGCTTCATAGCCGAGAATGAATTCTTTCGTGATGTTTCCGTCGCTTCCAAACTCGCCGTTGAAATAGAAATGAACCAACCCTCGATCTTCATTCATCGTGATCTGTATCGGCAGTCTACCCTTGAATTCGATACGGATGTTGGTCAACGCCGGGGTGAGGATCATCACGTCTTTCGCTTCATCATAGTATTCGATTCCGGTGTCGCAGCAAAACGCGGAGCCTCGCTCAAGGACGCTGGGGATGTAACTGTTGACCTTGGCTTTCATTTCCTTAAGCAGGGTATCGAGTTCAAGCATTTTCGATGTGTTCGCTTGAAGGGTCGCCTTGTTTTCGTTGATTTGATTCGTGATTTCGGCAAGATCGCTTTGTGATTGGCAGCCGGAGAGCACAAGAAGAAAGGTCAGAAGCAAGACAATGATGAATTTACGCATAGAAATTCCTCCCAATAAGTTCATTGTATCCGAATTTAAAAAGTCTTCAAGGGTAGGAATGACGAAGTAGGAAGAATCTGAAGGAAAGGATCGATTCCGGATAAAATCCCAAGAAACGTACAGTTCGATGCCCGTGTAAGATATTACGGGTATACCCTTACGCTAAGGGGTCATCTATGATAAAATAGCAACACGGAGGAACGACATGAATCAATCAGAACTCGCCGAAGCCCTCGGTCAACGTAAGATTCCTTTCACCGCGTCGCAATTCGCGATGCTGGATCGCTATCATGAACTTCTTTCGGAGTGGAATCAACGCATGAATCTGACCGCCATCACGGCGATCGAAGAAGTGCGCGAGAAACATTTTCTGGATTGTTTGTGTCTGGTTCCTTTACTTCAGGAATCGAAAAGCCTGGTCGATGTCGGATCGGGAGCCGGATTCCCGGCGATCCCCTTGGCGATCGCACTGCCTGATTTGAAGGTGACGATGGTCGAACCGATCGGGAAGAGAACCACTTTCCTCAACGAAGTCGTCAAACAACTCGGATTGAAGAACGCGATCGTCATCAATGAACGCGCCGAGGATTTCGTGAATCGTAAACTCAGATACGATGCGGCGACGGCACGGGCTGTCGCAGCCTTGCCGATCCTGCTTGAACTGTGTTCGCCTTTGGTCAAGATCGACGGGGTCGTCATTGCGATGAAGGGGAGTTCGGGGATGGAAGAACTGCAGGAAAGCGTCCATGCGATGGAAGTGTTGAAGTTACAGGAAAAAGAAATCCAAAAGGAAGTACTGCCGAGTGCAGGCCTGCGTTATAATATAGTATTGAGGAAGACCGGTGAAACACCTAAGGGATATCCCCGGAATTTCGCCCAAATCAAGAAGAAACCTTTGTAGGAGGAAGCATGAGAGAGACCTTTGATATCCCTGTGGAACTGATTAAACCCAACCGCTATCAACCGCGATTGGATTTCAATCGGGAATCGTTGATGGAACTTGCCCAATCCATCCGTGAGAACGGCTTGATCCAACCGATCACCGTACGAAAATCCGGGCTGCAGTATGAAATCATCGCCGGGGAGAGAAGGTATCGCGCCATGCAGATGGCGGGGTTCATTACGGTTCCCTGCTTGATCAGTGAAGCGGATGAAACGCAGATGGCGGAGATGGCATTGGTCGAAAACCTGCAACGCGAGGATTTGACCGCGATCGAAGAAGCGAAAGCCTACGTTAAAATCATGGCCGAAAGTCAATTGACCCAAGAGAAGATCGCAAGCAAGGTCGGGAAATCCCAATCGGCGATCGCGAATAAGATCCGTCTGCTTCAACTTCCCGAAGACATCCAGCAAGCCGTGAGCGAACGTGTCATCACCGAGCGTCATGCGCGTGCGCTACTCAATGTCGTTCCGGAAGAACGCCACGACATGTTCAAGAAGATCGTCGGAATGAATCTGAACGTCCGTCAGACCGAACAATGGATCAATGGAAAAGTAAAGAAACACGAAGAAGAAATGAAGAAGCCGAAGACCAAGGGCATCACCCGCAACCTGAAGATCGCGCTGAATACGATCGAAGCGGCAGTCGGGATGATCATGAAGACCGGGGTCGACGTCCATAAGAAAGTCGAAGAAGACGAAAAGGAAGTCCGGATCGTATTGCGTTTCCCAAAATAGATGAAAGGAAGTGGGTTCATGGGTAAAGTCATCGCCGTAGCCAATCAAAAAGGAGGAGTCGGAAAGACGACCACCAGTATCAACCTGGCTGCGGGTCTCGCCTATTTAGGGCGGAAGGTGCTTCTTGTGGATTTCGACCCGCAGGGGAACGCGACCCAAGGGGTCGGCGCTTCCCGTCAAAACATCAAACACAGTGCGTATGACGTACTGTTAAACGATATCAGTGTGAATCAGGCAAGTGTCGCCATCAAGATGCCGCCGCTGACCTTGGTTCCCGCAACCATCGATCTGGCCGGTGCGGATTTGGAGATGGTCGAGTTCAAAATCGGAAGAGAAAGACTGCTCAAAAATAAACTGGACATCGTGAAACCGAACTACGATTTCATCATCATCGATTGTCCTCCGTCCTTGGGTCTACTTAACACCAACGCACTGACCGCCGCGGATTCCGTCATCATCCCCGTCCAATGCGAATATTATGCCTTGGAAGGATTGACGCAACTCTTGTCGACGATCCGATTGGTCCAAAAATTATTCAACGATAAACTTTTCATCGAAGGCGTACTGCTGACGATGTTTGATTCCAGGACACGGCTGAGCGTCGAGGTCCAACAAGAAGTCCGCAAGTATTTTAAAGAGAGGGTTTATAAGAGTTTCATTCCTCGTAATACACGCTTGTCCGAAGCGCCTTCGCGCGGACAATCGATCTTCGAATACGATGTACGATCCGAAGGGGCGCGGGCTTATGCCGCGCTTGCGAAGGAAGTCATCGCCCAGAACGAAGGGGAGGTACAATCATGAGTGATCGTAGTCGTTTAGGGAAAGGCCTCGGTGCGATTTTCGGAGAAGATGTCACGTCGATGTTGGAAGAAATCCAAAAAGGAAACGACAAATCCTTCCCCAAGGAAGAAATCGACCTCTCGATCATCCATCCCAACCCTTATCAACCGAGATTGCATTTCGACCCTGAGAAAATCGACGAACTTGCCCAATCCATCGCACAACACGGGGTCTTCACTCCGGTTTTGTTGCGTAAGGCGGTGTCCGGTTATCAATTGATCGCCGGTGAACGTCGTGTCCGTGCGGCAAGAATCGCGAAACTCGCCACCATCCCCGCCATCATCATGGATTTCAGCGAAGAAGAAATGATGGAAATCTCGTTGATCGAAAACATTCAGCGCGAGGACCTCAACATCATCGAGGAAGCCGATGCGTATGGCTTGCTGATCGACCGCATGGGATTGACCCAGGAACAACTCGCCCAGAAAGTCGGGAAGAGCCGGGAACATGTCACCAACATCCTGCGTCTTCGCAAACTTCCGCAGAGCGTACAAGAAATGGTCCGTGACAAAAAGTTGACCATGGGACATGTCCGTCCATTAATCACCTTGGAAGAAGATGCGGAGATCGAAGAAATCGCGAAAAGAATCGTCAGAGAGAATCTTTCGGTCCGCGCCGTCGAACAACTTATCAAAGAAAGAAACCAACCTAAAAAACCTGAAGTCGAGAAAATAAAGAAAGACTACCGTTATGTGACCGATCTGCTTCAAGCGAAAATCCAAAGCAAAGTGAAGGTTGAAGAAGGAAAGATCGTCATCGCGTTTAGCGATGATGAGGATTTAAACCGCATCCTGGAAACCCTGGGATGTTTGGAAGAAGAAAACTGACACGGGGAAACCGTGTCTTCTTGCATCGGAGGTGATTGAATGTTCAGCGACACCATCGCCGCGATTTCCACCGCACTGAGCGAACAGGCGATCTCCGTCATCCGCATCAGCGGCGATCGTGCGATTGAAATCCTCTCCCGCCTCACGGGACGCGATTTCGCGACGATTCCATCCCATACCGTCACCTATGGATTCATCCACGATCCGCAAACCCACGAAGTCCTGGATGAAACCTTGGTTTTCGTCATGAAAGCACCGCGTTCCTATACCAAGGAAGACGTGGCGGAAATCCATTGTCATGGCGGCGTCTACATCACCAAGCGGATTTTGGCCGCAATATTAAGTTCCGGTGCACGGCTGGCCCGACCCGGAGAATTCACCCAACGGGCGATGCTGAACGGCAGGATCGATCTGACCCAGGCGGAAGCCATCCAGGATATGATCGAAGCCGATAGCTCGCAAAGCGCCGCCATGGCCGTGCAAGGGATCAAAGGATCCTTGAAACGCTTGATCGAACCGTTGATGGATGAACTCTTGGCCATCATCGCCAACATCGAAGTGAACATCGATTATCCCGAGTACGACGATGTCGAACAGATGACCCGTCAACACATCCAACCCTTATGCAAGGAATGGAAATCCAAACTTGCTCGCATCTTGAAAGATGCATCCTCAGGCAAACAAATGAAAGAAGGCGTCAAGACCGTCATCGTGGGGAAACCCAATGTCGGGAAATCGAGCCTGCTGAATGCGTTGTTGGAAGAAGACAAGGCGATCGTGACAGAGATCCCCGGTACGACCCGGGATTTGGTCGAAGGGACGATCCGGCTTGAGAATGTGACCTTGCACTTGATCGATACGGCAGGGATCAGGGAAACCGGTGACTTCATCGAGAAAATCGGGATCGAGAAATCCAAGAAAGCGCTCGAAGAAGCCGAATTGATCCTTCTGGTTTTGGATGCATCGAACGAACCGGATGAAGAAGATGAAACGTTACTCAAACTGGTCGATCCTGCGAAACGATTGGTCGTCTACAATAAATCGGATTTGAATACGACGCAGCAAGACATCGAAGTCAGTGCGTTGAAAGGCGAGATCGACAGTTTGATCCAAGCGATCAACCAACGTTTCGCCGATCACCAAGTCGTCCTGAAAACAGGGGCTTTGGTGAATGAGCGGACGATAGGATTGGCGTCGCAAGCGCTCGATGCGATGGATTCCGCACTGAAGGGACTCGACGAGGGGATCCAACTGGATCTCATCGCGGTCGACCTTCAAGAATCCTTCTTACGATTAAGCGAAATCCTTCATCCCGTCGACAAGGATTTCCTGCTGAACGAACTGTTCAGCCGTTTCTGTCTCGGAAAGTAGGTAACCCCCATGGAACTCGTCATTCGTCGCATCCTCGCCAACATCATCGACCACATCATCATCGCCATCCCGACATTCATCCTCGGCATCTTGCTCTTTGGCTTCTCCGTATTGTTCCGCGTTCTCTTCTGGTTTCTTCCCTGGAACTGGATGATCAGCAACCCTTTCTGGGCGTTTGCAGGATCCATGTCGATCCTCTACATCCTGTATGAAACCCTCTCGCTCTATTCGATGAAAACCACCATCGGAAAGAAACTGATGAACCTGGAAGTCCGTGCGATCGACGGAACCTTGGACGGATGGACCTGTCTGCTTCGTTCCACCGTCAAAGAACTGATCTTCGGCGCGTCGAAATCCCCCTTGTTCCTTCTGGGGATCTTATCCATCGTCTATACCCTCATCGCCGACAATCATTCTTCTTTCCATGACATCGCCGCGAAAACCCGCATATGGTAGGCTGGATCGATAGCCACGCCCATCTGACATCCGAGGATTACGATCCGGATCGAAGCGAGATGATCCGGCGTGCGAAAGATGCCGGACTTCAAAAAATCCTGTTGATCGGATGCGGGGTTGAGAACTCCATGCAAGCCATCGCCTTGGCGGAGAGCGACGATCTCTTCGACGTGGCGGTCGGTTTTCATCCGCAGGAAATCGAAGAAATGAACGATGAAACCTGGGAAGAAATGCTGAAACTATGGCGACACCCCAAGATCGTCGCCATCGGGGAGATCGGGCTGGACCACTACTGGCACGAAGCGCCGGAACACCGTGAACTTCAACGCGTCGCGTTTCTCAAACAGATCGACATCGCCAACCAACTGGACCTGCCGATCTTGATCCATACACGGGACGCGACACAGGAAACGTTTGATATCCTGAAGGACCACCCCTGTCATCGCGCAGGCATCATGCACTGTTATTCCGGCAGCGTCGAGATGGCTCGTGAATTCATCAAACTGGGTTATGTCATTTCATTGGCAGGTCCGGTGACCTTCAAGAACGCCGTCGTCCCCAAGGAAGTCGCCAAACAAATCCCGCTGGAATCCCTCTTGATCGAGACGGACAGTCCGTATCTGACCCCCATGCCCTTTCGGGGGAAACGCAACGAAAGTGCGTATCTCATCCACGTCGGCGAAGAGATTTGCCGACTCAAGGAAATCGATGTGGCAACCTTGCAGGATGCCATGAGTGTCACTTATCAGAGACTCTTTCATTCGAAAAACGGCTAAAGTAAGCCGTTTCATTGTGCTTAGTGCCCAAATCTGACAACGAAAACAGTCGAAAATTTGCCAGATAATAGGAAGTGTGCTACAGTTAACCCGATGTGAAAGGAGACTATCTCTTGATCAAACTCAAAAAGATCATCTTAGTTTTCTTGGTCATTTCACTTTCCGCGTGCAGCTGGGGCATCGAAGAAGACAAAAAAGTCGTCTTACAAACCCTCTCGAGCGAAGATGTTACGCTCACTTCCGAAGATGGATTCATCATGGAAGAAGTCGTGGAAAACACAGTACTCGCAAAACAAGTTTCCGTGGTCAAACCAGCCACAGCCTCAAGAACCGGAATCCCTTGGTTGATTTCCAAGATCAGTGAAGGTTCACCCAAAGTGCAGTCGACAACCTACCGGATCACCTATGACGGGTTAGGGAACGTGTTGTCGAAAGTCGCCGTCCCCGGATCGACCGTAACGAAAGAAGCGGTGCCGACGATCTGGATGTATGGTGCCAAAGTCGCCAAAGGCGCATACTTCAACGCAGGATTCTCCCGTTATGGAGCCGACTGCGGCGGATGCCAACCTTATGCGGATGGTACGGCCGGAACAGCTTCCGGCATACGCGTGTCCACGACCGCGGTCCGTCAAAGTGATGGAACGTGGAAAGACGGAATCACATTCAACGGTTATTATCTTGTCGCTTCGAGTTCCAGTCTGCCGATGTGCACGATCCTGGAAATCACAAAGCATACCTATTCCGGAATGGGACTTATACCGGGTAAACCGTTCAAGGTCATGATTGTCGACCGCGGTGTCTCCGGATCGTTGTTGGATCTCTTCGTGGGGTCCGAAAAGAATCTGAATGCGGTGCGGATGATCGGGAAACATGCCCCGGTCGCCACCATCGTCGGTTTTGCGAAATGGACCAGGAATTCGCTTGGACAAAGAATCTGTAAGTAAGAACCGCGTGAGCGGTTTTTTATTGGAAGCGTGATATAATATTCCAGTCAAGGAGGAAGAAACATGCCCATCCGTGAAGTGTTGGTCGTCGAAGGCAAGCATGACAGCGCCCTCCTTAAGTCCGTGGCCGACTGTGAAACCATCATCACCAACGGTTCGACCTTAAGTAAAACGACCCAAAAACTCATCGTCGAAACGGCGCGTCAACGCGGCATCATCGTCTTCACCGACCCGGATTCGACCGGTGAAAGGATTCGCCGACAAATCACCAAGCTTGTTCCGTCTGCGAAACATGCGTTTCTCCCCCAGCATCTCGCCTTGGGGAAAGGCAAGATCGGGGTCGAACACGCCAAGGCAAGCGACATCCTTGCCGCCTTGGAGAACATCAAGACCTTTGAAGAACCGATACAGACCCTCACCATGGCCGATCTTTTCGACCTTGGATTGTCCGGCGGACAAGAGAGCGAAATGCGGCGGAATCGCATCGCCCATCACTATAACATCGGGGATTGCAACGCCAAGACGTTTCTAAAACGTTGCGGGATGTTGCGGATCACCCCCCAACAACTGAAAGACACCGTGGAGGTTCTATGGAAAAACCGATAAGCGCCAACGCCCGTACGCTTGCCATCTTGAAACACTACGGGATGAGCGCGAAAAAGGGCTTCGGACAGAATTTCATCATCGATCCGTCGGTGGTCGAGAAAATCGCACGCGTCAGCGGAATCAATGAAACGACGAACGTGATCGAAGTCGGACCGGGCATCGGGGCACTGACCGAACAACTTGCTTTAAAAGCGAAGTCGGTGACCGCCTACGAGATCGATCCGCGTTGCATCGAGGTATTGGCCGATACGATGAGCCCCTACCCTAACGTGAACGTCATCCTGAAGGATTTCCTTGAGGTGAGAGCCGAAGAATTGCCGGAGGGCGAATTGACCCTCTGCGCCAATCTTCCGTACTATGTCACCACCCCGATCCTTTTCCATATCCTGGAGAATCTCCCTAAGATCACTTCGTTTACGATCATGGTTCAGAAAGAAGTCGCCGACCGTTTCGTGGCGAAACCTTCAACCAAGGACTATAACGCCCTCAGCATCATCGTCCAAACCCTCTATGAAGTCAAAAACGTCATGAACGTCCCCAAAGGCGTCTTTTTGCCTCGTCCCAATGTGGACTCGGCCGTCGTCCGGTTCGTACGTCGCACCGTCCTTTCGGTCGATGATCCCGATCGTTTCTTCAAATTGGTCAAGACATCGTTCACCCAACGCCGCAAGACCTTGGCGAACAACCTAAAAGAACTAGGGAATCAAGAGAAAATACAGTCTTCGATCTTGAAAGCGGGGCTATCGGAAAGCGTTCGTGCGGAAGCGCTGACTTTGGCTGAATTCGTTAAACTCTATGAGGTGTGGTATGAAAACGAAAGCGTACGGTAAAGTCAATCTCTGTCTGGATGTGGTTGAAAAGAGAGCGGACGGCTATCATGAACTGGATAGCGTCATGGTTCCGATCGAGTGGCACGACGACATCGAATTCACCCCCACCAAGGAAATGTCGTTTACGTGCACTCCGAACATCCGGATCCGACCGGAAAACAATTCGATCTTGAAAACGATCGAACTGTTACGTTCGATTTATCACTTCAGTGAGAATTTCCATGTCCATCTCACCAAAAGGATTCCCTCCCAGGCGGGATTGGGCGGAGGAAGCAGCGATGCGGCCGCCGTGATCAACTGGTTCGATATGACCTATGGCTGGAACCTGAGCGACCAGGAGAAAATCGACATCGGGGTGAAGATCGGGGCGGACGTGCCCTTCTGCCTGTTTCGGAAACCGGCGCGGGTGCAAGGGATCGGCGAAAAGCTCCGTTTCTTCGATGTGGATCTCCCGATGTGGATCGTCCTTGTCCAACCCCGACGGGGCGTGAGTACACGCCAAGCCTTCGGCAGTCTGCAGTTCGACAATCTTTTGCATCCCGAGACGTCGTTGGTTGAAGAAGCGCTACATACCGACAATTATCCGCTGTTTTTGGTTTCTATCGGAAACAGCCTGGAGGCCAGCGCGATCAAGATGGTTCCCGATATCCAGCAACTCAAGCAGAGACTCGTGCGGATGGGGTGCGATAAAGCGATGATGACGGGGAGCGGATCGGTCGTGATGGGCTTTACCCAACATGAAGAAATCGCCGACAAAGCGGTACGGAGTCTGAAATCAGCGTATCGTTTCGTCATAAAGACGAAAATACTCCCGAAGTAGGACCAAACCGAGGAGTTTTTTGGTAAAATAGGAGAGGAGGATAAAAACATGAGAAACGCGATTGTTTTGGCCGCCGGAAAAGGGACGAGAATGAAGAGTTCCTTGTCCAAAGTCATGCATCCGGTCTTAAGCAAACCGATGATCGGACATGTGGTCACCAACCTGAAGAAGATCGACGTGGAAGACATCGTCGTCGTCGTGGGTCACCAGGCGGATCAGGTTCAGGCCTATCTGAAAGATTCGGTCCAATATGCGACGCAAATGCCCCAGCTCGGAACGGGACATGCGGTCATGCAAGTCCAAAGCCTGCGGGGTAAAGAAGGGGAAACGTTGATTCTTTACGGGGATTGCCCGTGCATCAGCGAACAGACGATGGAGAAAATCTTCATCCACAACAGCGATTGTGCGATGACGGTCTTGACCGCCGAGCTGGACGACCCGCAGAAATATGGCCGGGTGGTCCGCGACGAAAACGGGAACATCGAGAAAATCGTGGAATTCAAAGATTGTACGCCGCGCCAATTGGCGATCAAAGAGATCAACACCGGGATTTATTGCGTGAAGACGGATCTGCTCTTCAAGCATCTGGACGAAATCACCAACGAGAACGCCCAGAACGAATATTACCTGACCGATCTGATCGAGATCTTCAATTCGCACGGATTAAGCGTCCAAGCCCTGCCTGTCCAGGATGTCGACGAAGTCGCGGGCGTCAATGATCGGATCGATCTCTTGGCGGCGCAACGGTGGATGCAGAAGCGGATCAACCGGTATTGGTTGACCAACGGGGTCACCTTCATCGATCCGGATCTGACGTTCATCTCGGCGGACAGCGAAATCGGCGAAGATACGATCCTGTATCCCAACGTCTATTTGGAGGGGAAGACGACGATCGGTACCGGATGTACGATCCTGCCGCAGACCTTCCTGGTCAACGCGACCATCGGAAACAACACCAAAATCGATGCCTGCCGCATCACGGATAGCATCGTCAAGGACAATGTGAACCTGGGACCCTTCGCCCATCTGCGGATGAATTGCGTGGTCGAGGACAACAACCGGATCGGCAACTTCGTCGAGATGAAAAACGCGACGATCGGGTTCGACTCCCGTTGCGCCCATCTGACCTATGTCGGGGACGCCGAAGTCGGAGCCAAGGTCAACTTCGGTTGCGGGGTCGTCACCGTGAACTACGACGGGAAAAACAAACACAAGACGATCATCAAAGACGGCGCCTTCATCGGATCCAACGTCAATCTGATCGCACCGATCACCGTCGGGGAGAATGCGGTCGTCGCCGCGGGAACCACCGCCAACAAAGATGTGGGCGACGGGGAAATGGCGATTGCACGGACACGGCAAGAAAACAAACCGGGTTACGGCCTGAAATACAAAAACAAGAAGAAAGAGGGAGAACACCATGGTTAAGGACATTATCGTATTCGCGCTTTCCTCCAGCACCGATCTGACGGATGAGATTTGCGGTCATCTGGGCATACCGCGTGGCAGAATTTCGGTGAAACACTTCGCCGATGGCGAAATCATCGTCGAACCCGAACAATCCGTCCGTGGGAAGAATGTCTTCCTTGTCCAATCCACCTGCATGCCGGTATCGGAGACCTTGATGGAAATCCTGGTCGCCCTCGATGCCTTCAAACGGGCTTCCGCAGGGGAAGTCACGGTCGTCATCCCTTACTTCGGCTATGCGCGTCAAGACCGTAAAGCCAGGGCGCGTCAACCGATCACCGCGAAACTGGTCGCCGACCTCTTGCAGGTCGCCGGCGCCGACCGTGTCGTCACGCTTGACCTCCATGCCCCCCAGATCCAAGGCTTCTTCAATATTCCGATCGACGACTTGACCGCCGTCTCCATGATCGGCCAATATTTCCGCGCGAAACACTTCGCGGACGAAGTCGTCATCGTTTCCCCCGACCATGGCGGAGCGACGCGTGCCAGAAGGCTCGCCGATGCGATGCCAGGGACCACGATCGCGATCATCGACAAACGCAGAACCAAACCTAACGTCGCCGAAGCCGTCAACCTCATCGGGGATGTGAACGGGAAAATCGCCATCATCGTCGACGACATCGTCGATACCGGCGGATCCCTCATGGGCGGCGTCAACATGCTTTACGATAAAGGGGCGACCGAAGTCTACTGCGCCTGCTCCCACGGAATCCTTTCCGGGGATGCGCTGACGCGCATCCATGACTCCAGGATCAAAGAATTGGTCATCACCAATTCCATCCCCCTGAGTCCGGAAAAACGCAAAGAACCCAAGATCAAACAGATTTCCATCGGCTACATGTTGGCGAAGACGATCGAAGCGATCCAAAACCACACGCCCGTCAGCGAACTGTACAATTTATTCATCGACTAACAGAACGATCCGCAAGGATCGTTTTCTTTGGCATTCTTTTTCATGCTTTTTAGTGACTTTGACATGACATTTCGTGTGAATCCTGTTATGATTACGTCATTATATTCAAAGGAGCTGCCCCCTATGAACATTATCGGATACATCGCCGCGGTATTGACGACCTTCTCGTTCCTTCCCCAGGCGTTGCAAGTGATCAAGACAAAGGACACCCGAGGCATCAACCTCACCATGTACGTCATGTTCGTGGTCGGCGTCTTCTGTTGGACGATCTATGGAATCTACCTCAAGGATGTCGCAATCATCCTGGCCAATGCGGTGACCTTGCTTTTCTCCAGCGTCGTGCTGGGATACAAGTGGAGATATCGATAACCATGGAAAACTTGCACAACATGATTCTGGAATATGAGAAAGATTTCTTCAAGAAATCCTTCTGCGAAGATGATCAAGCCGTATCACAGCGTTTAGATACCGATTTCCTGGAGTTCGGTCAATCCGGGAAGATCTACCACCGCCATGAGATCTTGGAATTTCTACGCAACGCGGGCGACCGCTGTGCGGAAATCAAAGATTTCCATCTTGAAAAGTTATGCAAGAGTTGTTGTATCGCACATTATCGTTGCGAGAACGATGGGAAACATGCCCTGCGCACGTCCATCTGGATCCACATCGATGATCAGTGGAAACTGAAATTTCATCAAGGAACACCGGTGACCCTTTAGGGACATCGGTTTTTTTATAGATTGAGGTATAATGGAAGAAAAAGGGGAAGAGACATGAAAACCATCGGATTGATCGGCGGGATGAGTTGGGAAAGCACGGTTCCCTATTACACGATCCTCAATGAAGAGGTAAAGAAAGCATTAGGCGGCTATCATAGTGCGAAGATTCTGCTCTATAGCGTCGATTTCGACGAGATCGAGAAGGATCAAGTCGCCGGGAATTGGGAACATATGGGGGAGACCTTGGGAAACATCGCAAGAACGCTGCAGGATGCCGGGGCGGATGCGATCGTATTGTGTACGAATACGATGCATAAGGTCGCACCGCAGATCGAATCCAAAATCAGCGTCCCCTTCCTTCATATCGCGGATGCGACCGCGGAGGCGATACAGGAAAAAGGGATGAAACGCGTTGCGCTCTTGGGCACGAGATATACGATGAGCGAGGGGTTCTATCGCGATCGGTTGACATGTAATGGCTTGGAGGTACAAGTCCCAAACGAACAAGAACAGTCGACGATCCATAGGGTCATCTTCGAGGAGTTGGTGTTGGGAATCCTGCGCGACGAATCACGGAATGAACTGCTTGCGATCATCGACCGGCTTGCGAATGACGGTGCGCAATGCATCATCCTCGGATGCACGGAAATCGGGATGTTGGTGAAACAGGAAGATACCGATGTGATGTTGTTCGATACGGTCGAAATGCATGCGAAGAAAGCGGCACGATTCATGCTTGATAACGAAAAGAAGGCTTAATTGGAAGGCACTGCCAAAGTTTAGAGATCAAACGCAAAGAAAGAAAAACCAGCCGAGGGAAAGTGAAAAACCACATCATCTTCGCTGGTTTTTTAGTGCCGATATGAATAATGGTGAGTTATGCTTTGGATTTTTCCTCAATCAACGTTAGAATTCTCTCCATATTCATCACGAATACCGTGGTCGCCGCTTGCAGATGCATTCCAAAAAGGCCGCGGGATGTCGCGATGCGATAGTCATAGTCGTTCTTCAGATGTGCATTGACCGCTTCCACCTTATAGCGTTCTTTCGCACGAAGTTTGAATTCATCGCTTGCCATGAACTTCAGATGGTCTTGGAATTCATTTCGCTTGAGGGAAACCGAGAAGCTTTTCGAGCGGCTTCCTTCTTTGTAACAGCCTACTTTTTGTGGACAATGCCGACACTTCTCCACATCGAAGAAGTAGGTTTCGATCGGATAGTGAGCCCCATTGACGCAAACCTTCGCTTTTGCCTTTCGTATGGCCATATGCCCTGCCGGACACACGTAGCGTTGAGCGTCTTTGTTATAATGGAATTCTGAGCGGCGGTTTCCTTTGTGGCCACTTCCGTTGACCACGCCCTGGGATAGTTTCGCGATGAGGGTGATGTCGTTTTCGCGACTATAGTTCAGGTTTTCCAATTCACTGTACGCCCCGTCGCCGATGACTTCTTTGACTTCGACACCGTTCCGTTGACTCTGTTCAACGAGTTCAACTAGCTGCTTTCCATCGTGTTTTTCACCGCTGGTCACGACCACGGCGGTCACCAATCGTTCTTCGTTGATGGCGAGATGGGTCTTGTATCCAAAGAAGTTCGTGTCTGCGGTTTTATGCCCGACTTTCGCCTCTTCATCATAGGACAGTTTTATGTGTTCCAAATTGTCGGTGATCATCTCTTTGACATAGTTATATCGTTCTTGCACCGCCGGAATCGCCAAGAGCGTCGGATCTTCGTCGAGGATGGCGATGAGTTTTCCACAGTACTCCAGATGGTCTTCGATGAGCCCGCTATTGGGTTTGGCCGGAAATTTATCATGGTAGTTTTGGCGATAACCATATACCGTCTTGCGTAGTTCCTTCGATTCCTCGATCAAGGCTTCCCGCGGACTCAATAAATTGTACTTCGCACGGGTATGTGTGGAATCCAGTATCAAGGTGCTGGATTCAATGAGTTGGTGTTTCTTCGCGATGGCGATCGACTCGCCGATGAGCTGATTCAATAATTCACTGTCTTTCAACCGTTTGCGACGGAATTTCGTCAGGGTTGCGGGGTGGATCAACTCCACTTCCATCGGGTCCAATTCGAGAAAGTACTTGAAGGATAGGTCATAAAGGGTTCGGTCCACCACATCTTCGTCTGAGAGTCGATAGATGATTTTGAGGATGAGGTATTTCATGAGCAGGATCGGACTGGTGGCGTTTCTTCCGTTGTCCAAGCAGTAGTTCGTCTGAAGTTCGTCATATGCGAAACCAAAATCGCTCAATTCCAAGAGCTTTCTCAGTTTGTTGTTCTCCGGTACTAACCGTAGATATAATTCATGGTATCGATCCATAAACATCCCGTCTTTTACTAGCATAATTGCCCCTCGAACCTTCTCCTTCATTATACTAGTTCCCTTAATGAAGCGATGATAGAAAAAAGATATTCCTTAGGTTTGGAATATCTTTTCAGTTTGGCAGTGACCTCCTTAATTGCCTTCTTTTTTGATGTGGATGCCGTAGTCGTGTAATTCATGGATGACCTGGTGCGTGTTCTTGAAGACGATGCCATGGATCCCCAGGGCTTTCGCCCCTTCGATGTTTTCCGCCAAGTCATCGAGAAACAGGGTTTCTTCCGGATTCAGTCCATACTTATCGAGGAGATGTTGGTAGATTTCAGGCATCGGCTTGACAAGTTTGAGTTGATAGGAAATCACGGATCCATGGGCAAGATGAAGCAAAGGGGTGTTTTCCCACATCTCCATGAACCCTTGTTCGGGATAATTGGAGAGGAGATAGACGTTATAACCTTGATCGACGATGTCGAGGAAAATCTTCGACGAATCTTCCAAGAGGGTCGGCATTTCGACCCAATGGTCCATGACATATTCGATCTCCTTGACATAGTGAGGCGCTTTTTCAAGGTAGATCTTCGTGTGTTCTTCCTTGCCAAGCAAGCCTTGGTCGGCGGCACGCCACTCTTGACTACGGAAGATGAGTTGGGTCAGGTCATGGACGGTGGTCGGGTCATAGCCCAGGGATTCAAGGAATCCCTTCGGGTCGTACTTTAGCAGGACATTCCCTAAATCGAAGACGACATTACGGATGATTTTCATGGTACACCTCCAGGATTTCTCTCAGATTGAAACTATAAAGGAAGGTCTTCACTTCTTTTTCGGGATAAACGATACACAATGCATCATAGTAGGCACGCAGTTGCCCTTGATAGCGCTCGATCAATTGGGAAGCGGTGCCCGAACGATCGGTTTTGAAGTCGACCAGTTCCACCCTGTCCGGATAGATCGCAAGCATGTCGACGATCCCGTTGACCAAGCGGTTCTGCTGTAGGATGGCGAAGGGGTATTCCCGCTCGATAACCGCCGATTTCGCGTTTTGATAGTAATCGGAGTCATGGAAAGCCATCAACGCGTCGATTTCATCCTGCGTACAACTTGGGTCGATCGAATGGATCAAGGCAGGAGTCCAGATGGTCATCGGTAATCGTTCGATTAGGCGATGCAGTCGCGTTCCTCGTTCCTTCCCATCCAGGATATCCCGGTAGTGTAGGGTAAAGTCTGGGAAGAACGCTTGTTCCTGACTGGAAGGGGTTTGGTATTCGAAGGGTTGTTCGGTGCGCAAGATCGGTGTGAACTCATGGATCACCGGTGAAATCGAAGGGGCTGAGATTTCACTGATCTTCCCTATAACCTCCACTTCATTGTATAAATCGGAGGTCTTGTTGGAAAGAATGGTTGCCAACCAACCGGAATAACCGATCCGACGGAAGATCGCACTGCGTGTCAGAGACGAGGCGTAGGTTTTATTGGACTTCGCATCGACGATCACCAGTAAATGCTGGGGGCGGGTCAGAGCGACATACAAGACCCGCATCTGTTCTTCCATTTCCTCTTGAACCGCCTTGGTTTCGATGGCGATCCGGATCGGATTGCTTCGGACATAACGTTGGGGAAGCAAGATCGATCGGATACCGATCCCCAGATCGCTATCGCTGATGATTTCACTCTTAAGGTCCAGTACATCCTGTCGCAGCGATGACCAGAAATAGACGACCGGAAACTGAAGCCCCTTGGATTGATGGATGGTCATGACGCGGACCACATTGTCTTCCAGTGAAATGGGGATGGCCTCCGAACTTTTCTCATCCTTGATTTCTTCGATCAGATCGAGGAATTTCGGGAGACTCCCGTGGTTTTCCTCGAAACTCAATGCTTTTTGAAGGAAAAGGTCGAGATTGGTCCGTTGGGAGTGCGTACAGATGTCCGTGTAATAGTGGTTGAAATCGAAGAGAAGGGGAAGCAAGCGACGCATCGGAGAAGACTTCGCCGATGTCGAGAGATCGCGGATCAGGGCGTCGATTTCGGGGTGGAGAATTCTCAGACTCTCCCGTAAACCTGCCTTGCCTTTGTTTCGGTAAAGGGTTGCGATGTCGTCCTGGGTGAATCTGAAGAAAGGCGAAAGCAGTGTTCCGACAAGCAACTGGTCGTTATCGGGGTGAAGACAAAGGTGAAGGAACTGCAGGCAGTCTTGAACGCTATCGGCTTGGTAGAAACCGGATTGGACATCGATGAAATAGGGGATGCCGACTTCATCGAAAGCTTTCTTCAGGTAGGTTTTCAACTGATGGGAGCGTACAAGGATCACATAATCGCTCCATTTCGTGTACGGCGTACTCTGGATTTTCTGTAGGATGTCGTCCGCGATATGTCGTGCTTTCTTTAACGCCACCCCCGGCTTTTCATCGACCTCAAGGGATGGTGCGGGTTCTTGATCATCGCTGTTTTCATCTTCGATTGGCTCATCGACGACTTCCTCTGTTTCTTCCTCATCGACGACCCAATGGATTTCCACCGGGAAACCTCCGTTTTGGCGATCGGATCCGATCGATACCGCATCTTCCGCCAAGTAGGCGCTGCGCATCCCTTCGATATTCATCGCATGGTCGAACACAAGATTATTGAACTCGACGATGGTCTGGTCCGAACGGAAATTCTGTTTCAAGTAGATCAACAGGTCGTTTACGTGATTGCGTTGGATCAATCCTTGCATGATCTGAGGTTTCGCGTTACGGAACCGATAGATCGATTGTTTGATGTCGCCGACGCGGAAGACGTTGTTGCCGCGACTGATCAGTTCCACCAGTAGGTCCTGTACGTCGTTGGAGTCCTGGAACTCATCGACCAGTATTTCTTTGAACTGTTCTTTATAGACATTTCTGACCTTGAACTTCTCATCGCGAAGGATCGCGAGGGCGAAATGTTCCATGTCGTCGAAGTCGATGCAGTTCTGATCTTCCTTGATGGAGGCATACTCGTGCCTGAAGTCCCGGGTCAGTTCACCCAGACGAAAGATTCGCCGACGCATCGTATTCAAATCATCGATCCACAAATCTTCCTCGAAGAGTTTGGGTATGTTATCCTGGATGAATTTCGCGACGCTCTTGCGTGCTTCTTTCACTTCATCCAAGGCTTTGTTTTTGGTGGCTGGTAGATTCTCCGCCATCGTGAAGAACGCAGTCCGGATCTTCGAATAGTCATACGCCTCGATCGCCGTTTTTGCGACTTTGATCTGGGTACTGAGGATCTGAAGGCATAGCAAGAAGGCATCATCGGTCAACGGATCATTGAGGGAAGCACTTTTCAGTTCGTTGAACCGTTCTTCAAACTCTTCGATCGCGAGTTGCCAATGCATGAAAAAGTAGGAACGTAAGGGTTCGCTTAAGGTGGAAAGGGAGTGTTCGACGGTATAGCTTGAGACGGAGGAGTTCAACCACTCTTCCGGATCGGGTTTCGATCCCAAGATCGTCGACAGGCCCGTGATGGCGTCGCGTACGCCCTGATCCGCTTCGGGACGGGATGAGAAATGTTCCAAGAGCTCGTCGAAGGCATCGGGATAGGTGGCATAGGCATGGTTCAAGACACGATCCAAGGCTTCTTTCTTATAGAGGGAGGCGGTTGCTTCATCCAGGATGTTGGAAGCCCGTTTCGGATCGAGGTTCAGTACGTAGGAATAGTTGCGGATGACGGAGAGACAGAAGGAGTGGATCGTCGAGATATTCGCATTGGCCAACAATGTGATTTGGGTATAAAGGAAGGGGTCGTTCGTTTTCTCGTATTTCACGTTGAGTTTCTTCGAGAGCCGGCGTTTCATTTCCCCCGCGGCGGCTTCCGTGAAGGTCATCGCCAGGATTTCATTGACCGAGACCCGGTCTTCTTCGATGCGTTTCATCAAACGTTCGATCAAGACGGTGGTTTTACCGGCACCGGCCGAGGCGCAGACAAGGATGTTCTTGTCGACGGTACGGATGGCGAGTTCTTGTTCTTTACTGGGTTTCATTGGTCGCCATCCCCTTTCTGGAGTTTCTTCAAGGTGGTTCGGTTCTTCACGTTCAACGGTTCCCCTCTGAATTGACACATACGAACGAAATCGCAGTATGTACAGGCGTCCGGCGTACAGGAACGGCTGATGTCGGCGTCTGCGATCCGTCTCCCGAAATCGGTGTAGAGTTCATTCAATGCTTGTTTCACCAATTCGATCGAATACGGTTTGCCCATGGTCACGACATTTCCGTCTTTGTTTAATTTCAGTTTGTCGATGTTTCGGCCTTTGAAATCCAAATTCCTCGGATCTGCAAACGTCCACCCTTTGAGTTTATGGATTTTCCACGCTTGTTCCTGCCAGAACGCCTCGTCGTATTCCTCCACTTTCACCGGTCTCAGGGAGACTTTACCCGCTTGAATGGGGGTGTTCTCTTGTTTGAGCGAAATATAGTAGGCACCGGCCGCCTCTTTTCTCAATTCTTCGCTAGCGATCCAAAGATAGGTCATTAGTTGGAGTTGTTGACCGGTCAGGACTTTCTTCTCACTAAGTTTCTTCCCGCTGCTCTTGTAGTCCATGATGCGTAGTTGATCCGCGGTCGTATCGACCCGGTCGATAAAGCCACCGAGTTTCAACGTGATGGATGGATGGATCTGTAAATCGCGCTCGAATTTCATTTCCGTGTGACTCGGGATGAACAAGGTTTCGGCTTCGATTTGCACGAGCCGGTCGAACACTTTACGCACTTGAGTCAACAAACGGTTCTTCAAGGTTTCGATGTAGTCGCTCCGATGGGGATAGAGGCGATGCAAGTCCGTGAAATACGGTTGGGCCAATTCGGCGATCGCCGAATCCTCCATCTTGGGATAGTCTTTGTGGTGTTGCTCGATGGCATGTTCAAAAATCGCATGCATCAGGGTTCCGATGATGTTGGTCTCGATTTTCGCCTCGGGTTTGGTGCGTAGCCGCAACGCCGTCGCCAAGAAGTATTTATAGGGACACTCGAAGAAGCGTTCGATCGCGGAAATCGATCCTTTGACTTCCCCATTCGGATAGAGCAACGCTTTCATGTTCTCTTGACTCAACTTCGGTTCGCCCTTGAATCTTCCCGTTGCTTCGACCAAGGGCCACGGTTTCGCCTTCACTTTGTATTTCTCGCAGAAACTCTCGATTTCAAAGGAAAGTTCATTGCTTTTCCCTTCGTAATTCCCGGTCGCATAGGAGAACACCAGTTCCGGTGACCAGGTGAAGAGATCATCGACCCGTTTCATATGGGCTTCGTATCTCTCCTTCAAGGAAGGCAATCCGGTCTTCTCGCGATAGACATCATCGAACAACCCGCTGTAGGTCGCCATCTGCGGATAATTCTTCTGGCTTGCGGACATGACGAAGATCCGTTGGATCCCGGGGATATGGAAATGCCCCAAGTCCGTGATCAAAACCCCGGAGGAATTCGTTTTGGGTCGAGAACGCAATGCGCCGTCCAAGAAATTCAACAAATCGGTGCCTTGAGGATGAGTGGTCAGTAACGGTACGGCTTTCTCAAGCACCCGTTTCACTTGTAGAAGAGCGAGTCGCCCTTCTTCCGTGTCTTTCGATTGTTCGACACAAATCGAATAGAGAACTTCGACCTTTTCCTTCCAAGTAGCATCACAGGCTAAACTTGCCTTCTTGAGGATACTCTCCGTCGATCGGCGGAGTTCCTCCGCCCTCTCTTCCATCTGCAGATAGGTTTTTTTCTGGGTACCATCCCACAAGGTCGAATCCTTCATGGCATCGTTCACATGATGAAGCGGGGACAGTAACGCACTCAGCGGGATCCCGAAATCTTCGATGTAGTTGATCAAGGGATAGGCATCGCTGAAACAGGAAAGGGATAGCACACTGACCCAGTTTTCGATGCATTGGGTTTCGCTATATTTCATGAGCCGTATGAACAATTCGGCTTCGGGCAGGACAAAAGACTCGGAAAGTACGGTGAAAGGGAGGTTCAATCGCGTGAAATTCGCTTTGAGGACAGGAAGATCGGTGGCGGGATCAAGACAAACCACCATCTGTTTGTGGAAATCCATCGGATCGCTTGCGATTTTCTGCGCGATCCCCAACGCTTCGGCGCGGGAGTTGACAGCATGGTGTAGAATGGGGGTAGGTGAATACGCAGTGAAGTCCAGCAACCTCGCCCCGTTGGACAGTAAGCGTCGATAATACTTCGCGGTAAGGTGGTCTTCATCCGAATTGGACAAATAGATCGGACGATGATTGGTTTGGGCAAGGAGTCGGTCGAAGGCGGATCGGATCGTCTTTCCTGGCAGGTCGCACCCAGAAAGCCGTTGAAGACATTTCTTGACATCCCTTTCCTTGGGCGTGCTTTCGGGTAGTCCATCGACATCCACATCGTAGGCATCCAGCTCCAACATGAAGTCGGCGATCTCCTTGATCGTCTGCGGAAACACCAACATACTGCCTAAAACCTCCAACTCATCCTTCATTTCATCGCAGATCCGTGCGGTCTCACAAAAAAAGGCGGTCGGATCTTTGGCAGAACTTTCCAAGCTACGGAGGTAGTTCGCGAGTGAAATCGTTTGCACCCCGGCCAATACCGGCGTCTTTTCCAAAATATTGCGAATCAAAGCGGGCTGCGCATGGGGTTCGCTGAAAATTATCGTTCCATTTTCAAAAGAATGGTTGTTCATCGCCTGTACCTCAGTTATAATTATAAATGATATTTCAGAGGTGCGAATGACGAAAAACAAGAAGTACGGGAAAACGGCCTTATTGGTGGCGTCATTTCTCTGGGGTATCGGATTCATCGCCGTCCAAGGGGCCTTGGACAGCGGTTGGCATCCTTATTTATTACTCGGTTTCCGCGGTTTAATCGCCGGAGTGAGCCTGGGGGTCTTTTCCTTCAATCGGAAATGGTGGACGAAACCGCCGCTGATACGCGACGGGATCCTCGCCGGAAGCTTGATGTTTCTGGCCTTCGCTCTACAAACCTTCGGCCAACAGGCGTCTTCCGCAACCAACGCATCCTTTCTGACTACCTTATATGTCATGTTTACACCCTTGCTTCTCTTTCTCTTCACGGGGAAGAAAGTCGGCGTGTCGACCTTGATAGCCGGAACCCTTTCGTTGATTGCCACGGCGTTACTGACGTTGCGCGGATCCTTCACCTTGTCCTTCGGTGATGCGTTATTGATCGGCTGTGCCGTCGCCTTCGCCCTGCATATCCTTATGCTGGAGAAGACGGCGTTCCACGACGATGCGCTCTCACTGACCGTGCTTCAGTGCCTGACGATGAGTGCTTGGTCCTTTCTCTTTTCAATCTTTTTCAAGACATCGGTACCAACGCAAGGATGGGGTTATGTCGCTTATTGCGGCATCGTGAGTAGTGGATTGGCTTTCTTCCTTCAGACCTATGGTCAAAAACACGTGGATTCGGCGATCGCCGCGATCCTGCTGACCATGGAGGCGTTGTTTGGCGCGATCGGCGCCATCCTGATCCTCAAAGAACCCTTCGGACCGAATTCGATCCTCGGGGGGATTCTGATGATGGGCGCCATCGTCTTGTTGGAAACAGGTCCCATCCTGTATCAGCAGTATACTAAAGCATTCCTTATCGCTAAAAGGGAAGTTGAAAAAGAACCTTAAGGGGGACACACCAATGTCAATCGTAGACGTATTATCCAACATCAGCGATCGTCGCAAGGGCGGCGACCAATGCCAATTCAACGGTTATCTGGAAGACTATCTGGAAACGCTGGAAGACGGGAACCTCAAGACGAGCCTGGCTCATCTGTTCGAGGCTGAACCGAACCTGCGTATCATCGTCGACCTCTCGTTCGATGTCAACAAAGACGTGATCTCGAACCAAATCATCCGCTATAAAGATGCTTCGAAGTTGCCGAAGGGATTCTTGAAGGCGCCGTACATCGTTTACGGAAAAGCCGCGGGAGATGCAGAAATGGGGATCCTGCTGATCGATGGCGACAAATCCGATTATCCTTTAGCGAAAGGCCTGTATTATTGCTTGACGGAACAAACCGGCATGCTGGAAAACGCACGCAACGAATTGGTCGCGGTCAACACCGACCAACCGGAAGTCGTCGCTTCCATCGGGAAGAAGCTTTTGGCCCAGACCCAACGCGTCGGCGCATTGCAACGCGAAGTCGACCGCCACTATTACAATTCGTTCAATGCATTGAATGAACTTGTCTTAGCGAAAGCCGAAGACCTAAAGAACAGCACGATCGAACACTGCAAAGAAACCCAAGAACGCGGAGACCTGATCTATTCTGCCATTTCGAAGTGGTACTTGCTGAAGAAGACCGTGTATGTCCAATACATGACCAACAAGGATTTGCTTGAGAAGGACAACGAAGGCAATATCAAAAAACAACGCCACAATGCGAAACTTCATGCGGACCAAGTTCCGTTCATGGCGTTCAGCGAACTCTGGCGCGTATAAACGAATCATTCCACCAAAGCTTCCGAGAGGAAGCTTTTTTCTATTGCCAAGAATGAAAAGATGGATGAAACGGGACCGATCATGGATGATATAATGGAAGAAATGCGAAATGCAACCACTAGTTGACAAAGTGGGTGGTATCGATGGTAGTGAAATGAAACGATGATTCTGTACACTATGGGGGAGGTGGAAGTATGAAACGATCGGAAAAGATATTGGCCAACCGCAAGAGATTGAATCTATCCCAGGAAGAACTCAGCGAGAAACTGAACGTGTCCCGCCAAGCGGTTTCGAAATGGGAATCCGACCAAGCGAATCCGGACATCGACAAGATCATCGCGATGGCGCAACTCTTCGGGATCAGCGTGGATGAATTAGTCAGTGAAAACTATGAACCGAGGGCGAGTCAACCGGTTCAAGAGAGAATCGAAGTCAAGCCTATGCCCGTCGTAGTGAAATCGAGGAAAGAGAAATCCTGGATGATTCTATCAGGGCTCATCGTGTTCGCGCTTTTCCTTTTCTATATTGTCGGAAGGTATGAAGCAAGATTGAGTTATTTGGAAAATCAACTCAATGGACTGAACATGAGTATCGGGCGGATCCAATCGGATGTCCAACTGTCGGTCAGCGGTCTGATCCAACAACTGCGGGATGAATTGGTCTATCAGAACGGAATCATCGCGGAGTATTCGGTCAAAAAAACGACGATCGATCTTGAGGAAGAAAAGGTGACCTACTCAGTGTCGTTCCTACTTAAGAAGACGGATCAATTGTATGATGTGGGGATCACGATCTCAAACAGTGAAGGATACAATCAAAACCTCGAGTTGAAGAAAGACGCCGGTGGCTATTTCAAAGCGGAGTTCGACTATCCGATGAACCAAACCGATTTCAAGGTCAATGTGAATCTCGAAAAGGATGGGGTCGTCGAAACACAGAGCCTCGGTTCATATAGTGGTTATGGTCATCTTCTTCACCAAACGGTATTTGCGGATCCGACAAGCTATACGTACGACTCGATGGGGAATGAAAAGAAGGATCAATTGACCTTGATGAACGGGATGTGGGTCGGGTTTAACGGATACTACCCGCAAGGACAGAATCTTAACCAACTAAAGTATGCATTACGGATTTATGAAGAGGGGAAGACGACCCCCGCGCTTACTTTGATGTTCGACTTCAATGACCAAGATTGTATAAATGAACAAGAGTTAGGCATCTGTTATAGCGACGTCGGCCGTTTGGTCGAGTTCGATGATTTCAAGTTGGATTTCGATGTCGGGGATGTCATTACGTTTACACTAAGTAAAAATGACGGGAATATCCTGACCGATGAGAAAACGGTCTATACGCTAACGCGTGTCAGTCAGAGCGAGGTCAGGGACGAGCGAATCGAGTACACCGAATAAACAGACTCCGCGATGATGCGGAGTCTTACTTTTTGATGGGGACCTCGATGTCGACCTTTGACTGTGATACTACCGTGAATTGTCCCGAACATAGGGTTTGGCAGGGTTCTAGCCAAGACTCGTCTTCACTCAATAAGGTCAACACGACGTCTTCCTCGAATTCTTTTTTCAGGATCGTCGTATTCTTTAGTAGATTTATCAGTGGGTCGGTGAAATTGATCGGAAAGGAAACGACGCTTTTGAGTACGCTCTTGACTTCGGTAAGTTCGGCTTGGTCCAGACAGAGGGATACGCTTTGGGAGTAAGCGCGGATCAACCCTCCGCTCCCCAACAATGTACCTCCGAAATAACGCACGACCACCGCAAGGATGTTTTCCATGTTTCGTTTACGCAGGACCTCAAGGATCGGAAGCCCCGCCGTACCGGAAGGCTCGCCATCGTCGTTGCTTCGCTCGACGATCTGTGACCCATGGAGGATGACACCATGACAGACATGCCTTGCCTTGGGGTGTTCTTTTCTGACTTGCTTGATTCTTTCGCGTACTTCGTCTTCGTTGGTCACGGTGAAAAGAAGCGAGATGAACTCGGATTTTTTAACGATTAAGGAATAGGATGCGGTTTTGGAAAGTCGATACATAAAATCACCCTCTTTATTATACCCAGAATGAAATTTTTATGCTCCCTTTTCATTATAAAGGACTTGTGGTAAACTATGGGCATGTTACGGAGGGTCAGTCGGATGCGATCGAAAATTGCTCTTAAATCACACGAAGTAACAGTAAAAAACATAACATAGGGGTATTGCCGCCTGTGTTTTTTGTTTTTTAACAATCCAATCCGTTTTGTATAACTGCGGAAATACGGTCCGCAAGTCTCTACCCTGTCACCTTAAACGACGGGACTACAAAACAAAAAGTGCTTTTTAGCGTTTTTTGTATTGTACGAGACACCGGACCAAGGTGTCTTTTTGTTTGAAAGGAGCTAGCGATGGAAAACATCCAAGTGTCGATCGTCATGGGATCCGTCAGTGATTACGAGACCGTCAAGGAAACGGTCAAGATCCTGGAAGACTTCAATGTATCTTTTGAAAAGAAAGTGGTGAGTGCGCATCGCACCCCCGAGGATATGGTGCTGTATGCGAAAAGCGCCAAGGAGAAGGGAATCCAGGTCATCATCGCGGCGGCCGGCGGGGCGGCGCATTTGCCCGGTATGATCGCTTCGTTGACGGAATTGCCGGTCATCGGGATTCCGATCAAGAGCCAGGCGCTCAACGGGATGGATAGTCTGTTGTCGATCGTACAGATGCCTGCCGGTGTTCCCGTCATGACGATGGCGATCGGTGTCGCCGGTGCGAAGAACGCGGCCTTGGCTGCGATGCGTATCGTCGGTCTTCAGGATCCGCTTCTTCAAGAAAAACTTCGCCTCTATCAAGCGGAATCCGCACAGCAGGTTCGCTCCGCCATCCTTCCATGAGTCGATTGATTCCACCGGCGATGATCGGGATCATCGGGGGTGGACAACTCGGACAAATGATGGCCATATCGGCGAAGAAGTCGGGCTATCGGATCGCCGTTGTGGATCCGGATGAGAATTGCCCATGCGCTTCTCTTGCCGATGAATTCATTTGCGCGAAATACGACGATGAGAAAGCCTTGGATCGATTGGTTAAGATAAGCGATGTCGTGACCTATGAATTCGAGAACGCCGATGCGGACTTGATCCGGAAATATGGGGCGAAAGTACCGCAAGGGCATCAAGCCTTACGATATTCCCAACATCGCCTCGCCGAGAAGGATTTCGCAAGATCCCTGGGCATCCCGTGTCCGGATTATGTTTCGATTCAACGCGAGAACGATCTCCATGCCTTGGAAGACTTCCCGATCGTATTGAAAACATGCCGGTTCGGGTATGACGGGAAAGGCCAATGGTTGATTCTATCCAAAGCGGATATTGAGAAACATCGGATTTCATTCCCCAACGACTATATCGCGGAATCCTTCGTGGCGTTCACGAAAGAGATCTCGGTCGTGTGTTGTCGCTTCAACGATGGCATCGCGGTTTACGAACCTTTTGAGAATCGTCATGCCCAAGGCATCCTACGGGAAGCGACCCATCCGGCGTCGGTTTCAAGCGAAATCAAAACCCAAGCCATCGAAGCGACGCAGAAGATCGTGGAAGAATTGGATTATATCGGGGTCCTTGCGGTGGAATACTTTGTGACCGACGATGGGATCCTCTTCAACGAGATGGCTCCGCGTCCGCACAACTCCGCCCACGGGACGATCGAAGGGTGCGACTACAGTCAATTCGACCTGCATGTCGCGGCGATCACGGGACAAGCGATGATCCAACCCAAAACACGATTCAATTCGAAAATGATCAATCTGTTGGGGCAGGATGTGGAAGAAGCTCAGATGAAATGGAATCGACTCGATAAACAGAATGTATTCATGCATCTTTATGGGAAACCGGAAGCCCGCGTTAACCGCAAGATGGGACATATCACCGTGATCGCCCGATCCAATGAAGCATTGGAAGAGATCGCGAAACCGTGGAGGACGAAGGAATGACGTTGCGCTGTCTGATTCAAAAGAGGAAGGGATTCGACCATGACTCCCATGCCTTATCCAAAACCATTCAAACCCAACTGAAAATCCATGCGAGCGTTCGTTTAATCAACGGATACGATGTGGAGGGTTTGCAAGCATCCCTGGTGGACGATGCGGTCTCCCGGATCTTTTCCGAAGCCATGGTCGATGAAGTGTTATCCGAGTTGCCAAAAACCAAGGGGAGTCTGATCGTTCGTGAACCTTTACCCGGTCAGTACGACCAACGCTCGGATGCGGCGATGCAATGTCTTAAACTATTGGACGGGGAATGCCAGGCCAAGGTGAAAACGTTTGACGTCGCATTGTTCGATGAAACATTGAGTGATGAGGAGAAGAAACGCTTCATCCATTATTGGATCAACCCGATCGAAATGCGCTTGAAAGACCTCGACCATGACCTTCCGATCGATGAAGAAGAATCGGATGAAGGGGAATGCATCGGGTTTACGACGATGAACAAGAATCAGATTCTTAATTTCCTCAAACAAGAAAAAGCGGCGATGAGTGAATTGGATCTTGAATTGATCCAACATCATTTCAAGGATGTTGAGAAACGCAACCCGACCCATACCGAATTCAAAGTGTTGGACACCTATTGGAGCGATCATTGCCGGCACACGACCTTCGAGACTCATATAAACGAAATCATCGTGGAAAACGGACCGTATGCCCAAGAATTGAAGGAAGCATTAGAGTGTTTCCATGAATATCGACGTCAAATCCATCGGGAAGACAAACCGGTCACGTTGATGGAAATGGCGACGATCGCAGGAAGGGTCATGAAGGACCCGAGAGTGGAGATCTCGACGGAAGTGAATGCCTGTTCTGTGAGGGTGGAGGTGAAAACAAACGAAGGGATAGAAGATTGGTTGGTTCAATTCAAGAACGAGACACATAACCATCCAACCGAAATCGAACCCTTCGGCGGGGCGTCGACCTGTATCGGCGGAGCGATCCGCGATCCATTGAGCGGAAGAGCCTATGTCTATCAAGCGATGCGGATCAGCGGGTGCGGGAACGTGCTGGAAGAATTGGATGAAACCTTGCCTGATAAACTCCCTCAACGCGTGATCGCAAGCAAGGCGACCAAAGGGAATTCCTCCTATGGCAACCAGATCGGCGTCGCGACGACCCATGTGAAAGAAATCTATCATCCGCGCTATACCGCCAAGCATCTTGAATTGGGTGCCGTGGTGGGAGCGGTCAAAGCAAGTTCGGTGACACGCGAAACACCGCAGGAAGGCGACATCATCGTCCTCTTGGGCGGAAGGACGGGACGCGACGGAATCGGGGGGGCGACGGGTTCATCCCAAGCCCATACCTCACAAAGCCTAAGCACTTGTGCCAGCGAAGTCCAAAAGGGGAACGCTCCGGAAGAACGGAAAATCCAACGATTGTTCAGAAATGAAACGGTATCGAAATGGATCAAGAAGTGCAACGACTTCGGCGCCGGCGGGGTTTGTGTCGCGATCGGCGAACTCGCCGATGGATTGACCATCGACCTGGATGTCATCCCGACGAAATATGAAGGGCTCAACGCCACTGAATTGGCGATCAGCGAAAGTCAGGAACGGATGGCGGTCGTACTTGATTCCAAGAACGTCGAATCGTTCATGGAAGCGGCACGGCTTGAGAATCTGGAAGCGACGATCGTCGCCGAAGTAACCAAAGAAAACCGGTTGGTGATGAAGCATAAAGGGCAACCCGTGGTCGATTTGGATCGTGCCCTGATCGATACCAACGGGGTACGCCAATGCGCAAGCGCACGTTTGATCCCCACAAGACCGAGTACGATCAATGAAGAAATATTTACGGAAGATTCCGCACTTAAAAAACTCGGCGCGTTGAATATCACATCCCAAAAAGGACTGGTCGAACAGTTCGACGCTTCCATCGGGGCGAAGACCGTGCTCTTCCCGCTAGGCGGAAGTACACAACTCAGTCCGACCCAAGGCAGTGTTCAGAAGATCTGCATGGAGAACGGCGAGAGCGATACCGTATCTATCCTGACCTATGGATTCATTCCCGAGCTCAGTGAAGAAAACATGTATCTAAGCGCCCAAGGCGCGGTTCTTGAGTCGATTGCGAAAACGATCGCGCTTGGCGGCAAGGTCGAAGACCTCTTCTTCTCGTTTCAGGAATATTTCCCCAAATTAGGGAAGGATCCCAAGAAATGGGGTTCGGTCGTACAAGCATTGCTTGGGGCGCTCAGTGTCCAAGACAAATTCAAACGTCCGGCCATCGGTGGGAAAGACAGTATGTCGGGTTCCTTTAAAGACATGGATGTATTGGAAACCTTGGTTTCCTTCGCCTGTACGAGTGCGAGCGTTGATGCTATCGTATCCCAAGAAGCGAAAAAAGCAGGGAATGCATTGTATTTCGTCGAAGCGAAACGGAAAGACAACGGACTCTTCGACCTCGATGCCATCCTCGACGAGTATCTCATCGTTCAGCAAGCCGTTCAAAATAAAGAAGTCGCCGCGGTACGTGTCGTGGAAAACGGGATCTTCGCCAGTATCTGTGCGATGGTGTTCGGGAATCGGTTGAAAGCGAAGATCGATACGAGGCTAGACCTCTATGCGCTCCGTCCCGCGAGTTTCCTGATCGAATCCTCCATGGAAAACGTACCCGCATCTTGGATAAAGGTCGGCACGATCACCGATAACGAATTCAGTTTCAACCAAGTAAATATCGATTACGAAAAGGCTGTCGAAACCTATACCCTTGGATTGGATTTCCTCTATCCCGTCTTTCAAGAAGGCGAAGCGAAGTTCAAAGCGATCTTGGATACGGATGAAGAGGTGATCGGATACCGAGGACCCGATGTGGATGAAGTCAGGGTGATGATCCCGTTCTTTCCGGGGACCAACTGCGAAATCGATACGAAGCGGGCGTTTGAGAAAGCCGGGGCGAAAGTGAACGTACATGGCATACGCAACCTTACACCCCATGATTTGACTGAATCGATCGATGCGTTCTGTACACTGCTTGATGCTTCCCATATCTTGGCGCTTCCCGGAGGGTTCTCCGCCGGTGATGAACCGGACGGCAGCGCGAAGTTCATCGTGAACGTATTGCGTAACGACAAGGTGAAGAAGTCGGTCGAAGGATTACTGAAACGTGACGGGTTGATCATCGGGATCTGTAACGGATTCCAGGCGTTGATCAAAACGGGCTTGATTCCGTATGGGGAGTACCGCGAACTTGATGCGACGGACGCCACGTTGGCGCACAATGCGATCCACCGCCATATCTCCGCGATCGTCACTACCCGGATCACCTCCAACAAATCGCCGTGGTTAACATCGGTTCGACCCGGAACCTGCGTCCAAGTCCCCCTCAGCCACGGGGAAGGACGACTGAGTGTCGGCGAAGCCCAATTCGATGAATGGGCAAGAAACGGACAAATCGCCTTCCAATACGCCGATCCGGCGGGAAACGCGACGATCGATCCACGATACAACCTGAACGGTTCGGATTATGCGATCGAAGGACTGGTTTCACCCGATGGACGAATCTTAGGCAAGATGGGACATACCGAACGCGTTCAAGACAACCTGTATAAAAACATACCCGGGATGAAGGATCTGCCAATCTTCCAAAACGGGGTCGACTACTTCAGAAAAACCAGGAGGAATCAATGATGGAAAAGCTTCAAATGATCTATGAAGGGAAAGCCAAGCAGTTGTATACCTGTGAAAGGGAAGACGCGCTGATCATCCACTACAAGGACGATGCGACGGCGTTCAACGGGGTGAAGAAAGCGCAGATCGAACATAAAGGCGAACTCAACAACGCCATTTCGACGATCATCTTCAACGCGTTACACAAACACGACATCCCGACCCACTACATCGAAACATTGAATAATCGCGACCAACTGTGCCACAAAGTCAAAATCATCCCGTTGGAAGTCATCATCCGTAATCTGATCGCGGGGTCGATGGCGAAGCGTTTGGACATCAAGGAAGGCACGCCGGCTCCCCGTCCGATCTACGAACTCTGCTACAAGAACGACGATCTGGGCGACCCCCTGATCAATGAAGACCATGCGTTCGCCTTGGGCGCCGCCAGCGAAGAAGATTTGGCGACGATCAAGAAGCTTACCTTGGAAATCAATCGCGTGTTGATCGACCTCTTCGACAAGATCGGGATCATCCTGGTCGACTTCAAAATCGAATTCGGACGCACTTTGGATGGACGAATCGTATTGGCCGATGAAATCTCGCCGGACACCTGCCGTTTCTGGGATAAAGAAACACGTAAGAAACTCGATAAAGACCGTTTCCGCCGCGATTTAGGGAACGTGGAAGACGCGTATCAGGAAATCCTGAAGCGTCTGTCCACGCTGAAATAAACATGTCGGAAATCAGTATGCTTTACGACCGTGAACTCCACGAAGAATGCGGTGTCTTCGGGGTATTCAATCTAGCGAACGCATCGGAACTGACCTACTACGGTCTTCATGCCCTCCAACACCGGGGACAGGAAGGTGCCGGGATCGTCGTCTCCGATGGGGAGAAACTGAACAGTGTGAAAAACGAAGGCAGCGTGCGTTTTGTTTTCCCTGAATCGGTCCTCAAGAAACTACAAGGCAACATGGCGATCGGCCATGTACGATATTCGACGACCGGAGGCGGGGGCATTCTGAATGTCCAACCCTTCCTCTTTCGTCATGGCGAGGGCGATTTCGCCCTTTGTCATAACGGGAACATCGTGAATTCGAAGGAACTTAGAAGAAACCTTGAAATGAAAGGCAGCATCTTCCAAAGCTCGTCGGATAGCGAAATCCTGGCTCACTTGATCAAGAAAGACTATCGCAGTACGCGTCTGGATGCGCTAAAAGAAGCGCTGATTTATCTGGAAGGCGCGTTTGCGTTTTTAGTGCTGACCAAAGACAAACTCTATGCCATGCGCGACCGTCACGGATTGCGTCCCCTTTCCATCGGAAAATTGGACAACGGCTACGTGGTGACCAGCGAGACCTGCGCTTTGGACGCGGTCGGGGCGACCTTCGTGAGGGACATCGAACCCGGTGAGATCGTCATCATCGACAATAACGGGATCTATAGCGATTTCTATTCCAGGGACACGGAAGACAAGATTTGTGCCATGGAATACATCTACTTCTCACGTCCGGATAGCGACCTGTTGGGCTTGAACGTCCATCGTTCACGAAAGGAATGCGGAAGGATACTGGCGAGAGAAGCGGCGGTCGAAGCGGACATCGTCATCGGGGTACCGGATTCCTCGCTCTCCGCCGCCTCCGGCTATGCGGAGGCCTCCAAGATCCCCTATGAAATGGGACTCATCAAGAACCGCTACATCGGACGGACCTTCATCGAACCCTCCCAAGCCTTGCGTGAGAAGGGGGTCAAGATGAAACTTTCCCCCGTCCGTTCGGTCATCGCGGGGAAACGCGTCATCCTCATCGACGACTCCATCGTCCGCGGGACGACATCGAAGAAGATCGTTGAAATGTTGCGCCAAATGGGTGCGGCAGAAATCCACATGCGGATCGCCTCCCCCCAGATCATCTCCCCCTGTTTCTACGGGGTCGATACGTCGACGTATGAAGAGTTGATCAGCGCCTTCCATAGCGTCGAAGAAGTACGACAACTGATCGGTGCCGACAGCTTGGCCTTCCTCTCGATGGACGGGTTGAAAGAAGCCTTGGGAAACCGCGATTTCTGTCATGCCTGTTTCACGAAACATTATCCGACACACTTATACGATTTGATCGAAAACGCCAATAAAGACGGCAAGTTCTAGGAGGAACCTTATGAGCGACCATTATTCCAGTGCCGGAGTGAATCTAGAAGCCGGCTATGAATCCGTACGACGGATCAAATCGCATATCGACCGTACCCGCCGTTTAGGCATGGTCGACAATATCGGATCGTTCGGAGGATTGTTCGACCTTTCCCTGCTCAACATCAAAGAGCCGGTACTGGTTAGCGGTACCGACGGCGTCGGTACGAAACTGAAAGTCGCGTTCATGTTGGACCGTCACGATACCGTCGGGATCGATGCGGTGGCCATGTGCGTCAACGATATCCTCGCCCAAGGGGCGCAGCCGATCTACTTCCTCGACTACATCGCGATCGGGAAAAACAAGCCCGAAGTCATCGAAGCCTTGGTGAAAGGTGTCGCGGACGGATGCGTCCAGTCCGATTGCGCCTTGATCGGCGGGGAAACGGCGGAAATGCCGGACATGTATACGGAAGGCGAATACGACATCGCCGGATTCGCGGTCGGTGTCGCGGAGAAATCACGTTTGATTTCTCCCCTCAACGTCAAAACGGGGCAAGCGGTGATTGGATTAGCGTCCAGCGGCATCCATTCCAACGGATTCTCGCTCGTACGTAAAGTGCTCTTCAAAGACAACCAGTTAGACCCCAAGATGGAATTCAACGGTTCGACGCTGGGGGAAACGATCCTGACGCCGACGAAGATCTATGTCAAACCGGTCATGGCCGTTCTGAAAGAAATCAAGGTCGCCGGAATCGCCCACATCACGGGCGGTGGCTTCTATGAAAACATGCCGAGATGCCTGCAGGAAACCCAAGGCTTGAAGATCACGAAAGGCACATGGGAAATCCCCTCGATTTTCGGATACATCCAAACCTTAGGGAATATTCCTGAGAAGGAAATGTTTAACGTCTTCAACATGGGCATCGGGATGATCCTCGTGGTGGATCAGGCGGATGTGGAAAAGACACTGACGATCCTTCGCAGCCACAATGAAACCGCAAGCGTCATCGGTGAAGTCACCGATACGCCGGGCATCGTCTGGGCATGAAGCGGATCGTACTCTTCGCCTCGGGGAACGGATCCAACTTCGAAGCCATCCTTCAAGCCGTCGCAAACAAAGAATTGAACGTGGAAGTCGCTGGACTCATATGCGACCATGAAGGGGCGTATTGCCTGACACGGGCGAAGAACCATGCGGTACCCAGCGCGATCTTTCTGAAAAAGAACTTTTCAACAAAAGCTGAAATGGACACGGCGATCGCCGACCAATGCGACGCCTGGGAGGCGGATTGGTTGGTTCTGGCGGGATATATGCGCCTGGTCTCCACTCCCATCCTCAGCCGATACCCCCACAGAATCGTCAACATCCACCCCTCCTTGCTCCCGAAGTACAGAGGCAAGGACGCGATCGGACAAGCCATCGCGGCCGGTGAGAAAACCATGGGCGTGACGATCCACTATGTGGATGAGGGGATGGATACCGGTGAGATCATCGCCCAATTCCCATTTGACGTCCAGGAAAACGAAGAACGATCCGAAATCGAAACCAAACTCCATGCGTTGGAGCACATCGCATATCCCAAGGTATTGAAACAACTTCTGGAGGAAACACTATGAAACGAAGAGCATTGTTGAGTGTCAGCGACAAGACCGGATTGATCGAATTGGCGAGAGTACTAGTGAAACACGATGTCGAATTGATCTCGACCGGCGGCACCAAGAAAACGTTGAGCGACGCCGGATTGCCGGTATTGGGGATGGAAGAAGTCACCGGGTTCCCTGAAATGCTGGATGGAAGGGTCAAGACCCTTCATCCCTTAGTCCATGGCGGATTGCTTTTCAGACGCGACCTTCCTGAACATGTCCGACAGGTTGAAGAAGCCAAGATCCATCCGATCGACTTCGTGATCGTCAATCTCTATCCGTTCCAGGCGACGATTTCGAAACCGGAGTGCACGGTCGAGGAAGCGATCGAAAACATCGACATCGGCGGACCGTCCATGCTTCGAAGCGCCGCCAAGAACCATCAGGATGTGACGGTATTGTGCGACCCTGCCGATTATGCGAAATTCATCGAGGTCCTTGAAAAGGACGATGCCGCGGATTTCACTTTCCGACGCGAACTCGCGGCGAAAGTCTACCGTACGACCGCCGCATACGATGCCTTGATCGCGAAATACATGAGCGACCTGTGCGGAGTCGAGAATCCCGAGAAGTTGACTGAAACCTATGTCCTCAAACAAACCTTGCGCTACGGGGAAAACCCGCATCAAAAGGCATCGTTCTACGCGACGCCGTTCAGTGAAGAATATTCACTGGCGGATTGCGTCCAACGCCATGGCAAGGAACTCTCCTACAATAATATCCAGGATGCTTCCGCCGCCCTTCAGATCCTCAAAGAATTCAGCGACGCTTCCGTCGTCGCCCTAAAGCATATGAACCCGTGCGGGGTCGGTGTAAGCACCGACCTGTATTCCGCTTGGCGTAAAGCCTTCGAAGCGGATCCCGTCAGTATCTTCGGCGGGATCGTGGCGTTCAACCAGGAAGTCGATGCGAAAATCGCCATCGAACTCTCGGAGATTTTCCTTGAAATCATCCTTGCCCCCTCCTTCACCACCGAAGCCTTGGAGATCCTGACCAAGAAGAAAAACATCCGTTTGCTTACCTTACCCGAGAAAACCGCCAAACGTTATCTCAAGACATCCGTGCGTGTCGCCGGAGGCTTATTGGTGCAGGATACCGACCGTGTCAGCGCCCATCCTTCGCACTGCACCGTCGTGACGAAAACCAAACCGACCAACCCCCAGTTCATCGATGCTCTGTTCGGTGAAAAGGTATGCAAGCACGTGAAATCGAATGCGATCGTCATCGTGAAGGACGGACAAACCCTGGGCGTCGGTGCCGGGCAGATGAACCGTGTCGGCGCCGCCGAGATCGCCCTGAAACAAGCCGGCGATAAAGCGCAAGGCGCAGTCCTGGCCAGCGACGCTTTCTTTCCGATGTCGGACACCGTCGAATTGGCCGTGAAGTACGGCATCACATGCATCATCCAACCGGGAGGGTCGATCAAAGACCAAGAGTCGATCGATGTCTGCGACCAACACAGCATTTCGATGATTTTTACCGGTGAAAGGCATTTTAAACACTAATGGGAAACAAAATCCTTGTAATCGGTTCGGGCGGTAGGGAACATGCCTTGGCCACCTGTTTCGCCAAGAGCCCGACCGTCGAGAAAGTCTATGTCGCACCCGGCAGTCACGGTATGAAAGACGTGGCCGAAATCGTCGCCATCGATGCGATGGATTTCCCATCCCTCATCGCTTTCATCAAGTCGAACCAGATCGATTTGGTTTTCGTCGGACCGGAAGCCCCTCTATCCCAAGGGATCGTCGATGTCCTATCGAAGGAAGGGATCCGGATCTTCGGTCCGACCCAAGCCGCCGCCCGGTTAGAATCCAGTAAGTCCTATGCGAAAACCATCATGAACAAATACGATATCCCGACCGCGAAACACAGCACCGTCCATTCCTTGGATGAAGCCTTGACCTATCTTAACCAACATCCCGCCCCGATCGTCATCAAAGCCGACGGGCTGATGGCGGGCAAGGGGGTCACGGTCGCCATGGACGATGAGACGGCCAGACAAGCCGTCCACGACATCTATCCCGATCCGACCGTACATTGCCCCCTGGTTATCGAAGAGTGCCTCATCGGCGAGGAATTCAGTCTCATGGCGTTCGTGGATGGGGAGAGTGTTTTTCCGTTGGACATCGCCAAGGATCATAAACGCGCCTATGACAACGATGAAGGACCCAACACCGGAGGGATGGGGGCATATTCCCCGGTCCCTTCCATTTCCCGGGAAATGGTGGAAGAAGCGATGGACAAAATCATGCGTCCCATCGCCAGCGCCATGGTGAAGGAAGGGAACCCGTTCACCGGGATCCTTTACGGCGGATTGATGGCGACATCCGACGGGATCAAGACCATCGAATTCAACGTCCGCTTCGGCGACCCCGAAACCGAAGTCCTGCTCCCCCGTTTGATCACACCCTTGGATCAAGTCGTCTTGGATGTCCTTGACCACAAGCACGTCACCCTTGAATTCGATCCCCGCTTCGCCCTCGGCGTCGTCCTCGCTTCGAAGGGTTATCCCCATGCTTATGAGAAGGGTTTACCGATCGAAGGCTTGGATAAAGTCGATGCCAATCTCTTCCACATGGGCACAAGCTACGCCGATGGATACCGTAATCAAGGCGGACGCGTCCTCTTTGTGATGAATTACGGGGTAACCCTTGAAAAAGCGCGTGAAAGCGTATATAAAGAAATTACCTCGATCCATGCCCCCCACTGTTTCTATCGGACGGACATCGGAAAGACGCAAGGAGATCTTCAATGATACAACGATACTCAAGACCCCAGATGGCGAAACTATGGAACGATGAAGAACGCTTCCAATCCTGGTTGGACGTCGAACTGGCGGTCGTGGATTACTATCACACGAAAGGATTGGTCAGCGACGTCGAATGGGATAAACTTCATCGCGACGCTTCCTTTAAGATCGATCGGATTCTGGAAATCGAAGAACAGACCCGGCACGATGTCGTCGCGTTCACCCGCGCTGTCAGCGAAACCTTGGGCGACGAAAGCCGCTGGATCCATTATGGCATGACGTCGACCGACGTGGTCGATACGGCCTATGCGGTGGTCTTCAAGAAAGTGAATGCGATTCTACGCCAGGACATCAAGTCGCTGATGGAGACGCTGAAGAAGTTGGCGATCCAATACAAACATACCCCTTGCATCGGACGGACCCACGGCGTCCATGCGGACATCACCTGTTTCGGATTGAAGTTCGCTCTTTGGTATGACGAACTCAACCGTCAACTCAAGCGTTTCGAATCCGCCGCCAAGGATGTGGAAACCGGGAAGATCTCCGGAGCGGTCGGCACCTTCGCCAACACCTCCCCCGACCTGCAGGATTTCGTCTGTAAGGAACTCGGAATCCATTCCTCCAACATCTCGACCCAAACCTTGCAGCGCGACCGCCATGCCCATTATCTGAGTGTTTTGGCCTTGATCGGTTCGACCCTGGAAAAGATCGGCGTCGAACTCCGTCACCTTCAACGCACCGAAGTGCGAGAAGTGGAAGAAGGCTTCAAGCAGGGGCAAAAGGGTTCATCCGCCATGCCCCATAAACGCAACCCCATCTCCTCGGAAAACATCGCAGGCTGCGCACGTGTCCTACGTGGATACATGGTGAGTGCCTATGAAGACATCCCGCTCTGGCATGAGCGCGACATCTCCCATTCCAGTGCCGAGCGGATCATCCTCCCCGATGCGACCATCCTCTTGGACTACATGTTGGACCGCATGAACCGCATCCTTTCCAACTTGACCGTCTTTGAAGACCGTATGCTGGAGAACATCGATGCGACACACGGCGTCATCTTCGCCCAACGCGTCATGACCCTATTGATCGAACGCAAAGGCATGACCCGCGAAGTCGCCTATGACCTTGTCCAACCGATCGCCATGGAAGCCTGGACGAAGCGCACGAGTTTCCGCGAACTTCTCCTAGCAAACAAAACCATCCTGAGCTCCTTGTCTTCCGAGGAATTGGATGAAGCCTTTTCGCTTACTTACCATCTACGCTATGTCGATGCGATTCTCCTACGCGTCGGCATCGAAAAGTAAATCGAATCGTCCGGAACCCTCCGGACTTTTTTCTTACCAAGATTCCCTTTACTTGAAGACCTGTTTACGTTATATAATACCTAAAGGGAAGGACATCGAGAACCCCCTGAAATTTAATTTAGTAATCATCAAAATCTTTCTAATAAAATACATTATTGGCATCTATTCCACGGATTGAAAGGGAAATCATCATGAAAAACCTCTGTATCGGACAATCGACATTGGATATCAGCCTGCCTCTGGACAAAGAAATCAAAGAGAACGAGAAGTTCCGCGTCTTCGATAAACTCGAATCCGCCGGGGGTCCGGCCACGACCGCGGCGATCTTGCTTGGTAAATGGGGGGAAGACATCACTTTGATCTCCCGCCTCGGCAAGGACATGTATGGCCAAAACATCGCCGATCAATTGAAAGCGTCCAACGTAAAGCACAGGACAATCCCCTGTGACGGGTTCTCGACCCCGATCAGCGTCATCCTCACCAACAAGCAAAACGGGAACCGCACCATCTTCAATTGCCCGGGGAATATCCTCCCCAGCGATCTTGAAGTCAAAGAAAAGGTAGGGTTCATGTTGACGGACGCCCACGAACCCGAAATCGCCCATCGCTTTCTTGACCGACACCCCGAAACTGTTTCGATCCTGGATGCGGGCGGGTTCAGATCCCCGACGGTCGAATTGGCGAAACGGGTGACGTGGCTGGTCTCCTCCGAAACCTTCGCGAAAGGGTATAGCGGAATCACGATCGACCTGCACGATCATCAAACGTGGTACGATCTCTTCAGTAAGCTCCATGAACTCAACCCCCATCCCGTCGTCACTTTGGGGGAAAGAGGATGTCTTTATGAAGAGAACGGACAAGTCCATCATCTTCCTTCGTTCCCCGCACTCGCCATCGACACCAACGGCGCCGGCGACATCTTCCACGGGGCGTTTGTCTGGGGACTCGCGCATGGTCTTCGCCTGAAGGACATCCTCACCCTGGCCTCCATGACATCATCGATTTCAGTCACGCGGCGTGGCGGAAGTCTCTCGATCCCTGAGTATGCCGAAGTGCTCGACGCCTTGAAAGGACAAGTCAATGGATAAACAATTCCTGTTGAAGCAGTTCAGACTCGGATTCAAATCGGTCAAAGACAAGAAGACCGGGAAGGTGTATTACGCCACCGGGAATCTTGCGAAGAAAATCTCGCGTTTGAATTACTACGGGTTGATCATGGTCGGGGTGAATTCCGTCCTCTTGATCAATACAACCTTAAACAACCCCGCCTTGAAATTCGTGGTCGTGATCGGCTACTTCTTCGCCATGACCGCCCTCTTCTTCTGGTTGGGAAAGCGCATCATCGTCCTCGACGATCTGAAAGACATTGTGGAGAAATAATCCAAAAAGGAGAAACCATGATCCCGAAATCGGTTTTCAATCTTTTCAGATATGGATTCGCGGAAGTCACCGACAAACAAACCGGCATCACCTATGTGGCGACCGGCGACCTCAAACACAAGGTGCGTCAACTCAAGACCAACATCTTCATGACCTTGGTCTACGCCCCGCTTCCGATGATCATCTTCATCCCGAATTCCTTCCCGTATAAACTTCCCCTCATCGTTCTCATGTACGTGGTTAATCCGATCATGCTTTTGGTCACCGGACGTCTGATGATCACAAGCAAGGATATGAAAGACGTCAGAGTCAAAGGGGAACAGTAACATGATCATCTACTGTACGAAGAAGCTTGCGGATAAACTGGAAACGCCGGTCGAAGTGATCGAAAATGAAGCATCGTTTTTCAATTGGTCGGCCAACTTGATCAAACACGGTAGAAAACAGATTTTGCTACTCTCCCACTCGGAATCAAAGTATCCCGTGCTGGTCGCGGGAATCCTGAAGAAAGACATCAAGCATTTGGGACGGGTCATTCATGAAGCGATCGCGATCCAACTTGAATATGAGAAAGTGAAGCCCGAGATCATCCAACGATTCCTCGATGACGGCCAAGACGTTCGGTTCGCCAAACTTTCCGATCGCAAGATGGTCGGCGGGTTGATCCGTTGGGACCAGGAACTTCTCTATCGCTATGACTTAAGCGAAGCCGACAACGGACCGCTACCTGAAGTATCCGTGGCGCTTGCGCGTGTGTTGGTCACCATCCATAAAAAGAACTACGAGTATCCATCGGACGTTTTTTTCGAGTCGTTCGCATCGGCCTATGGCGCACAACTCTTTGAATCCCGTGGGATCCGATTGAAGTTCACCCTCAAGATGAAAAAGACGAAAGTTTGGCGCATCATCACATGTCCGCTCCCCATCTCCTACAAACACCTGCATCACATCATCGTCGAAAGTTTCGGGTGGTATGGAAGCAAACCCCACATGTTTAAGGTCATCGATAAGAGGACGAAGTCGATCGACACCATCGTACCTTATTTTCCCGAAACCGAGGAAGAGTTCTTCGAGAACAGTGTCCAGGCTACGGATTTCGACTTCACCCAATACGACATCCATTATTACTATGATCCGGCGCATACCGCGATCATCGAGATCACATCCTTCGGGTGGGTCGACAAGTTCGACAAGAACCAACCCTGGTGTGAAGAAACCGTCGGGGTTGCGAATCCCGATGGGATATCTCCGGAAGAGTTTGAGGAACTGATCGAACTGGGTACTGAAGAGTTGGATCCAAGTGTGAGATACTTTCTGAAGCATCAGTTTGAAAGTGCGGAAAGATACGCGAAGATCGACCTGATCAACCGTCGCTTGTCCGATGTCATCCAGACCCGGCCCGACACTTTCGTATAAACCCGAAATCGAATCGAAAAAATATTGAAATAATTTTCAACGCTTTCGGTTGACATTGTCCCTGAAACTGAATAAAATGAAACTCAGAAAAACTGTGAAGAGAAAAGTAGTTCCTGAGGATTTCATAGAGAGCCCCGAAGTGCTGGAAGGGGTAGATCCGATCGAATGAACATGGTCTTGGAGTTGCATACCGAGGGGAAACCTTAGGCTATGACGGAAGCGCCCGTTAACGCGATAGAGTATAAACCGGAGTCCGGTCGTACTTGATGAGGTTGTTTCTTAGAGGAAACAACAAACAAAGGTGGTAACACGGGTAAGCCCTCGTCCTTAGGATGAGGGCTTTTATATTTTACCGGAGGGAACATGAAACCAGAACTGCAGAAAAGAATCGTCGATTACATCGACCGGCAACTCGTGACCTACCAGGACATCGCGAAAGACATCCATGCCCGTCCCGAGACCAGCAACCACGAACACTATGCCTGTGGTCGCTTGGCGAAACAATTGATCGAAGAGGGGTTTGACACCACGATCGACGTGGCGGGGCATCCGACCGGCTTCGATGCGCGGTACACGACAAGAAAAGGACCGGTGATTGTCTTCTTGGCGGAATACGACGCCTTGGAAGGCTTGGGACACGGATGCGGACACAACCTCTTCGGGGCGACCTCTTCGCTTGCGGGGGCGGCATTGAAACGGGTGATCGACGAGATCGGCGGGGAAGTACGGGTTTACGGCACACCCGGTGAAGAAGGCGGGGAAAACGGCAGTGCGAAAGGCAGTTTCGTCCGCGAAGGGTTCTTCAAGGATGTGGATGCGGCCTTGTGCGTCCATCCCGGCGACCGGCATAGCCCAACGATCGCTTCCTTGGCCAACGATCCGGTGGATATCGTCTTCCATGGGAAATCGTCACATGCGGCCAGCGCCCCCGAGCAAGGGATCAACGCCCTGGATGCCCTGATCCAAGTCTACAACGGCATCAATGCCCTGCGTCAGCATCTTCCTTCCGATGTACGCATACACGGGGTCATCACCCATGGGGGGACCGCCGCCAACATCGTCCCCGACCTTGCCAAAGCGCGTTTCTATCTCCGTGCGGCGACCCGTGCGACACTGAATACGGTCTTCAAGAAAGTGGAAAACATCGTGCAAGGCGCAGCCCTTCAAACCGGATGCACCTACGAATTCGGTCTCTTCCAGAATAGCGTGGACAACGTCGTCCCGACCCCGTTGTTCGATGAGGTCTATCGAAGTCATCTCGAATCGTTTGGACAGAAGTTTACCCAACACCAAGGGATCGGCTCGAGTGATGTCGGTAACGTCAGCCAGGTCGTCCCGACCCTCCATCCCCACATCCAAATCAGCGGGACGCCGATCGCGGCCCATAGTCAAGCGTTCAAAGAGGCGTCGATCAGCCAGACCGGTTTGGATTCCATCGCCTTGGGTGCGAAACTCCTCGCCCTGAGCGCCTTGGATCTCCTCTTGGATCCGCAATTACTGCAAGCCATCAAAGCCCAACACGCGCAAGAAGTCGCAAAGCAGACGACGTAAAGGAGAGACCATGATCGAACTACGCAACATAACGAAAACATTCAACCTGGAAAACAAATCGATCCACGCCGTCAATCATCTTACATTGACGATCCCGGAAGGGTCGATCTTCGGGGTCATCGGCGAGAGCGGAGCCGGCAAGAGCACCTTGGTGCGATGCATCAACCTTCTTGAACGTCCTTCCAACGGGGAAGTCGTGCATCACGATGTCGACCTGATGCGACTGAAGCCCGATGAACTGTTGAAGGTGAGGAAGAAGATCGGGATGATCTTCCAGCAATTCAACCTCTTTACTTCGCGAACGGTCTATGAGAACGTCGCGTTCCCGCTCAAAGGGATGAAGAAGGAAGAAATCCAAACGAAAGTCATCGAGCTTTTGACCTTGGTCGGGATCGAAGAGAAAATCAACGCCTATCCTTCCCAACTCAGCGGAGGGCAGAAACAACGGGTGGCGATCGCCCGGGCATTGGCCAACGACCCCGACGTCCTGCTTTGCGACGAGGCGACCAGCGCCCTGGATCCGCAGACCACCCAACAAATCCTTTCCCTGCTGAAGGACCTCAACCGTAAACTCGGCATCACGATCATCCTGATCACCCATGAAATGGCCGTCATCAAGGCGATCTGTACGCATGTCGCCGTCATGGACGGAGGGAATTTGGTGGAAACCGGCAAGGTGGTCGAGGTCTTCTCCGATCCCAAACACCCCACGACCCAATCCTTCGTGAAGAGTACGCACCAGGCGGATCGCTTCATCGAATTGTTACGGAATCCGCAAGGCACCTTCAAGATCTCCCCTCAGGACGACATCTTGCGGATCGATTTCGTAGGCTCCCAAACCGCCGACCCCCTGATTTCGCACATCTCGCGTCACTATCAGGTGGATACCAACATCGTCTATGCCAACATCGATATCATCCAGGACGTCCCGTTGGGAACCCTGGTCGTGATATTGAGCGGCTCGGTTGAAGGGAGAACATCCGCGATCGAGGCGCTCAGAAACAGTGTGAAAGTGGAGGTGATACCCCATGGTTGACGGTTTACTGAAGTACATCCCGAACCTGATCGAATATTTCGACGAGTTCTTGATCAGTATCCAAGAAACCCTCATCATGCTTTGGGTTTCCGGCTTCTTCTCCTTCGTGTTCGGACTGACCTTCGGGGTCGTCCTTGTGGTCACCCGACCCAAAGGCATCCTGCCCCATCCGATCCTCCACGGCATCCTGGACCGTATCGTGAACTTCTTCCGCTCCATCCCCTTCATCATCCTGCTGACCGCACTGATCCCCCTCACACGGATCATCATGGGCACGGGATTGGGTGTCAAAGGCGCGATCGTCCCCTTGGTCTTCGGGGCCACCCCCTTCTTCGTCCGTCAAGTCGACATGGCGCTGTCCAATGTCGACCACGGCTTGATCGAAGCGGCCCAATCGATGGGCGCCACACCCTTCGAAATCATCACCCGTGTCCTCTTGCGTGAAAGCATCCCGTCGCTTGCCCGCGGCACGACCATCACCCTGATCAGCCTCATCGGTCTCACAGCCATGGGTGGGGCGGTGGGCGGGGGAGGATTGGGCGCCTTCGTCATCCGCTACGGACACAACCGATTCATGAGCGACATCACCTATGTCTCGGTCCTCGTCATCCTGATCCTTGTGAGCCTTGTCCAAGGATTCGGCAACTACGTGGTCAAAAAGACCACCCATTGATTCTATAGAAAGAAAGAGAGAACAACCATGAAATTCATCAAAACCCTCCTCGTCCTGCTGGCCCTCGTCCTTACGCTGGGAGCCTGCAGTGCCAAAAAAGAAGCCGTCGTCGTCAAAGTCGGGATCATCGGCGAATCCAGAGCCTGGACCTACGTCAAGGAACAAGCCGCCAAAGAGAACATCACGATCGAAATCGTCGCCTTCACCGACTACCCCCAACCCAACGCCGCACTGAACGCCGGCGAACTCGACTTGAACGCGTTCCAACACGTGATCTACCTGAACAAAGAAATCGCGGCGCAGAACTACAAGCTCACCCCGATCGGCAAGACGATCATCGCGCCGATGGGGTTGTATTCCGATAAGATTTCGTCGATCAGCGAAGTCAAGGATGGCGACATCGTCGTCATCCCGGACGATGTCACCAACGGAGGACGTGCGATCCTCTTGCTTGAAGCGCAAGGTTTGATCGAAGTGGACGACGCGGCCGGTTTGATCCCCGGACTGAAGGACATCACCGCCAATCCCAAGAACCTGGATATCAAAGAAGTCGCCGCCACCAACATCCCCCAACTGCTCCCCGACGTCGCGTTCGCGGCGATCAATTCGGGCGTGGCGGAAGACGCAGGGTTCATCCCGACCGAAGACGCCTTCGTCCTGGAACAAGTCACCCTGACCTCCGACAACCCCTACATCAACGTCATCGTCGCGCGTACGGAAGACAAGGACGATGAAACCTTGCTTCGAATCGTCGAACTCTTCCAGACCGATGAAGTCAAACAGATCATTCTGGATGACTATAACGGTTCCCAGATCCCTGTTTGGTAATATTTGTCCGTAAATACGGACAAATTGATTCGATTTCGCACCATCCTCTTTACAAGCACCCCGTTGTCCTTTACTGTAGTCTTGTGCACACGGGTGGGTGCGCCGTCGTGGGGGCGGCGCGAATCGAATCCTGAGAAGAATGTCCTGGACATTCTTCTTTTTTTTCGATCCACATCCTAAAGTAACGTGTCCTAAAGATGAAAGTTTCTAGATATCAACCCTTATCTGACAACTTTCATCTAAATGGGGTTGTCAGATATGGGATGGGGTGGTACAATCCCCCCGTTGACGTTAAAAAAGAAGGAAGAGGAATTCCGTATCGGGATTCCCGCTCCAAGCGAGGTACAAATGAAGAATAAAATGAAGGGAATCGGGATTCTAGCCGTATGCATCGTCGGCGCGTTCCTGCTGATTACATCGCAGTCGCCGGCCAGCGCGCAGACGGAAGTCAAGATGAACGTGGGCTTTCGGTTGATGGTCGACGGGACGAGTTGGGGAGTCGCGGAAGATAAAGGCCAGCTCCAGCAAGTGCTCGAAGACTACAAGAAAAGCACGTTGACAAACGTGGAAGGCGAAGTGACGATCGAAAGCGCCGAGACGACGCAGTTGATCGAAATCGTCGAAATCGAATTCGCAGGGGACGATTTCACGTCGATCGAAGCGATCCGGGAGAAAATCCAGGCGGATGAAATCTCCGAAGTCGCGTATACGGTGAAAAGCGGCGATAGTATCTGGGCGATCGCTCAGAAAAACGATGTCCCCGTCGCGACGATCCTCCAATTGAATCCGGACTTGGATTCCGAAAACATCCATGCCGGGCAGCAGATCGTCTTTCAAACGAAAGATCCCGTGATCGACGTCGTCGCGACCGTTCAAAGCACCATCGTCGAGCCGATCCAATATACGACGGAATATGTCAATGATTCGACCCTGACAAAAGGGAAGCAAGTCGTCGCGAGAAAAGGCGTTCTTGGGAGTAAGAAAATCACGTTCGGCCTTGAATTGGTCAACGGGTATGTGGAATCGAAGGAAATCGTAAAAGAAGAACTAGTGGTCGCCCCCGTGAACGCGGTGGTCAAAGTCGGGACGAAAGTGACCGTCGTTCAGAAGTCGGTTTCAACCGCCAGCCGTACGGTGCGTAACTACGGTGTCGTTACCGGTCGATTATCCAGCGATTACGGATATCGCAGCGATCCCTTCACCGGACTCAGGACCTTCCATACCGGGATCGACATCTCGGCGCCTTACGGCACTCCGGTCTACGCCTATGCGGGCGGAAAGGTCGTCGTCTCCACCAGCAATTCCGTGCGCGGGAACTACGTCACGATCGACCATGGAAACGGACTTCAAACCTCCTACCTCCACCTCTCATCGCGCCTGGTGAAGGTCGGGGATGTCGTGTCGAGCCGTCAACTGATCGGGAAAGTCGGCGCGACCGGTTCCGCCACGGGTTACCACCTGCATTTCACCGTTACAAAAAACGGGACGCTTGTCAGCCCTTGGAACTACGTCTAACCCATCGCATCCATCAAACCACCGTATCGCGGTGGTTTTTTTATCCAAGAAATTGTTGAAATCAACACTTAAAATGGGTTTGACAAGCAAGTTTTATGAAGTATGATGTAATCAACAGCTTTTCACACAATTCAACAAGGGGGATTCCGTCTTGGAAGAGACAGTGCATCTTCAATCCCAACATACCGTCTACAGCGATCCTTTCAAACCCTGGAAGGATGTTTTCGACCATTTGGTGTGCGGAGTGGTATTGATCGATGTTTCAACGCGTAAAATCGCCTATGCCAACCGTGTCGCCTTGACGATGACGAAGTGGGAGGAAGAGGAGATATTGGGCGGGAGTTGTCATGACTTCATTTGCCCGGCCGAGATCAATCATTGTCCGTTGTTGGACCATGCCCGTTCGATCGATCTGGATGAGAGGGTGATCCTTGGGAAAGACGGGAGACCCATCCCCATTCTTAAACGTGTGACACGGATCGAAATCGAAGGAAGACCCTATGTCTTGGAGAGTTTCACCGACATCCATGCCCAGAAGGAAAGGGAATCCGAACTGGAAACGCTCTATGGCACCGATACGCTGACCGGTCTACCCAACCGGGCGAGTCTGGAAAAAATCATCGAAGACATGAAGATGGGCGACCCCATGCATCCGCAAGTCCATTCCCTCATCATGGCGGATCTGGACCTCTTTAAAAACATCAATGATCGTTTCGGACATCAAGCCGGCGATGAAGTCTTGCGTGAATTCGGATTCGTGTTGAAAGAATCGATGCGGAAGATCGACGTCGTGTTCAGATGGGGCGGGGAAGAGTTCCTGATTTTCGCACGCAATACCGAAAGTTCCACGGCGACCCAGATCGCCGAGAGATTAAGGAAACTTGTGGAGAAAACCCAGTTTCCGATCGCAGGGCACATCACGGCCAGTTTCGGGATCGCCCAGTCGCGTCCCGGGGAAACCTTCGAGAAATGGTTCCATCGGACCGACTTCTGTCTATCCAAAGCCAAACACGACGGGCGGAACCGCATCGTCGATTGGGAGAACTTCGTCAGCGATTCCTGGCACCAAGGCAAGATCCCTTGGATCAAACTCTTGGATTCCCCGGACAAAGAACTCAACCATCAACACAAAGAGTTGCTTCATCGGATCAACGAACTCCTGCAATCCATGATCCCCTTGCTGGATGACCCGCAGCGGATCCAAAAGATCGATTCGTTCATCGCGTTCTATCGCGACCATACCCGCTATGAAGAGAAACGTTTCAAGGAGATCGCCTATCCCCACCGTGAATTCCACGAGACGGAACATCAACGCATCCTGCGCGATCTGGCTTCGATGAAAACGAAGCTGGATGGCGGATTAGGGGATTATTTTTCCGTCGTCGACTATATCGTTCGCGAGATTTTCGTGTATCATATGTCCATGGAGGATACGAAATTCTTCCCGTATCTTGAAACCAAAGAAAGTTGAGTTCCATGGATCCACTCCGAATCACCAAAGAACAGGCAAGACGATTCATCCTGTTGAAACAAGGTTTGCTTGGAAAGAAGAGGTTTACGAATAAAGAAGGGGCTCTCGACTATATCCGTCAGGCGGGATGCATCCAATATGATCCCATCGATGTCTGCGGGAAAAACGCCGAACTCGTTTTGCAATCCCGAGTGGAAGGATTCAAGAAATCCGACCTGGACGAACTTTTATATCATGATCGCAAACTGGTCGACCACTTCGATAAAGTGATGTCGATTTTTCCGCTTGAAGACTGGCCGGCGTTCACAAGGATCCGTGCCCGTCATCAAGAATATGGTCGAAGCAAAGACATCGTCCTCAAACACAAAGAAGACATCCTGAACGTCATCCGATCCAACGGACCGGTATGTTCCCGCGACTTGGACAAGACGCAGAAAGTGGATTGGTACTGGTCGGATACCAACCTAGGCCGTGCCGTCTTGGAATCGATGTATTTCGACGGCGATCTCGTCATCCACCATCGCAAGAACACGATGAAATACTACGACTTGATCGAACGGCATTTCCCTCAAGAACTGATTTCAGCCACCGATCCTTTCGATTCGGACCTTGCCTTCACGAAGTGGCGCATCCTGCGCCGCGTCTCTTCCGTCGGTTTCCTTTGGAACCAAGGCTCCGACGCCTTCATCTATATGCAACTCTCTTCCGCCACGCGCACCCAAGCCTTCCATCAACTCGCCCACGAAGGATTCCTGAGCACCTTCCACATCGAAGGGCGCAAGGAATTGTTTTACTATCTCACCATGGACCATGAGATTCTTGAACTCGCCCTCACCGAGGAGAAATTCAGTCCCCGCACTGAATTTCTCGCGCCTTTAGACAATATGTTATGGGACCGCAAATTGATCGCCTTCCTCTTCGACTTCAAATACACCTGGGAAATCTACACCCCCGAAGTCAAACGGGTCTATGGCTATTATGTCCTCCCCATCCTCCATGGCCAAGAAATCATCGGAAGGATCGAAGTCCTCAACGATAAAAAGAAAAAAACGCTTGTGGTCAAGAAGGTTTGGTTGGAAAATGGAGTTAAGGATACCAAGAAACTTCGTAAAGACCTAGCCACGGCCTTGGTTCGATTCCAACGCTTCAACGCCATGGAAACCTTGGACTTCAGCGAAGGGACGATCTAAAAGGAGTGAACGCATGGAAACACTCGCCTTGATTGAACACTTCAAAGCCAGAGGGAAAAGCGACCAGGAGATATATGCCATTCTCGACGATGTGAAGGAACTGGAAGACTTCATCTTGGAACACCGGGTGAAACTGGAGAACCTGGACGTACCGCTCCTTCGCACCTTCATCGCCAAACTCATCCGTGAAGAACGCAACACAATGGCGCGTCTGGTCAACCTGATGCGCTATTTCGGGGCGACCCGTCAATATGACCTGTACATCTATTTCACCTCGCTGGTGAACTCCACGGACGTCATCGACCAGATTACACGACGCCTTGACCCGAAGACCAAGGCAAAGATCGATTCGGTGGGAATGCCGCCCTTGGGCAGCGACATCGGGGAGATGCCGGACTATACCGCAACGTTCATGGACACGCTCGCCGACACGATGGACCGTCCACAACTCAGAAAGACCCTGGCCGGAAACAACCATGAAATACCAAGAGAAGCTTTCTCAAAAGAAAAGGAAATCTTCGATAAAACCGATTCCCTGGATGAGTATCTCGTCGGATTGAATCAACGGGGCATCGCGACCCTGCAAAAACACGCGGACAGCGGATTGATCTGGTTTGAACAAGTGATCACCCAAGAAGTGGTGGACTACGTGAAGACCAATCCTGAAATCATGTCGGCCACACGGGTCGGAAACAAACTCTACACCGCCAAGATCCCCTACGATACCGTCAACTTCCTCAGAGCCACCGACCTGGATACCAAGCGTTTCTATGCCTGCCACTGCCCCTTCGTACGGACTTCGTTTCTCACCCAACACCCAAAAGTTGATAAGGATTGGTGCTACTGCAGCGCAGGGTTCGGCAAGTTCCTCTATGAAGTCCTCTTCGACGAAGAACTCGACGTCGAAGTCCTGGAAACCCCTCTCTCCGGATCGACCCTTTGCCGATTCGCGATTACGATCCCACAACGGATCATGGCGCTCAAAACGCCCAAGGTGAACTATGAAAACGATCGTTATTGATTTTCTCTATCTCGACCTCAACACCTGTGAACGATGCCTCGGCACCGACCAGGTCCTTGAAAACGTCATCGCCGACATCGCCCCGGCCCTCATCAACAAAGACTACACGATCACTCTTCGAAAGACGAAGATCGACTCGGTCGAACGCGCTTTCCAGTATCATTTCGTCAGTTCTCCGACCATCCTCGTCAACGGCATCGACATCCTGGGCGAAGTGAAAGAGAACCTTTGCGAATCCTGCGGAGACATCTGCGGTACGGAAACGCTTTGCAGAGTCTTCGAGTACGAAGGTAACTTCTACAACGAACCTCCCTATGGCTTATTAAAGGAAGGGATCCTGAAGGCAATCAACGGAACCATGAACAGAGAGAAAAAGAGTATGTATCAGATACCGGGGAATATTATGAATTTTATAGCGAAAAATTGACTAAGTTATAGTCTGTCAGTGGTTTAATTTGTTTATATATGTTTTATTACTATGTATAGATAATAAACGAATTTATGTCTATACTAAAGATATTGACTAAAGAATAGAGAGGGGGATCCAATGTCAACAAGAATGAAGTTCGATGAAATTATTAATGAAAGCGGGAATTTGATAGTTGGAACGAAACTAATTGTTGATTGCATTTATGAAGAGAAAGAAAACTCTCATAATATGAGTGGTTCAATTTTGGACAAACTTATGAAGGTAAAGAACCAAGGGGGATTTAGATATAGGGGTAAAATAAATCCTTTTGATATTAAGTATGTTGTCCTATTTACTACATATGAAGATAAGTATTGGCAAGATAAGTTTGATGAAGAGATTGGTGTTTTCATCTATTATGGTGATAACAAGAGCCCAGGATGTGACTTACATGGAACCAATTTGCATGGTAATGAAATACTAAGAGATTCATTTTTCTATGCAAGTCAAAATAATGTTCTTGATAGAAGAAAAGTGCCGCCATTTTTCGTGTTTGAGAAAACGACTGGTAAGAACGTTAAGTTTCTTGGACTTGCTGCACCGGGAAATAATTTCATGGATCAAAGAGACTGGTTAGTCGCTGTATGGGGTGCTAGATCAAGTGGAGGTAGATTCCAAAACTACAAGTCGCACTTTACTTTTCTTAATCCGCAAGAAGGAAGTCTATTTGAATTGAACAGTTCTAAAATTGACACAAGATGGCTAGATGATATCATTGAAGGCAAAGGATATGAAAGTGTGTATTGTCCTATTGCGTGGAGAAACTTCATTGAAAAGAAGAGATATACAAGTTTCAATATTATAAGAGAAAAGAAGACAAAGACAAAGGTGATGCAGTTACCAAAAAAAGACAGTGCGCAATTTGAGATGTTAAATACAATTTATAGTCATTTTTGTCAAGATCCTCAGAAATTTGAGGAATTTGCTATTTATATTGCTCTTTTGCTAGATCGCAATATCGTAAAACTTGATGGAACCAGGTACACAAAAGATGGTGGAAGAGATGGAATTGGTAAATATAGGGTTTGTGGTGAATCTGAAGGCGCCATAAATTTCGATTTTGTACTTGAAGCCAAGTGCTATAAAGCGAATAGTTTCAACGAAACCACATCTGTAGGAGTTAAAGAAACATCGCGACTTATCTCTAGAATCAAAAACCGTCAATTTGGTATTTTCGTGACTACTACATTTATTAATGAACAAGCATATAGCGAAATTGTCGAAGATGAGCATCCAATTATTGTAGTAAGTGGTGGCGATATCGTTCGATTACTTAAAGAAAAAGGGATAGACAATAAGAGTGACTTGATTAAAATGCTAGGTACTGAATTTGATGTATCAAAAAGGGAAGTGTGATGATATGAGATTCATCGACCTATTCTGTGGAGTTGGCGGTTTTCATCAAGGTATAAGAAAAGTAGTTCCAGACGCGAAGTGTATTTTTGCCTGTGATAACGACTACAATGTTGCAAAAATCTATACATCAAATTACGATATTGAGTCATTTTATGATATAAAAAATGAATCTACGCATGAACTTATCAATCAAAGAGTTATTGAGAACCAATCTGTTGATCTTCTTGTGGCAGGATTTCCCTGTCAAAGTTTCTCAAAAGCTGGGAAACAACTGGGATTTGATGATGAAACAAAAGGAACACTTTTCTTTGAAGTTGAGAAGATTATTAAAAGGCACAAACCAAAATATGTTCTGCTTGAGAATGTAAGAAATTTAAAGTCTCATGATGGAGGTGCAACATGGGCGAAAATCCTCAGCCACCTCAAAGTATTGTATGAGGTCGACTCAGTTATTATTGGGCCAAACGATATATCCAATATTCCTGCACTTAGAGATCGCGTGTTTATAATTTGTTATAGAAAAGACATAGTTAATAGTGATTTCAGTTATCTTTCATCAGGAAAGCACAAAAGAAAACAGACATCAATCTATCGTGACGGAATCCTAGATCCCAATTATTTTGACAAGGGGGAAAGCAATCTTGAACCAGACAAAATTAAGATTATCGAAATGTGGGAGAGTTTAAGACTGAAATTAATGAATTCAAATGTAAAAATTATTTCACCCGTTTGGACGAAGTACTTTGAAGAAAACCTCGACCTAACAAAAGTGCCCGAGTGGAAAAAGAAAATAATCGTTAGGAATCAAGAATTCTATCTTGAAAATCGGGAGTTGATAGACAACTGGATTGAAGAGAATTTCGAGTTCTTTAGTAAACAGAATGATTCGAACAAGAAATTTGAATGGAACGCTGGCGATGCAATACATTCAATTTGGGAGGGTATTATTCAATTTAGACCTTCAGGTGTGAGAGTAAAAAAGCCCGATTTTCTTCCAACTTTTGTAGCTATTAATCAAACACCAATTTTGGGAGTAGAAAAGCGCTATATACGTCCGATTGAAATGGCGCGTTTATATGGATTTGACGAGATAGACTTCCTAAATCAGCCAATTAATGAAACATATAAGCAACTTGGTAATACTGTTAGTGTGGATGTGGTAGAGCATCTAATCAGAATAATGCTGAGAAATGGGGGAGATATTAATGAATGACTTTGAACTAAATATTCAACCAAATGCAAGTATCCTAAATATTTTTTCAAGATTAAACTACAAACCTTGGTATGCGGTCGCAGAGTTTGTTGATAATGCAACTCAATCATATTTCGATCATCTATCACAACTTATGAGTGATGAGTCATTTTCGAAGTTAAGTATTGATATAAAATATGATGAAAACTTAAATGTCTTAACAATTGAAGATAATGCATTTGGTATGGATATTGAAGATTTTAAACGTGCAATTCTACTAGATTCAAGAAAAGAGAATTCGTTAGGTAGAAATGAATTTGGAATGGGTTTAAAGACTGCTGCTAGTTGGTTTGGTAATAGATGGACTGTAGAGAGTGTCCAACTTGGATCAGGGCTGAGATACTCAACAACTGTTGATATAGATGATTTGAAGAGTTCCGGTGCTAATTCAATCATTATTCATCAAGAAAATGTTAATTCTGGAAGTCATGGGACGAGAGTAATTATTGAAAAAGTCACAAAAAAAATAAATCCACCAAGAACAAAGGCGAAAATTTACTCATTATTGTCAAGTATGTATCGGAGAGATATTGAAAATGGCGAAATAGTAATCAGGTTTAACGACGATAAACTATCATTTCAGTCTCCTGAAGTTCTGCAGGACTTTCGCGGTAAGAACTGGATCCAAGAAGTAGATTTTTCATTTAATTTCGATGATAGTACATTCAAGGTAAATGGTTATGTAGGTATAATGAAGAAAGGTGGATTTCAAAAAGCTGGTTTCGCTCTATTTCGGAGAAATAGAGTTGTAATTGGGGGGGAAGGGGAGAATTACAAGCCAGAGCAAATTTTCGGGCAAGCACAAAGTCAAGTTTCATTGAAATTATTCGGTGAACTTAATCTAGATGATTTTCCCATAAATCAATCAAAAGATGGATTTGTCTGGCATAATGGACTTGAAGACACCTTTGTAGATTCACTAAAAGAAACTTTGACGAACAACAAGTTTCTTGAAATTGCGGAATTATCGAAAAAGCAGAGGATAAGTGAAGAAGAGACATCGTCTGAGATCTCAGACAATATTCAAACGAAAGTTCAAGCAAAACTTGATTGCATTGACTTGATTGATGATGAAGAGTTACTATATGAAATCGAAAAAGAAACAAATGAAATTGGTCCCGAAAGCACACAAAATGATGTCACTAAAGAAAGTGGTGTAGAGAAGTTATCTTTAGATATAGAAACCATAGGAAATATTCGAAGCTATGAGACGTTATTTCACACTGCTAAGATTGCAGTCCAAGTTCAGTGGGCTAGTAATACAAAGAAGTTTTGGATTGATATAAAGCATAACGAAAGCATGTCTTTGATAGATATAATTCTCAATATAGATCATGTGTTTTTTAAACCTTATTCCGAAGATCCAGAGTTTAAGGAATTGCTTGAAAGATTTTCTATTGCATTTGCCTTAGCTGAGATGGACGCAGTTATGTCTAGAAATGATGACGGTAGAGTATTTCCAAATATTATCAGAAATTCAATGAACGAATATTTGAGAAGGATTTAGGTATGGAGAAATACTACATAGCACATGATAGTTGGGTGCCGACAGTTGGATTCTATAGCAGAAAAGTTATAAAATTGTATTCAGACAAGTATAGTGAAAAAGAATCGCAACGGCTGTTTGAGAATGCACTAGAAGTTTTGAGAGTTTTTGTTGAGGACAATGAAATAAGAAACATACTGGCAATTGGCAAGATACAGTCAGGGAAAACGGCAAATCTAGAAATGTTATGTGCTTTGGCTTTTGATAATGACGTAAAAATCATTGTAATTTTTGGTGGGTATGACAACTCACTACTTGATCAAACAAATATTCGGTTTGCCGAAACATTTGGCATTAAAGAGGATCCTGAAATCGGGGGATCTAATACACCACTATTATTTACAACTGATAAGAAAAGTAAATATGCGAGAATTAACTCACTGCACGATCAATTAATTGATGATATTGTTCATAACGGACATCAAATTTTCATCACAACAATTAAAAGAAAAGATGGACTAGAAAGCGTCAATGAATTGCTGTTGAAAATACTCGAAGTAGATCGAACCATTCAGTCTTTAGTAATTGATGATGAAGGAGATCAAGCAAGCTTAAACACAAAGAAAAATAAGGAGAAAAATTTCTCGCCAACATATTCATCGATATGCAAAATGAAAGACATATTAGGTAATCCTAAATATCTTTCTGTAACAGCCACCCCTCAAGCAAACATGTTTCTTGACAAATTCAGTAGAATAAAACCGCAAAAGTTAATACTTCTAAAACCAGGAAATGGATATACTGGAGGAGATTTTTTTCACTCTGGAGATAGAGATAGTATCGTGCAAATAGATGACAATGAGAATGATGCGATTGAAAATTCACGTATACCAAAAGGACTATACGGAGCTCTAGCACATTTTTTGATAGGCAGTTCAATAATGGAAATGAGAGGGAAAGTCTACTCAGAAATGATAGTTCACTCTTTTAGGGGAGTTGATAAACATTCCAAGATATTAATCCTAATAGATAACTATATCAATCAGCTTAAGGAATTTGTGAATAAGAATGAAACTGAGTTGCAGGTTATCAGGAGTGAATTTGAAACAGTTTACCATAAAATGTTTGATGAAAAGACGACTAGCGCTTACACGTTTGAAGAAGTATTCAACATCGTAAAAACTCGGATAAAGTCAACCTATGTAATTATCAGAAATTCGAAAACTTCAAGAAGCGATGAAAACCTAGGGCTAAAGAAGAATCGCATTTACATTGGTGGAGATTTGCTTCAAAGAGGCATTACTTTTAAGTACCTAGTAACTGCATATTTTTCAAGATGGGCTGAAACCGGGAATATGGATACGAGTTTGCAAAGAGCAAGATGGTTCGGTTATAGAAGTGAATATATAGAAATTCTTCGACTCTTTGTTACAAAAGAGATTAGTGAAGAGTATGGTTATCTTTGTGATATTGAAGAAGATATGTGGGAACAGTACCAAGATATTGTTGATGGTAACCAAGAGATAGACCATTTTGTGGTTTCTGGCGAGAATACAATGTTGCGTCCAACCAGAACCAATGTAGTTGACTATTATTCTACATCAAAAGGATCGAAATGGATAAAACAAAGGATAGGTGTTTTTGAACAAAAAGTAGTTGAAAACAATAACAACATTATTAACGAATTTATTAGCGAACAAACCTTCTCATTAGGAAGTTTTGCGCGTCTCGATGGGATTTTGAACTATAAATTTACTTGTGTTGACGGAGAGAAATTGCTCGACTCGCTAAAGAGAACCGAGAGTATTTTTGATAGTGCCCCTCTTTTGCTAAGTTCTTTGGTACCTATATTAACTAATTCGAGGAATGTAAATATAGTAATAATGAACGACATAACTAGTCCAAGAGAGAGAACTTTCGATGATGAGAATAGAATAAACAATCTTCATCAAGGACCAGATAAAGCTGATCAAAGTGAACGAAAATACGATGGTGATTCAAAAGCATATGTTAACAAGAATGAAATTAATCTTCAGATCCATTTCGTTACGCCAAAAAGAAATGGAGTGAAAATGACTAATTTGTCTCAATATATGTTTGCAATTTATGCCGAGAGAGGGGGAACGTACTTTGTTAGAAAAGGAGTTTAATTCGAGAATCAAAAGCATAAAAGAGGACCCAAGTTTTGAAATGGATGTTCTTTACTTGGTTGAGAAAATAGACGATATTTCTGGCTTTTTTATATGTGGTAAGAACACCCTATACATGCAAAAAAATATTAAAAGCGAGAAAAGCATAAAGTACAAAACCGGTCTAGTTGATCTTGTATTGAATGCAAAAGTTATTTCATTTAGTGCTGACTCAAAATTCTCGAGTGACATTTATAACTATATTGAGTATGTAGGTGATAATGTGTCGAGTGAATATAATGTTTTCTTGAAACTGTGTTACCTTTACTCTAAGAATTGTGACGAGATTGGATTCTATGATTTTTTCGATTCACTACTTAAAATTTTTCAGAAAGAATCGTCTAGTGCTCGAAATCAAGTTGGTCTATTTGGTGAACTTGAATTCATTAAGCGATACCATGGTAGTTTCAAAGAAGTAATTGATGCTTGGCATAATGAGACAATGTCTTTTTATGATTTTACTTTCGAAGAGTTTAATTTGGAAGTTAAAACTACAACAAAGGAATTCCCAATATTTAGAGTGAAACATAACCAAATATTTGACGGAAAAAACACGTACATCTGCTTCATAAACCTAAAAAAGGACAATTCTGGAAATACAATTCTTGACATTATCGATGATCTTAATAAAGAAGACTGTGTCCGAGAGAATTTTAAGTTTCAACTTAAGCTAGAAAGCGAATTATCTAAACTTGAGAAAAGCGAAAGGAATCTGGAGAAATATTCATGCAAAAACATCCATATTGTGAGGAATTCTTCAATCGATTCAATAACTGGAGTACCTTCTCGAGTAAGTCAAATAAGTTATGACCTAGACATTACTGGACTTAGAACAATAGAGTTTAGCGACATATTCGTCGACGGAAAATAACTCCATAGTATTTATCATGCATATAATTAATTCTTGTGGCAATTAGTGAATATAGTGCCCAAACAGATGGTTAAGAGGTTCAGGTTTAGAACAAAGTTCAATCTGTGATAGAATACAATTAAGGGAACAGTCGTAGTAAGTATGAATGTACTGTTCAAAAGGAGTCCATCATGAAACGCAGAATTCTAATCACAGGTGCAACAAGCGGTATCGGATTGGAAGTCGCCAAGGCGTTGGTCAATGAAGAGGTGCAACTGATTTTGGGTTGTCGGAACTTGAATAAGGCGGATGAGATCTGGGGACAGGTACGGCCGATCAAAGGGGCGAAGATCGAGATTTTCGAGTTGGATCTGTCTTCCTTTGAAAGCATTGACAAGTTCGCTCTGGAGGTCGAAAAGAGTGTTTCCGGGTTGGATGTGTTGGTCAACAATGCCGGCTTGTATATGGATCAAGCGAAGAAAACGCATGAGGGCTTTGAGATGACGATTGGGGTGAACCATATCGGGTCGCACTATCTGACGCATAAGATGATCCCGTTGTTATTGAAGGGTGAATCGCCGCAGATTTTGAATGTGTGTTCAAAGGCGGCGTACTATGGGAAAGTGGTAAAGCGCGATGATTTTTTCCAAAATCATCCCTTCGGGTTTAAGGCATATTCCACATCGAAATTGCTTCAGTTGATGGCGACGATGGAATTGGCGAAACAGCTGAAACCTGATGGAATCGCAGTGAATGCGATTCATCCCGGAGGCGTGAATACGAACATCTTCCGCGGGGATACGCTGATCATGAAGATTGTCCGGAAGACGAATCAGAAATTCACCATCAGCGCCCAAGAAGCGGCGAAATCGGTATTGACCTTTATCCAAGATGAGAAGAAATGGAAGATTACAGGAGGATTCTTTGAAAAAGATGCGGTTAAGATCAATGTGAATCCCAAATTGATCGATCCGGTGAGTTGCGAAGAGTGGGTGAAGAGGACGGAAGAGGCGATCTTGACGAAAGCTTCACCGAAGAAACCGAAGATGTTTAAATTGGGAGAGAGACCTGAAGTCTAAAGAAGATGGGGTTTGGTTGACAAACCCCATTGCTTGGCGCATAATATGAATAATAAATGAAAATATTCATATAAGAGGAAAACATGCCCAAAGTGTACAGTCCACAAAAAAGAGAAGAGATCCGGAATGAGATGCTTGAGATCGGATTGGAATTGATCAAGAAGAACGGAATGAAGAAGATGAGTATCGAGGAGATCACCAAGACGGTCAAGATCGCCCAAGGAACGTTCTACCATTTCTTCGCATCGAAGGAAGTCTTTGTGGTGGAGATCGCGAAGGCATACCAGCGTAAGATCAATCGACAAATCGAAACAATCGTCAAAGTAAAGGGCGGCATCGATCGCGAAGACTTGAGGTTGTTTTATCGCCGCACCTTCCTTGAAGATCAAGACAGCGTTTTTCGCTACTTACGTCGTGAAGACATCCAGACCTTGATTCAGCGCTTACCCGAAGGTTCTTTCCAGCAACTTGAGAGCAGTCGTGACGTGATGGAGAGGATGCTTCGGAAGGTGATTGGAAGAGATGAAACCTGTGATCTGGATTTGGTCTATAACTGGATCCAATTACTGAACATCACGGTGGAAAACAAAGACATGCTCGCTGCGGTCGCATTCGAGAGAACGTTTGATGGCGTGTTGGATCAATTGCTTAACGAGATCTTCAAAGAGAAAGAGGTGGAATCACATGAAATTCAAAACATTCGGTAAGAAAGAGAATCAGGTCGTTGTATTGATGCATGGCGGCGGGCTTTCGTGGTGGTCGCTCCGAAAGATCGTCTCCTTGCTTGAAGGGGAGTACTATGTCGTCACACCGATCATCGATGGACATGGGGAAGACGGGGAAACAACCTTTCTCAGTATCGAAGACTCCGCATTGAAACTGATTGAATATATCGAAGAAGAATGGGGTGGGAAAGTCCATACGATCTGCGGCTTATCCATCGGGGGTCAAATCGCAACCGAAGTGTTGTCGCAACGTAAAGACATCTGTCAATACGCGCTGTTGGAAAGCACCTTGGTCTATACGATCCCGGGAACCCGGTTACTTACCGTTCCGATGTATTCGTTGGCGTATGGTTGGTTAAAGAATAAATCCTTTGCGAAGCTACAAGCGAAGTCCCTGTTTGTCACAGAAGACCTCTTCGATCTCTATTACCAAGATTCACTGAAGATCTCAAAGCAGTCTCTGATCAACATCACCTTAAGTAACGGGGAATATGCGATCAAAGACGGACTGAAAGAGACGACTGCGAAAGTGTTGGTCGTGGTTGGTGGAAAAGAATTGGGAATCATGAAGAAGTCGGCGAGAGCGTTGAATGAAGCGATTCCCGGAAGTGAGAAGATCGAACTGCCGAACTACGGACATGGGGAACTGAGCCTTGTCCATGCGGATGAATATGTCGATCTACTTAAGAGGCAATGGATGAAATAATGAAGTAGATACTGCAATGAGAAGATAACATCGAGTCGTCATGAGAAAAGATCCTGTTCACGCAGGATCTTTTGGTCTTGTTGATTTCAACCATTGATTTAGTGAAAACAGGAATTGATTCAAGCCGGATGCGGCCTAATTACGAATCCACATTCTATTCTTACAATCCCATGTTTCAAGCATATCGCAGTCATTGGTGATGGCTGCCCAGATTGGATGTAAGAAGATGACAATGCTTTGAATCACGTCAGGAAAAAGAAGTTCTTGTCTCTGAATCGTCCTAAGGAAGTAACGCCACTTTATCAACATCTCACCATCGAAGGATAGCTTTTGTATCCGATCAAGGCTATCAGCATCAAAGTGGGTCCTTCGATAAACAAGGGTCTGAAGGATCGCTTCACAAAGAACCTTGCCCTCAAAATCAAACATGACTGAGAGTTGATAAATATCATAGAAATCCTTCATTCGACTTGTCAGTTCAAAGCGTTGTAGAATTGCGTCGAGCTTTTCGGCAATTGTGCTTTCAAGTGAGTAAGTAAAGATTTCGGGGGTAGAATACCCTTCAAGTTGCGTGGGTAAAAAGCGTTTTTCAGTAGTCGGTGAGATGACATCGCCGATGCCGACATCGACATCAAATAAGACACGGACATTCTTTATCTGTCCTGTGATTTGAACGGACACACCCGGGTATTCTCTTTGAAGTGAAATGCGACGAGACCGTTTGACGTTGAGCATGACAACTTCATTATAGCCGGTAGGAATTCCAAGGATTTCAGCCATTACTTTATCCAAATGATCAAGATCGCTGCTTAAATCCCGAAGTAAAAAATCGATATCGACGGTCGGTCGACTCTTAAAATGGGTAAGAGCATAAATGAAATGCCACCCTTTGAGGACAAAATTCCGTGAATACTTCGAACTCGAAAAGCGACGAAAAGCTCTTCTTGAATAAAGAGTTGAATGCATTGTTGATAAGGGATTTTCGTTTCCATGGATTTATTCCTAAGTCGAGCGAGTATCGAAGCACCCAGATCATTCACTATAACCACACTCCTATAATCATCTTAACTTTCTTTAAGACACGAAGCTTAGTCGCATATTCCATGAGTTGAGGAATGTTTTTCTCGTCGTCTTCGACATAACTTCGAATCGAACGATTGAAAATTTCCTTATCCATTTTACCCATGTATCGAAGACAATCGCACATCGTACGCTCTTTATCATAAATCCGAACCGGATGACCGTCGATTTCAGTCGTACTCACACCGATTTCCAAAAGGGTTGGTTCAACATAATATGGCTTGATCAAAGGATAATCGATCCTAAAGCGACTCTTGTTGCTGTCTTTGCTTACCGCAAGATTCCACTCCAGAGGTACCCGATTGCTATATCGATGATAAAATAGCGCAGAATTCAAACACAAAATGGCATCAGGAAACAATTGGGTAATCGTCAAGGCTTCGCTATGATGATTCGGATCGACCCATTGATAGTATCCATAACGAATGTTTTCAATGACCCCTTTTTCAATCAACCGTTGGATATCATGATAGAAAACCCGTGCTTTATACAATTCCTTAGTACGCATCATCCCGTGATGTTGCCTAAATAGTTTTTCGATCGTTTCAAGACTTATCATAATTTCCCTTTCTGTTACAACATTTTACCTAAAGTGTAAATGAAGCGGATAAAGTAGTAATTAGCACGGACAAGAGTTGGCACTTTAATCATCAGAATAATGAATGGGGTAGATAGAAAAAATCCTGTTCGCACAGGATTTTTTAGTCTTCGTTGTTTCTTTCCGTAATCCGCTTATGGGCTTTCTGATAGCGTCTTAACCGTTTCAGATCCTTCTCTTCCACGACGGGAAGCCGCTCCAGGTTCATATTGTCTTCCAAATCCGCCAGTTTCACTTTACAGGCGAGTTCGTTCTTTAGAATCCTTGAAATGTACTCTTCGTAGGGTTCGTTCTCTTGATGGGTAAGCAGAATCAAGGCGTCGACGACGTCTTTCGGGAAGTTCATCGCGAGAAGTTCTTCGGGCTTGACGTTGCAGTCTTCCATGATGTCATGGAGGAGGGCGGTCACTTGTTCCTTTTCATCGTGAAAACCAGACATGACCCGAAGGGGATGTAGAATATACGCCTTGTCGGCTTTGTCGGTCTGTCCGTCATGTTTCAGTGTCGCATAGATCAAGGCTTGGGTGAGAAGGTTCATAGGGAATCCTCCGATATCTTCATTATAATCATAACCAATTCAAAACGATGTGTAAAAATACTAAACATACATGTTTTTCTTATTGAAGATGATGATTCCTGCCGAATAGAGAATCACCGCGATGATGACGAATAGGATGGATCCAAAGATGACAAACGAATCCCCATTGACAAGCTTGATCGGATCAAAGAGGGCATACATGGACAAGTTTCCGATCCAAGCCAAACGATCATCCGCATTGCCAAGCATTTGTAGGATCATGAACGTCACCGGGATCCCGATTCCCAAACCAAGTGATAATTTCGATTCATTGGACAAGGCGGAAACGCAGAAACCGATACTTCCGATTGCCAGGAAATTCAGTATCGCGTAAAGGTTGAGCTGCACCCATACGAGTAGGTCCAACTCCCCTGGATACATCAGTTCGCTAAAAAGGAGACCAGCGATGGTGACACAGGTGAAATATAGGGTGATCGACAAAATACTGAACAAAGCTTGGGTTGATGCGATCTTGATGCGGCTATTCGGGCTGGCAAGTAAATACGTCATGCTTCCTTTATCCACTAAAGAAGCGATGACGCGATGATTGACAACGACCGACAGTACGACGGGAAAGAGATACACAAGGAAACCATACAATGAACCTGCGATGAATCCAACCAAGGTAGTTCCAAAGGTATCGAATTGCAGCATCTTCACGAAAGCTTCCGGCAACATTTCCATCATCGCCTTCATGCTTTCGACTTGATCCGGGTCGAACATGGAAATCATAATTCCGATATACATGACGAAGATTAAAAACATCAAGATCCAAATGAATCGATTGGCTCTGATATTTGCCTTAAAGAGCGGCCAAGACATTATCTTACCTCCTTACCGTAATAACGGATGAAGATTTTCTCTAGAGTTTGAGCGGAGGATTCCAGCCCAATCACATCGCACTTCGATAGAAGAGACAAGAATTCGTTAAGGTTCTCCCCTACGAAGACTTCGAATCGGTTATTCCCGAGGTCGACGGACTCTTCAAGAATCGGTTTTAAGATATCTAGATCGCTTGGATTTTTGAGTGAAATGAAATAACTACGTCTTAATTCATTCTTAAGCGTCGTTAAGTCTTCAACCGCGACGACGCGGCCTTCCTTGATGATGGCGGCTCTGGAACAAGTTCGTTCGATTTCATCGAATTGATGGGAGGACATCAAAATGGTTTTCCCTCTGGCTTTTTCTTTCTGGATGAGTTCGATGAATCGACGTTGCATCAGTGGATCCAAGCCGGATGTCGGTTCATCGAGAATGAGGATTTCCGGATCATGCATGAACGCCGTGATCAGTGCAACCTTTTGTTTCATCCCTTTTGACATTTTCCTGATTTTCCGATCGCTTTCCAACTCAAAGAATTCGATCAATTCATTTCGTCGCGAACTTCCGTTCTTGCCACGCATCTTCGAGATGAAATCCATGAATTCATTACCGGTCATCTGGTCGAAGAATGCGATCTCACCCGGGAGATATCCAAGATTCTCGTGGATCTCCTTTGCCTTTGTCCGACAATCCAATCCGTTGATCGTCGCAATCCCAGAAGTCGCATTGGTAAATCCGACTAATTGACGGATGGTGGTTGTTTTGCCTGCACCGTTTGGACCAAGGAATCCAAAGACTTCTCCTTTCTTCACATCAAAACTCACGTCGAAAATCCCTTTCTTGTTCGGATAGACTTTCGAAAGATGATCAATATGGATCATTTCATTGCCCTCTATGGGGATGAATTCCCCTCTATCTTTCATGATAGGGTTTCTGGATGTTGAAAACAAGAGCAACCTATCATTTATCCAACCATACGGCGCCGGCGGTCCAGCTCGCTTTGATCCTGGCTTTGTAGTCGCCATGATTGTCGATGGCTTTGTAATAGCCTTTCTTCTCGGTGTTCTGCGCATAGGCATAGACGGTCACCCAGTGGTTCCCGTAACTCTCGGGTCCCCCCAGCCACGTCGTCAACCCGACCGCGATGGGGCGCATCTGATCGACCTTCTGCGTGACGATGTCCCAGGTCGTAAACATCGTGAACTTGGGTTGGTATTGGTCGATGCCGTAGGATTCCATGAAACTCAAAAACCCGTAATAGATCGTAATCCCGATCGTCCCGGTATACGCACCTCCGATATGCAAACCCAAGAGATGCACCAACGATCCCGGACTCAGGGATCCGCGGGTACGCACCGCCGAAGGGACGAACGAAGGATCGATGTTGTCTTGGTAATAGGCAAGTAAAATCGCGACCGAGATAGGTCCGCACATCCCGTTCCCGATGGGGTAGTTGTCTTGATTGTTGATCCACATCCCAGCGTTATAGCGGATGAAGAGGGATTCGTGGATCCCTGTCCACACCAACGGTTTAAACACGGGGTCTTGGATGGCTTGGGGCTCTTCCTCTTCCTCCGAGTCGCCGTCGACCAAGCGTTTGTTTACCTCGATCTGATTCATCGAAGGCGTAAAGGCGACCTCGCGTTGCGTATCCGCATCGAAGTAATCCTTCCTATCCCGGGTATAAAGATAATTGGACGGACCGCCGTAAATCAAGTCGACGTCGTCCAATAAGACGTCCTCGAACGGGATCTTGGAATCATCGATCGAATACTCGGACAAGATGTAGGATCGATTGGTGATGATCGCATAGCCCGCATCCCGAAAGAGGGCAAGCGTGTAATTGTTCTTCAATTCCACATCCAACAAGGCATAGGTTTCCGATATCTTCACTTCCTTGCCTTCGAGTTCCAAAATCTGGCGGATGATCTGCTCGGTGAGGGTCGATGGAAAGGAGGGTGATGTGGGGGATGAAGAAGGAGAAAAAGAGAACAGGAAAAGGATAAACGCCATGAAGAGGGTTCCAAGGATGCGGGTGGTTTTCATCGTTCTCTCCTTTCTCTTTTGAGTTTATTATACGTCAAAGGGAAGATGGGTGAAGACGGGATGCATGAGACACGTCGAGTAAGTAGTCACATCGTAACACAAAACGAAAAAGGAAGGAATAACGAAGGACAAAAAGAAAAAGAACGAGGTTCGTTCTTAGGGAAGGATTCGGATGGATGCGGCCGCATCGTGGGCGATCCGTCGTGCGAGGGTGTTCAAATCAAGCTCTCCGCGTAGCGCACAGGCCTCAAGCGCCATCTTAAGATTGAGTCCGGTAACGACACGGACATCCCCGAAAAGTTTCGCGACGTGGGCGGCGCAGTCTGTCGTGATCCCATCTTCCAGGTCCGTCAAGATCAGCATCCCTTCGAACGGTTGGTTCAGGCGATAGATCTGAAGGATCCGGTCGCAGAAGTGCTTCGGATCATCTTCGTTGAGCAGGCAGCACGCGTCGATCTGAACACTTTCCCCATAGAAGCGGTTGAGGGATTGTTTGACTCCGTCCGCGAACGAACCATGGGATAAGAGTAAAAGACTGATCATCGTACGTCTCCTTGTCGAGTTGGATTCTGAATCAAGTATATCATATCATTCGAGAAACGAATCACATTTAGAGGGAAAAGAGGAAGGACGTAATTGGTTGACACATCAACCAATTACCCGTATAATTCTACGGTAATCAGAAAAGGAGAGGCACGATGAAACGCAATATCGGACGATCCATGTCGATCCTGCATCGACAAGCCCAGGTCTTCCATACCCACTCGTTAAAGTCGTTTGGGATCAGTGCCGGGGAATATCCTTTCCTACTCTATCTCTATACCCATGACGGATGTACCCAGGATGATCTGGTGAACGCCTTGACCATCGATAAGGCGGCGACCGCGCGTGCGATCGCTTCGTTGGAAGAAAAAGGATACGTAAGCAGAGGGAAGATCGATGCGGATAAACGATGCAACCATATCAAGTTAAGCGACAAGGCCAAAGAGAACGAAGTTGAAATACGAAGAAGAGTGTATGCCTGGAGCGAGTTCCTCAGTGAAGACATCGATCCGGAAACACTGAAGATCGTCGAAGACACCTTGGATAAAATGGTGGAAAAAGTGGAGAAACGAAAGAAAGAAACGGAGATCGAATAAATGGATCACAAGAACCCTCTCGGTGAGGAAAAGGTAAGTAAACTATTATTGAGATTCTCCATCCCTGCGATCGTCGGGATGATGGTGAATGCGCTCTATAACATCGTCGACCGGATCTATATCGGAAACAGTCCGATGCTCGGACCCAACGGGTTGGCCGGGATCACCATCGGGTTTCCGTTGATGCTGATCATGTTGGCGATCGGGGTGTTGTTCGGGGTCGGGGGTGCCACCCTATTCGCGATGCGCTTGGGACAGAAGAAACCCAAGGAAGCCGAGAACGTATTGGGCAACGCCTTTGTCATGTTGGTGGCTTCGGGGATCCTTTATTCCATCCTGGGGTCGATCTTCCTGGTTCCGATTTTAGAAGCCTTCGGCGCCAGTCCGATCGTCCTTCCTTATGCCGTTGAATACATGCGCATCATCTTCTTCGGATCGACGTTCCAAATCGTCAGTATGGGCTTGAACCACTTCATCCGCGGGGATGGAAACCCCAAAGTCGCCATGATGACGATGTTCCTTGGTGCCGGCACCAACATCGTCCTGGATCCGCTCTTCATCTATACCTTCAAGATGGGGATGGCCGGTGCGGCATGGGCGACCATCATCGCCCAAGCGATCTCAGCGACCTGGGTCGTCCTCTATTTCATCGGCAAACGCAGCCGCAGTAAACTGCGGGTCGAGAACCTCAAACCGAAACTAAGCATCGTCGCGAAAATCTCGGCGCTGGGTTTACCTGGATTCGCCCTGCAATTGGCGAGCAGCGTCTTGAATACGGTACTGAATAAAACCTTGTTCATGTACGGTGGGGACTTGGCTGTATCGGGCATGGGCGTCATCAACAGTGTCCAAACCTTCCTCATCATGCCGATCATCGGGTTGAACCAAGGGGTCCAACCGATCATCAGTTTCAATTTCGGTGCACAGAAGTTCGATCGCGTCAAAACGGCGGCCAAACTCGCCATCGCGGCGGCGACACTCATCGTCACCGTCGGCTTCCTCATCACCCGTCTCATCCCGGTGATCCTTGTCTCCCTGTTCAACCGCGATCCCGAACTCTTAACCTTCGGTAGCTATGCGATCACTTCCTGGTTCCTCTGTCTTCCGGTCGTCGGCTTCCAAATCATCGGCGCCAACTTCTTTCAAGCGATCGGACGCTCGAAAACCGCGATGTTCTTGACCTTGACCCGCCAGGTCATCCTCTTGATTCCTGCCGTATTGATCTTCCCGCAACTCTGGGGAATGGACGGTCTCCTGCATGCGGCGCCTTTCGCCGACTTCCTCTCCGCGATTCTGACCGGGCTCTTCTTCTATCGTGGAATGAAAGACCTGACCAAGATGCATGAGGGACAAGCGACGGAAATCCTGCAGGAAGGGATCCTCGATATCTCATAACGAAAAACGGACTTCATCGCGAAGTCCGTTTTTATGTTTAGATGTCCGATCCTTGAATGGCTTCGAGGGCTTTCGCTTCCTCGATCAAACGTTGTATGACTTCCTCGATGAAGAGGAAAAATACGGTACGTGATTTTTCATGAGGTTTGAGGTCCGAGGATTGCGGGAACTTGCTGAGCCAGAACAGACGGTCGCAAGTACTCATCAACGACGTGTTGTATTCTTCCGCGATCACCAAGACATCCGAACCCTTCGCCTTGGTGGATTGATAGACGGACTCAAACGAACGGAACGAACCGGTCGCGGTGAAAATCACAACCAAGGTCTTGTCGTCGACCATCGTCCGGATAGACAATTCATCCGGGACGGCGATGACGAACTTGTTGGTGAAGATGCGTAGCTTATATTCGAAATAGGTGGCGACGATGAACGACGGGCCATAACCGAAGAGGATGATTTTCTCATGGCTGTCGAGCAGACTCATGAATTCATCCACCAACGATTGGTCGAAGTCCGCGATGAAATGCTGGATGCGATCCAACTCGTTGGATGTCCTTTTACTTGGCATTTCCCGCCCATACAGGAAATCCATATACTGCTTATAATTCTTGAATCCAAGTTTTTTCACGAACTTGGAGATCTTGGAAATCGAACAATCGTTCATTTCCGCCGCCTTCGTGATCTTCAAATCGGCGTGTTCGAGCGCATAGGCTTGGATATTGCGGTAGATTTCCTGTTCCAGAGGATTCAAGCGACTAAGATCGATATTGATCATGACATACACATCCCCTTTTCATTTATGAACACTTGAGTTCATTTTAGCATTTTTTGACCTTTCGGTAAAGAATTCTTGCTTCGAGGTGATCGATCCCATATCCATCCCTAAAGGAAAGTTTTCCATATTAAGAAAATGAAAACGCTTTGAATAGAAAACTTTCGCATATTTTTGTTGACTTGCCGGAAATCTCGGATTATCATGTACTCGTAACCGCTTTCTTTTTTAATAGAAGCCGGAATACAAAAGAATGCAACATCGGAGGAAACAAGAATGGATAAAGCAACACTGCTGGAAGAATTATCAGGTTTTCTGACAAAGGATCAAATCAACACGAATTACGACGACTTGTATGATGCATCGGCGGATCGATACAAGAAATATGCGAAAGCCCGCAAAGTCTTGGATGTCCCCCTACCCACCGCGATCGTTTATCCCAACAACACGGAAGAAGTCAGCAAACTCTTGGTTTTCTGTAACGACAACCGCATCAACGTCATCCCCAGAGGCGGGAAGACGGCGACGGAAGGCGGCTTGGAAAACTGGAAAGAATTGACGCTGGTCATCGACGCCGACCGTCTAAACAAAATCATCAAGGTCGACGAGTACAACATGCAGGCGACGGTGGAAGCCGGCGTACGCTTACAGGAACTCGAAGACGTATTAAGAGCCAGAGGCTATACCACGGGGCATTCCCCGCAGTCCAAACCGGTCGCCAAATTCGGCGGCTTGGTCGCGACCCGCAGCATCGGTCAGTTCTCCACTTTATACGGGGGGATCGAAGACATGGTCGTCGGACTGGAATGCGTCTTCCCCAACGGGCACATCTCGCGCATCAAGAACGTCTCCCGTCGTGCCGGCGGACCGGACATCCGGCATATCGCCATCGGCAACGAAGGCACGCTCTGCTACATCACCGAAGTCACAGTCAAGATCTTCAAGCATTTCCCGGAAAACAACAAGTTCTACGGCTACTTGATCAAAGACGTCGACACCGGCATCAAAGTCTTGCGCGAAGTCATGGCCAACGGCTATCGTCCTTCGGTCGCACGGACTTATTCGGAAGAAGACGCGCATCAACATTTCTACCACTTCCATAAGGACAAATGCGTTTTGATCTTCATGGCGGAAGGCAACAAGGACATCGTCGAAGCGACCTGCAGAGGCATCGAAGCTTCCGTCGAGAAATTCAAAGACGGCATCCTGGAATATGTCGACAGTAAACTGATCGAGAGTTGGTTCAACCATCTCAACTGGTCGCAGAAAGACATCGACGACGAGTTCGAAGGCATGCTTGAAAAAGACTACCATGCGGGATTCACCACGGAGATTTCCGCCGACTGGTCGACGATTCCGCAAATCTACGCCAACGTCATGAACCGTGTCCGCAACGAATTCCCGCGCGCCCATGATTTGACGATGCTGGGGGGACATTCCTCGCACAGCTACATCAACGGGACCAACATGTACTTCGTCTACAACTACAACATCAACTGCGAACCGGAAGATGAAATGCGCATCTACCACCATCCGCTACAGACGATCATCGTCGAAGAAACCCTGAAACTGGGCGGATCGATGTGCCATCACCACGGGATCGGGAAATACCGCAACGAATGGACGAAGGAAGAACACGGATCGGCCTATTACATGCTTGAGAAACTGAAGGAAACCTTCGACCCCAACGGCATCATGAATTTCGGGACGATCTATCCGCAAGAAGAAGGCGTGAAGTTTCAGAAGTAAGGACGGTTATACCTCCGGCCGTTGCGAAAAGATCCGACGGACCCGCTAAGCGATATCATGCTTCCTGTGTGTACCACAACGGCGAAGTCGGATCTCAACCCGGAGTCATAATAAAGAAAAAGGGAGGCCTATATGAGCCAGGAAAAATTCAGACGATATTTTCAGTTTCTGTTGGTTGTCTTAGCCGCGGGTTCGATTTATCCTTTGATTTATCTTAAGACCGGATATCAAGAAACGATTCTTCAAGTCTTCAACATGACTTTGCCGCAACTTAACAATATGTACTCCGTATTGGGCATGGTCTTCGTCGTCGGCTACTTCCCGAGCGGCTTGTTGAGCGACAAGTTCTCCGCGAAGAAACTGCTTGCGATCTCGTTGTTCTTTACGGGTTTAGGCGGTCTCTGGTTCGCCCAGATCCCCGCGTACAACAACGTCGTCATCATCTTCGCGATTTGGGGTGTGTTCTCCGTATTCACCTTCTGGAGCGCCCACATGAAGATCGTCAAACTGCTTGCCACGGACAATGAACAAGGCAAATTCTTCGGTATTTTGGACGGCGGACGCGGTGTCGTCGAAGCCGCATTGGCCAGCTTGGCCGTCTTCATCTTCTCCAGCATCCTTGGCGGCGCTTCGGATCTCGGCGCTAAAAAAGAAGCCTTGATCGGTGTCATCTACATGTATTCCGCCGTTCTTATCCTGACCTCCATCCTCATCATGATCTTCGTCCAAGACGACAAAAAGATCATCACCACCGCAGTCGCTGGCGATCCGAAAGAAAAATTCAGTTTCGCGACCGTCTTCAAACTCTTCAAGAACAAATATGTCTACCTGCATGGCGGAATCATCTTCATGGGTTATGCCGTGTTCTGGACGGTCTACTACTTAGGCGGTTTCCTTGAATCCAACATCGGCATCGATCCCGTCACCGTCGCCACCATCATGGTCGTCGTTCTGTGGATGCGTCCGGTCGGCGGATTCGTCGCCGGGTTCTTGGCTGACAAAATCGGTAAAGACACCGTTCAAATGATCTCCTTGGCGGGCGCCGCGATCTGTTTGCTTGGCACCGCTCTGTTACCGGTATCTTCCGGTGCGACCCTGTTCACCGCTTTGGTTGTGTTACTCGGCGTCTTCCTGTATGCTATCCGTGGAACCTACTGGTCCCTGCTTGGCGACTATAAGATCGAAGCCGCGATCCTGGGAACCGCGATCGGCGTCATCTCCTTCATCGGTTACCTACCGGACATCATCCTTCCGCAATTCAACAGCTTCCTTTGGGCGACTTTCGGAAACAACGGCGGATACAACGCCTACTTCATCTCCAGCGCCATCATCGGCTTGGTCGGCGTCGTCTTGGTCTTTATCTTCGGTATGCTCGTTAAGAAAGAAAAAGCTGCGAAGTAATCAGCTTTCAGGAGTCTTATGAACCTTATTTGCCTGGTAAAATTCGTCCCGGATGTCGAGGACTTCAAGTATGACGTCACACGCAACGTATTGATCCGTGAAAACGTCAAAATGATCCTGAACCCGGACGACGCCTGCGCCTTGGCGTTCTGTTTGAAAGTGAAGGAAAAAGATCCGGATACTTTCGTGGAGATCGTCAGTATGGCGCCCACAAGCGTCGTCGGGCATTTGGAAGATTTACTGCGGCGCAATTTCGACCAAGCGACTTTGATTTCCGATCGGATGTTTGTCGGCAGCGACACCTATGTGACCAGCCGGATCCTGGCAAGGTATTTAGAGGGAAAAACCTTCGACTGTATCTTGACGGGAACCCACAGCCTGGATGGCGATACGTCGCATGTTCCATCGCAAGTGGGCGAAGCCCTTCACCTCCATCAGATGTCAAACATCGTGAAAATCGAAGAAACTCAATTTAAAACAGGTTGGCCGGTCGTCGACGTCGATAGCGAGAGATTCATCTCTTCCTATCGCGTCGGCCTCCCGGCGATCTTAAGTGTCTCGAAAGAAAGCAAATACAAGCTTCCGTTTGTTAAGTTTAAGAATCTGGAGTTGGATGTCAGCGCTAAAATCAAGATCATCACCAACCGTGAATTGGGGTTTAGGGCGGATGAAGTCGGACTCGAGGGTTCATTGACCCAAGTGGCCCATACGTTCACCAAAAACCTGCAGAAAGAAGACCGCATTTTCGTGAAGACGGACGAAGAAGGCATCGATACGGTCTACGACTTCCTAGAAGCCAAAGGATTCATCTAACATGAAAAAGAGCCTGATCTATTTGGATGCGGAAAACATCCGGAATTCCATCGATCTCTTGGAAGTGGCGGAATTGGTCCATGGCAAAGGGGAAGTGGAGACCTATGCCCTCTGCATCCACCAATGTCCCAAGGAAGCCTATGGGAAATTCGACGTGATCATCAACGTCCAGGATGATTCCATCCAGACCTACGATGTCTTGAATATCACCAATTGCCTGGAGGAGATGCATCGCAACTACACCTTCGACAGCATCCTCATTCCAGCCACACATATCGGAAGAATGCTTGCCCCGCGCTTATCGATGCGCCTTCATGTCGGATTGGTCGCGGACGTTACGGCGATCGACCACATCGACGGCATACTTGAAATGGTACGGCCGGCCTATAGCGGGAAAATCATGGCCGGGATCGTCAATCGAGGACGCGTACCGATCATGATGAGCGTACG
>Ga0154525_107_pt2 | contig 120489 bp, 124 predicted proteins | sample RifGroE2_FD_105668 | JGI IMG/M metagenome (GOLD analysis project Ga0154525, IMG submission 105668) | Firmicutes bacterium GWE2_51_13
CACTATATTCATCATCCGTTACTTTGCCGCCTAACGTCCAGAAGTAAGGCAGGAATCCCCACGGACCAAACCCTTGGGGAGTGAGTCCCCAACGATCATCCGACGCTTTGAGAGTGCGTGCCAAGGCAATCATTTCATCCCATGTCGCAGGCGCTTCCGTCATTCCAAGCTCGGCAAGGACCGCTTTACTGTAGACGGCGACTTTGGTGTTGGTGTTCAAAGGCAGACCATAATATTTGCCATTATAGAAATTTGTAGACAAGGAACCAGCAAAGAAATTATCCTTCAAATCGCTGAATTCGTCAAATGCGCTCACTTCTTCGAGGATGCCTTGTTTAGCAAACTCAGGAACCCAAACGATGTCCATACGCATAACATCAGGCGCTACGTTACCTGTATATGCGGTGATGACTTGTTGTTTCAGACCGTCATATGGCATCCTGACCGATTCGATTTCGATCTCAGGATATGCTTCATTAAACAGTGGAACAACTTCTGCTAGGAACAACGCTTCTTCACCTTCGCTATAAGTGTGCCAAAACAGTACTTTGCCACTTACCGGCTTCGGATCGGCTTTGCATCCTGCGAGTCCTGCGACCAACAAGAGCGAAAACAAACCAACCAATAGTTTCTTTAGAGTCATATAACCCTCCTTGTAATCACACAATAACATACTTTCTTCGTCGAAGCAAGTATTGTTTTACAAAGATTTCACTTTTTAAACCTAGCGTAAACCAACCTTCCACAGTGCCTGCACTTTATCACGAAAACCCGTGTCGATGGCTTGTATACGCGCACGTAAAAAAGCGTGTCTTAACCCCTTGGATCATTCGCTCCAATATCGTTTATCTTCACGAGTCGCACGTCAATGGGCTAAGCGGAGGTCGAATCCATCACCCCGTTTACAGATTGACTTTTTATCCTGGTTTTATCGACCGAAACGAATCGGAATCACGATTCTATGCTTCGATCATCACTCAAGAGGATATGTAAGTTGCAGTAATTTCCAAGCTGTATTTGCGTTTCGTATCGTGATTTTCGCATACGTCTTCGTACCGACGATTTTCGCCCATCGCGTCTTTGAGAACGTTTCGATCGGTGCCGACCAGAAAATCATGGAATCCACCGCTTGGACTTTTTCATAGTCGGGCTTTATTTGCCCGACTTCTTCCACGATTTCTTGTGCCGAGTAAGGTTGGATGACGAAGATCGCATTGTGTTTGGATGATGGGTCTTTCCCCCACCATTCCGGTGCCCTCGCCAGCATGTTCCGTAGCGACTCCGCTTCCACAAGTGCGATCGAGATCGAGAAACCGAAATGATCTTGGATTAGCGATTCGCATCTCTTTTGTATAATTGTTTCATCCTTCAGGTCGCACTCAAACAAGACGTTACCGCTGTTGATGTAGGTTTCCACACGGGAAAAACCGGCATCTTGAAAACATTGTTTCAAGTCGCTCATGGCGATTTTATTGTTTCCTCCGACATTGATGCCGCGCAACAAAGCGATGTATCGCATAGGTTTTCCTCTTTGTGTAGACTTCCGTCATCGTGTTTGACACAGATCACCGATCTTCCCTTCCACAGAACCCACCAAGGTTTCACGGTCGATTTCCATTTGAAGACCGATTCTTCCGGCGGAAACGATCAGAAGTTCTTGGTTAAGCGCCGCTTGATCGAATACCGTCGTAAAGGGTTTCTTCATCCCGATCGGACTGCACCCTCCCCGGACATAACCGGTCAATGGGAGAAGTTCTTTGACGGGGATCAATTCGATGCTTTTCTCATGAAGGTACGCCGCGGATTTCTTGAGGTCGATTTCATCCTTCGCATTGATGATTAAGACATAATGGCTTTTCGATGCACCTTTGACGACCAGGGTTTTATACAACCGGGAGGGGTCTTGCTGGATGGCGTCGGCGACCGAAAGGGCGTCCATGGCTTCCCCGTTGGATTCATAGCTGAATAAACGATAGGGGATCCGTGCTTTATCCAACGCACGGAGAGCGTTCGTCTTTTCCATAGTCGATGCGTTAAGCCGGTTTCTTGTTGTTCTTGATGTAGACAAACCAATAGACGCCACCCACGAACAAGCCCCCGCCGACGATGTTGCCCAAGGTCACGGGAATCAGATTGTTGATGAAGAAGGTCGACCAGTTGAGATGGTTGAGTTTCTCGGCACTCACACCCAATTGGGATGCTGCCTCGATCATCGCCGGGTTCATTTTCGCGAAAATGCCGGCCGGGATGTAGTACATGTTGGCGATGCTATGTTCGAAGCCCGACGTGATGAACAACCAAATGGGAAAGAAAATCGCCAGGATTTTCCCGGAGATGTCTTTTGCGCCATAGGCCATCCACACCGCCAGGCATACAAGCCAATTGCAAAGGATGCCAAGATAGAACGCCGGGATGAATTCGAGTCCGACTTTATACGTCGCGATCTTGAGGGTGACCCCGCCAAGCATGTTGGCCCCGCTGCTGAACAAACCGGATTCATTCATCATATAGGCGATCAGGACGGACCCGACAAGATTGCCAAGATAGACGATGACCCAGTTCCTCAACATCGCCTTAGCGCTGATTCTTTTGTCCAGTACACCGGCTAAGATCAAGGTATTGCCGGTAAACAATTCCCCGCCGGCGATGACGACCAGCATCAGTCCGGTGCCGAAGATCGCTCCTGCCAAGGCTTTCCCCAAACCATAGGTTTCGGGTTTGGCGAAGAGGTTGAACGCCGCCATGTTGGACCCTTCCGATGCAAAGGCGATAAATACCCCGGCCAGGATGCCGAGGATGAATAAATTAAGTGCAGAGGCCTTCGTCTTCTTGATCCCGACCTGGATCGTCACCTCGGTGATTTCTTCAGGGGTCAGATATTGGTTTGTGTTCATCGTTCTCTCCGTCGATTCAATGTCCGCTTCACGCGTGTTTCAAGTATATCATTTGTTTAGGCGGATGTTAAATCCGATTCCCTGTATTTTTTTATCACTTTCATTGCTTTGAAGGTGATCCACTTCGAAGGTTTCCCCTTCTCTTCGATGTCGACGATCATTTTCCCGTTGTATGAGTTCTCCAGGATCCATTTCCCATCCTCGTTTTGCTTGGACTTCAGAAGCGTCAGCGCTTCATTCATCCGATCATCCCTGATCCCGAGGTCGATCAGGATTTCCAAAAGTTCGACCACGTCCGTTTGATACATCAAAGGGAACCCGAACTTTAGCCACCCGGGTTTCGCGACGCGATCGAGGTCGTGACTTTTCTTATAGAGGCGGTGAATCAGAAAGTACTCGGCCAGTTCGCCGATTTTCGCGCTGGTTTCTTCATTTCGTTCTTGCTTCGGAATTGCAGCCAACGCCTTCATCGCTTTCGCCACGCCCATATGACAGGAATGATCCCCGAAGCAGGGGGAAAGGCGATCATCCAACGCACCTTTCGGGGTTTCTTTGACCCCGTCGTCGGTCCGTTGGTGGGTAAGGATCCATCGGATCGCATGTCGTATGCGATCATCGTGAAGATATCCCAATCGAACCAAGGCATACACCATGTTCCCCGTCAGGCAAGGGATGACCAGACGAGGGAGTCCCCTACCCGTCTTTTGGCTAGTTTCGATCGAGAATCCGCCATCGAGCGGATCTTGCGATGCGTTCAACATGAATTCGCATGCTTTTTTAATACGGGGGTCCTCGATGTCGACCCCCAACTGGGCAAGGGTTAGCAATGTCCAGGAAGTCCCCGAGTATTTATCCGTATAGAAACAAGCCGCATCGCCCCACGAACCGTCGGGGTTTTGCTTCGCAAGGATGGTCGGGACGATCCCCTGCGACATGATCCGGTGTCGACTTTCGACCACGTCGGGATGATGCTTGTCCATCCCTAACAATTCGATTTGGGTAAAGTAGCGGACCGATGGGTTCTCTTCTTCCAACAACCAGTCAATCACGGAAGAATCATGCATGCTATCACCTCGAATCCAGTGTACATCCTTCTTGATCAAATGAAAAGAAAACCTGCAACGTGCAGGTCGAGGAGCGGTTCGATCTAGAATCCGCGTGTTTGTCCTTTATAGGGCGGGGTCTTCCCGGCGATGAACTCATCGATCCCCGGGCCTTTCAACGTACGCAAACGCCAGATTCCATACACGTAGCTGGAAACAAGGATCAACGTGGTGACCGGCAACCCCATCAACGTGTTCACCCAAACCAAAGAATCGACGTTGTCGCTGAGAAAGAGGGTGACCTGCAGGAAGGTTCGCATCAGAAAGAACAAGGTCCAAAGCCAGGTCACTTCGCGGTATGCGGGTTTGACGTCCTTGCGCCAAAACCAATCCAGACGCCAGCCCCGGGTAAGGTGGGAGGCATAAGCGGCCATGGGACGATCGATCGCAAGGCTGAATAGTGCCAGGGCTAGGATGAACGCGTTACTGACGATCCCCGGGATGAAGTAGTTGGCGGCGTTGTTGGCGAGGTAGGCGAACGAAGCGGCCAGGCTGATCGTCACCAATCCGCCAAACGCATAGATCCAGTTCTGCTTACGTGAAATCCGCAGAATGCCGAAAGTCAGCGAGAGGAGGATTGAACCAAGGATGGCGTAGGGTAATCCGAATACCCCGTTGACGACCGCGAAAACAAGAGGCGGCAAGATCGCATCCAATGTTTTCCCTAAAAAGACGGATTTGAGTTCTTCGACGATTTCTTTCCCTTTGGACGCCATGGCTGATCCTCGACCTTCGTTTCATTGAGTCTACTTTACGAAAGCAGGTCGACATTGTCAATCAAACCACACCGACATCCGAGTTTCTGCGTTTTCCATATGTATTTTAAGGGTAGATTCGCTATAATGCAGGTAGAGATGTTCGGAGGACGACATGAAAGCACAAGAAATCATCGATGTTTTGAATACGAACCGGAGATGGGTCGATTTCGACCAGACGAGGGATGTCGTCCTGTTTGGCGATCCGTCGCAGGAAGTCGCCAAGGTCGGGGTCTGCTGGGTCGCGACGATGTCGGCGATCCAGACCGCGATCGACCAAGGAATCAACTTCATCATCAGCCACGAGAACTGCTTCTATGAAGAGTCGACCTCGCAGCGCAAGGCGATCCGTGAAGCGCGCTGCATCAAAATGAAACTGTTGAAACAACATGGCATCTGCGTCTATCGCTGCCATGACGTCTGGGATCGGATCCCGGTCTTTGGGGTCGCCGACACCTGGGCCAAGATCATCGATCTTCCCTTCGAACCCCGTGTGACATCGTCGTTCAACTCCTATGCACGCTTCGATCCGTTGACCGTTCTTGATATCGCCACGCGCATCGCCAAAGGCATCCGTCCCTATGGGCAAGATTCCGTCACGATCCTTGGCGATCCGACGCAGTTGGTCGATTCATTGGGGATCGGAACCGGCGCCGCCACGGATGTCTTCTCGATGATCAAAGAAGGCGCGGGATGCGTGGTTGTCAGCGACGACGGCAAAACCAACTGGGTCCAAGGCCAATATTGCGTCGACTTCAGAATCCCGATGATCATCGTCCATCATCCGACCTGTGAAATCCCGGGGATGATCAAGATGGCAGAGTATCTAAACGGCGAATTCCCGCAGGTCGAAACCAAGTTCCTTGACTCCGGCTTCGATTTCCACACCGTCAACGCGATTTAGCGCATCCAACCATCGAAATAGGGGAAACATCATGCCGAACTTTAAAGATCTTCGCATCGTCGACAACTTCTACCAAACTTCTGCGTTCTATCCGATGCCGACCGTCCTGGTCGGAACATTGACCGATGATCAAAGCACCAGCCTTGGTTCGTATTCGCTTTGTTTCCCCTATTACGTCGCCGGTCGCTCGGAATATACGATGCTGTTGGAATGCCGCAACAGTTCAAACACGGCCCAAAACCTTCTGAAGTACGGGAAATGCTCGCTGAACTTCATACCGGATTCGAAGAAGTTCTTTAAAGAAGCCGTCCGACTTGGATTCCCGGGGGAAACCTCCAAGGAAAAGATGGCGAATTGCTCGTTCCATCTGGTGGATGGGCTCTGCGATGACGGAGTTCGCCCGAAGATCGTCGATGAAGCCTACCAGGTGATGGAGTGTACATGGATGCGCCATCTCGACCATGCCGAGCACGATGCGTCCGGCGAACTGGACGGTTATCCGGCGCCCTACCATGATTTCAACGGGATCACAAGCAAGTTCGGCGCCCACTTCATCCTAAAGGTCGATAAAATCCTGATGCAGGACCGCTACTACGATGCCATCGTCGATGGCGTGAAAGCCTCCGCCTTCCCCCGCGTCCCGGTCGATTACGGTTATCGCGATTCGACCAACTTCTGGTACACGCGCTTCCGCCGACCGATCGCGATGAAAGTGCCGGCCGCGAAAGAAGCGGATTTGAGCGGTGTCGTCTACGCCGCGAACCGGATCGACCCCAACGTCCAGTTTGAAAACGAAGCTTGTGCGATGTTGACGAAAGTGCCGCGGGTTTTCCTGAAGACCGTATTGCAGGGCTGTGTCGATTATGCCAAGGAAAACAATCTGACGCGGATCACGGCGGCCGACATGAAGGCGATGAACGATAAACGCGCCAAAGAAAAAAGAAGATGAAAGAAAAGCCCGCGTACGCGGGCTTCGGTTTATCCTAAATCATCCAGATGATGACGTTTGCTTAAAGCTTTCGCCACGAAGAACAATACAACCAGGATCGCGATCGCCAACACGATGAACCATGGGTTGTCGAAGGCTTCCTTAAAGGCGGTCCCGAACAAGGTCATCGTCATCACCATCACGAATTTCGCCGCCAAGGTCGTTTTCACGAAAGACCGTTTACTGAAATCGGATAGACCATACGCTAAGTTGATGGCCGAACTCGGGGTGAACGGAATCGCGGAGATGATGAACAATGTCGCCGCAGGCTTGTTGCCAACCCAGGCGAGTGCCGCTTGGACTTTGGGATGACGCCCGAACCATTGAATCAGGAACTTCTTGAAGACATACCGATGGAAATAGAACATGACGATCGCACCGAGCGTCGTCCCCGCCCAAGAGAAAATAAACCCGAGAACCGGCCCGTAGACCGATGTGTTGAACGTGATGATGACCAACAACGGAAGCGCGGGGATGACCGATTCGATCAACGCCAGGAAAATCGGTGCCAATGGGCCCAGTCCTTTAAAGGTTTCCGCAACCGCGAACCAGAATTCGGGGGAAAGATAATAGAGATACGGTTTGAGCCAATCCAAGGTCGAATCCTCCTTCTACTGTACTACGAATACTAATACAGTAATACACACGTCGCGACTTGTCAATGTGTTTAACCAAATCTTAACATCGTTCGTCACGTCATTTGAATCCTATGCCCATCGATGGTAAGATAGTGTGGACACGATAGAAACGGAAATGATCTATGAATCTTCAAGCTAAACTCTGGATTGACCAATATGGCATGCTTCCCCACCCCGAAGGCGGATACTATGTGGAAACGCTCCTCGCCCCCAACCACATCGCCATCGACCAACGACCGACCCGTCCGCTTTACTCCAGCATTCTCTTCTTACTCAGCGATTCGGATGTTTCCCACTTCCACACGCTACAAAGCGATGAAGTCTGGTACTATCAAAACGGCGACCCCTTGGACATCGTCGTCATCGACGAAGATGGATTACTGGAAGTCATCCATCTGGGTCCCTTCCGCGGCCAGGTCATGCAGGCATTGGTCCGCAAGGGGTGTGTCTTTGGCTCCCTTGTCCCCACTCAAGGCGTTTCCCTGGTCGGATGCATGGTCTCCCCCGGGTTCCTGTTTGAAGAATTCACTTTGCATACCCAGACCGAACTGATCCTCCGCTATCCCGAACACCAGGAGTGGATCGAGAAACTGACGAAATCCGACGTCGAAGAGGAAATCGAAGAATAACGTCATCCGATTTATGAATCATATTAAAGGAGGCAGTATGACACGACTCAACAATTACATCAGCGCGACAGGTCTCTGTTCGCGCCGCGAAGCGGATGATTACATCATCCAAAACCGGGTGACGGTGAATGGAAAACCGGCGGTCTTGGGGATGAAGGTGGAGGACACGGATGTGGTGGCCTTGGATGGCAAAGTATTGGAGGTCGAAGCCAAGAAGGTCACGATCGCCTATCATAAACCGGTCGGCATCACGTGCACGACGGATCCGGAGATCGAAAGCAACATCCTATCCGCCATTCAATACCCCCAGCGGATCTTCCCAATCGGCCGGTTGGATAAGGATAGCGAAGGATTGATTTTATTGACGAGCGACGGCAGCATCGTCAATAAAATCCTGCGGGCTGAAAACGGGCACGAAAAAGAATATGTCGTGAATGTCACCACACGATTGAAGCCGAATTTCAAAGCGTTGATGGAACGCGGGGTCGAAATCTACAACCCCGTGAAAGACGAAATCACCAAGACCCTTCCCTGTAAGGTCAAGATCTTGAGCGACTCGTCGTTCTCGATCATCCTGAACCAAGGATTAAATCGTCAAATACGGCGGATGTGCACCGCGTTGGGTTACTCCGTCGCACGCTTAAAACGGATTCGCGTCATGAACATCGATCTCGGTTTTCTTCCCAAGGGAAACTGGCGTGTCCTGAGCGATGAGGAAATGACCGGGTTGATGGTTATGCTTGACGTGAATGAAGATTCAATCGATTCTAGTCTCTAATCGCCTGAAGTAGTTTCAGTTCATAGTGGACGGCGAAACAAGCCAATACGACGAAGATTCCGACTTTCGTCACAAGAACGGGGATCGGGATCACAATTCCGTAGAATAGTTGGAAAACAGTTTGAAGCGGAAGCATGACGCCCATGATGGCACAAAGGAGTAATATCATCGAGAGAAGCGGGATTGACAACCCGCTCTTTTTCTTGAGTAAAGCCAAACAAAGAAAAGCGCTGGGACTGATGATCCCCATGTCCAAAACATAGGTGATTTCGGTTGTGTAAACCTCGATTAAGGCTAATGGTTCGCGGTTCACCAAGGAGAGAAGAATGTCCGGCAACCAAGCCACAAACAACGCAATGCCTGTGATGAACAGAAAAACACGGATTCCTTTTAGTGGTAACCGATCGATAGCCGAAGTGTCGATCGATGTCGGGTTAATCCCGATAAACGTAAAAATCAATCCGAAAAGGCTGGCGGAAAACAAAAGGACATAGGCTAGATGCAAGGTGTTGTATGTGACTCCAAAAGCGATACTGGCTGAATAATAGGCGAATATACCCATCATCCCGACCAAAAGGGTTAGACTCTTTTTGGTGTGTTTACGCCGTACACCCTGTTCAGCCAAGAGTATTCCCGGAACGCCAACAAACAACATCGCAGCGTCGCTTCCTTTGAAAATCGGAGCGCGGAAATACGAGTCGAATGCATACATCCCGTTCCCGAACATTTTCACCGTCTGTCCATACATATTGATGAATTCATACGGTACGCCTTCGTTTTGGTAGAAGATTCCGATGCTTGTGATCACTACCGTCAATACTGCGATGATATACACCAGTGTTCTTATTCCTTTACCATGATTCATGATCATTCCCCTTTTCGCATTAAGCCATCCATTTTTGATTCTACGTTCAAACGCAACGGGAAGCAAGGACTACTGACAAACTTGATTGAATCTTCGTTGCAACATAAACGTTTTCGCTTTTGATAGTGCCTGTGATAAACTTGGTTGTGGAGGATCCACGATGAAAACACACTTGGAATCAATCACGGAAGAACTATCGAAAATCCGCGGCGTCCGGCTAATCATGCTAGGCGGATCGCGTGCGACCGGGAAGATGGATAATAAGTCGGACATCGACCTGTATGTCTATACGGATGAGCCCATCCCGCTTTCCCTACGAGAAGAAATCTTGGCGAAACACTTCGACTATCTCGAATTGGCGAACTCTTTTTGGGAAGAAGAAGATGACGGGATTTTGACCGACGGGATCGAACTCGAGATCATCTATCGCAAGACAAGTTTCATCGATGAGGTCTATGAAGCCGCCTACGTCCATCCTCGCGCCAACTTCGGCTATTCGACATGCATGATCCATAACCTTCAGACATCGCTGATCCTCTTTGACGATGCGACATCGATCCAGGAATTGCGTGGTAAATATAAGGGGTATCCCGAAGAGCTGCGTGAAGCGATCCTAAAGAAGAACGGTTTGTTGATTTCAAACCGGATGCCATCCCTGTCCTTTCAATTAACGAAAGCGATTCGTCGAAAGGATCTGATTTCAATCCAACATCGCACCACGGAATATCTCGCCATGTATTTCGATGTGTTGTTCGCAGCGAACCGACGATTCCATCCAGGCGAAAAGCGCTTGCTGGAAGCGATGGATACGTTTGAATCGATGCCGACGAATGCAAAACAGGACATCGGGCGGCTACTCAAGGTGAACACGATGCCCGTCGACGAAGCGGTATCGCTCGTCGATGTCATCTCCAAAGAAATGAATGCGTTCATCGCCCGAGAAGTCCGGGATTTCGTGGTTTGCGACTACTTTAAACACAAAGCCTGAAAAAAAACTCCGCGAGGAGTTTTTACTTTTCTTGGGTTGAGGATGTTTTCCTGTACGAGGGCTTCTGTTCGCTTCTCTGTCCGCCGTTTGGCTTGGGATAGGAAGTCGAAGGTCCTTTGTGTTCAGGCTTGTCCTTGTGCCAATGATGTTTGGTCGGTTCGATCCCGAATTCTTGCTTCGGAGCGAAGATATGGTTCTGAGGACGACCTTTCTTCTTTGGCAGCGGTGGCTTATAGGTCGCATCGACGGGCTCGGGGATCGCAAACGGATGGTTCTTGATGACCGGGATCGTCTTCTTGATGAGCTTTTGCACATCCTTCAGTAAACCGTACTCTTCGTCGTCGCAGAACGTCATCGCGGTTCCGCCCAATCCGGCACGACCGGTACGGCCGATCCGGTGGACATAGATTTCCGGGACTTCCGGGAGATCGTAGATGATGACATGCGACAGGTTGTCGATGTCCAATCCGCGCGCGGCGATGTCCGTCGCAACCAAGATCTTGGTCTTACGGTCTTTGAAGCTCTTCAGCGCCGCTTGGCGTGCGTTTTGCGACTTGTTGCCATGGATGGCAAGGGACGAGATACGCGCCTTTTCCAGCGATTTGACGATCTTGTCCGCGCCGTGTTTCGTACGCGAGAACACCAGCACCGATTCGATGTCTTCGGTTTTCAGTAGTTCGATCAATAGGTTGGTTTTATTCCCGCGATCGACGAAATAGAGTTGCTGACGGATGGTATCGACCGTGGACGCGATCGGCGTCACGACGACTTTGACCGGATCCTTCAGCATCGTGTCCGCCAGCGACATGATCGCCGGGGGCATCGTGGCCGAGAAGAACATCGTTTGACGGACGGTCGGGACATAGGTCAAGATCTTGCGAACATCCTGCAACATGCCCATATCCAACATCTGATCGGCTTCGTCCAAGACGAAATGGGTCAGACGGTCCAAGCGGATATAACGTTGATTGATCAAATCGAGAAGACGACCCGGTGTCGCCACCAGGATATCGACGCCGGTGGATAGCGCCTTGGTTTGTTTGGTCTGGGGTACCCCGCCGTAAATCGGCGTTGAGCGTAATCCCAAATGTTTTCCGTAAGTTTCAAAACTTTCATGGATCTGGATCGCCAGTTCGCGCGTCGGTGCCAAGACCAACGCTTTGATGGGACGGATCCCCTTTTCATTCCGGTTTTTATGGAGATGCTGGAGAATGGGGATTGCGAACGCGGCGGTTTTCCCCGTCCCCGTCTGGGCACAGCCCAACAGATCCTTCCCCTCCAACAATGGCCCGATCGCCTGCGCTTGAATCGGTGTCGCTTCCGCATACCCCTCTTCAACGAGCGCTTTTTGAATCTGCGCCAGGATTTCAAATTGATTAAATTGCATTCCAACCCTTTCCGACGTCTTCATCCCTGCATACACAAAGGCAAACGTCCAGACCGCGATCGAGGGTTCCTCCCCCGTTTTCTTCGCAGTGCACTTTAATGTACCATAGTTTAGACCAAATGTAACGAACTTTCAACGAAAACAAATCATTACGACTCAATTCCATGGAAATTGACGATTCCACTTGAATTTTCGAGGCAAAGACGACTATGCTATGGAAAAGGGAGTGATCCTATGGAACAGAACATCCTGGATTGGTTATTGCGGCAAGACCCCGCGATCCAATATCGCATCCATCGCGATTTCTTGAAGAGCGAACCCGAAGTGTTGCGTGAGATCCAAGAGAAAATCCGTTGTGAAGGTTGGGGGAAACGATTGATGGATTGCCAGCATCCAAACGGGGAATGGGGGGAAGGGTATTATCGTCCGAAATGGACATCGACCCACTATACCTTGTTGATACTGAAAAACCTCGGTTTCCCGCAGGACGAACCACGGATCCGATCGAGTGTCGCATGGGTCTTGGACCATTTGATCGCCAAAGACGGTGGCATCGGTACGATGCCCGGTGAAAAGCGGTCGGATTGCTGCATCACGGGGATGTTTCTTAATTTCGCATCCTATTTCCACGCCGATGAAGAGAAGTTGAAACCCATTGTCGATCATCTGCTCGACCAACAGCTTCCCGACGGCGGATTCAATTGCCGCCACCCGAAATACAAAGTCCATCATGGTTCCTTCCATACGACCCTGTCGGTGATCGAGGGGTATTGGGAGTATGAACGACAAGGATATCGTTATCGCATCGATGAAATCAAATCGCAACGTCGGTCCGCCGATGAATTCCTGCTCCAACACCGCCTTTTCCTGAGCGATAAGGATGGTCGGATCATCGATCAGCATTTCCTCTCGATGCACTGGCCGACACATTGGCATTATGATGTCCTACGTGCGTTGGAATACTTCCTCGACAGTGAAGCCCCCTATGATCCACGTCTGAGCGAGGCGCTCGCTTGGCTAAAAGGATTGGAGAACCACGGTAAATGGCCGCTCTCCCCGCCTTATCCAAACAAAATGCATTTCCTGTTGGAACGGACGTCCAAATCGAGCGCGATCAACACCGCACGATGTCTACGTATCGTCGAGCACTTCTTGAAAGATGAGGGAATAACGATCAATCTGCGCTAGAAAACGTTTTCTTTCGTTGGTTTTTCAGTTATAATCGAGGCGAAGAGGTGTACCATGAAAAAAGGACTGGCGATATTACTCTGTTTGATCCTGGCGGGATGCACCGAAAAACCGCCGAAAGAAGAAAGCACATTGCAATGCAAAGGGATGGGATATACCTACGATTTTAACGCGCTTACGTATGAAATGATCTGGAACGATGAGTTCGATGTCGACGGGGCGCCCGATCCGATGAAATGGTCCTATGAAACCGGGGGTCATGGTTGGGGGAACCAAGAGCTTCAGTATTATACCGATGGGGAGAACGTCGAAGTGAAAGACGGGAAACTGATCATCGAAGTCCGCAACGAAGACGTCGGAAACAATCCCTTCACATCCACGCGGATGATCACGAAAAACAAAGGCGATTGGCGCTATGTAAAGATCGAAGTCGTCGCGAAGGTCCCAGAAAACCTGGGGACGTGGTCGGCGATCTGGATGTTGCCGACGGTCTCGCAATATGGCGGATGGCCGAAATCCGGTGAAATCGACATCATGGAACACGTCACCCAAGACCAGGATAAAATCTTCGGTACCGTCCATACCTCGAAATTCAACCATAAGATCGGGACGCAGAAAGGGTTCAGCAGCCGGGTCGACGATGTGAACGGCACCTTCCATACCTATGCGATCGAATGGCTCCCTGATCAGATTCGTTTCTCCATCGACGGAACCTTCAAATATCGCTTCATGCCTTCCCTTTACCTGAACTGCCCCAACTACACGGAATGGCCCTTCGATGTCCCCTTCCACTTGATCCTCAACGTGGCGGTAGGCGGATCCTGGGGCGGTGCGAAAGGCGTCGCCGAGGACGGATGGCCGGTTTCGATGGAGATCGACTCGATCCGAGTCTATAAAGCACAAGAAATCGAAGACATATTAAAGACGAAAAAATGACCTTCACTTCGGGTCATTTTTTAGTGAATCATTTTTATATCGTCCCGCTTGAACTCACTCACTCTTTCATCATACGCCGCCATCAATTCTTTTTCGAAGGGGATCACGACTTCCCCGACATTCATTTCCATGAGTAGGTGTCGGGCGAACTTCGGGTTGAGCGTCAGGATCGGTCCGATCATGGCCGTGGCATAAAGGTTCTTGAGATGAATCCCTTCGTACTTTGAATCCGGGTTGATACCGATGCCTCGATTCACTTCAAAGAAGGCGTTCTTGGAGTTGTCTCCGTAAAGCATCGAGAATTGGGATTTGTGTCCGACCATGTCGAAACCATTGAATGAACCAAGGACATATCCGTTATAGCGATGCCACAAATCCTGCTTCGCATAGAAATCAAACAAACCCAAGGCTTCATGCCGTCTCTTCTTATCATCAAGGATATACATGCCAAACGCGTCCAACGCGTTGCCGGTCAGGAGAATGTGCGTACCGTTCTCGATACATGCTTTCATTGCGTCGACATAGGGGGTTAAACACTCGATGATACGCAATTGATCCTTCTCGCCTGAAGGTCCCATCAAAATGAGATCGACGGTGCGATCAACAAACGCAGGTTTCTCGTTGAATCCGGTATAAACGAACTCGGCGTTCGGTAAACAGTGTTTGAGAAGATCCACATTCCCCCGATCGCCATACAACAAGGCGACTTCCGGATAGAGTACTTCGATGATCATGCCTTCACCTCCCGTTCACTCATTCTCTCTAACAAAGCCCGCTTGGCGGATAACGCTTGCGGTTCGGTTTTTGTGCCATAAAGGATGAACACGGTATCGACCTTATCCAAATCCACCAACTGCACGGCGGATGCTTCATCCGGGGCACCGTTGACACGATCCTCCCCTATCCCTGACAGTTTATAGCGGGCGATGAAATCAAGATAACGCATCCCTCCGAAAAGCACTTGGGTGATGTTGGGTTGGTTCAGGTATTCGAAGTCCGTATCGTAGATGAAGGCGATGTTCTCGCTGACCGTATGATGGTCGGAGGCCTCGTTCATCAATACGACACCGATTCTCTCATGACGAGGATATCTGCGGATAAAGTCACAGACACGTGAAGTCGCGATCGGGTTTTGGTCTTTGGCCATCATGACGATGACTTTTTTCCCGTTGAGTTCGCTGACATCATAGCGGCTCTTGACGACCTCGATCCCATCGAAATGATGCAGGATTTCTTTCGTTTTCATCCCGAACGTATGTAGCAAGGCGATCGCGGCGACGCTGTTATACAAGTCTGTGATGTTATCGCCGATTTTCTTTACTTCGAAGTACTCGTCGAAAATCCGCAACGTCATTTTCTTCCTTGTTTCATCCACATGGGTGATCACCACATCCCCCTTGGGTGATGTGTATCCGCATCCCTCGCAGTGCGCCTTCCCTAAATGGTGGTAACGATTGAAATCAAAGGTCAGACGATGTCCGCACTTTAAACAATAATGGATATCCTTGATGCGGCTATCGCGTATTTCCACTTCGTTCTCAAGACGGTCGACACCAAACGTAACCCGGCGATTATCGGGCTTCAAGTTGAGCGAGATCAAATCATCCGCATTCAGGATTAGCGTCGTTTCCGAAGGAATCGTCTCTTGCAGGATATCGGCGATGTACCCGACGTGGGCATTGCGGCGATAGGAGTCCCGAAAGAGATTGGTGACCACCAGATACGTCGGCTTTAGGTAAGGATAAATCTTGGGCGAAACCCGCTCGTCGATCTCCAGCACGCAGTATTCCGCTTTTCTCTTCCCCCAGAACGTCGTCGCTTCAAGCATCGTCACGATGATCCCTTCTTGGATATTGCTTCCCAACGCATTGTTGGCATAAGGGATCTTCGCGGCTTTCAAAACATCCCCAATCATGTTGGAGACGGTGGTTTTCCCGTTGGTACCCGTAACACCGATAAGGACCGGGGGTTTCTCGATATGCTTTAAAAACTGCGGACAGATTTTCATCGCCAACCCGCCGGGGAAATGCGTTGCATTTCGTCCGATCGCCCGTAGTGCGAAAATCGCGGATCGTGCCGTCAAGATCGCTCCATAGTATCGTAAAGGTTTCATGTCCGACTCCTCTCCATTTTGTCTATTTTAACCTATTTTTACAGGGTGTGTCTATTTCCCATGAAAAAAAGCCGGTGTTCCGGCTTATTTGATTTCAATCCCGACCAAATCATGGCCTTGCGCCGCTTCAATGCGGACATTGACGAATTCACCGCTACGGATCAATCGATTCGATGTGAAACGGACTTCCCCGTCGATGTTGTCAGGGGCGCTATGGATCGAGCGTCCATGATAGCTGTAACTGTTGGCATCGCGCGATTCACAGAGGACTTCGATGGTCTTATTGATCCATTCCTCACCTTTTCGCTGTGCGATGTCGGATTGAAGCGTCATCAATTCACGCAGTCTTCTCGCTTTGACTTCCTCGTCGATTTGATCATTTAGATCAAACGCCGGGGTATCCTCTTCCGGTGAATAGGTGAACGCCCCCAAACGGTCGAATCCGATTTCTTTGGTGAAATCGAGCAAGGTTTTGAATTGTTCCTCGGTTTCACCCGGGAAACCCACGATCATCGTCGTACGCAAGATCGCGTTTGGAAATACCGCGCGGATCTTACGAACGACTTCCCTCAAGTTTTGCGCATTCCCCTTACGGTTCATCTTCTGCAACATCTCGTTGTCCGCGTGCTGCACGGGGATGTCGAAATACGGGATCACTTTCGGGTTACGCCGCATCGATTCCAGTAATTCGTCGCTGACCGCGTTGGGATACATATAAAGGATGCGGATCCAATGAAACGGAAGCGCACTGAGTTGGTCCAACAACCCCGCTAACCCGGCGTTCTTTAAATCTTCGCCGTAGCGCGTGGTATCCTGGGCGATCAACACCAATTCCTTGACCCCTTGATCCGCCAATATCTTCGCTTCTTCCATGATCTCGCCTTGCGGATAGGACACCATGTTCCCTCTGATCAGCGGGATCGCGCAATAGGTGCACCGGTTGGAACACCCTTCCGAAATCTTGAGGTAGGCGGTGTAGGGTTTGGTCGTCAACAGACGTTCCATCTTCCCGTAGCTCCCCTTGATTTCGACCCCGAGTTCTTCGGTCAGAATCTCGGAAAGTCTGGCGTATTCCGATACGCCGATGAATCGGTCGACTTCCGGTAGTTCCGTTTCCAATTCTTTTTTATATCGTTGGGCCAGACAGCCCAGGACGATCAGCTTTTGACACTTCCCATCCTTATATTCCGCCATTTCCAGGATCGTGTCGATCCCTTCTTTCTTGGCGGGGTCGATGAACCCGCAGGTATTGATGAAGATCACGTCGGCGTCTTCGGGTCGGTTGGTGATCGTGTGTCCGTTGGTTTTCAATAACCCCATGACCCTCTCGCTATCGACCAAATTCTTACTACATCCCAAGGATACGAATCCAATCTTCATTTTCGTCCTCTTTCCATCATTTCGACGATCGCCTGCGCATCGCAGGGACAGTGTGTCAAACCGAGTTTGATTTTCGGTTTCGTTTTACCATGATAATCGCTTCCGCAGGTAAAAAGCAAGTTCATTTTCTTCGCATAGGCGATATAGAAGGCATTCTGCAGTTCGCCGTGATAGGAACTGAACGCTTCGATGCCGTCCAATCCCAACGACGACAATTCATCCAACACCGCCTTGTCTTCCTTCACATTATTGCCGGGATGCGCCAACACGGCGATCCCGCCCGTTTCATGGACCAAGCGGATACTCTCGCTCATCGAAGGGACATCCACTTCCACATAGGCGATCTTCCCTTGGGAGAGATAATCCCAATAGAAGTTGACCAAGGGGTTGTCGCTGCGCGAACCGCCCGGGAAATACTTCCGGAGTTCTTCGACTTTACGATTCTCTTCATTCTCCAGCAGCCATTCGCAGATGACTTCGCCGGTGATCAGCTTACCCTTTGCGACGTGACGCAATGCGTCCATGGGGAACGCGAAGCCGAAGTGCGAGGCAAGCAAGTCGAGGCGCTCCTGCGTCGCCGCTTCTTCGTTGATCCGCATGTTTTCCTCAAGCTTTTCATACCGCGGGTCGAACGGGTCGATGAAATAGCCCAACAGATGATAATCCCTACCCTTGTGACGACAAGAGATTTCGATCGCGTCGATCCAGCGGGTACTTGTTTTCAAATTCATACGATGACGTTCGAGGCAGGCGTTGACGCTGTCGTGATCGGCGATCGCCGCGACGCTCAACCCGGCTTCTTCCGCTTGACGGATCAGGCTTTCGACGGTATACTCCCCGTCGTCGCTATGGATGCTGTGGATATGCAGGTCGATGTTTCCCATATGAACCTCCTAGAACACCCTTCGCTGGATAACGCTCGCCCCGAAGGGAAACAAAGCCAACTGGACGAACTTGAAACACTGGATCCCAAACGGGATCCCGATGATCGTCATGCAATAGATCAGTCCGATCGTCAAGGCCGCGACAGCCAATTCCCAACCGAAAACCACGATCCAGATCAGATTCATCAAGGTCGATCCGACGCCGACGTTTCCGTAGCGGATTTCTTTCCCGAACGGCCACAGGACCAAGCCTGCGATCTTAAAACATTGGATCCCGAAAGGGATACCGATGATGGTGATGCATAGAATCAAGCCTGCGACCAACCAACCCAACGCAAGCAACGCCCCGCCGAGACAAACCCAAAGCAAATTTCCGAGAATGCGCATGGTTTAACCCTCCAAACAGGGCTATTATACTCCAAAACGACGCTTTTTTCCAATTCTCGACGCCGCTCTTGTATTTAGGCTCATCTTTCATTACACTATAGTCAACACATGGAGGTCACGATGGATAACTTGCTCGGATTATTGAAACAGAACGCACGATTAAGCATCAAAGAATTAGCCGTCTTATTGAACCAAAGCGAGGAAGTGGTCGCCAAAGCCTTGGAAGCCTATGAAAAACAGGGCATCATCAAAGGGTATCAGGCGGTCTTGAACTACGAGAAACTCGACAACGCCCCCGTGTTCGCCTTGATCGAACTCAAAGTCCAACCCAAGAAAGAACTGGGGTTTCAGGAAATCGCGGATCGCGTGATGGCGCTTGAAGAAGTGGAAGACGTGTATCTGATGGCCGGGAACTACGACCTTGCGGTCTTCGTCAAGGGAAAGACGATGCAGGAAGTCGCGATGTTCGTGGCGAAGCGTCTCTCGACGCTGGATTCCGTCTTGTCGACCGCGACGCACTTCGTGCTGACGAAATACAAACAAGACGGAGTGATCTTGAAGGATGAAGAGAAAAAAGAACTTCGCGGACAAATGGTGGTCTGATGAAAAAGATCCCCGTCAACCGCAATCTGGATTCATTGAAACCCTCGGGGATCCGGAAGTTCTTCGATATCGCCAATGAAATGAAGGATGTCATTTCCCTCAGCATCGGCGAACCCGACTTCCAAACCCCTTGGCATATCCGTCAAGCCGGCATCCAAGCCGCCGAAGAAGGAAAAACCTGGTATTCCCCAAGCATGGGCTTTTTGGCTCTGCGCGAGGAAATCTCAAGCTACCTACAACGACGATTCGATCTGCACTATAGCCCCAAAAGCGAAGTCTTGGTGACGGTCGGCGCCTCCGAGGCGATCGATACGATCTTCCGCGCGCTGATCAACGAAGGCGACGAAGTGTTGGTCATCCAACCCTCCTTCGTCTGTTACGACCCGCTGATCCGGATGTCGGGGGGGATCCCGGTCATTTTGGAAACCAAGGCCGAAAACAAGTTCAAACTGACCGCAAACGAACTGAAAAACAAAATCACACCGAAGACACGGATGTTGGTGATCAGTTTCCCCACCAACCCGACCGGCGCGATCATGGAAAAAGAAGAGTTGGAAGCGTTGGCCGAAGTGTTGCGCGATACCGAGATCCTCGTTTTGTCCGATGAAATCTATTGCGAACTGAACTATACCGAGAAAAGCCATGTCTCGATCGCCAGTCTGCCCGAAATGCGGGAGAGGACGATCCTGGTCAACGGTTTCTCGAAGTCCTATGCCATGACCGGATGGCGCATCGGATATACCTGCGCGCCGGTTGAAATCATCGAACAGCTCACCAAGATCCACCAATACATGGTCATGTGCGCACCGACGATCTCCCAATACGCGGCGATCGAGGCGATGAAACACGGGGACGAGGATGTCAAGAGGATGCGCAACGAATACAACATGCGTCGCCGTTATCTCGTCGACCGCCTGAACGCGATGGGCTTGAATTGCTTCGAACCCGAAGGCGCGTTCTACGCCTTCCCCTGCATCCGCTCGACCGGATTGACCAGCGAAGAATTCTGCGAAAAACTGATCTACTCGAAACAAGTCGCGGTCGTCCCGGGCACGGCGTTTGGCGATTGCGGCGAAGGCTTCATCCGCATTTCCTATTCCTACTCACTCAAACACATCACGGAAGCGATGAACCGTATGGAATCCTTCCTCAACGAACTAAAGCATGAATGATTGATGACGATGTCCGGTATAATCTGCAATTCATGACTGCACATTCGAAACGATCGTCAACAGCAAAAGTAAATAGCACCGAGAATTTGCGTTCGGTGCTTTTTTTCGATTGAAATAGATCAAGAAAACCAATCAACCCATTAATTCCTTATCGATCTTTCCTACGTTTTCAAATATGACGATTTCGAAATCTTATCCACCCCAACCGCCGGTTTCAATTTCTACACTCACCGCTTTACCTTCACTAAATCGTATCATGTAATATTTCGGCCAACTCGTTCCCAGAAAGCCTACTTTTGCGCGATCGGTAACATATCCAGCGAACGATATTTCAGTCCCTTCGTCACGATAAAACACTTTATCAAACTCTCCGTATCTTTCAACGATCTGTTTTGCACTTTTCCCAACGATAAATCTTTCATTGTATTTGAAATGAGTGGGATGTGAATACCAAAAGAGCCCGATGATGATTAGGCTGGTCAATGATATCATCCACATACCCGATAAAAACACCTTGTTCTTTTGAAGTTTCATAGAACCTCTTTCTCAAAATCATGACCGGATGCGTCAGAAAATCCAGAATGCATAAATCATCCTTGTTTCTTAAGTTTATAAGCGATTCCCCAAGGAATGTAAATGACGATCCACACGGCGAACACCAACAGGACAAGGAGTCCGATGTAACCCGGATTCCCTGCGATATCCTCCAGGATCACCAACGGGGATCCCGGCGAGGGATAATTCAGGAAAAAGAAATTCGTATCCCAGATCTTGTTCAGGAAGTAGAGCGGGGTCGAAAGGATCGCCATCAAGGCAAGCATCCAGGTCGTCCGCCTAAATTTCGGTTTGGATTCCCCTCCCGTCAGCAATAACACCGCGAAGATCGTCATCGCCCCGTGGACGCCGTAGCTATGGATGGACTGGAAATTCCCCAAGGGGATATGTAGCCAATCCGGGAAGAGCAGCGCCGCCAAGGCGCCGGGGAGACCCAGCCAATACATGAATTCACGGCTGACCGCATCCCGTTTGAACGCATAGATGAACACGGCGATTTCGGTGACCGCGCAAAGATGCAAGGGCATGTATTCGAGTTTGTACGCGCCTTGAAGTGCGTAGATGAGTTGACGCGCCACTTCCGACAGGACGATCAAGGTCGCAAACCAACGAAGGAAGGACTTGCGTCTCATCGGATTCATGTGGTGGTAGAGATAGACCAGGAAACATCCGAAAACGAAAATACATGCGAGCCAGATAAGATGTTCGGTTCCAAACCATGCATACTCCTGAACTTCGAAGACTCCGGGAACAGCGAAGAAATCCTTGATACTTTCCATAGGGCTACCTCTTTTCTCTATCCTATCAAGAAATGCATTCCATCTCAACGGGAATCGAAAAAAAGAACTAAACAATTCGTTTAGTTCTCGACGCTGAAGTCGCCGCTGACGCTATTGAGGGTAAGATTGATTTTCCCATCCCCGATGAGCGTCGATCCGCCATGACCTTCATATCTTCCCTTCTTATCCATGAGATCGAAATCGAGCTCTCCGCTCATGGCGCTGAAGTTCAACTTCACCCCGGAAATGTCGCGTGGCAGTTGGATCTCGAAATCGCCGCTGACCGTATCGATCTTCACGTTCTCGACATTCGACAACTCCAGTTCGCCGTCCCCCGAAACACTGGTGATCTTCACGCTTCTCGCCGTCCCCGCATAACGCAGGTCGCCGCTGACGCTTGTGATACTCAACGCCTCGCCTTGGTGTCCGTCGATCTCCATGTCCCCGGAAGCCGTTTCGATGCTTACGTCGCCTTTCAGGTCGTCGATCGAGTAGTCCCCGGACGCACTGTTCAGGATAACCCTCGTCGAACGTAGCGTTTCAAGTTCCATGTCCCCCGACGCCGTCCTGACCCGGATTTCATCCAGATTCAATTCACCCAGGTCCACATCCCCCGACGCCGTTTCGACGCGTAGCGTCTTGCATGCGTCGCTCAGTTCGATTTCAAGGGCCAAATCCCGCTCGTCGATCCGGAAGAACGCTTTAGGCGATACGATCTTGATCCGTAGTTCATCCGCCGTTTCGATGCGCTCCAACTGATAGGAGTTTTCGACGAAATTCCCGTCTTTGATCAGCCGTACATGGTGTGTATCATCGGCGGAAGGACGTACAGTCACATCCGCATGCCGCGCATCAATGAACACACCACGCTGGCCTTTACCGGTTGTTTTCGTTTGCGAATCTTCGACTTTATCTTCTTGCTTGCTTACCTTGGGCAACCCTTCCAAATCATCGAACTGCGAAACATCCCCGAGGGAAGCGATGATTTCATCCTCGCTCTTCCCCTGCCGTATCCCGGCGGCGAAGTGTTGGTTGAAATCGTCGAGGATCTCGTCCCGTGTCGCCGCATCCGTATTTTTAAGCGCTTCTTCCACTTGTTTCAGGTAGTCTTCCTTCTTCATATACGTTCCTCTCCTTTCAAGAGATTCTTGACTTGGCCGATGAATTCGATCCATTCGAGATGGAGTTCCTCATAATAGGTCTTCCCTTTCGAAGTCAAGGTATAGTATTTTCGAGCCGGTCCTTCCGAACCTTCCTGTAGATACGTGGTCACATATTCATCGTCTTTCAGTCGTTTGAGAAGCAGATACAGCGTTCCGGTCGCGACCGTGATTTGACTTGAGATCCTCTCCGTCAACTCATAGCCGTACATATCGCCGTTGGCCAATTGGGCCAGTACGCAGAGTTCCAGAACCCCTTTTTTAAATTGTGCGTTCATGTCCGACCTCCTTTGACAACACTATATCACTATATATGTAGTATTGCAATATAGTTAGCAAAGAAATTTAGTGAAAAAGAAAAAAACTTCTTGCGAAGTTTCTTTAGTAGGTCGCCCTTACATCGGCCAGACTGACTTTCGGACTGTCCGGTAAGGTTTGAAACGAGATTTCAACGTTAAATCGATCGGCGATCGATTCAAGCGTCTCAAGTTCGGCCAGACTGATCGCCACCGTGTTGATGACGAATTTCGTCTCTTTACGCTTGCCGATCCCCCCGACGTTGACCGTCCTGATCGGCAGCCCTTCCCTGATTGCTCTCGCCATCATGGCCACCGACTTGAAGAGGATCAAAACGTTATGTTGGTCGAATTGTTTCTCGCGCCAATACCCGACGGCACTCTCCACGGTCAACACGTTCACCTTGAACCCCGCGTTTTGGCCGGAAGCCAGGTAGAGTTGTTTCATGAAGTCGTCGTTGGCGACCTGGTCGTCGAGGATGAAGATGGCGTCGATGTGGTTCCCCTTCGCCCAGCGGGTCATGACCTGTCCGTGAAGCAGACGGTCGTCGATGCGTGTTAATTGGATGTTTCCCATGGTGTTTCTCCTAGATAAGGTGGATCCCTGCGAGCAGCGTGATGATCGCAGCGATGATAAGCAAGGCGGGTTTGTATTTCGAGCCGTGTTTCGTGAAGACGGCCAAGAGGACGAAGTAGAAAAGAGACGAGATGAGAGATGAGTACAGGGTCGCGACGATCCGGGCGTCCGTACCAACATTTAGATCCGTCAGGTAATTGGGCAAGGGGAAGCGGATGACGGTCGCGCTAAACGCCCCCAAGGTAACCATGGCGGCGATCGTCAAGATTTCACGCAAGATTTTCGTCTTTTTCCCGCCGACGATCTCAAGCGCCGCATATCTTCCCTTTTGATAGCCGTGCCACGTGAAGTACCATCCGTAAAGATAGGTCAGACCCATGAATCCGATCCAAGGAAGCAAGGCACCCAGATCGTTTCCTTCGAGTAGAAACGGAAAACCGGCGGCGATGAAGAGGAACTGGACATTCCCCGAATCGACCGCATCGCCGATTCCCGCCAACGCCCCCATCATCCCCGTCTTGGTGGTGTGGATGGCTTCCGAATCGAACAAGGGGGATTCCCCGTCGAGGATCGAAACCGCACGGGCGTTCTCAAGGTTCAAGATGACGCCGGTGATCGTTCCGCCCCCCCAGTTGCATTGGGTGTTGAAGTAGCGCAGGTGACGCTCATAGGCTTCTTTGAGATCGTCGGGATCCGGATAAAGGATACGCAAGGCAGGCCGAACCCCGATGAAGAAGGAAGGACCGATCAAGGTATCCAAGGTATGCGTGATTTCGTTCGCCCACCACCAACGGAACCAGGCGCCGTGGACGTCGCCCTTCGTCAGAAGGGATCGGGAAGAGGAGACCGGATAGACCGGATCGACCAAACCGCCGAATTTCCTCATCGCGAAAAAGACGCCGACGATCAATCCGACCAATATCGCGACCAGGATGAATCCGGGATCTTGCGTAATCACCGACGCCAGGACATAGGCGCCATAGAAGAAGATCCGGTGTTGTTTCTGACCGACGATCGTCACCATGACGACCATCCCGATGATGGAGACGCCCAGGGTCACCAGGTTCAGGATCCGCGTGACATCCGGTGTAACGAAACTTGCCAAGGTTTGCGCCAAGGAAGGCGCGACAACCAGGAGAAAAACGACAAGGAGCGGAACGAACAAGAAGAAACTGGCCAGAATCGGCCGTATTAGGATGTTTCGGGTCAAGGAGCGCTCGTCCAAAGCATCGATCGAAGTTTGAAGATCACCCATGAAAGCGGTGTTGTATTTATAGCGAAGGGTATAGAGTTTACCGCTGTAGATACCGACCGGGATCGCGATCAAAATACCCGCCACGGGAGGAAGATTCCCCAAGAGGACGACGGATACCGCCGTCGCGCTGGCGAAACAAGGTTCGGCCGGCATCGGTCCGCCGGGAGCGAAGACACCCAGGTAGACAAGCTGAAGGAGGGCGCTAACGCTTAGTGCCTGCGGTACATCGCCCAAGATGAGCCCGACGACCAAACCGGTCACCAACGGGCTGAAACGAAGCGAGAGGGTCGCATAGCCCAAGGCGCGGGATTGAACCAGGAACACCCAGAGTGAAATCAATACGGCTTGAGTCAGTGTCATCGAGAACCCCTTTCGTCAGTTGCCTGCCTTTTTTACAGAATGTCCGCCGAATCCTTTACGCAGCGCGGCGACCACTTTCCCGCTATAACTGTCGTCTTGTTTGGAGCGGTAGCGCATCATCAGCGATAATGCGATGACCGGGGTCGGAACCTGCGTCATCAACGCTTCTTCAAGGGTCCATTGCGCTTCCCCGCTCGCATCCACTTCCCCAAGTATACCATCAAGCCGCGCATCTTCACCGAAGGCTTCCTGCGCCAGTTCCATCAACCAACCCCGGATGACCGAACCGTGGTTCCAATTCTTCGCCACCGCTTCGAAGTCGAAGTCGTATTCGCTGGCTTCCAACACCTCGAACCCCTCCCCGATCGCCTGCATCATCCCGTATTCGATCCCGTTGTGGACCATCTTCAAGAAATGGCCGCTCCCGGAAGGACCGGCATACAAACATCCGTCTAGACAGGAGACCGATTCAAACAAGGGTAGACAATGATTGTAGATTTCAAAGTTTCCGCCGACCATCAGGCATGCCCCGCGACGTGCACCGCTCATGCCGCCCGAAGTCCCCACATCCAAAAACGACATGCCGGCCTGCGAAAACATCTCCGCATGCCTTTTGCTTTCTTTATAGTTGGAGTTCCCGCCATCCAGGACGATGTCCCCGGGTTTCCCTTCGACGGCCAATTGGCTCAATACGTCATGGGTGATCTTTCCGGAAGGGACCATGACCCAGACGATTGAAGACCCCGGATTCATCGTAATCAATTCACGGATCGATCCGACCACCTTGATCCCCGCTTCGTTGGCCAAAAAACGCGTTCGTTCGTCCGCATCGTATCCGATGACCTCGATCCCCTGCGACATCATGTTCATGGCGAGATTGAATCCCATTTTCCCAAGTCCGATCAACTGTATTTTCATAGTGCCTCCCGCAAGCGATTTCATAACCTGAAGTAAGGGTACAGGAAACAGTATGCTTTTTCAATATGGAAAAGAGGAAAAAGCAAGAACGGTAATTATTTCCAAGTTCATGGAAAACCGGCAAGAAAACAGAAAAAAACCTGTCTCTGACAGGTCATCTTCGTGGATGGTGGTTCCGGTCGGAATTGAACCGACGACACATGGATTTTCAGTCCATTGCTCTACCAACTGAGCTACAGAACCGTGGTTGCGGGGGAAGGATTTGAACCAACGACCTCCGGGTTATGAGCCCGACGAGCTACCAGGCTGCTCTACCCCGCGATATCTAATGAGCACAGATTGTATATGTAAACTGGATGTAGACTGCAAATGGCGGAGGAAGTGGGATTCGAACCCACGCATGCTCGCACATCTGCCGGTTTTCAAGACCGGTCCCTTAAACCGCTTGGGTATTCCTCCACCGTGTTTGGTGGACCCTGTAGGACTCGAACCTACGACCAACCGGTTATGAGCCGGCAGCTCTGACCAACTGAGCTAAGGGTCCATAAGCCCTTACCGAGTCATAATAAGAATGGTAGCGGGAGTGGGACTCGAACCCACGACCCTCCGGGTATGAACCGAATGCTCTAGCCAACTGAGCTATCCCGCCAAAGATATGCTTGGTCGGGATGACAGGATTCGAACCTGCGACCCCTTGCTCCCAAAGCAAGCGCACTACCAAGCTGTGCTACATCCCGATTTTTAAAAGAATGGCGCGCCTAGCAGGAGTTGAACCCACAACCTATTGATCCGTAGTCAATTGCTCTATCCAATTGAGCTATAGGCGCGTAATCGATCTAATTCGTAGTGCTTTACTAATATACCAAACAATGCACGCTTTTTCAAGTTTTTTCTTCTGAAATTCAAAGAAACTTGATTGGTGGGGATGGTGGGACTTGAACCCACACGATGTTACCATCAACGGATTTTAAGTCCGTTGCGTCTGCCGATTTCGCCACATCCCCTTATGGAGGTTCCTATCGGATTTGAACCGATGATCACAGAGTTGCAGTCTATTGCCTTACCACTTGGCTAAGGAACCGTGTGCCAACCGCGCTTAAACATTATACAAAAAGGGGGAGTAAAAAGCAAGGTGAATGGAAGAAAAAGGCAAGCCCGCGGGCTTGCCTTAAGATTATTGCGCTTTGACGCGGATCCAGAGGTCGGCGAGTTTCGCTTTCAACTGGGCGTCGTAGTTGTAGGATTCATCCAACGGGTTGTCCAAACGCGGGACATAGGCTTCGATGCCTTCGTACATCCCGCCCGGGGCGACGACGGCTTGGTAGGCGGAAACCACCGGCGAAGTGTAGCCGACATATTCCGTGTTGCGGAGCGCGACTGCTTCATCCAGCATGAAATCCATCCATTTGTGGGCGAGGTCGACATTTTGCGCGTCGGCCGGGATGACCATGCTGTCCATCCAGATGTTGGTGCCTTCTTCGGGGACGAAAAACGCCATGTTTTCATTCTGGGACAGGATGTAGGCGGCGTCGCCGGAGAAACTGACGGCGATGTCTTTTTGTTCGTTGACCATCGCGTCGATCAAATCCTCGACCGCATAGACGGGGGCGGTCGTCGCGTTGATTTCCTTCAGCAGTTCATAGGCGGCGTTGATTTCGGCCTCGTCGGTCGTATTGACGGAATAGCCCAACGCTTTTTCCGCGATCATGAAGACATCGCGTTCGCTGTCGTAGATGTAGATCTGGTCTTTGTATTTCGGATTGTTGAGGAGGAGCCAGCCGTCTTCCAAGTCGGCGGCGTCCACGTTGTTCTTGTTGTAGATGATTCCGATGTTGCCCCAGAAGTACGGGACGGAGTATTGGTTTTGCGGATCGAACGAACGGTCCAACAAGCCTTCGTCCACGTTGGCGACGTTAGGGATCTTCGACAAGTCGATTTTCTGCAACTTGTTTTCGGAAATCAGACGCTCGACCATCCAATCGGTCGGGATGAGGATGTCGTACTTTTCCCCGCTTTGCAGCTTGGTGTACATCGATTCGTTGGAATCGTAGTTGTCATAGATGACATTGACGTTATATTTGTCTTCGAAGTCGGAAATGACGGTTTCGTCGATGTACACGCCCCAGTTGAAGACTTTAAGGGTCTCCTTTTCTTTGGTTGTGCACCCCGACAAAGTCAAGAGGACAAGGGCTACGCCCAAGATAAGTTTTTTCATTCTCTTCATTCCTTTCAAGAGGTTACTGCGCTTTGACTTTCGTCCAAAGATCGCTGAGGATCCGTTTCAGATCCTCGTCGTAGCGGAACGTTTCGTCGTGCTCGTCCCCGGTACGCGGGATGTAGGCTTCGATGCCTTCATAGTCCCCGCCTTCGCCCGTGACTTCGTCGAAGACTTCCTGGACCGGCGTCGTGTACCCGACATAGACGGTATTCATCAGGGCCACTTCCTTTTCCAGCATGAAATTGATCCATTTGTGGGCAAGGTCGGGATTCTGGGCATCGCTGGGGATGACCATCGAGTCGACCCAGAGGTTGGTCCCTTCGCGCGGGACGAAGTACGCCATGGATTCGTTTTCCGTGACGATATAGGCCGCGTCGCCGGAATACATGACGGCGATGTCCTTGACGCCTTCGATCATATTGTCGATGACATCGTCGGTGACATAGGCGGGATCCATCGTGCTGTTGAGTTTTCTCAGCCATTGGTACGCTGCTTCGGTCTGGGCCGGGACTGTGCTGTTGGCGGAATAACCCAGGGCTTTGTAGGCGATCATGAACGCATCGCGTTCGCTATCGTAGATAAAGACTTTGCCGGCGTATTTCGTGTTGATCAGGATGTTCCATCCCTGCTCTTCAAGATCGGCGAGATCGACGGTTTCGGTGTTGTAAAGCAGACCGACGTTGCCCCAGAAATACGGGACGGAATATTCGTTGGTCGGATCGGAAGGCAAGCCTTTCAGCGTTTCGATGATGCCTTCGTAGTTCGGGATTTTCGAGAAATCCAGTTTTTGCAGTTTATCTTCGTCAATTAAACGTTCGATCATGTAGTCGGAAGGTACAAGCACGTCGTACTTTTCCCCGCCTTGCAACTTGGTGTACATCGCTTCGTTGGATTCGAAATTGTCATAGACCACTTTCGCATCGTACTTTTCTTCGAATTCGGCGATGACGGCGTCGTCGATATAGACGCCCCAGTTGAACACCTTCAATGTGGAGGTGGAAGGTTTGGCGCTGCATGCGCTCAGAACCAGCAAAGCAGTCAACAAGACCGGTAACATTTTTCTCATTCGATGGAAATCCTCTCTTTCTTTTTCATATTGGGGACGACGTTGATCAGGATCAGCGCAAACGTGATGATCACAACCAAGATCGTGGATAGGGCGTTGATGGTGGGGTTGATGCGTTTGGACATCGTGTACACCAGGATGGAAATATTCTTCACACCGTTGCCGGTGACGAAGTAGGAGATGACGAAGTCGTCGAAGGACATCGTGAAGGCGATCAGCGCGCCGGAGACGACCCCGGGCATGATCTGGGGGATGATGACCTTGAAGAGGGCTTGCCAGGGCGTGGCGCCCAGGTCAAGCGCGGCTTCCGCGGTGTCCGCATCCAACTGCCGCAGTTTGGGTAGGACGCTCAGGATGACATAGGGGGTACTGAAGATGATATGCGCGATCAACATCGTGTAGAAGCCCTTGGTGATGCTGAGGGAGCTAAACAGAAGCATCAAACCGATCGCCGTGACGATTTCCGGATTCAAGATCGGGAAATTGTTGACGGTGAGGATGAGTTCCTTGATGAGCTTGCGTGATTTACTGATCCCGATCGCCGTGATCGTCCCCATGAAGGTGGCGACAAGGGTGGAAGCCAGGGCGATGGTGATGGTCGTGTAGACGGCCTTCATCATTTCCCTATCCTTAAACAAAGCTTCATACCATTGGGTCGAGAATCCGCTCCAACCGGTCAATGAACGTGAATCGTTGAAGGAGAAAATCATCATGATGAGGATCGGAAGATAGAAGAACAAGAGGACGGATCCGATCGCCAACGGCGCGAACCAACGGTTTTTCTTTACCCCTACCATACGACACCTCCTCCTTTCGACGTTTCTTCGATGTCGCGGTCGAAACGGCGGGTCATATACATCGAGAACATGATGATCGCGGCCATGATCATGGAAATGGCGCTGCCGAAGTTCCATTCGCCGACCGTGATGAACTGGTTCTCGATCAGGTTGCCGATCAGCATGTATTGTCCGCCGCCCAGGAATTTCGGGATGACGAAGGTGCTGACGGCCGGAAGGAAGACCAGGGTGATCCCCGAGATGACGCCCGAGAGCGACAAGGGGAAGACGACGCGCAGGAAGGTCTGGGTCCGGTTGGCACCCAAATCATAGCTGGCGTGGATGATGGCTTTGTCCATCTTGGCCAACGCGGTGTAGATCGAAAGGATCATGAACGGCAGGAAGTTGTAGACCATGCCGAGGATGACGGCGAAATCGGTGTACATCATCTTGATCGGACTTAGGTTGAGATAGACCAGGAAACCGTTGATCAAGCCTTTATCGGAAAGGATCGAAATCCAGGAATAGGTACGCACAAGCATGTTGATCCACATCGGCATCGTGATCAGCAGCAGCAACAAGGTTTGGATTTTCTCGTTGACGTTGGCGATGATGTAGGCGATGGGATAGCCAAGCAAGATGCAAAGAAGGGTCGTAACCACAGCGACCTCGAAGGATTTCATCAGCACTTTGACGAAGACGGGGTCGAAGAACTTGATGAAGTTGTCCAGGGTGAACTGAAACGCCATGACCGAATTGCCGTGTTTGGTGAACGCATAGAGCACGATCAGCAACATCGGGATGACGATGCCTCCGAAAATCCAGACCATGTAGGGACGAACCAGATTGGCGAAGCCCTTCATGCTAGTAGGTCCTCAACTTGCTCATGATATGCAGGTCTTCAGGGAAGAAATGCAAACCGACCCGTTTGTCGACCTCGGCGTTATCCGTGGTATGGATGATCCATTCGCGGAATTCCGTTTCGACGACGATTTCATAATGGACGCCTTTAAACAAGGAGGAACGTACGACGCCGGCCATCTTGCCCATTTCAAGTGGAACGATGTCCAAATCTTCGGGGCGGACGACGATGTCGACTTCCTCCCCTTCGGTGAACCCGTTGTCGACGCATTCGAAGGTGGCGCCGTCGAAGGAAACCGAGAAATCGTCGAGCATGGTGCCTTCGATGATGTTGGATTCCCCGATGAAGTCCGCCACGAAGCGGTTCTGCGGTTCGTTGTAGATGTCGGTCGGTCCCCCGATCTGCTGGATTTCCCCGTTGTTCATGACGACGATGTTATCCGACATGGTCAGGGCTTCTTCCTGGTCGTGGGTGACGTAGATGAAGGTGATGCCGACTTCCTTTTGGATTTTCTTGAGTTCATGCTGCATTTCTTTGCGGAGTTTCAAATCCAACGCGCCCAAGGGTTCATCGAGCAACAAGACCATCGGTTCGTTGACCAAGGCGCGGGCGATCGCGACGCGCTGTTGCTGGCCCCCGGACATCAAGGTGACGGCGCGATCGCCGAATCCTTCCAATCCTACCAGTTTCAGCATCTTCTCGACCTTTTGCTTGATGATGTTTTCGCTCTGCTTCTTGATGCGCAGTCCGAACGCGACATTGTCGTAGACGTTCATGTGCGGGAAGAGCGCATAGCGTTGGAAAACCGTGTTGATTTCCCGTTTATAAGGAGGGACGTTGGAGATTTCGATGTTTTCGAAATAGACTTCGCCGGAAGTCTGGGGGATGAACCCGCCCAAAATCCTCAACAAGGTTGTTTTACCGCATCCCGAAGGACCCAGCAAGGTGACAAATTCGTTTTCGTGGATGGTCAGGTTGATCCCTTTCAACACGAGATTCCCGTTGAAGTCTTTGACGATGTTTTTAAATTCGATCAGTTTGCGCATAGGTTCCTCCTAGAAAATGGGTGGCGTACAGATCCACAATACACGTGCGGTCTGGGTGGTGTCGTTCTTTAAGTAATGCGAGTCGGTTCCGTTAATGTAGAAGGTCTGGCCCTTTTTGATGACGTGTTCCTTGGAACCGTTGACCAAAACCACCCTGCCCGTCATGACATAACCGAATTCTTCCCCCGCATGCGGGTAGATTTCCTGGGAAGTCCGCCCCGGATCCAAATCGATCAGGATGGGTTCCATTTCGTTTTTCTGCGCATTTGGTACGATCCAATGGACCGTGTATCCGTCGCGTTCGTCCACGAAGAAGTCGTCGTTGGTGAACACCGCCTTCTCGTCGTTTTCTTCCTGGAAGAAACTGGACAGGGAGATGCCCAACGCCTCGCAGATGTCGTTGAGCGTCGAGATCGAGGGAGAGGTCAAGTCGCGTTCCAACTGGGAAAGAAAGCCTTTCGTCAGTTCGCAGCGGCTTGCCAGTTCTTCAAGGGTCAGGTTGTTCTTGATTCGAAGTCGTTTGATTTTATGGCCGATATTCATATCGCGCCCCCTTTTTCCGGTTTAGTGGAAGTAAACTTACAGGTTGTCTTCCATAAACATTATCATTATACATAATCTGCGTCGGGAATCAACAACTTTAAACAAAATGTTTACCCAAACAAAACAAAAAGAGGTTTGAAACCTCTTTGGTTGTTCGATTCGGTTTAGAGCGCCTGCCCGATGAATTTCTCAAGCATCGCTTTGGATTGGTAACCCATCGTCTGGGCGACCGTCTTTCCGTCCTTAAACAAAATCAAGGTCGGGATCGACATGACTTTATAACGCATGGCCAGGTCTTCCGTCTCATCGACGTTGACTTTGATGATTTCGGCTTTCCCTTCGAATTGTACGGCGAGTTGTTCCAAAGTGGGGGCGATCATTTTGCAGGGTCCGCACCAGTCGGCATAGAAATCGACCAAGGTCACGCCTTTGGCGACGATTTCGTCGAATTCTTTTTCTTTCACGATTTTCATGGTTTTATCTCCTTTAGCATAGCGTAAGTATATCACATTTTACCTTGGATACACCCGGCATGCCCTCTTTTTACAAATGTTTGAGGATGATCGACGCGACGCCGTCGTTGTCGTTGGTATCGGTGATCTCGTCCGCGATTTCCTTGACCGAAGCCATCCCGTTCTTCATGGCCACGCCGATGCCCGCGAAGGTGATCATTTCAAGGTCGTTCTCGGAGTCCCCGATCGCCATGACGGCGTTGACGGGGATGTCGTGGGCATCCATGATCTGTTTCACGCCCAACGCTTTGGAGACGCCGTGGGATACCAGATCGATCCACATGTCGGAGACGCGCGACATCGCCACTTCTTGTCCGAACTCGGCGGCGAGTTTGGAAACGACGGCGTCGAGCCGGCGTTTGCGGTGGGCAAGTCCGATCTTATAGTAGGAGGGGGCGAGTTGCTGTTCCGTGGAAACCAGATGCAGACGGCGTTCCTGGAAAATACCGAAAAAACTCATCCAGGAGTTTTTTCCGTCATCGTTTCTGAAATGGGGAAGGATCTGCATGAATCTCTGATAGAGAAACCGGACGACGACCAGGTTGTTGGGGGTGTAGACGGAGAGTCCGTCGTCCCCTTCCAGGATCATTTCGATCCCGTGGTGTTTCGCGAAGCGGAAGATCCGTTTCACCAGTTCCTCGTCGAGTTTGGGGTTGTCGACGACCACGCCGTCGCGCAATGAAATCAAGCGTTGGCCGTTGTTGCAGATGAGGTATCCGCCATAGCGGTACATATCCAGCTGCGCGGCGTATTCACGCAGGGATAATTCGCCGCGCCCCGAAGCCAGGGCGAGGATGACGCCCTTTTCCTGGGCGATACGGATGGCTTCCAGATTCTTTTGGGAGATGTTTTTGTCGCGTGACAAAAGCGTTCCATCCATGTCGGTGGCGATGAGACGTAGCATTTAAAGTTCCTTTGCCGCTTCCTTGTCGAGGACGACGACGACATGCGGGTGTTTCTGCAGGATGCTGCAGGGCACCGCCTCGCTGATCGGTCCTTCGATCATGCCGGCGATCGCCTTGGCCTTCTTCTCGCCCGTCGCGATCAATAAAATCTTCTTGGCTCTCAGGATATCCTGGATCCCCATCGTCATCGCCTGGGTCGGCACGTCGTCAAGACTGGCGAAGAACCGGGCGTTGTCGATGCGGGTCTGTTCTTTCAAATCGACGATATGGGTCCCCATGTCGAAGGACGTCCCCGGCTCGTTGAAGCCGATGTGACCGTTGGATCCGATCCCCAACAGTTGGATGTCCTGGGGATGTTTTTGTAATTCAAGTTCATACGCATCCGCATACGCCTTCAGATCGTTGGAAATCCCGACCGGCATATGGATGTTTTCATGCGGGATGTCCACATGGGCGAAGAAGTTTTGGAACATGAACGTGTAATAGCTTTGTTCGTGCTCTTGGGGGATCCCGACATATTCATCGAGGTTGTAGGTCGTGATGGTTTTGTAGCTGGTGCGGTTGACTTTAAAGTCGTCGACCAATTTCTTGTATAGCCCGACCGGCGAAGATCCCGTGGCCAAACCCAACACCGCTCGGGGGTTGGATACCACCACTTCCTTCATCACTTCGAAGGCTTTTTCGCTGACTTGGTCGTAGGTATCGAATACATGGATTTCAAACATGGTCTTTCTCCTTTTATCAGTTGATTTCGATGAAATAGGATGTCTTATAGGTTTTATGGGGGGGTAGGACGATCGTCCCTTCCCGTTGGTAGAAATCGGTGGTCGCTTCACCATGGTCGGTATGTCCGTGCCAAGGTTCGATGCAGAGGTATTTCGCGCCGGGTTTTTTCCAGAAGGCAAGCCAACGATACCCGACGCAACCGACGCGGATTTTTTTATCGCCGCGGACCAATTCCACGTAAGGCGATGCCGGATACTCGATGAGTAAGGTCGGCGTGGTCGCGAAGAACGCATCGTTCATCGCGACGAGGTGTTGGTTCGAAGCGACGGTTGCGTTCTGTTCTTTACACGGAAAGGAAACGATGGCGCTGTCCGCATCGTCCAGCGCGAAGGCGGGATGCAGACCGAACGAAAACGGCATCGCTTTATCGTCGTGGTTGATGATTTCATAATCGATCAACACTTTGTTTTTGATCAAGGTGTATTTGACGTCGAGTTCGAAATGGAAGGGATATTGCGACATCGTCGCTTCCGAGTCTTTCAAGCGGAGCGAGATCGAATCCGATGTCGCCGCGGTGAACTCGAATTCGCTGTGACGCGCGAACCCATGGTTCCCCATTTCAAAGATCCGATCGAAAAGATGGATCTTCTTATCGAAGGTCGACCCGATGATCGGGAAAAGGATGGGGTTGCGTCCTGCCCAAAAGGCGGGGTCGCCCTGCCATAGGATTTCTTTCGAATCCCCTTTAACGACCAGTGAATGCATTTCGGCGGCATAGGCCGAAACGACCAGAGTCAAGTGTTCGTTTTCAATTTTCATTCGGATAATTCCCGTCCAAGGTGCTGGATTGCGGCACGCGAAGGAACAAGCCGCCCTTCACCATTTCGAAGTCGAAACGGTCGCCGCGCATCGGTTCGCCGTCGAAGGCGATATCCACATCCCCTTCGCTCTTAAGCACGAAACGCTCGGCTTTGAAGAAATGCGCCTGTTTTTCATTGATGTGCTTCCCGGTCATGTATTTGGGAAGCAGACGCAACACGGTCAACCAGTTGCACTCGTCGATGACGCAAATGTCGAAATGTCCGTCCTGGATGTCGGCCATCGGGGTCGGTTGGAATCCGCCGCCGTACCAGCGTCCGTTATTGATGACGATCAAGACCGCACGGAACTTATGGGTTCCATCGGGCAATTCCAAGGTCAGGTTATACGCCCGCAGTTCAGATAACGTGATGAATACGCTGACCAGGTAAACCAAGGTGCTGGGGATCGGGAGTTTTTTGCCGATCCGCGTCGCGGTGTTGTTGATCTGGGCATCGAAGCCCATGGAAGACGTATTGATGACCCTTTTCCCGTTGATGAGTCCGTGGTCGACGTGGACGTCGCGTCCTTCGATCGTATCGGCGAGCACTTTCGCCATGTCTTTCCCCTGCGCCCCCGCCATACGGAAGAAATCATTACCGGTCCCACCCGGGATGACAGCCATGCGGACCCCTTCGTTGAGTCCGTTCAGCACTTCGAATGCGGTTCCATCCCCGCCGACCGAATAGACGACGACATCGTCTTCGGCGTGATAGCGGGAAGTGAATTCGATGGCGGAACCATGTGCCGGCGTTTCGAGGATTTCGTACTCGCCGGGATGGGATGCGAAGTAGGCGTGGATGAGGGGGACGATTTTTTTCGTTTTCCCTTTACCGGATACGGGGTTTACGATAAAGACATGTTTCATGGGTCGCTCCTTGGGGTCGGGCTAGTCGAGAAGACCAAGTTCCTTGACGCAGTGATATAGCCCGTCATCTTCAATTCTACCACAAATTTTGTCCGCCGCGGCTCTGACTTCTTCACGCGCATTGCCCATCGCGACACCGATTCCGGCGGCTTGAAGCATGGTGATGTCGTTGACCCCGTCACCGAAGGCCAAGGATGAAGATACCGGGATTTTCCATCGTTCGCATTGTTCGATCAAGGCGGTTCCTTTATTGATTCCAAGCGGTGTGATCTCGACGGTACGGACCATTTTCGTCGGGTGCGAGCGCTTTAGCAGCCCGCTCAGTTCTTCTTTTTGCGCATCGTCGCAAAAGACGATCATCCCGACGGACGGGTCGTTGTCCCATTTCTTGATCGTCGGGATCGTGCGGTAGAGATAATGGAAGATCTCGTTGTGTTGGTCGGAGGTGCGCTCGTCGAAGTACCCTTCCGTACCGGTCGAATAACGCACGACCAGATCGTGTTTACGGGCATAGTCGATCGCGATCTTCACATCCCCCGGGTCGATGGTATGGACGGTGCGGACGCCGTTTTCGATCAAGACCGAACCGGCGGACCAAAGAAGCGCGTCCATCATTCCGATGAAATCGGATGGAAGATGGATCGTTTCTTCGGGGGTGCGGCTGCTGAGTAGGCAAAGCTTGATTCCGTTGTGTTTCAAGCGGTTCAACGCAAGATAGGTCGTGGCGGGGACTTCGTAGCGATCATGGCGGAAGGTCGTTCCATCCACATCGACGAAAACCGCCCGGATCTCGGACGGTTCCATATTACCCTTGAAACGCTTTCTTCAATTGGGCTTGTCCGCGGACGAACGTTTCCAACACATCGTAGTTATCGGCGAGTACGACCAGGTCGGCATCGTATCCGGCGACGATCTTCCCTTTTTGATCATCCACACGCAAGGCGCGCGCCGGGTTGATTGTGCAGGCGTTGATCGCCGCATCCAGCGGCACGTAGGCTTTTTCGATGAGGTTTTGTAAACCGCGATTGAAGCGCAGCGTACTGCCGGCTAAAGTGTTGGTCCCATAGAGGTACGCCGACCCGTTGGTTTTGATTTCGATCTGATGGCCGCCCAGGAAATATTCCCCCGGACCATGGCCTTTCATGCAGAGCGAATCGGTGATCATGAGCACATGGTCCTTCCCTTTCGCCGTCATGAAGTTATTGATGGCCGGCCAGACCACATGGTTTCCGTCCGGGATGATTTCGCCATAGACTTCACGCACCCGCAAGGCCGCTCCGACCAGACCGGGTTCGCGGTGGTTGAATGCCGACATCCCGTTGAAGACGTGGGTCATGCTAGTGGCCCCGTTGGCGATGCCCATCAGGGCTTCGTCATAGGTCGCGCCGCTATGTCCGATCGAGATCGTGACCCCGTGTTGCGACGCGTAATGGGTCAATTCGAAGCCCGGGTCGGTCTCGGTGGACATCGTCATGTATTTAATCAGACCTTTGGCCGCTTTTTGGTACCGTTTGAACTGTTCGACATCCGGATTGACGATGAATTCGGGCGGTTGCGCGCCTTTGAATTTCATATTCAGATACGGCCCTTCGAAATGGACGCCCAGGATTTCAGCCCCCGTGTAGCCCTCTTCGACGACCTTCGCGACATTCTTCAGCGCCTTGGTCAAGACGTCTTCCCCTTGGGTGACCGTCGTGGGTAGAAAGGACGTGATCCCTTCTTCCGTGATGCCTTTGGCGAACAGACGCAAGCCTTCTTCGGTGGCGTCGTTGGTGTCGAATCCGAACGCGCCGTGCGTATGCACGTCGATCATCCCGGGGATGATCCGCGCATCGCCGACATCCAGGTCCGCCCCTCCTTCAAGATACGGAGATATGCTTTTGATTTTTGTACCTTCGATCTCGATCATCGCGGGAATGAACTGACCTGCGATCCAGATTCGTTTGCTTTGGATTTTCATTGTATCCCTCCTCGCCATTATTCTACCTTTTCTCGCATTGAATATCAAACAATATGGATAGTTTTTGGATATTTTATGCGAAAAGAGATAGAAAAAAGGAAATCACTTCGAATATGATTTCCTGGGGTTCTTGGGTTCACCCGGTTTTTTAAAGGCCGTGTTCTTGCGTAGTTCCGATTCCTTCAGAGGTTTGATCAGACAATGTTTATCGAAGCCGACCAGATCCAACCGACCCGCGACCTTCAAGGCTTCAAAGACCAGGCGTTGGTTCTGCGGATAGGTGAATTGCATCAACACCCGCTGATACGTCTTATCCTTGGCCGTCTTGGCGACATAGATGGGTTTTTTGGTGAAGGGGTCTTTTTCGGTGTAATACATGCAGGTGCTGATCGTAAAGGGGGTCGGATAGAAATCCTGCACCTGCTGGGGCGTGTGCCCGATCTTCTTTAGGTAAAGCGCCAGTTCGATCGCCGCGTTGAGGTCGCTCCCCGGATGGGAACTCATCAAATACGGAACCAGATATTGATTCTTACCGAACTGCTTGTTTTTCTCTTCATACTTCTTCACGAACGCTTCATAGAGTTGCCGACGCGGTTTCCCCATCGCATCCAGCACCTTGTCGTTGATGTGCTCCGGCGCGACTTTAAGCTGGCCGGAAATATGGTGTTGGACCAATTCGTCGAAGAACGCGTCGTTCTTATCGTACATGAGGTAATCGTAGCGGATCCCGGAACGGATGAACACTTTCTTCACTTTCGGGAGCGCACGCAATTCGCGCAAAACCGATAGGTACTCTTCATGGGTTACGTTCAGGTTGGCGCAGGCTTTGGGATGCAGGCATTCTTTATGCAGACAGACACCGTGTTCCAGTTGTTTCTCACAGGAAGGTTGGTGGAAATTGGCGGTCGGACCGCCCACGTCGTGGATGTATCCTTTGAAATCCTTCATTTCCGTGATTTTTTTGGCTTCTTCGACCAAAGATTCCTTACTACGCGAAGTGATGACCCGTCCTTGATGGGCGGTCAAAGCGCAGAAGGTACAGGACCCGAAACAGCCGCGGTTACTCATCAGGGAGAACTGGATTTCCTCCACGGCCGGGATGTAGGTATAGCTCGGATGGAATTTACGGGCGAACGGCAGACTATAGACCCAATCCATCTCCGAGCGTTTCAAGGGGAACGCCGGCGGGTTCTGGACGACTTTCCACGCCCCGTAGTCTTCAAGCAAGGGTTTGGCAAGGATCGCGTCCATGTTTTTGTATTGGATCGCGAAACTATCCGAATACTTGTCTTTATCCTTTTTGACTTCGTTATAACCCGGGAGAGTGATCGCATCGTCGGGGAACGGTCCTTCTTTACTCTTATAGACCGTGCCGCGGATGTAGGTGATGTCCTTGACCGCTAACCCGCTGCGCAAGGCTTCCGCGATTTCGACGATCGTGTTCTCGGCCATCCCGTAGACCAACAGGTCTGCGCCGGCGTCGATCAGAATGGATGCGCGCACTTTGTCGTCCCAATAGTCATAGTGGGACAAACGACGCAGGCTCGCTTCGATCCCGCCCAGGATGATCGGAGAATCGGGATACAAACGGCGCAGGTTTTGCGAATAGACGATGGTGGCGCGGTCGGGACGTTTCCCCATCTCGCCTTTATCGGTATAGTTGTCCTTATCGCGGCGTTTACGGCTGACGGTATAATGGTTCACCATCGAATCGATGTTGCCGGCCGTCACCAAAAAACCCAAGGTCGGCCTGGGGAAACGGGTGAAGTCGACGTCGCTCTTCCAATCCGGTTGCGCCAGAATGGCGACCTTGAAATTCATCGCTTCCAGGACACGGCCGATGATCGCCGTTCCGAAGGAAGGATGGTCGACATAGGCGTCGCCGCTGACCAAGACGAAATCCGGGGCTTCCCAGCCTCGTTCATTCAGATCTTCAACACTGATCGGTAGAAATTCCATGGGGTACCTCCGAGAAAAAAGCCGTGGAAACGGCTTCGATGATTATGCTAAGACTTCTCCAAGCGCACTGCCGCTGATTCCGGCCGCATTGGCTTCATCGGTGTCGATGTGCATGGCCGGCGCGAACTGGTCGCTGACACGGATGACCACATCCCCGAACGTCGTCGAACGATCTTCGGTAACGACTTTGACGCTGACGATCTGCTTATCGTTGACATTGTAATAAGCGGCGTTTTCGGGGGTAAAGTGGATATGGCGTTTGGCGGCGATGACGCCTTCGCTCAACTCGACTTGACCCTTAGGACCGACCAAGACACAGCCTTTGGTTCCCGCGATCAACCCGGATTCACGGATGATCGCCTGGACGCCCATCGAACGGGCGTCGGTCAGGGAGACTTCGACTTGGGATGCCTTACGGACGGGTCCCAAAATCGTGACGTTCTTGATCGTCCCTTTCGGACCGACCAGATCGACTTTTTCTTCGGCGGCATATTGCCCCGGTTGCGATAACATTTTTTTAGGCGTCAAGGCGTGCCCTTGCCCGAACAGGGTTTCAAGGTCGGCCTGGGTGACATGGACGTGGCGGGCGGAGACTTCCACCAATACTTTTTCTTTTTCCATAGTGTACCTCGTTTCAACGCCTCTATTATAGAGAAGCTTGGGCCAATACGCAAGTTGGATGCGGATTTTCACAACTCAAACGCGAAAAAGGAGGGTTGAGAGGATGAATCGGTGGAAGAGGAATGGAAATCGGCGTAAAATGGAGACAAAAGAATGGGGTGCGGAAGATGAAATGGTTGGATCGTTGGTTTCGTAAAATCGAGGAAGAAGAGAAACCCGTCTTGTATTGCGTGCATGGCTTCGGGGTTCGTCGGACGGTCGAATTCGCCCGTCTGGTCGACTATTTCCAACCCTTGGGCTATACGGTCGTGACACCGGAGTTGTTCGATCAAACCGATGAAACGGATGTCGATGCTTCGCGTTGGATCAAACGCGCCGAGGACGGCTTGGTAAAACTGCTCGATCAAGAGAAAACGGTCTGGCTCTTGGGATACTCGATGGGCGGGGTCATCGCGTCGAAGCTGGCGTCGCTTTATCCGGTCGAACGCTTGGTTTTGTTGGCCCCGGCGTTTGACTATCTCAGCATCAAGGTCGTCATGGATAAGGTCGAGGGCGTGGCGCGGGCCATCATACGGCAACCCGAGAAAAACAAATCGGAGTTTCCTCCGTTTCCCGAATCCTTCAGCAACGTGTTCCGCGACGTGGTCGCGCTATGCAAAGAATCGATTTCACAGGTACTTTGTCCCATCTTGATCCTGCATGGCTCCAGCGACCAAACCATCCCGGTGCGAAGCAGTGAATGGGCGTATGCGAGAATCAACCACCAGGATAAGCTCCTGTTGATCATCGAAGGAGCCCCGCATCGGATGTTGGATGAAGCGGGCTTGAATCAGGACATCCTGAAAATCATCCATGACTTTTTTAAAAAGGAAATCATAAAGGAAAGCACCCGGCGGTAACGGGTGCTTTCGAATTTAGCCTACCGATCCCGAGTTTTCGTTAGGAGGACGAAATTACTTCAGGAACAAGGAATAGTCGTTCTGCTGCCATCGCGAGAACTCCTCATCGGTAGCTAAGATGGAATGGGTGTCACTAAGTTGGCGGATCGTGCCGATGTTGTAATCGACGCCGCCTTTAAGATAGACGAAGCGTTTGCGGTCTTTCTCCGCGTCCGGGTCGGGATGCGGGATCGCCGACAAGAGCGACTTCGTGTAGGGATGCAAGGGATGCTCGTAGATGTCTTCCACGGTTCCCATTTCGACGATGTGCCCAAGATGCATGACGGCGACACGGTCGGAGAGATATCGCACCATCGACAAATCATGGGCGATGAACATATAGGTCAAGCCATGTTCTTTCTGCAGGCGTCGCATCAGATTGATGACCTGGGCCTGGATCGAAACGTCGAGGGCGGAGATGATTTCGTCGCAGATGATGAAACGGGGTTCCATGATCAAGGCGCGGGCGACGCCGATGCGCTGCCTCTGCCCGCCGGAAAACTGATGCGGATACCGGGTGAGATGATCCTCGCTCAAACCGACCGATTTAAGGACCTTCACTACTTTCCGGAGTCTTTCGTCCTTGTCGCCCGAGAGATGGTTGATGTCCAGCCCGAACGCCACCGCGTCCAACACTTTCTTACGCGGGTTCAACGACGCCATCGGATCTTGGAAAATCATCTGCATGTTTTTCCGCAAAAACTTACGCGAATCTGAATTCAGTTTGCCTCCGATCTCTTTGCCCATGAAGTTTACACTTCCGCTATGGGCATCGTAGATGCGGATCAAGGTTCTTCCCAAGGTCGATTTCCCCGAGCCTGACTCCCCGACCACGCTGAAGGTCTCCCCTTCGTTGATGTGGAAGGAGACGTCGTCGACGGCCCGTATCGTCGTATGGCGGTCGATGCGGAAGAACTGGGACAAATGTTTTACTTCGAGTAGTACGTTGGCACTCATTCTTGCGACCTCCGTTCGTTGAAGGCGGCGATGCGTTTCGCCAAAACCACGGGCATGTCCACTTTCGGCGCCGAGGGATGTAGCAGCCAACTTGCGGCGAAGTGCGTGTCGCTGATTTGAAACATCGGGGGTTGTTCCTCGAAGTCGATTTCCAGCGCATACTCGCTACGATAGGCGAAAGCGTCCCCTTTGGGCGGGTTGATCAAGTTCGGAGGCGTCCCCGGGATGGAGTAGATTTCCTCGTCCTGTCCGTCAAGCGAGGGGATGCTGGAAAGCAAACCCCAGGTATAGGGATGTCTTGGATCGTAATAGATTTCCGCGGCCAATCCTTCTTCCACGATCTTGCCGGCGTACATGACGGCGACCCGGTCGGCGACATTGGCGACGACCCCAAGGTCATGCGTGATGAAGATGATGGAGACACCGGTCTTCTTCTGCAGGTCTTTGATCAGTTCAAGGATCTGCGATTGGATCGTGACATCCAGGGCGGTCGTCGGTTCGTCCGCGATGAGGACATCGGGTTCGCACGCCAAGGCGATGGCGATGACGACGCGTTGACGCATCCCGCCCGAGAGTTGGTGGGGATATTGTTTCACCCTCTTTTCGGGTTGTTCGATCCCGACCAAGTCGAGCAGTTGGATCGTCTTCGCCATCGCTTCTTTCTTCGAAGCGACTTTTTTATGTTCAAGCATGCTTTCCATGATTTGCTTCCCGATCGTCATCGTCGGGTCGAGGGAAGTCATCGGATCTTGAAAGATGATCGCGATCCGTGATCCCCGGACATTCTTCTGCATATACTTCTTATCTTTTTTGGTCAAGTCGACGATCTCATCGTCCTTCCCCTTTTGAGAAGAACGAAACAAGATTTCGCCCTTCCCTAGAAATCCGTTTTCGTCGATCATCCCGAGGATCGCTTTGGTCGTGACGGATTTCCCCGATCCCGATTCCCCGACGATCGCCAAGGTCTCCCCTTGGTTGAGATGGAAGCTGACATCGCGGATGACATGATTGACTTCACTTCCAAGTCGGAAAGAGAGATCGAGATGATTGACTTCCAAGATTCTGTTTTCTTTCATGTCGTTCACCTAGAATCCTTTCATCTTCGGGTCAAACGCATCGCGTAATCCGTCGGCGATCAGATTGAAACTCAGCATCAACACCGACAAGACGACGGTCGGGAAGATGACCAGATGGGGGTGGGTGATCATCGCGCGGTAACCATCCGCGATCAAGACGCCCAACGATGCCAAGGGAGGCTGCAAACCTAAGCCGATAAAAGCCAGGAAGGATTCGTAGAAGATGGCGTTGGGGATCGAGAACATCGTCATGACGATGATCTGTCCGATGATGTTGGGTAGTAATTCCTTAAAGAGGATGACGAATGAACTTGCGCCCAAGGTTTTCGCGGCGAGGATGAATTCATGTTCCTTCATTTTCAATACTTGCGACCTAACGACGCGGCTCATCGAAATCCAGCCGGTGATCATCAAGGCAAGGATGATCGAGATCATGCCGGGTTTCAGCACCAACACGAACAAGGTGACGACGACAAGGTTGGGGATCCCGGAAAGGATTTCGACGATGCGCTGCATGACCATGTCGACCTTGCCCCCGAAGAATCCGGAGACCATACCGTATCCAATCCCGATGACCATGTCGATGCCGACGGCGACCATCGCGATATAGAAACTGATGCGTGTCCCCATCCAGACGCGGTCCCAAAGGTCGCGTCCCAGGACATCGGTCCCAAACCAGAAGTAGTCGTTGGTGAAGCCTTTCTCGATATAGGGGTTGTACTTCCCTTCCGACCCGTTGAAAATCCCGAGTTTTTCCAGAAATGGAACGCGTGGCGGAAGATTGATATGGATCTTATCCAATACGTTGTAGGCATGCTCGTTGATGTAGGGTCCGATCAGTGCGAACAGAAAGATCAACCCGATGGCGATCAATCCGACCAACGCCCCTTTGTTTTTCGTGAACCGTCGCCAGGCATCCTTCAGAAACGGCGTGGTCGAACCGACCAGCATTTCCTGCTGTTTGGAGTCGCGAAGCTGGACGCGGTTAAAACGTTCTTTTCTCTCGTCCATCTTACCCTCCCTTCGCGACCCGGATGCGGGGGTCGATGACACCGTAGAGTATGTCCACGATCAAGTTGACGAAGATATACAAAGCGCTATAAACGAACGCGATCATGATGATGACGTTGTAATCGTTGACCTGGATCCCCTCGACCAAAAGGCTTCCGATGCCCGGGATGCCATAGACGCGCTCCACGACCAAAGACCCGGTCATCAGGTTGACGGTCAGCGGTCCCAGGATCGTGATGACCGAAATCATCGCGTTGCGCAGTCCGTGTCGAAGTATGACTTTGGGTCGCGCGACTCCCTTCGCGTCGACCAGTTTGACATAATCCGAACTGAGGACTTCGATGAGTTCCGTACGCAGAAAACGGGTTGTCTGCGCCATGACGAAGAAGGATAAGGCGATGGTCGGCAAGATCGACGACCATAGCGGTTGGTCGACTTGATAAGTGATGCTGAAGATGCGGAATTTGTAACCGAGTACGAAACTCAGTACCAAGGCCAATACATAGGACGGGATACTGACGCCGATAACCGCAGCGACGGTCGCCATCGAATCCATCCAGGTATTGCGCTTGGATCCTGAAATCACCCCGAACAAGACTCCCAGACTCACTCCCAGCAACAAGGCTTGTAAGCCGATCCGAATCGACGTCCCCAAGCGGGCGATGACGATTCCGGAAACCAGCATATCTTTCTTAATGGCGTATGAAATACCGAAATCACCGCGAAGGACGACGTTTTGCAGATAAATCCAGAATCGGATGAAAAACGGTTTGTCCAATCCGTATTTCGCCATCAGAACCGCTTGTTGGGCAGCCGTCAACTTTTCATCGTTGAACGGGCTTCCGGGCATGAATTGAAGTAACAGGAACAAGATGAACAGGATTACAAAGAGAGTCGCCAGCGAAAGCAGGATGCGTTTCGCAATGAATTTTGTCATGGGTTTACCTCTCTTAAAAAGAAGAGGAAACCACCGCCTAAGCGGAGGTTTCCTCACGACGATTTACTTTTTAACGACGTTGCGGTACGACGGTTGTCCGACAACGTGGAATTCATATCCGCTGACATCCGGGTTGACCAACATCGCTTCACCGGATTGCCAAGTCGGCAGTATCCCGGCTTGTTCAAGAAGAACGGCTTCGGCTTCATGCAAGGCTACCCAACGGGCGGCGGCATCGGTGGATAGCGATCCACCCGGCGCCGTGCTTTGGACCAAGGCATCGTATTCGGCATCCGAGAAACGGCCGTAGTTATAGTTGACCCCGGTTTGGAACAAGTCGCCCAAGTAGGTGAAGGGGTCGGCGTAGTCGGGACCCCAACGGGTCAGACCCAATTGATAGGTTCCATCACGCATCAACTGCAAACGGTTCTTCTTCGGTTGGACTTGGATGGTAACCGTTAATCCCGGAAGATTGGTTTGCCATTCCGTCTGCAGGAATTCGGAGACGGCTTTCGTGTCGGCGGCATCGTCGACCAGAAGTTCAAGGGTCAGCGTGTCGACGCCCAATTCGGCTTTCGCAGCGTTCCAATATTCCAACGCTTTCGCGGCATCGAAGGATAGGAAGGTTTTAGCCCCGTCGCGGAAGTCTTTTCCGTCGGGTCCCGTCGCCAATCCGATCGGTACGATATAGTCGGCGACATTGGATCCGTCATGGAGGATGCTGTCGGTGATGAAGGATTTGTCGAAGCTGGTCGCCAAGGCAAGACGCAGGTTTTCGTTCTGCAGTTCAGCCACCAATTGATTCGGGGCGACATACCAGGTGTAACCCAGTTTCTTGGTTTCGAAGAAATCTTCGTCTTTGTAACGGTCGACCAAGTCGGCGGAGATTTTCGCCATGTCGACTTCGCCGTTTTCAAATTGCAGCGCAGCCGTCTGGTAGTCTTTGATGATCAGGAATTCGATGGCATCGAGTTTGATCGCATCCGCATTCCAGTAGGTATCGTTCTTTTCTACGCGAATCTTCGTTCCTTCGGTCCATTCCGTAACAACCCACGGACCATTGGAAATCAAAGCATCGGCGCTCTTGGCGTAGGCATCGCCTTTCGCCGTGACGAAGGCTTCGTTCAAGGGATGAAAGACAGGGAAGGTCATCAACTGGATGAAGTACGGTACGGCCGCATCCAAGGTAACTTGGAAGGTCGTTTCATCCAAGGCGGCGACGCCCAAGTCGGTCAAGGGTTTTTCGCCTTTGATGACGGCGGTCGCGTTCTTGATCATGATGCCTTCAGCCATATAGGAGTATTCGGTCGCCAACGCAGGGTCGACCAAACGTCTCCAACTGAAGACGAAGTCGGCGGCGGTCACGGGATCGCCGTTGGACCATTTCGCATCATCGCGCAAGTTGAAGGTATACACTGTGCCGTCGGCGGATACTTCATAATCCAGCGCGACACCCGGTACGATGTTCCCTTCGGCATCGTATTCCATCAAGCCTTCGGTGAAGGTCTTGATGACTTCAAATGATAATCCATCGGTCGCCACGTTGGTATCCAGCGAAGATACGTCATTGTCTTTGGCGATGCGAAGAACCTGCTCGGTGTCTTCTTTCGCCGGCGAACAACCGACCGCCAGAACCAACACGACTAGACTCAAGAGTAAACGTTTAAGGTATGTCATAGTTCTCTCTCCTTTAACATAGTGAAATTATAACTGATTGAAAATTGATGTCAACGATTTATTTCACATTATTTTCACTTAAATGCGTTTATTTTCATATAATGTAATTTCTTTCATATACTTTGTGAACAAATCCGATCACACGCATAATGTATGCGTTTTCATTCTTTTTTGAGGTATGCCATCGAAACATAAAAAAAGGAACCGAAGTTCCTAGTTTTTACTATGGGGCGATCGACGGGGCTCGAACCCGCGAATGTCGGAGCCACAATCCGATGCGTTAACCTGCTTCGCCACGACCGCCATCAATGCTCAGTGAGCAGTTCTAATAATAAACGATTTACGGGCGTTTGTAAAGGATAAAAGGCTTAAAATGAATCGTGAGTTTTATGATAGATTTCGTACAATCCCTCATTCAGAAGGAATTCTTCAAACGCGAAACCGGTGAAATCCTGATGCAAGGAAATGGAATAGCCACCTGTCAATACACGTGTCGATTTCATCCCGAGTTCCCGTTCGATTTTATCCGCCAACCCTTCCACGGAAGCGATGGTTCCATGGAGCCATCCGGATTGCATCGACGTGATCGTGTCTTTCCCGATGACGTTTGCCGGAACTTCCATCTTGATTTCCGGGAGGTGAGGAATGAAACGGTTCAAGGCATCGATCGAAATCCCGACACCCGGGCTAATGATCCCGCCTTCGAATTCGCCGTTCGCGTTGATGACACTGATCTTGGTCGCCGAACCCAGATCCGCTAAAATAAGCGGGGCGTCGTATTTCGCCATCGCCCCGAAAGCGGTCGCGATGAAGTCCGCGCCAAGTTCCGACGGATTGACGAGATGGATGACGAAATCAGGAACGGTCCGGGTGGAAACGTTGATTCCATCGATCCCTAAAACGGACGTAAGCGCACTGCGGACATCCGCGGTGATGGAAGGGACGACACAGCTAAGGCAATAGGCGGATAAGTCCAACCCATGGATGTGCGGTAGAAAATCGTCTTTCAACCAGTGGGTATAAAACAAAAGCGCATCGTCCTTGACGGTTTTGAACCGTTGGGTGAAACGTCTTTCTTTCTTTTCATCATAAACGACGGCGACGACATTCGTATTGCCGATATCGATCGTAAGTAACATACTTTACCTCCATGCATCCCTATTGTACCTTATTTTAGTTCTCATCACAAACACATCAAAAGTGCAGCGTGGCTGCACTTAAGAGACGGGGCGTGTCGTTGCGACGGTCTTCCCTGTCGCGTCGATTCCAAAGACGGAGATTCGAATCGGAAACGACACGCTCACCTTGAGTCGCCGCGAATCCGTTTCTTCCGGCGCGATCTGCAATACGCAGTGTTCACAATCGGGGGCTCCCGCCAAGATCAAGGCATGCACGTCGGCGTCGTATCGGTTTTGCCGCTCGATTTTCGATACGACATACTCTTGCATGTAACGGGCTTGGTTATACGCCCACATGACTTGAACCATGCTAACCCCCATCCACAGAAACATCATCCCGAAGAAAATCACGATCGCGGTCTCGAACGCTCCCTTCATGTTACGGGTTGGAGGTCGAGGTCGTCATTTGCGACCACTGGTTCGTCAAGGTTTCCTGCATCGTCGTTTTAAACCCCTCCGAGAACAGGATCATACCGGTCGCGATGACCGTGACAACCAACACCAATCCATACTCTTCGAAAAATGCTTTCATCCGCTCACCCCCTTTCCAAACATGGTCATCAGGATGTTCATCATCACCGTTAAAAACAGAAGCGTGACACCCAACAAGGGTACCATCCCCCACCACTGGTAGGCCAACAGGGAACTCTGTCTACGGGAGATTCGCTCATCCCGCAGCCATTTCGATGTCGACTGGATCATCCGGTTCAATTGGTGGTATGAATCGGCCTGACCGACCGTGTTATAGCGATACAACAATTTCATGGCTCTGGCGATTTCCGGCAACTCGTAGAAAGAGAGGAAATCCAGGTAGGGGTCCAAATCTTGCGGACGTTCACGTAGTTGCGCCGCCAGATGCGAGACTTCTTCTTGAAACAGGGATGGCGCATAGACAAGCGATCGCTCGATCGCCGTCACAACGGTGTTGTTTTGAAGCAACACCTGGATCTGGCGAAGATAGATCGGGAATTGATATCGGATTTGCGACTTCAATTTTCGCGTCGACGTTTTCAGCTTCAAATAAGGTGATTCATATCGATAAACCAAGAGCAGAATGAAGATTGCTTCGGCTTTGATCGGGTCACGAAAGAAGGATGCAAGCAAAATCAGGGGCAGGGGTTTTCGTATGTTTCCCCATCGTTTCGCCATCAAGCTCTCCGGATGTTTTTCACCCGTGATCCGGCAACACGTTCGGAAATCCTTCTCCATCCAATGCCGCAGGAGATGATCACGGATTTGATTCCGATACGCCGTCGCAAGGACGATCAAAGCGATATTCACGATCAAGATCGCCATAGTTTTTCCTCCGCCGAAATCCAGGGAACGGATACCAGTTTCTGAGCCATCAGGATCGTCAACTGGATCGACATAAGAAAGAGGAAGACCGTCGTTTCACGAAACGGTTCATTGATTTCAAGACCGGTGCGAAGTAGCATGTTTTGGCTCATCATCGCGATCAGCATCGCCATGCCGCATAAAAGCAGGATCCGGTTGCGTAAGCCGCGTTGATTCTTCTTCATGGTGACGGTATCGTCGATCCAGTCTTCGATATCGTCCTGGATCATCTCCAATCCTTCCAAATGCTTGTTCCCGCCATATTCTTCCGCAAACATCATCAGACGGACGAGATTCCCTACGATGAAGTGGGGTTGGTTCCTTAAGAAGGTTTCACAGCTCTCCTGTTGGGAAAGCCCCGCATCGAGCCGTGTGATCCATTCATCCAAATCGATCGCCAAGCCGCCATCGACTTGATTGCGGCATTCTTTGATCGCCCGGTACACTTTGGGGTGGATCTTGAATACGGCGAGGAATTGTTGGAGGAAAGAGGTTAACTGGAAGAAACGATACTCTTCATGCCGGTAGACCGCATGCCAAGTCAGCGCCGCCGGAACCTGCAGGAAAGCCGCGATTCCAAGAATCAGAATGTAGGATGTCTGGAGTTCAAACATCCCGCCAAACGCGACCACGCCAAGCAGCGCGCCGATATGCCAGAGATAGTAGGTCGTGAGGTTGATGTGCGTCCCGTAGAGGGATAATTCACGCATCAAATGCTTGCTGCCGTGGATCGAAAACGCACTGCGGGCGATCCATTTCTTAAACAACATCAAGGAGAAAATCGCGACCAATGGAATCAGTGTCCAACCATTCATCGTCTTCCTCCTTTTTTGGGAAGTTCATCCAACGTGATTGGGTCGATGGGATTATCGATGTCATAGATCTTGATCATGCTTACTTGATCCTCTTCCACATGATACGCGACGATCTCGCGTATCCTTCGTTTGATTCCGTGGATACCCGCCTTGCATTCAAGATGGATGCCGATATCGATGGATTCATAGACAAGATGGCGCATCGCCGTATCCGTCAAGTGTAGCCCCGGAAGCATGTGGAGGATGCGCTGCGGGATCTGTGCCGCGCCTTCCGCATGGATGGTGCTGAGCAGATTCGCCCCGGTCGATACGCTTTGCATCAACGAGACGATTTCCAACCCGCGAACCTCGGAAACACAGATCCAGTCCGGACGTTGGCGAAGACTGGTCTTGATCGCCCGGGCATAATCGAAATGTTCACAGACTTTCATGGAAACATGGTCCTTATGGGGATAGAGGTCGCCATAGCGTAGTTCAAGCGTGTCCTCGATCGTGATGACGCGTTGCGAAGGCGGGATGAATTGCATCAAGTATTTCACCAACTCGGTCTTTCCCGCACCGGGAAGACCGCTGACAAGAATATTCCTTTTCCGAAGGACCGCTTCTTTTAGAAACGCGAGTATCCAGGCTTCGCAATATCCGGATTTCACCATGTCCTTGTCGTTCAACCGGCAAACCGCCGGAGTTTTTCTCAAAGATAAGCTCATCCCTTCGGGGCAAACGCTGGGATGCACCATGCTGATGCGAAGATCACCGAACTCGGCTTCGACGACGGGGGAAGAGGTATTGAACGAAAGGTTGACGCGGTTGGCCAACTTGAACGCCAGTTGGTTCATGAATTCATGGGCGCTAAACGGTTCCACCGTGAAACGGCCTTGTTTCAGATGATCGATCCAACATTGTTTCCCGTTATAGTTGATGTCCGTGACTTTGTCGTCATCCACGAAAGGCTGCAGGATCCCGAAGTCGAGCGGGCTGTTCATGGTTCGACCTCCACGATGGTCTCATCGGATGAAACCGAAATCGGGAAGAGATAATTTGTCGCGACAACGCTCATCCGAATCCGTATGGCCAAGGGGTCGACGTTCATGTCCATCAGTTCCACCGTGGTCCGATAGCCATCCAGAAGATCCGGACGGATGAAATCGGCGAAAATCCTCAGTACTTGAGTACGACGGGATTCGATCGGAAGGGCGGACACTTGAAGTATGGTTTCCTGTAACCCACGCTTTAGTAAGGTTCGGGTTTGACTGTTCACATGGTCGAAGAGAATGAAATAGATCATGGCGAGGCCGACGCCGAACGTCAATACGCTAAAGGCCGCAGAGAGGATAATGGATTTCATGACTCACCTCGCTCCCTGTTACGATGATGCGACCGACTTCCCTAAACAATCGCATAAAAAAAACGCAAGATTCGCATCTTGCGTCACTTCGGTCTAGAAACGGACGTTGACGGTTTTTCGACGGATGTCGCCAAGCGTCGTGCACCCTGTCATCCGCATCGCATCTTCAAGCTCGCCGATCAACTGCCGGGTGTACAGCGAAACCCCTTCGCTACCGCCTCCGATCGCGGCATGTGAATACGGCCGGCCGATCAATACGCCGTCGGCGCCAAGCGCCAATGCTTTAAACACATCATAACCGCTGCGATATCCCCCGTCGGTCAACACCAGACAGCGTTTCGCCACGAAGTTCACGATCTCCTCCAACACTTCGATAGTGGATATTCCTTCATCCATGACCCGTCCGCCGTGATTGGACACTAAGATCGCATCCGCACCCGCCAGCAAGGCGATTTCCGCATCTTCGACTGTCATGATTCCCTTGATGATGAAAGGGACATGGATCTGTTCCTTAATGATTTTCAAATCTTCCAAGGTCTTGAACGCGATCGGTGTCGGCGTTTTCTTCAAACTCACCAATCCTGCCGCATCCACATCCATGGCGATCGCCACCGGATTCAACGCAAGCGCGCGTTTGATCTTTTCGATCGCGATCTCGTTGACCCACGGCTTGATCGTCGGAATCCCATACCCGCCATAACGACCCATCGTTTCAAGCGGTAAATCGAAGAATTCCTTCGCCGCCCCGTCCCCGAAGAACGGCAGGACGCCGGCATCCTTGCATCCTTTGGCAAGCGCCTCAAGATAATCCGCTTCCGATACGCTCGACCCGTAATTCACCGGCACGTTGGCGATCGGCGCCGCGAAGATCGGCGCCTTCAACGTTGTATTGAAGAGTGTGACGCCGCAATCCACATCGACGTCCGCATGCAATGTGCGCATGTTCAGCGTGATTTCACGCAGTTTGGAAACATTGCGGACGAAACTGCTTCCGCTCCCCTTCCCGCCTGGACCCGGGGTCCAACCACGGCACGTCTCCCCGTTGCAGGTACGGCACATCTTGCAGACGGACATTTTTTCTTTCGCCGCGGCTTTGATTTCGACGTAATTCATTAGAATCCTCCTTGTTCCTCTACGAGTATAACATGGATCCGGTCTTTGATCGCCTGCCGTTTGATCACGGTTTCAAAGGCGCAAAGCCGATCCGGGCTTTCGCAATCCATACAATACCCCGTCTGGACGCACGGTGTTTTCAAATTCAGACGTTGGGCGTTCTTCGGCGCGGCGACCCTGCGGATCCTCTCCCGCGCTTCATCGAGATCTTTCACGACTTTCGACGCGCTGACGATCAAATAGACTTTCTTAGGTCCGTACATCATCGCCGCGACCCGGTTCCCCGTACGGTCGATGTTGACGATTTCGCCTTTGAGGGTCACCGCGTTGGCCGATGCGATGTATGCATCCGCGTTGAACGAGTGATGGAACACTTCCTGGATCTGCGCCGGCGTCAAACCCGGGGCATATCGATCATAGAAATTCAGGTTGCGTGAGCGAAGTTCGTCGATGATCCCGAATTGGAATAGGGTCGTCGACCCTCCGACCGCGACGGTGCTCTCGTCGACGATCTGTTCACGCAAGTAAGCAAGAACATCTTCCTTGTTTTTCAATACGACGGAAGGCATATGGTTGTTTGTAAAGACGGTGGCGAGTGTTTGTAGATCCACGGTTATCCTCCTGATGTAAGAAAGAAAGGTTGTTTCCAACCTTTCCGTTCAAGCTCTAGACTGTTGCTTTTTTCGCTCCGACCTTCACCATGTACAGTGTCAGGCAGACTACCGCGAAGGCGATCCCGCCCGGGTAGGAAATCGACGTCGGAAGTTTGAATCCTTCGGCGGCTTGTAGGATGTAGGTAACGCTGACCGCGCTCATGAACGTTGCGGGAACGGTGGCGATCCAGTGGACGGCACCGACTTTCTTCAAGTAGACCGCACCGGCCCATAAGGCCATCATCGCCAAGGTTTGATTGGACCAGGCAAAGTAACGCCAGATGACTGCGTAATCGACAAACGTAATCATGTAGCCGATGCCAAGCAAAGGAATGGCCAACAACAGACGGTTTTTGATCGGTTTCTGGTCGAATCCGAACCAGTCCGCCAAGGTCAAACGGGCGGAACGGAACGCGGTGTCGCCGGAAGTGATCGGACAGGCGATAACGCCCAACATCGCGAGGACGCCGCCGATCGGGCCTAAAAGGGTAAACGTGATATTGTAGACGACGCCTGCGGCTCCGCCGAATTCTTTGATGGCGACTGCCAATCCACCGGTCGTTTCATAGAACGCGACACCGGCGGCGGCCCAGACAAGCGCGATGACGCCTTCGGCGATCATGGCACCGTAGAAAATCGTACGGCCTTGTTTTTCGGATGTGACACAACGTGCCATCATCGGGGATTGGGTGGCATGGAATCCGGAGATCGCACCGCACGCGACGGTGATGAACATCAAGGGCCAAATCGGAGCCCCTGCCGGATGCAGGTTGGCGAAGGAGATTTCAGGCATGTTGTATCCTTGAAGGATGATGCCGCCGGCAACGCCGACCGCCATGATGATCAAGGTGATCCCGAAAATCGGATAGATTTTACCGATCAGTTTGTCGATCGGAACGATGGTTGCCAAGAAGTAGTAAGCAAGCACGATGATCAACCAGAATTTGACGTCCATGAAATCGGGAGTCAATTTAGCCAATAAGCCAGCCGGGCCGACCATGAAGACGACACCGACCAAGGTCAACAGGATAACGGAGAAGACACGCATGACTTGCTTCATTTCATTGCCGAGGTACGTACCGACGATTTCGGAAATGGATGCGCCGTTGTGACGCATCGAGATCATTCCGGAAAGGTAATCGTGGACAGCCCCTGCGAAGATCGATCCGAAGACGATCCAGAAGAAGACGACCGGTCCCCAGAGTGCACCGGAGATGGCGCCGAAGATCGGGCCTAAGCCGGCGATGTTCAGCAATTGAATCAAGAAGATGTTCCATTTCTTCATCGGAACGTAATCCACGCCGTCGTTAACGAGGGTCGCGGGGGTCGGACGATCGTCCGGTTTGAACGCTTTCTCGACGACTTTTCCATACAGGAAGTAACCGACGAGCAAGGTTGCCAATGCTGCGAAGAAACTAATCATAGTTTTCCTATTCCTCCTTTGAATGACCCTATGATAGCAAAAACCCCGGTGCAATCGCTTTCACGGGGCTTGAAGTGCTAAATTTTCAGACTGAATTGTAGGAAAGGAAGATTAAAAATCGAAGACTTCGCGTAAGACGGATATTTTTTGCCGGCTGACCGGGATGACGTCGCCGACATTGCCTGATAGTTTGATCCCATAGGTGTTGTTGAACCACGGTACGATTTCGGCCACATGGTTCAGATTCACGATGTATCCACGTTGGACGCGCATGAAACCGCAGGTCATCAACCGCTTCTCCATCGTATCCAACGATTGATTGGTCGACAACTCCCCTTTTTTCGTCACCAACAATGTCTGACGCTCGTTGCTAGTGAGATAGTAGATGTCGTTGACGTTGATGACGACCGCCTTCTCGCCCATCCACACCGACAGTTTATCGCTCGGACAGGTTTGCACCGGTGTTTTGGATGAATTGCGCGTGATGCGTTGGATCGCACGTGAAATATCGTCGGTGCGAAACGGCTTTAAAACATAATCGACCGCGTTCACGGCGAAGGCATCGATCGCATATTTATCATACGCGGTGGCGAAAACGATGGGAAGGTCCGGCTTGACCAAACGGATTTTTTCAGCCAGTTCGACCCCCGAACTCTCGGTCAGCTGGACATCGAGGAACGCCCCGTCCAACTCCATATTGGATACCATTTCAAGGGCGCTATCGACGTTGTCGGCTTCGAAAACCGCGATGTTCGTATCGATTTCCTTGATGCAATACTTCAATTCGCTGCGGGCGATGCGTTCATCGTCCACGATCAGGAATTTCATGCGGCGGCACTTCCTTTCGGCAGGAACATCTGGATGGTGGTTCCGTGGTTGAGTTTGCTATGGATGACCAATCCCGGGTTATTGGGATAGATGCTCTTGAGTCGCTGATGGATGTTCGCCATCCCGATTTTCCCTTTATCCGAATTCCCTTGGTAGAACGTTTCGATTCTCTCCTGGGCGATCCCGCACCCGTTGTCTTTGACGACGATGTTGAGACCGTTGCGGTGTTCTTCGATCGTCACGTCGACGCGCAGGGAATTGGATGTCATGCCGTGTTTGATCGCGTTTTCGATCAAAGGTTGGATGACGAAGTTGGGGACGCTATAGCGACAATCCGGCGAACAATGGATGTTGACGCTCAAACGCTCTTCAAAGCGGGCTTTTTCGATTTCGACATAGGACAAGACATGTTCGATTTCTTCCTGGATATCCACCCATTCGGTATGGGTGGATAAAGTGTTTCTGAAATAGGAAGCCAGCGCGAGCAACAATTGACGCGCCCTATCCGGGTTTTCACGGGTATATCCGCTGATCGTATTCAAAGCATTGAAGAGAAAGTGGGGGTTGATCTGCGATTGAAGGGCGCGAAGTTCGGCTTTCTGCAGTAACTTCCCTTGGTTGTCCATTTCGGCCAGGGCCAATTGTGAAGAGAAAAGCTTCGACAAGCCGTCAATGAACCCCAAATCCGGTCCCACGTTGTCCTTGAAGCGGTTATCGCAGATGATGATGGTGCCGATCACTTGCTCGTTGCGGTAGATCGGCGAAAACATGATCCGTTTCGCAAACCGTTCCAGATCGTACTTGCTGACTTCCCCTTCATGCAGGATGACGCTTTCTTTGCGTTCCGACATACGCCTGAAGACATGGTCGAATAATTTGGTGAATCCGCTCTGTTTCGGAAGGTCGACGCCGGCATAGGCGACGACTTGCTTGTTGTCGGTGATGATGACGCAGGTGCTATCGATGTTTTTCAGGATGGTCGAGCAGGCGTTGCCGATGCTTTCCTTGTCATGCAGCCCTTTTCTGAGGAATGGCAAGCACCAGTCGGCGATGTCGAACGCCAGTTTCAAATGCCGCGCATTGGCGCGATCCAAGGTTTCCTTGACGTTATAGATGCCGTTGATGAAGACGACGATCCCGATCGAGTTGAGGAAAACCATCGGGACGGAAATGACTTTGACCAAGGCGACCGCATCGTCAAACGGACGCGCGATCAACAGGATGACCAACATCTGGATGACCTCGGCGACAAACGTCGCACCGAAAATCAAGTAATATTTATTCTCCGAAGAACGGATGGATTTGTACATCAGTCCGCCGATGATGCCTTCGATGATCGTCGAGACCGCGCAGGAAAACGCGGTGAACCCGTTGATATCGACCGCCCAACGATGAAGACCGGCGATCAAACCGGAGAGAAGACCGACCCACGGACCGCCCAGAAAACCGCCGGCGATGACCCCGATGACGCGCGTATTGGCGATCGCCCCGTTGATCCGGATACCGGTGTAGGTCGCAAGGATCCCGATCCCTCCGAAAACCATCGATAACAGGACGATATCCAACCACTTTTTATCGTGTTCGAACACGGTCTTGCGAAACCATGAGAAACGCGGAAGAATGAAGCCGATGATCATGAGGATCGCGATATTCACGATAATGTTATTTAAAATGTCTTGAACCATAGTTATCTCCTTTGAAATCGGTTTTATTTTAGCATTCTCTTGATGAAAATACAGTATCATTTCACAATGAAAAAAGATACAGGAATTTCCTGTATCTTCGGCTTATGCTTTTTGAGGCTCGACCTTCGCGAAAGGATCCTCGCCGGTCGACATATAGGTCGTGATGCGTTCGCGTTGCTCGGGTTTCGCCGGTTTACAGGAAGCCGAAGTGGCTTTCCCGTCGACGATCGCACTCGCTAACCCGGCACATCCCGGGAAGCCGCAGGCTCCGCAGTTGTACCCCGGAAGCATCGTGGTCACCGTTTCCAAACGATGGTCGACTTCGACCTTGAAGTAGATCCCGGCGATCCCTAAGACCAAACCGAGGACACCCCCGACCACCAACATCATTAAGATTGCCTGAATCATGCGCGATTTTCCTCCTTGACGACTTGATGCGAAGGATGGTTGCCACATGAACCGATGGCGCATCCGTTACAACTTGCTTTCAAATCCTCACATCCCGCCGGAACCGGCGTTTTATGATTGAGATAATAGGCGACGGCGTAGAATGCGCCAAGCGCCCCGATATACAGTGCCGCTTCCATGGTCTAGACCAATCCGGCCAAGCCGCTGAAGGCTAAGGCCATGATGGCCGCGAGGACCAAGGCAAGCGCATTGCCGCGGAACGGTTTGGGCGTGGTGGCGATATCCAAACGTTCGCGGATGGTCGAGAAGATGAACAACATCAACGCGAAACCCGCCGGGACGGCGATGGAATAGACGATCATTTCAAGGAAATCGAACTTGTTGGTGATGTTTTCCAAGGTGACGTACAAGACGACGCAGTTGGTGGTGATCAACGGAAGATAGATCCCCAACGCTTTATAGAGTGCGGGGGAGTATTTCTTCAGGACCAATTCGACGAACTGGACGAACGCCGCGATGACCAGGATGAAGGTGATCAGGTCCATGTATTCGAGTTCCAACGGGACAAGGACGGAGTAATAGAGGACATAGGTGAAGATCGAGGCGCCGAGGATGACGAAGATGACCGCCAAACCCATCCCGATCGCGGAACTGCGTTGTCTGGAAACCCCCAAGAACGGACACATCCCCAAGAACTTCGTCAGGATGATGTTGTTGATGAGGAAAGCCGTCATGAAGAGTGCAAATAGTTTATCCATCTTACTTCGCCTCCTTCTTCGTCTGCGCTTCGACTTTATCGCGGACGGCCGCGACACCCGCCGCCAAGACCGCGAAGGTCAAGAACGCGCCGACCGGTTGACTGAACATACTGATGCTGAATTCGGCCGGGACCAATCGAATGCTGAAAATCAAGGCGTCGTTGAACGGGTTGACCATTTCGACGATACCGGTCGCAAGGATTTCACGGATCAACGACATGGCGACCAATCCGATGATGTAACCAAGTCCCATGGTGAATCCGTCCCAGGCGGAAGCCAATATCCCGTTTTTCGAGGCGAAGGCTTCGGCACGGCCGAGAATGATACAGTTGACGACGATCAAGGGGATGAATACGCCAAGGGCGACATCGATCGCCGGGGCATAGGCCTTGATCAGCAGTTCGACCGCTTTGACCAAGGTCGCGATGACGACGATGTAGACCGGGATGCGGATTTCATCCGGGGTGATCTTGCGGATCGCCGAGATGATGACATTGGATGCGATAAGAATCAAGATGACGGAAATCCCCATCCCCAACGCATTGTTGAGGTTGATGGTGATCGCCAGGGTGGAACAGATCCCAAGGAACAATCCGAAGACCGGATTATCCAAAATCAAACCGGTGAAGAATTTTTTCATGTGGTTCTCCTCCCTATCGGCTTTCGATAACCGCGCGTAAAGCACGGGCGGCGCTGATGGATGTATAGGTCGCTCCGGTCACGACATCGACCGAAGCCTCGGCATCACTCAGCGATAATCCTTCGAACTGTTTCAAGAACGTATCGGAATTCGTCTTATCCCCGATGTTCTTGGTATCGCTGAAGGTTTCATACGCGACGCTGACCACCGTATTGGCGGTATCGTCGATTTTGATGACATAGACATTGGGTTTGGGGTCTTCGCTGTGGTCGTCTTCCAACATCGCATAGCCTTTGGCGGATACACGATACGTGGTGATGTTTCCATCGGTCGTCTTTTCCAAGATTTCGGCCGGAGAAGTCGATGTCGCATCGGAAACGATCACGACGGGTTCGCCAAGATTGATGACGGGTTCGACGGGGTCGGGAACGGATGTACCGTCATCCTTGATGCCCTTCATCGCATTGAAATGCGCTTTCGCCGCGTTGATGCCTTTGACGACCGAACTCGAAGAGACGGTGGCTCCGGACAGCGTGGCGATCGCATCGGTGCTGCCTTTTCCGACGACGACGTTGCTGAACTCATCTTCGCCGACGCGGCTTCCGATGCCCGGGGTATCGTTGATGAAGGTGACTTTGAATCCGACGATCTTGGCGTCTTCGGAGAACGCGACCACGAAGGTGATCACATCCTTATAGCCTTGGACCTTGACGTTGTAGGCATAGCCTGCGTCTTTGGCTTCATAAACGTTGACGATGAGTCCGGTTTCGTCTTCGAAATCCAATTCGGAGAACTCATCGGCTTGCGGGAAGAATTCCTGCAAGGTGGCTTTGACGGCGGCGATGGCGCGATCATTGATGATCGGCGCGGTGAGGGAATTCACACCGGCCAACACGGCGCCGGCCAAGGCGCTTGTCAGCGCCAGAAACGCTGCTAAATAGAGTGCTTTCTTCATGTTGCCCTCCTTATTGTGCCAATACGGCTTCGATGGCCGCACGGACTGCGCGGGCGACAGAGACCGAGGTATTGGTCGCACCGGAAACAACATCGACTTCAGCGGCTTCATCGACGATCGACAAGCCTGCGAATTGGTCGAGGAACTTCTCATCTTTCGTCTTGTCCCCGATGTTTGGCGTATCGCTGAACGTCGCGTAGGCGACGCTTACGATTTCCTGCTTCACGGTATCGATCTTGACGATCAGAACGTTGGGCTGGGGATCTTCACTGTGGTCGTCCTGCAACATCGCGTAACCTTTGGAAGAGACGGTCAAGGTCGTGATGTCGCCATCGACGACCTTATCGGTGACACTTGCCGGAGCAAGCGCCGTTTCATCGGAGAAAATCCCGACCGGATCACCCAGGGTGATGGTCGGTTCTTCCGGGACGACCGGGGCTTTATAGCTCATGGTGGTGGAAACGCCGAAGACCAAGAGGATGCCGATTAAGGATAAGGAAGCAAAGGAAATCGCATATTTCTTTACATTCTTGATCTGCCATCCGTCGGTCAACAACTCGATGGACGGGGTCAGCATGTTCATCAACAGGATGGAATACAAGACGCCTTCGGGAAGATTCGCCTTCACGCGGATCAAGACCGTCAAGATCCCTAACCCGATCGCGAACAAGGTGCGTCCGCTGGCGGAAGTCGGGTTGGTGACGGGGTCGGTCGCCATGAAGACGGCGCCGAAGACCAAGCCTCCGGTGGAAAGATGGAATAAGGGATACCAGAAGCCCATGCCTTTGGATACGGCGATGAGACTGGCCAAGACGAAGACGGTGGACAGATAGAAGACGGGGATGCGCCAGTCGATGACTTTGCGGATGATCAGGAAGACCATGACCACAAGGATCAACACTTTGGACGTTTCACCCAAGGCACCGGGATAAAGTCCCAAAAACATGTTCTGTAATCCGCCGAATTGGTCGAGGAATTTGGTGACCGCTTCGGGTTTGTCGATCATCCAGCCCAGCTGGGCGATCGAGGCGGTCGGCGTGGCGGACGTGGTGATGTCCGTGACCGCGACTCCCGCAAACGATGCAAGCATCGCGGCACGACCGGCGGCCGCGGGGTTGAAGATGTTTTGTCCAAATCCGCCAAACACGAGTTTTCCGAAGAAAATCGCGAAGAACGTTCCGAATCCCAATGCGAAGTAGGACGTCGCGATGGGGACCATCAAGGTCAGGATGATCGCCGTGACCCAAGGGTAGGAACCCAAGAGATGACTCTTGATTTTCTTCTTGGTGAAGTAGGCGAAGGCTACTTCGGTGATGAATGCGACGATCAACGATGTCGCCATCAGCCCGAGGGCATGGATTCCGTAATTACTGCTGTATTGCGTAAAGTAGTAGGCAAGGGCGAACGCATAGATGACGCCCAAGCCGATGGTCAAATCACGCATGATCCGACCCGTGCTCAATTGGTCCCGATAGTTCGGGGACACACGGAAAGTGAATTTCATGGTTCGTTCCTCCTATTTCTTTTTCAACTGAAGAATACGTTTCGCACGGCGTACCCCTTCGGCCACATCCAGTTTGGAAGGACAGACATAGGTGCACAATCCGCATTCGATGCATTGGTCCGCACGGAGTTTGACGATGGTGTCCAAATCCGCGGCTTGCTCGGCGTTATTGATGCGTACCGGCAACAATCCCGCAGGACAGGTGTCGTTGCATCTTCCGCAACGCAGACAGGCGACCGAATCGATTTTCTCCGTCTTCAAAATGGTGACGGCGTTCCCGTAAGGCGTAACGACGAACTGGTCGTTGGGGATGGTCTTCCCCATCATCGGTCCGCCCGCGATCAACAAGACGTCTTCGCTCGCATACCCGCCGAGTTTGGCGACGATTTCAGCGGTTTTCACACCGACCGGAACGCTGACGTTGGCCGGGGTTTTGATACCGTTGCCGCTGAAAGTCAAGGTTTTCTCGACGATCGGCATCCCGGTGCGGATCGCTTTCGCAAACGCGATCGCGGTCGTCGCGTTATTGACGATGCATCCGATTTCCGAAGGCAGACGGTCATAACGCTTTTTCAGCAATTGATACACCAAGGTGCGCTCCCAACCCATCGGGTACACATCGGGGACTTCCTTGACGACGATCCCGGAAACGCCGACCAAGGCGGCGCGTACTTTCGCGATCAATTCCTTTTTCGGAGATTTGATGGCGATCCAGGCTTCTTTCGCGGTGCTGAGTTTAAGCATCGCCTTGACACCCAACACCAAATCATCGATGTTGTTTGAAATCTCGCGATAATCCGCAGTGATGTACGGTTCGCACTCCACCGCGTTGATGATCAAGGTCGAAATGTTCTGCGGATTCTTATATTTCATATACGTGGGGAAACCGGCTCCGCCGCATCCGACGATCCCGGCATTCATCATGAAATCGACCAATTCTTCACGTGTCGCTTTTTCGAAGTCGATCGGGGAGAACGGCTGTTCTTTCTCGTATAAACCGTCGTTTTCGATCACCAAGTGTTCAAGCGGCTTCAATACCGCATGCATGATCGTCTGTTTCCCGACGACCTTCCCTGAAACCGAAGAGAAAAACGGTACGGTCATATGATCGCTGCGTTTTGCGATCATCGTCCCTACCTTCACGCTGTCCCCTTCTTTGACGAGGACTTCAATATTCGTGGAGAACATACTCATCAACGGAATATAGACGAATTTACCCGCGTCGACGCGGACGATATCGTTGTGATCCGTCAACCCTTTATGTCCTTCGAGATGCTTTTGCATCGCGCCGATCCATATTGACATAGACTCACCTTGCCCTTTCCTACGTTACCTTGGACACGAAAAAAATGTGTTCACAAGTTCCTGAACCATTATAGCACATTTCTATTTTTGCGTATATTTCACGAGTCAAATGATTAAAAAGAATCATGAAAGTGTGATATAATATCACGCGGTGATAGCATGCTAAAAAAAGCACTAGGTTTTTTCTTGGTGATCGCACTCTTATCCGGGTGTACGAAACCGCAAACCCTCACGAAATTCTCCAATCAGACCATCGAAGCCGGTTTCGACACGATCATCACCTTGATCGGATATACCAAGGACAAAGCGGAGTTCGACGCTTATTTTGAAATCATGAAAAGCGAATTCACCCGATTGAACGAACTTTTCGACAAATACAACGATTATGAAGGGGTCAACAACATCAAGACCATCAACGACAACGCCGGCGTCGCCCCGGTCGTCGTCGACCAAGCCATCCTCGACATGTTGAAGTTGGCGAAGGAATGGTACGAGCCTTCCGGCGGGTCGTTCAATGTCACCATGGGTTCCGTGCTCGAAATCTGGCATGAGTACCGCGATATGGGCCAAGCCGATAATTCCGATGGAAAGCCGGGGGATGTCCCGCCCTTACATTTGCTTGAAGAAGCGAACGTTTGCACGGGATGGCAGTTCATCGAAATCGATGAATCCGCCAAGACCGTCTACATCAATAACGCGTGTTCCAGCTTGGATGTCGGCGGGATCGCCAAGGGATATGCCACCGAGATCGTCGCACGGTTGCTTGTCGATGAAGGATTGTCCGCAGGCATCGTCAACGCGGGCGGGAACGTCCGTTTGATCAACACGAAACCCGACGGGGCGAAATGGGCGGTCGGCATCCAGTCCCCCGATATCGAAAACACATCCGAATCGCTGGATACCCTCTACGCGGACAAATCGATGTCCGTCGTCACTTCCGGGGATTATCAACGCTATTATATCGGACCCGACGACGTGGTTTATCACCACTTGATCGATCCTTCCACACTCTATCCCGCGCGTCAGGCGCGCTCGGTTACGATTCTGATCGAGGATTCCGGTTTGGCCGACACCTTGGCGAAACCCCTCTTCATCCTTCCCTACGATCAAGCCCTGGCTTTCCTTGAGAAATTCAACGCCGACCATCCCGATGTCTTCATGGGTGCCGTCTGGGTCTATGATAAGGGAATGCAACCGGTCGGGACGCAAGCCATCGACGTCGGTGAGTTCTCGCTGGTACACTCCGAAAACATCAAACCCTTCTCACGCCTATACAACGAATGAAGCCAAAAGCTTCATTTTTTTGTGTTATCGTCAAAAAAAGGGCTATAATAATCCATGGGGTGGACTAAAAATGAAGCAAAAACGTATTTTATCACCGATACGCCATTTTCAAATCTTGGCGGTTTCCTACTTCAGCCTCGAAATCCTCTTTCGTTTATTGATGAATTTCGATCTTTTCAACGTGCAGATGCTGAGGATTCTGATGTTTACACTCACGCTCAGCGGACTACTTGTCTTGGTGACGATGCCGCTCAAGCCCAAACCCGCGATCATTCTCAACGGCGTCGTGCTTTTCGCGGCTTGTTTTCTCGGCTTTTCGCAAGTGTCCTACCGAAACTACATGGGCAACTTCTTCTCCGTTCGACTCATCGGCATGTTCAACGAGGTCGCCAGTTATTCGGTCGACTTCATCTCCTATCTGCGACCCGTCTATTTCATCTGCTTTCTTCCCTTTATCGCCTATTTATACATGATCCGACGCAACCGCGACCGGATCGCGTTGTTCTCATGGAAAGAAACTTTGACCGGCTCGATGATCCTATTGACCCTTCATCTTTTTTCATTATTATCCTTGGGGTGGTGGGTCAACGAAATCGCGATCGTTCTTCCGAGGGAAATCTATTACGAACCGGTATTTTCCGAACCGGCGTTGCGCGAACTCGGCGTAGAGCGTTTCTTCATCCGGGATGTGGTGTATGCCTTATCCTACAACGCAAGCGACGTCGAGATTCCGGACAACGACAGTTCGAATACGCCCGATGATCCGCAGGACGTCGACGACCGGGTATTCGACGATACGCTTTGGATCCAACGGATGAACGAAGAAACCGACGAAAACATTCGCGAGATCGATCGTTATCTGCTTTCAAGAGACATCACCGGTACAAACGAAGTGAGCGGGGTGTTGAAGGGTAAGAACGTGATCTATGTGTTGGTCGAAGCCATGGACTGGCTAGCGATCGATGAAGTCCTGACGCCGACGCTCTACCGCTTGACGCAGGAAGGATTGCTTTTCGACCATTACTATGTCCCTCAGTACTCGTGCAACACCGCGGAAAGCGAACTCATCTCCTTGACCTCATTGCTTCCGCATCCCGGAAGTTGCACGCAGGTGAAGTTCACGGACAACACCTATTCGCAGTCGATCTTGAATCTGTTTAAGAATGCGGGATACTTCACCACGTCCTACCATAACTTTTCCGATAAGTTCTATCCGCGATCCACAACCCACATTAATCTTGGATCGCAGAAATACTATAACGACGACGATTTAAACATTACGAATTTGGATGGCTGGCCAAGCGATGTCGAACTGATGGAAGAAGCCTTGGCGCATTTCATCGACGAAGACAAGTTCTTCAGCTATATCATCACGTCGTCCATGCATCTCCCCTATGATGTCGATTCGACCTTGGGCAACCGCTATTTGGAGGAAGTCCAAGCCCGCTATCCCGATGCACCGCTTACGATCCAACGTTATAAGTCGAAAGCGATGGAATTCGACCGGTCCATCGAAGTTCTGATCCAGGGTTTGGAAGATGCCGGAAAACTGGAGGATACGGTGTTGGTGCTTTATCCCGACCATTTCCCGCTGAAAACGGAGATCGATGAAATCATCGCGAATACGTCGCAGTTCGACCGTTCCTACGGCATGGACCTCTATCGTTCGATGATGGTCATCTATAACCCCCTGCTTGAAGGACGGACGATCTCCACCGTGGCGAGCACCTTCGACCTCTTGCCGACGATCACTAATCTTCTCGGGATCAAATCCGATCCCCGCTTGTACTTCGGACAGGACATCTTCGATCCGGAAGCCGACCACATGGTCTATTTCGCCAATGGGAACTGGGTCCATCCGCTGGGGTATTATTCCGCCGCCGAAGGGAACTTCTTCCCCGATGATCCTCAAAACACGCTTAGCGAAGATGAAATCATCGCCTACAACCAGAAAGTCAAAGACTACTTCGACGTATCGCATCAGATCTTGATTAGCGATTATTTCTCGAAACGTTAAAAAACGTGCCGGATGCAACTCCGACACGTTTTCTTTTTTGACTAGATTTTCCCTAAAAGACGGAACATGTTTTTCTTATAGACTTCCACGCCCGGTTGGTTGAACGGGTTGACATCCAAGAGATAGACGGACATCGCGCAAGCGATGAAGAAGAACTGGGCGATATATCCGAAGGTATAGGCCGAAGTGTCCGGTACCGTCAAAATCAGATTGGGCACGTTCCCTGTATCATGATGTGCTTCCAACGTCCCCAGGCAGGCTTTCTTATTCACTTCATCCAACGACTTCCCGGCAAGATAGTTCATATGGTCAAGGTCGTCGGCATCCGTGGGGAACACCATGTCCAACATCGGTTTTTCCACCAGGAACAAGGTTTCAAACAAACACTTCCCGCCATCCTGGATGAATTGACCCATGGAGTGCAGGTCGGTCGAGAAATTGACGCTGGCCGGCAACAAGCCTTTTTCTTCCTTGCCTTCCGATTCGCCAAACAGCTGTTTCCACCATTCCGCCAACATCGTCAGCTGGGTTTCATAGGAGACGAACATCTCCGCCGCATACCCCTTCTCTTCCATGATCCGACGGCAGACCGCATACTGATAGGCGGTATTGGTCGCAAGGTCGGGATGGTTGAAGGTGTTGGCTGCATCCAGCGCGCCTTGTAGGATCGCGTCGACATCGATGCCCGCGACGGCGATCGGAAGCAATCCGACCGAAGTCAACACCGAGTATCGTCCGCCGATATCATCGGGGATGCTTAAGGTCGCATAGCCTTCCTTGGTTGCGAAGTCTTTCAGGGTCCCGCGGACTTTATCCGTCGTCGCGATGATGCGGGAACGGGCTTCTTCTTTTCCGTATTTAGTTTCCAAGAACTGTTTCAAGAGTCGGAACGCCATGGCGGTCTCCGTCGTCGTCCCGGATTTCGAAATGACGTTGACCACGACGCTCTTGTCTTTGATTTTTTCGAGTAATTGAACAATATAGGGTGCGGAGAACGTGTTCCCTACGAAGAGGATTTCGATTTCGCGTTTCGGAAACATCCCTTGAACCATTTCGATGGCCGCACGCGAACCCAGATACGATCCGCCGATACCGCAGACAATGAAGACATCGGCTTTTTCCCGGATCTCCCCGGCAAGTTTCTTCACCAAATCGTATTCGGTTTTATCATAGGTCGTCGGCCAATCGTACCAGCCCAGGAAATCATTCCCCTTACCGGTCTTCTTCACCAACATCTCATGGATTTCAGCGACTTTACCCGCATATTCGGGCATCGTTTCGCAATGGGCGTACGTCGTATCCAGTTTAATCATGTTTGAGCTCCTTTTTCGCGGTTTCGATCCAACCGTCAAGCTGTTCGGCCAACGAGCCGAACCCGATTTTCGCATTGGGCAAGCGGCTGGCGCTCCCCATCTGTTTACGTTCTTTGCGAAGCGACGGAGGGTTCAACGCCTTGAGTGAAAGCCGTAGCTGATGTGTTTTTTCATCCACGTCCAACACCTTCAATTTGATTTTATCCCCGACGTTCATAAACAGCGCGACATCCCGGACAAACCCTTCTGAAAGTTCCGAAATATGGACTAAACCCGTGGTATCCGCATCCACCGAAAGGAACGCTCCGTAGGGTTGGATGCCGGTAACCGTGGCTTCAACGACTTGTCCGATATGGTATTTCATCTAGGGTTCCTCCGACTGTGATATTATATCACACCCGTTTTTTTTATGGTATAATGTTTCACGAGGTGAAGATATGTTAGGAAACATGTATCCGTTCTGGGCTGCGATCACTGCGAATCTTCTTGCGCAGGTCCTAAAGCCGATTCTTCTTTATCTTCATCTTGGCGAATGGAAGCCGGCCTTGGCGACGGATAGCGGAGGCTTTCCGAGTTCCCACACCTCGACGGTGACAGCGCTGTGCCTGTCGATCGGGATTCAGGAAAGATTCTCGTCTTCCTTGTTTGCGGTCACGCTGATTTTCGGTTTGATCGTCGCCTATGATGCGGCCAACGTACGTTATTATGCAGGGCAGAACATACAAATCACGCAACAGTTGATCAAGGATATCCAGATTCTGACGCAAACGAAACTGGACGATCCGATCTACTTGTTGAAAGTCAAAGAAGTGTTGGGACATAAATGGATCGAAGTCATCGGAGGGGTCGCCGTCGGTTTGACGGTCGCCAGCCTGATGTACTTCATGCGATGAGGTGCACATGGAAAGCAATCTAGAAGAACAAGTCATCGACGTTCTTGAAAAAATAAGGCCTTACCTTCAGCGGGACGGCGGGGATGTCGAATTCGTACGCATGGAAGAGAATGGAAGGGTCATCGTTCGGGTCTTCGGAGCCTGCGTCGGATGCAGCGCCATCGACAGCACGATCAAACTCGGCGTCGAAGCCCTGTTGATCGATGAAGTTCCGGGTGTGACCGAAGTCATCGTCGAAGAAGACTAAAAAACGCGGGAAACCGCGTTTTCTTACGTCTGTTTGTTTTTCGTTGTGGGATTACATATGGTTAGGGAGAGAAATCACTCCGGGGATGAATGAATTGTCAGTTCTAGTTGACGCTCGCAAAAATTTCGACCAACTCGCCTACGATTTTGTATCCGATCGCAAACTTCATGATCGCGAAGTACGCAAGCCCGGCGACCACGCCGATCAAAATCCTACTTTTCTTTTCTTTCATGTCGACCGTCCTTTCTCTTATGTCAATCAAAGGCCATTCAGGATGCCAAGTCCGAATTTCGTTAACGGAATCATCCAAGACACCGTCCTCATGGATCTTTATTACCCATATTCTAGGAAAACCGGCATCCTGTGTCAATCGTTACGCCCCTGACTTTGTGGTAAAAACCGAGCCTGAAGACCGATGGAATCATGCTTTCTTGACGCACCGATTCTCTTATGTTATTATCCTTCCATATATCCGACGGGATGTATGAATATAAGGATCCAAGGTGGTCACATGACAAAGGGACAAATCGAGTCGAAAATCAGCGAGGCGATCAGCAAGTTCGAAGTCGAGTATATGGGACGAGGTCCGGAGAAGATCCGGACGATCATCTTTCAAGACCTGATCCTGATTCGCTTGAAAGGGTTTCTCAGTGTTTCCGAGAAGAATCTTTCAGTTTCGAAAGAAGGTATCGACCTCGTCAAGAAGTCGCGGATCGCTCTCTTCGAAAACGCCAGAAGCGTTTTGGAAGATGTGGTCACGTCGATCATCGATGTTAAGGTCATCAGTACGTACTCGGATGTCAGCACGAAAACCGGTGAAAAAATCATCGTGATCGTCGTTGACAGAGACATCGAGGAATTGCTGTAACACGATTGGAAGACGAACTGAAAGGCGATGGCCAGTCAAACGTAAGCCAATGATGAAAGTTAGGACATTAACTTTTCACCATTGGTTTTTTTGTCCAAGTTAACCGAATCATCATTCATTAGAAGTCATCTTCGACCGCTTATCGAAATTTGACCCGCAAATCAACCCATCTTTGGAGGAAAGACATGAGAAAACTACCTAAAAGCATTGCGACACAGCACCCGGACAACTCAGTAAAATACATCACCGTCCAACATGAACCCGATGAAGCCATTCACTGTTTACTAGACCAACAGAACGGTGGGTTGGGCATCGATGAAATCATGGTGGATTTTGAAGGGAAACTGACGCCTTATCATCAGACATCCCAGATCGCATTGGGTTTGGTTGATCTTGGAATCGTTCCAGGAAGGGATGTTTTCATCACGCCGAGAATCCCCAATGCGAAAAAAGAGCCGATTTTCCGCCAAATCATGAGTGTGATGTCGCTGATTGAAACGAACATTCTAGCCTATGAGCACACCTCGATTCAATCGATTCATGAAACCATCGTTCCAATGATCGAAAATGGAAAAGATGTGATCCAAACCCACGAAAGAATCAATTCGGTCATCGAATTGGGGAACAAGAACTATGCTGTCCAATTCCCGCTGGACAGCATCCTGGTTATCCCGTTACTCGAATCGATCCATTCGCTATTTCATGTGAATCAGATTCTTGATGATTACTACCGCTACCTCAAAGAAAAAGGAAAACCCGTCGATTGCCTGCGGGTCATGCTCGCCCGATCGGACTCGGCCCTATCCAACGGACTTGTAGCGTCGGTGTTGTCCGTTGTGGAAGCCATCAGTAAAGCCTACAACTGGGCAAGGAAAAACGATGTGGAAGTCGCACCGATTTTAGGTTGCGGCGCTTTGCCTTTCAGAGGACACCTTACCCAAGAGAACATCGAAGAGTTTTTAAAAACCTATGAAGGCGTTCGAACGTTCACAATCCAGTCCGGTCTTCGATACGATCATGGTCCGCTCAAGACAAAAGAAGTGATTCATCGAATCAACGAGTATGATGCACATCTAACGTATCCCGAAATCGACCCTCGAAACAAAGATCTCCTTCTTGAATCGATCGGCATCTTTTCGAAACACTATATCCTGACGTTCATTAAAATCATCGACGTTGTCAATGTAGTCGCAAACTACATCCCTAAAAACCGTGATCGCCTTTCAAGTTCGAAGACCGGGTTGAGTTACACTCGGGAAGTCATCGATCTGGACGAACTTGCGGATTTAGTGAAGGATCCGATACTTAAGGAAGAGCTTCGCCAGATCAAAACGGATTTGCACCCATCCATTCCCCGAGCCATTTCATTTACGTCCGCGATGTATACGATCGGTTTACCACCGGAATTCATCGGCACAGGCAGAGGCCTTCGGGAAGTCTTTGAAAAGTACGGTGACGTCGGGGTCGAGCAATTGCTTGCCTTCTATCCTTCGCTCAGAGCCGACTTGAATTTCGCCAAAAAGTTCGTCAATCTTTCCACCTCGCTGGACATTCTGGATGAAAGCACAAGAAACGACTATATCCTTGACTACGATTTGTGTTGTTCGTTTCTGAACCTGGATGAGGAAATCAACGACGATGTGAAATTCTACCACACGCTTTTAAGTGCGACGCGACCGATTCTGCTTCATATTCTTAGCAAGCAGCGGGATTTGTTTAATGATTCGAGCGAAGAACAGAAAATATTCAATGAATGGATCTGTAAAATGGCGAAAATCAGGGGAAGTTTGGGGTGAGGTTCAATCGACGCCAGTCGTATACATATTTTTGGTCAAACAGAAGTGAAAGGAAAATAGGAAGTATGAAGAGAACCAGAATTTTATCCATCGATTCGTCGAACATTGAAAATCATGGGATCAGTGAAGCGGCCGACATCATCCGACACGCGGGCACGGTAGTCTTTCCGACCGAAACGGTGTATGGAATTGGCGCAAGCATTGATTCAGTCGAGGGAATCAAGGGGATCTTCAAAGCCAAGGGCCGACCGACCGACAATCCGTTGATCGTCCACATTTCTTCCATTGAAATGATGATGACCCTGGTGGCAGACCCGTTAAGCGAGAAGGTCCGGCGGTTGATTCATACGTTTTGGCCAGGACCGTTGACACTGATACTGAAAAAATCGGCGATTGTCTCACAAGATGTCACGGCGAACCTGGATACCGTCGCCATCCGTTATCCTAAGCATCCCATCGCACTCGCGCTTATCGAAAAAGCGAACGTCCCGATCGCGGCGCCCAGCGCGAACATTTCAGGGAGATCAAGTTCCACTCGATTCCAACATGCCTTTGATGACCTGGATGGTCGGGTAGACGCCATCATCCACTCCGAAGACAGTGAAATCGGGTTGGAATCCACCGTGTTGGATGTAAGTAGGGATGTACCGGTTCTATTGCGACCGGGTTTCATCACGAAAGAACAGATTGAACAAGTCATCGGGAAGGTCGACATCCCGTCGACATCCGAAGCGTCATCGGCTAAACCGATGTCACCGGGAATGAAGTATGCGCATTACGCACCGAAGGCTCCGATGTATTTGGTGATGGGGGAAACTTCCGGGATGGTCGAGAGGATTAATGAAGAAATCGCTTCGTGTGATCGAAATCTGAAAATCGGCGTTCTGTGTTGTGATGAGACACTCGACGCGTACCGTCATGAAGCGACGTTCGTTCAATCCCTGGGAAGTCGTTTCGACCTTTCCGCCGTCGCCTCGCGATTGTTTTCTACGTTGCGGACTTTCGATGATTTCAATGTCGATCTGATTTTTTGCGAATCGTTTGAAGAGCGCGGGATCGGCGTCGCTTTGATGAATCGTTTGGTCAAAGCGTCAGGCAATCGAATCATCCGTGTGGAAACCCGGACTGAACGCGAGTGATGACTCTTAGGGTAGGGTCAGTATCCCTACTTCATCGACTTTTAGCTCGGATAGAAGAAGCAGAGATAAAAAAAGTAGACGTTTCTCGAAAAGAAAAGCGTCTACTATTTCGTACTTTACGTTGAACCCCTAGAAAAGATTGGAACTAAGTCCGACGACTTACCACTTTTCCTTCGAAATATGACCTTGGATTTCCGCTTTCGCCAATTGTTTCAGTAGTTTCGCGTACTTTTTCGTGCGGGTGAAAATCTTGACGCACGACGGATCGAGATTATCGGCGATGCCGGCTTCCGCCAGTTTCTCCAACTTAACGCATAAATGGATCAAATCGGCGTGCAAGTCATTGGTAAATTCACTGCGCGTGATCTTTTCGGCGGTTTCTGCCGAGACTTCACTGAATTTTTCACGCGGTGCGTTGCATTTGGGGCAATGGTCTTCGAGTTGGTCTTCTTCCAGGATGATCCCGCAAACTTCACATCTGTAGAGTTTTTTCATATTACCCTCCGTATTGGCTTTCGCCTCTTTTAAAATTATAGCACAAGTCATAAGACACGATTCAACTCTTTTTTTGCGCCGATTCGGGATATAAATTCCTGTGTCTTAAATCATTCTCAGGATAAATTATCGATATTGATAATAAATTCGATAATTGTTCCGATTCTTCAGTTTTATTTTTGATTTTTGTTTATTATTTTTCATATTTTTGTGGACAAAGCCGATTTTCAGACTAAAATAATACGTAGATGTGGAGGAAATGAAACTATGACAAAACACCCATTCGACGATTTCGGCAAGTATTTATTCAGCGAGTCGGTCATGCGCGACCGTCTCCCCAGCCCCATTTTCAAGAAATGGAAAACCGCCGTCGCCAAAGAAGATTCTTTGGACCGACAGACCGCGGATGCGATCGCCCATGCGATGAAGATCTGGGCGATGGAACATGGCTGCACCCAATTCTCACACTGGTTCCAACCGTTGAATGGAACGACCGCCGAGAAACATGACAGTTTCATCGAGAAGTCGGAAAACGGCGATGCGATCGCCCGCTTCTCCGGCAAGACGTTGATCAAGGGCGAAACCGATGGATCCAGCTTCCCTTCGGGTGGTTTGCGCGCCACGTTTGAAGCGCGTGGTTACACCTACTGGGACATTACGTCGCCGGCGTTCATCCGCGGCAGCGTTTTGTGTATCCCCACGATTTTCGTTTCCTACAACGGCGAACCGCTTGACCAAAAAGCCCCGCTCCTTCGTGCGATCGACGTATTGAGCACCGAAGCGACGCGCATCACCAATGCGCTTGGCGATAAAAACGTGAAGCGAGTCAGTTTGGTTTGCGGCCTTGAACAAGAATACTTCCTGGTCGATGCGAAAGCCTACCGCAATCGTCCCGACCTTCTATTGACGGGGCGCACCTTATTGGGAGCCATGCCTCCCAAAGGCCAAGAATTCGAAGACCACTATTTCGGTTCCATCCCCGATCGCGTCAAGGCGTTCATGGACGAAGTCAACGACGAGTGTTGGAAACTGGGCATCTACGCCAAAGTCGAGCACAACGAAGTCGCGCCGGGTCAATTCGAAATTTCAAGCATCTACACGGATGCCAACGCCGCCGTCGACCAAAACCATATCACGATGGATATTCTGCGTAAAACCGCCAAGAAGCACGGCATGGCCGCGCTTCTGCATGAGAAACCCTTCGCCGGGATCAACGGGTCGGGGAAACACGACAACTGGTCGCTCTCGACCGACGATGGACAGAATCTTCTCGATCCCGGGGACAAGCCGGCGGAAAACATCCGTTTCCTCCTCTTCTGCACCGCGATCCTGAAAGCGATCGACACCTATCCCGAATTGCTGCGCTTAGCGGCTTCCGGTCCGGGCAACGATCATCGTTTAGGCGCCAACGAAGCGCCTCCGGCGATCATTTCCGTCTTCATGGGTTCGGTCATCGAAGAAGCGTTGCTGAAACTGGTCGACAAGGAACCGACCTTCATTGCGAAAACCGGCCCGAAGTTCTCCTTAAGCAACCTTTCCTACCTCCCCAAAGACAACACCGACCGCAACCGGACTTCCCCCTTCGCGTTCACCGGCAATAAGTTCGAGTTCCGCATGCTGGGCTCTTCCCTTTCCGCCGCCATCGCCAACACCGTCATCGCCTCGATTCTGGCGGACGAGTTCCGCGTGATCGCCGATCGCCTGGAACAGTTCAAATACATCCAGGACACGCGTGAAGAAGCCTTGAAGATCTGTGGGGAGATCGTAAAGAACCACCACCGCATCCTCTTCTCCGGCGACGGGTATTCGGAAGCATGGGTCGACGAAGCCGCGCAACGCGGGCTTCCCAACATCCGTTCCTTCGTCGAATCGATCGATAGCCTGATCGCCCCCAAAGCCGTCGCGCTGTTTGAACGCAACAAGATCTACACGGAAGACGAGCTGCATGCCCGTGCCGAGATCCTGCATCACCAATACATCAATACGATCAACTGCGAAGCCAAGACCTTGATCGAAATGGTCGAACGCATGGTCCTCCCCGAAGCGCTCAAGGTGATTTCGGAACTTGAACCGTTGTCGGCCAAGTCGAAGATGGTCGCGCGCAAGGAGAAAGAAATCCTGGGTTTGGTGGACGCCACCGATTCGCTGCTCATCAAATTGAAGGCGGCGTTGGAACTATCCAATACCCATGAGAACCCTTCGATCTGCGGGCTCAGCCTTCTCAAGGATGTCACACCGCTTCTTGTGGAAGTACGTGGCGTCGTCGATACACTGGAAACCGTCCTTCCTTCGAAGAACTATCCGCTTCCTTCCTACTGCGAAATGTTGTTCCTGCTTGATTGATCCGAGCGCATCGTACCTACGATGCGCTTTTTTCATGAAAAAGACCGCTTTCGCGGTCTAGTTTGATTCGTCTTTCAGGATATATTGGATGACCAGACAACCCGGTCCGCCATGCGTGATCATTCCGGGTGCCAGTTTAAGAACCTCGATGTCCGCGTTTTGGATCCTTTGTTTGATATGTTCGATCGCCAACCGAACATTCTCCATGTTCAAGGCATGGGCGACATAGATTTTATGACGACCATCGACGCCGCGTTTCACTAAATCATCGACGATGTTGTTCAGGGCGCTGCCAAGCGTACGCGCCACGGAGAATTTCTCGATGCGCTGACGATCGGCCGATTGTGCCATGACCGGAACAAGTTTCAAGAACCCTCCCACGGTGGCGGCTAACGGCGTCAGTCGCCCGGAACGCTTGAGATAGCCGAAATCGACCGGGATGACATAGGATTGGGTTTCCTTCAAACACGCTAGCATCGCATCGACGATGCGTTGGATCGAGTCCGTGGACTTCGACATCCGGGTCGCCAATTGGACCAGATAGCGATTCACCCCGGCGACGGACTGCGAGTCGAACACCGTGATGTTTTGGGCGTCCATGCTTTTCTTCACGCCGCTGGCGGAATCAAACGCCGAGCTCAAGCCTTTGCCCGTGGTGATGTGAATCGCCGGCTCTGTGCCGCATTGACTATACGCATCCATGATTTCTCCGACCGCCGGTTGGGATGTCGAAGGAAAATCCTTTTCGATCGCCGAAATGAAGGTCTCGGAATCGATTTCCAAATAGTCACGATAACAACGATCCCCGATGATGACCTGGTTGGGAACCAAAATCACGTGATCAAGCGCAGCTTCTTCGATACTGAGATGACAGGTCGTATCCGCAATGATTCTCATAAGGTTTCTCCTTTGTTTTAAGCAATGTTTACCCGAATAGTGAATAAATATGGATCGTCAATATAGGTTTAACTAAATGAATTAATGACATCAATGGTTAACTTCAGTGGGAACTATTAATTACTTTTGCTTGAATGAATACATTCAAAACGATAAGTGCCATAATCCAAGCCAGAGTCACCCAAATCTGATTAACAAAAGAAATCGTAAGTAAATATAAAATCGAAAATGCTGGAATAAAGTTGAACAAAGCAATCTGGACAAAAGCAAAACCTATCATGATCACTACAACCACTGCCACATCAAATCTTCGAGAAAATACATACACAATACGGAGAATACTAAAATATACAAAAAGATGCAAGGTTATAGAAATTACAGTATAGTTCATTAAACTCATACTTGATGTCGTCGCAGATGTCAAAGCGAAAAGAGGTAAGTTCTGATTAAAGATAGTATATCCTTTTTGAATCTTGAATATATACAAACTGTATACAATAAAAGTGAAAATTAAGGTTACCCCATAGTATAACCACATATTGATTCTGATTTTTTTAAGATTACCATTTTTGGTTGAAAGATAAAGTTGCATAAGTTTATTTTGGTATTCGTTATGTACGTTCATCGCCACAAATAAACTTAAAGCAATGGTAATCAAGCCGAAGTGAAGAATTACCGAAAAGTATGATTTACTCTCCATGATGTAGTCATAACCATCATCATTAACAAAAAAACGTGAACCTGCCGAATAGAGTTGAATCATCTTGTTCCTGATTCTTATAAGTGAAGGATAAGGTCGTGCTTTCAAATCCAGTGCATCGTACTCTTCTTGACTTAGCTCTTTTTGCCCTCCACTATTAGTAGATTCTAGGAATTCATAAGCACTCTTTGCTTCATCAAGATCTTTTGTAATTCGATCTAGTCCAGTTGTATTCAACTCACCATAATAACGACTTTCAATCATTTCGTAATCTATCTGCCCAAGAGATTTCGAAATGGAAAAACTAGAATATCGATTATATGAATAAGCGAGTACCAACAATATAACAATAAAAGCTTTATTGAAAAATAGGATTCTTAGAAATTCATGCCAAACTAGTTTAGTTGAGCGAATCTGATATCCTTTGACTTTCTGATGAGTGAACCCATTTGATGATAGTCGAAGATATAAATGCCTGCTGACTAGAGTCAGTATCATTCCACAAACTAACATGAAAATCAGAGTTGCAGTTAAAAAATCTAGCCTGACCGATGCAAACATTAGCCAACTTACATGGTCTATAGAACCAAACATATAGTAGAAAAGATTTATATATTTAAGTACTGAGAACTCATCGTTTATCGCTATAAATGAATTCAAGATAAATTCGACCAATAAAATCACAAAAGCTAATGTGTATCCAAGAGATATATTTCTAGTTAATATCACAAACAACAGAACGATACAACCAATGAAAAGAGCTGCACCCGTTTGAATAAACATAACTACAAGAATATACACTATTATCGAAAAAAAATGGAAACTAAATCGAAAATCCACTAACCACTGAATCGGAGATCGTAGATCAATTCCATCCCATTGCGCTAATATTAAAACCATGCATGTGCATAGAAGTGAATAAACGAGGACAACGGATATAAACACGGCTATTTTAGATGAATACAATTTAGATAGCGTTTGAGGCGTACTTCTATAGAGATAGATTGTTTGATGAATCATATCTTCAAAAAATAACGCATATACTAGTAGACAACTCAACAATAAAACCATAACCGAGAAGAGTGATGAGTTCAATAGTTCCGTAATTGCATAACCCGGTAATATTCGTACATCCTTTGATTGAATTTTTCTGAGCGCTATGTTTTCATTTATCAGTTGGGTTCTGATGTCTACATCTGTAAAAATCGGTAAATTAAGCTTGGCTTCGTTGTTTTCGATTCTTTTCGACACATCCTCGCGATAACTTCCGTATGCTTCTAGTTGATAACGCAGATAACTATTTTGAATCGAATTCATTGATACTTGTTGTTCAAGTTCGTTCTTGTAGTTTTGATTCTCAATTCCATAAAAGATGTTTACTGAAAAGAGTCCAAAACCTAATAAAAGGACGATGAATAATCTTCGAACTAAAACATTTTGGAAAAGTCGTCTAATTTCACTCGTAAACATACTAACCCAACCAATCTAGATAAACATCATCCAATGTTGTGCTTACAAGCTGATCAAATGAATGTTTGGAAATAAATCGCGTCCTTATTTGATCTCGTATTCGAATCTGATTAACAACCTTAAGCTCGGAATCCTGCTGTTTCAATTTATCAAGTAATTCATATGATTCGTATACTTTTGTTTTATCAATCAATTCAGCTTGTGAACTGATAGTCAGGATGCGACCATTTTGCATAATCATAATCTCATTTGCAATCCATTCAACATCTGAAATAACATGCGTAGCCAATATCACAATCTTTTTCTCTGAGATGCGTAAAATCAATTCCCTAAAAGAGCGACGTTCAACAGGGTCTAAACCAGCTGTAGGTTCATCAAGTAACAATATTCTGGGGTCATTCAATAATGCTTGTGCAATCAATACTCGTTGCTTCATTCCTCCAGAAAGAGTTGACAATGATCTTTTCCGAAACTCGAGCAAGTTCACTTCCCTTAAGATTGATTCGATTTTCGACTCTGCTCGATTGCGCTTAATGTCTTTCATGCTCGCAATATAGTAAAGAAAGGATTCAACACTCAGATATGGGGGAAGTTGTTGTTGCTGTGGCATATACCCCAAGTTTGAACGAAATTTTTTTTTGTGAGTCTCCACAAGCTCACCGTTGAAGTAGTATTCTCCAAAATCACTTTCAAGTACAGTGGCTAAAATGTTTAGTAGAGTTGTTTTCCCTGCACCATTATGACCCAATAATGCATAGATTCCAGGCTCAAGATCGAAACTTACTTGATCAAGCGCCAACACTTTTCCATAACTTTTCGATAGTTTGTGGACCTGAAGACGATTTACATTATCCATTATCGATTATTCCCGAAACCGATTTGAATACTTCAATCCAGTCACCGGTTTTATAATCAACTAGATAATACTTGATACCATCATCTGCCCCACCCACTACAAAGAGATAATTACTTATAATCCCTTGAATCTGAGAAGCCTCCATCGATGAATAAACTCCTCTAATGAAATCACTAACCTTGAGACCTTCCAACGCATCAATATCATATACAATATTCCCAAGATAATCATATATGACGTAACGTTGTGGCCCTTGCAGCGAGCTTGTATAAATAAAGTCAGAGTCAAGATAGTTCAAATGCCGGTTTTCATCAACTAATTCGACAACAAGCTCCATGTTTTGATTTACGACTTTCATTTCAGCAAGTAGTGGATCCCAACTAATAATGTCATAGATTAGCAAATTATTCCTATCTCCGTCAATAATCTGAATATCTTTTGAGAAAATGAATGTTGGTTCATTCGTCAAAAAATTATAGTTGTAGAAATGATGGGTTTTATTAGCTTCATCATATGTTTGCAGATATAAATACTCTTCAGAGAATTTAAACGTGATGAACTTATGGTTCTTAGGAAAGGTTATTTTTTGAGTGTCAGATGTGTTTAGGTTAGCCACAAAAACATCTTCTGTAAAGCTATCTACATAAAATACATACCCTTTAGTTATAGTCAAAAGATATGGAGAGGATTTAATCTGAAGAATTAACTCGCGATTTGTACCATCTGGATTTAGTCGAATCAACGAATAATTAGTTTCGCCTTCGACAGTCATTTTTCTAGCTAAGTAAAATATATGATTATCGTAAAATTGAAGAAAACTTTCATCAGCAATCTCACAATATCTCTTGAAGTTTTCAGGACATTTTGCGTCTATCTCATTATCATCCGCAAAATTAAGGTTTGCCAAAGTTGCCTCATTAAAACTTTTGATATCTACATATCTTAGTTTTCCTTTATCTAGAACGTAAACACCTTCATCCGATGCGGTTGCGATGTAACCATCATCATCAAAAACACCTCTGAACTGTGTACTAAAATTTGAGTTTATTCCAACATTTACGTTTACTTGAGGTCTTGTATGACACGATGATATTAAAAATATGGAAAATAAACAAATTGACAATCTCCTTTTCATTTCAAATCACCAACCTTTCCCATTCCTTATGAAGATAGAATTCATTATTGAGGTGCTTAATATAGAAGTCGATGCACATGAAATTCAGCGAATATCCGTGATGTTAGTTATGCAACGATGAAAAACTAATACAGAGTGAACTCTATCAGATTGATATCCGAACGAAATAATATCTCCCAAATGACACAAATTCTGTAAAATTTCTGAATTATAACTAGTCGTAATCACTACCGCAGAGAACTTAAGATTCCGGAATGAGCGAAGCTCGTTAACATAAGAAGCTATCATCCACTTTAACTGTGATTATTGAGATGTTCTTCGCTATCTGATCATTGTTCTATAAAATGTTTTGGTTTTGTAACGAAATCACCCCCGATTCGTCGTTCAAGCATCTTTAGATAAAGTATAGAGTAGACCGACACCAACTTTCAAGAAAATACGGATTATTTCGAAATATCAAGGCGTCGCTTTTCAATCCGCAAATGGATGAATTCACGGACCAATAAATAGATGACCGCGAAGATCGGAACCCCCAGGAACATCCCCAGGACACCGAAGAACCCGCCTCCGACGATAATCGAAAACATGATCCATAGACTGGGTAGTCCCAAAGAATCGCCAAGGATCAGAGGCCCCAGGATGTTTCCGTCGAACTGTTGGAGGGCGAAGATGAAGAGTGCGAACCAAAGGGCTTGGATGGGGTCGATGATCAATAAGATAAACAAACCGGGTACGGCTCCGATGAACGGGCCGAAGACGGGGATCATGTTTGTGATCCCGACGATCACCGAAAGAAGGATCGCATATTGTAACCCCAACAGACTCATTCCGATGAAACAGAGGATTCCGATGATCAAGGAGTCGATCATCTTGCCGATCACGAAGCCCGTGAACATTTTCGAACTGATGCGGCTTACGCGAAGAAAGAGATCCCCTCGTTCCTGGCCGAAGAAGGCGTAGTTCATCTTTTTGAATTGAAGCGAGAAACGTTCGCGATCCAACAGGATATAGGTCGCGATGACGATCCCGACCAGGAAGTTGAAGATCCCCTTGGTGAACTGCCATGAGGCGTTCAGTAATTGCGGGAAGAGTTTCCTGCCCATCGCCATGATCGTTTCGACCAGATCTCCGCCCGAAGACAGAATTCCGTCGATGTAGCTTTGCGGGATATTGAAACGCAGGATCAGATCCTCCAGCATGTCCCTGGCCGACTCGATATATTCGGGCAACTGTTGGGTGAGCGCGCTCACGCTGGACACAAGTTGGGGGATGATCAAGAGTAAGAAGAGCGCAAACGCGACGAGCATGAGGGAGATTCCCAGCGCGACGGAACATTTCCGCCGCGTTGAAGGTTTCAGGTTGATGCGCACGAGCACTTTTTGTTCGAAATAGAGAACGAGGGGGGCAAGGAGGAACGCGATCGAGAATCCGAATATGAAAGGCATCAACACCGTGAACACATCCTTCGCGATCGCGGTGAATCGTGAGAGATCCTTAACCAGGAAATAAAACAGGAGGATGAGGATTCCGGAGAACGCATAGGAAAACATATCCAAACGTTTCTCGGAGTTCATCCAGGCTTTAAGGTTTTTCATCCTAGTTTCCGCCTTCCGCGAGAATCCTCGCCCGTTTCATTTCATACAAGGGGGAACGGAAGCTGCTGATCTGGCTTTCACGGTAATCGCTCCCGAAAGCGCCTCGGCTGACCGTCAGAATCGGCGGGAACTGAATCCGTTTGAACACGGATTTCGTCCAGTTGTTCATGAACCACTCCAAATCGGCGATGAACGCTTTGGGGCCGTCCAAGCCGTAATATCGGATCCACCGTGCGATCTCCATCTCTTTCCACTTCCCCTCGAGATAAAGGTCCAGCACATCGATGGCGCTATGGGTCGGATATTCGATCAAATATTGGACCAACCAGTCATGATAATACCATTTCATCGGGTCGATTTGCTTATCCTTGAGTTCGGCGCTCGGTGGGACTTCCCATTCGATCCTCTCCCCGACGATTTGCGGCAAGAGGCTTTCCGAGATGATTTCTTTCTTGAAGCGTCGGTTAATTTCCCGGGCAAGGTCGAAGAGTTGCACCTTGGTCAAATCGCCCAACGGGCTCAGGGCACCGATCGCATCGCCGTAGAGGGTCGCATAACCGATCGCCAACTCGACTTTGTTTCCGTTGTTGCAGATGACACCGCCCTCGATGGCGGCGAACGTCGATAATAGATGACCGCGGATCCTGGCCTGGACGTTCTCGTGAACCAATCCGTCGATCTTGTTTTCATATCCGAATCCGTCGACCGTACGCGACGTCGACTCGACCAAATCTTCAATGTTTCCTTCATGATAGTCGATGTCCAGCTCTTTGGCCAAAGCACGGGCAATCGAAATGGTCGCGTCCGCGTTATAGCGGCTCGCCATGTTGTAGCCGACGATCCGCTTTGAACCGATCGCCAAGGTAAGGAGCGCCGCATTGATCGTCGAATCGACTCCGCCGGAAAGTCCGATGATCCATCTCGGCTTGAAAGGTAGGGTTTGGGTGTCGAATTCACGGATTCCGTGAATCAAGGCTTCAAGCAGTTTATGTTGCGTCGTTTCGACCGAGCGGGTATCGCCCAGTTCGAAAATGCAGAGTTCTTCCTCAAAGGCGTCGTTGCAGGAAACCATCGGTTTCCCGTTTTTCCCGTAACACGTGCTATCGCCATCGAACACCAAAACGTTCTTCCCCGTATTCTGCATCCCGCAGGCGTTCACATAGACCAAGGGGACCATCTTCTCGCCATGGTTGGCCACATGCTCGGCCATCCGTTTCTCACGGCTCAGTTCTTTTCTAAGCGTCCAGGGCGAGGCGGAGATGTTGACGATGAAGTCCACCCCCTGTTTGATATAGAGTGAAGTCGGATCGACCGCATAGTCCTTGCTCCAAAGATCCTCGCAGATTTCCAATCCGATTTTATAGACTTTATCGTTCCGTTTGAAATGAAACGGACTCACCAACCCGGACACCGTCCATTTGTTGTACCGGGCGATTTCCAATCCGCTCATGAAGTACCTCGAGTCGTCGAAGAAACGATAGTCCGGCATGCAGTGTTTCACATAGACGCCGTCCAGAAACTGGACGTCGCGTTGGACGTATTTTTGATCGCAGGCGAAAAGCGCCGCGTTGGTGCGGATCGGTCGACCGTCACGGTTGGTTTTCGCGACCCCGAATTGCTCCGTGACCACGTTCCCCCAGATGATCCCGATCCCGTCGCTCCACGACTTGATCAATTCGTTCGCCTGCGCCATTTCATTTCGAAACGAGGTATGCAGCCAACGATCTTGCAGAATATACCCCGGGACCGACATTTCCGGGAAGATGATGAGATCCGCGGACTGAAGTTTGGCTTCGTCCACCATCTCTTTCATGCGCGCCAGATTCATATCCGCGCGTCCCGCTTTCACACTGAGTTGCGCCATTGCGATTTTCATCGGATTTCCCCCTCCACTTTCGCCAACATCCATGTATCGAAGGTGACATAGCCTAAGCGATGATAAATCCTGCCGGCCGAGGGGTTATCGTAGAATAAACAGGGCAACAAGCCGTTGTTCAGGCAATCTTCCGTCAGCGCCCATACCGCTTGTTTGGCATAGCCCTTTCCACGGTATTCCGGCAGACAAAAGACGGAGGCGACCATCGCGGAGGTGCCGGTCTCGACGGCGGTGGACGCATAAGCGACCACCTGTCCATCCTTCTCGACCATGAACCCTCTGGATTTGTTTTCTTCAAACCGTGATCGGATCCGCTCTGTCCGCTCTTCGATGGTCAAGGGTTCCATATTGAACTCGACGATCCGGTCGAGCGATCGAGCGATCGCTTCCGCATCGCTTACTTTCGCCCTTCGTACATCGGTCAGTGCGATTCCATGATCTTGACTTGTGCATTCGCAGAAAAACATCTCGCGGACATTGACGAAGGATTGGATCAATGGATAAACTTTATTAAAATGCGATTTCGCCGCGTTACAGTTGATCGGTTGGACTTGTTTCAGTAAATCGAGCAAGTGCTTGGGTTCAAACGAATTATCGAAAAGATAGAACACGAAGTTCTTGTGGTATTTCAGATAGACGGCCAAGAATTCACCATCGACCTCTTCGATCCATGTGGTCTGGTAGTCCGTATGCAGACCGTTTTGTTCGATGTCGCCGATGATGAACATCGCGCGTGAGGGATCTTTCCGTAACCGGTTCAGTAGTTTCTCTTTTTCTTCTGCGCGTACAAGACGTAACATAGGATACCTCGCTTTACAGTATCAGTATACCTTTTCGAAAAAACACTGTCTATCAAAGACATGGAAAAGATGCCGATTCGGCATCTTTTCGCTTACGATCTCTGCTTTGCCTCCCATGTTGTTTGGAAGTCTCGATCTTACGTTTTCTTCTTCGTTGTCTACAGAGGGGCTCGGATTGGTCTTCATGCGGCGATGAGACTTGCGCTTACAGCGCGTTGGACCGGGTTTGACTTCTCAACGAAGGGGTCTGCACTTGGATCTTCAAAGCATGGTTTCGGGGAATTCCTTACGATCGGTACTGTCTGGTCCATTCACGGCCGAGCGGACTTTCGCATCCAGCGATTTGCAACATCCAATCCTAAGTACGTTTTTGGTCGGGTTGGTCCGCTTTTCTCTAGCGGACTTTCGCTTTCAGCGATTCGCACCCTGAGTTTGTTTGCCGACGATCTCTGACTGGTTTGGACACGGCGGTCCAAGCTTTCGCATTCAGCGATTTGGATCGTTTGATCTAGTCGACGAAGATTCGGACTTTATCGCCGTTTTCCGAGTCGACGCTTACCAGTTCCCCGGTCGCGCCTTCATCGATCATCGCGACGATTTCATCGAAATCGATGCCCTTCAAATCCACTTGCTTACCATCGATCTTCATTTTGGATCCGATGTCCATCCCGACCTTGACAAGGGCCAAGGGGATGTTGACGCGGACATTGTCGCCCTTTTCGCTATTCACCAGGATCCGCACCATGCGTTTCGCATTGGCGAGTTTGGACGGGGCGGGGGCGAATCCCTTCGCAGGGGTCGCTTCCATCGCGTTGAGCAGCTTCAGTCCTTCTTCGACGGTAATCGTACCGTCTTTGACCATTTCCAGGATTTGTTCTTTCGAGTTCATTGTTTCTCCTACTTTCTTAATAGTTCCAGCGCGTCTTCCACGCTGATCTCTTTATTCTTCAATTTCGCCAAAACCTCGGCTTCATCGTCCTGGACCGGCTTCGGCGGTGCGAATCCCAATTTCGTGATGATCGCATCCAGATTCTTTTTGACGGTCGGATAGGAAACGTTCAATTCCCTTTCCATTTCTTTGATGTTGCCTTGGACCCTGATAAAGGTTTCGATGAAGTAGAGCTCGTCGCGGTTCAGGTAACTGAACTTCGATAACGAGAACTCCCCTGTGATTTCCGTATGGCAGTTGACGCAGGTCAACCGGGTCGCCAGTAGATCGGAGGAACATACCGGGCAAACACCAATGACTTCTCTTTTCATGTTTCGTACCTCCTAGATTACGTCGATGAGGATATGCGTATCTTCGCTTTCGACCTCGACCAGTGTGAACGGTTCAAAATCCTGCAGTATCTTGAAGACGTCTTTCACAGCGTCGATGATCACTTCCTTGTTTTCGCGAATCCATTCCCTCGTTTCGGGTTCCATGTCTTTCGCGAAGTTTGATCCCCAGAGTCCGAATCGGATGAAGGTGATCGCCGTGGTCTTTCCGACCGACGGGAGATGGATCTTTCTCTCCGGGGTATCGATGTGTATCTTGATTCTCTTTGCCATATTCTCACCTCACACCCATAGAGTAAACCTGTTTATTAATTATGTCAAGTATTTTATTGATTTTTTTAATTATTTTATAAACATAATCAATATTATATAAAAAACCACCTAATTTAGGTGGCTCTTATTGCGTTTGGGTCTGCCATTCATGAGATCTTTCAGCTCGATGAGGCTTTGGGCGTCGATTTCACCATGGTAGTCGGCGAAATCTTCATCGGCGAAGAAGTCCAGGGCGATGTAGTTGCCATGGATCTCTGGCTGGGTTTCGATCAAGATGACCGAACCGTCCAGCGGGATGAACCGTTGGTCGTCCACAAGCAACGACAAGGGCTCGAACACGATCAACTCGTCATCGATCCGATACTTGCCGGATTTGTCGAGGATCAGGCAGCCGAATTCGCCAAGCTGTGTTTTCAGCGCCTGCAGTTCAAGTGCATCCGCTTTGTCGCTTTCCGCGATGAAGATCGCATCGATGTCGGTGTGGCGCATAAACCCCCAAAGACGAAAGCGGACTTGCCGGCACCGATAGGTATCGCGCAAGAGATTGGAATGAAAATAAAGGATGTTCATGGATAGCCTCCTCGCGAACATCCTATCAGTTTTCAATTTAAAAGGCAAAGGAAGCGCCTTTGCATGAAAAAAGAGGTTGGGGTCAACCTCTTGTGCGGAAGAAATTCGGGATGTCGCTGTCGTCGTCGGCGTCGAGTTCGGGTTCCTTGATGGCGTCGAAGACCTTGCGGGCTTCGGCGATCGGACGGACCGTGACGTTTTGGCGCGGCAGGTCGAAACCGGTCGCGATGACGGTGACGATGATGCTGTCGCCGATCTTGTCGTTGATCGCGACACCGAAGATGATGTCGATGTCCTGACCCGCAGCTTCGCGGATGTATTCGACGGCGTCGTTGGCGTCGTAGATGGTGATGGTGTTGCCGCCGGTGACGTTGACGATGGCATTGCGCGCACCGCGGATCTGCGCTTCAAGCAAGGGCGAAGTGATCGCCTTGGATGCGGCGTCGGAGGCTTTGGATTCGCCCTGGGCCATCCCGATCCCGATCAACGCGGTCCCCTGGCCTTCCATGACCGTGCGGACGTCCGCGAAGTCGAGGTTGATCATCGCGGGAACGGCGATCAAGTCGGTGATGGTTTGGACGCCTTGGCGCAATACGTTGTCGGCTTCCTTGAACGCTTCCACGAAGGGGATGCGGCCGATGACTTCAAGCAATTGGTTGTTGGAGACGATGATGAGCGAATCGACATATTGGCGCAGTTCTTCCAAACCGGCCATCGCCTGGTTCATCCGGCGTTTCCCTTCGAAACTGAAGGGTTTGGTGACGATCCCGACGGTAAGGCATCCGTGTTCCTTGGCGATCTTCGCGAAAATCGGCGCCGCACCGGTACCGGTGCCTCCGCCCAAGCCCGCGGTGATGAACACCATGTCGGAACCCTTGATCGCTTCGCGGATCTCCGCTTCGCTTTCCATCGCGGCTTTGCGCCCGATTTCAGGATTGGCGCCCGCCCCGAGGCCTTTGGTGGTATCGCGTCCGAGGACGATCTTGTTTTGCGCATTGGATACGTTCAACACTTGGACGTCGGTGTTGGCGACGAAGAACTCGACACCCTGCAACCCTTCATCCACCATCCGGTTGATGGCGTTGCATCCTGCCCCGCCGACCCCGAAGACTTTGATTTTCGCTACTTGGCTGTACTGTAAATCGCTCATATGTGGGAACCTCCGTTATTTTCCTCTGGATTCAAACAAGATGCCTTTCAACTTGCGCGTCAAGGTATCGTCGACCCCGCCGGACTTCGATCCGGCCAGGCTTGCGTGGAATTCTTCCATGTTGATGCCGGGTAGAATGCTTTTCCGGTAGGATAATTGGTCTTTCAATACGTAGAAGAGACCGACGACCGCAGCCAAGGATGCACTACGGACGCCAAGCGTCTCGGGGGTATAGGTTTCGGTATCCACGCCGATCGCCTTCGCGAGCAGTTGGTCGAAACCGATGATTTCGGCGGCTTCACCCGTCAACACCAGACTGACTTTCCCGGTCTCAAGAATGGGGTCGCACGAACGTTTGATTTCGCGGATCCAGTCTTCGACGGGTTGGCTGATGGATTTGATCAATTGGTTTTCGCTGATCGTATACGTCTTCCCTTCGTTGCTCCAAAGGAAGATCGGACTTTCCGGGTATTTTTCCGCGCCAAGCCGGGCGTTGTGGTAGAGCAATCTCTCCGCCACGTCGATGGGCAGACGGTAATCCTCGGTGATCGCGCCGATCAAGGCGTCGCTTCCACCCAATAGGACTTCGGATGAAATCAGACGGCCTTTCGCAAAAAGCGTCAACGTTGTGGTCTGGCGTTCGGCACGGATCAGGATGATGAAATGTTCGATGCTCTTCTCCGCCAACGAAGCTTCCTTGGCGACCGCGAATCCGTCCAGACTGACGTCGCTGATTTCCAAACCGGCTTTTTCGACGACCTGCGCATAATTGAAGGTCAGTTCCTTATCGGCGCAAAACAGGTCGATATCGACGCTCATCGACGAACATTCTTCCCCGACCGGCAACTTGCGGTAGCCGATGCCGTTGATGGTATATTTCGTGATGATCGTATTGATCAGTTCATAATCATCCGTCAAATCGGTTTTCATCGCCTCGCGGATCGCATTGCGCACATCCGTATATCCTACGTTGCGGTCGACGGCGACCTGTACGCGACGGGTGAACCGTTTCATCCCCCAGGACGGCAATAACAAAAGCACTCGCTGGACCCTCGCCCCCAGATTGGTGGAAGCGTTGTTGACGGCCGACTTGAGCGCTGTCACGACAGCGTCCTGATCGATGATCGTCACTCCTTCGATCCCCGAGCACTTCACTTTTTCAACTTTCAGGATATTCAGACGGGTATTGTGGAATTCACCGACCAAGAGGCGGACTTCATGATCTGCCAATTCCAAGGCCGCATAGATCTGTTGATCGTTCACGTACTTCCCTCCTTAATCTTGCCTATATCATACCATAGGCAGGACTGTTTTAAAAAAGATTTTTTCCCCATTTTACTTGCATTCCATGGGTGTTCATGATACACTAACAAAGCAAAATCCATTCGAAAGGAGGTCTTCGGTATGTCAAAAGTTTGTGCCGTAACCGGTAAAACAGCTCAATACGGAAATAAGCGCTCTCACTCCCTGCAGGCTTCCCGCCGTCGCTGGAACGTTAACCTACAAAAGGTCAAAGTCGTCATTGATGGACGCACTGTCCGCATCCGTGTTTCCGCCCGTGCTTTGAAAACGTTGAAAGCCGCGCAACAAGGCTAATAATTAATGGAGGCGACTCCATTTTTTATTTGTCTTGACTTAAGATGATCATAAGACGACCCGAATGCACGATGATTCGTGCATTTTCTTTTTGGATTTCGTTGCTTAGTCCCAGTGTCGTATCGATTTCAAACATCGCATGGTTTAGGGGATAAACAAACCCGACCAAGGAAACTTCACTGGGTAGCAGGGCGAAGACCGATACATACTTGCATGCGGGGGATCCGATGTCATGGGTGCCTTCACCCAAGGTAAAGACTTCGTTCTGCGTATCCAGCAAGCGTAAGGAAGGATGTTTCCTGAGTAAGAGAAGATTGACCCAGGCATGGTCGAATCGACCGCCTAAGCCTCCCCATAGGACGATATCCCCGTATCCCCTTCGGATGCATTCGTCGATCGCCGCTTCGGTGTCGCTGACATCCTTGTGGGTCGACAATACGATCATCTGCTTCGCATACGTTTCGATTTCTTGCTTGTCAACGTCCTCGATCGAATCGAAGTCCCCGATCGCGAACGCCATCGTCGTTTTCTGACGCGCCAACAACCATGCGCCGCGGTCGATCCCGACCACGTCGCCATCGAAACTTGAAGGGATGTCATCCTGCCATCCGCAGACTAAGACCGCCTTCTTCACATGAGACTCCGTATGGCTTCCGGGATGTCGTTTTTAAACACGTAGCTTCCCGCCACCAGGACGTCGGCCCCGGCGTCTTGACACGCCTTGCCTGTCGTCTTATTGATCCCGCCGTCCACCTCGATCAGGACGGATAGGCCCCTGCGTTGGATTTCATCGCGCAGTTCCGCGATTCTTTTCAGCGAATCCTCGATGAAGGCTTGTCCACCGAATCCGGGGTTGACGCTCATGATCAAAACCATGTCGCATTCGTCCAGGATGGGATAGAGGCTTTCGATGGGGGTTTGGGGACGCAGCGAAATGCCTGCGCGTTTGTTTTTCGAGCGGATCATTGCAAGGATCGAGCGGACCTCGTCCAGATCCTTACATGCTTCGATGTGGAACGTGATCCCGTCGGCGCCGGCATCCATGAACACCGGGGCGAAATAGGCGGGGTCCTCCACCATGATGTGGACGTCCATCACCAAATCCGAGAGCTTGCGGACGCCTTTGAGAAGATCCGGTCCGAAGGTCAGGTTGCGGACGAAATGCCCGTCCATGACGTCGAAATGAAGCCAGGCGGCCCCGCCTTCCTTGACTTGGTTGAGTTGACTTTCCATGGACGAGAAATCCATCGATAAGATCGAAGGTGCGATGATCATTGGTATTGGGTCTCCTTTGCCTCTTTCGCCATCTTGTAGATCGCGAGATAGTTATCGTAACGGGTCTGCGGGATCTTATTATCGACCACGGCTTGTTTGATCGCGCAATCCGGTTCGTTTTCATGCCGGCAATTGCGGAAACGGCACTTCCCTAAAAACGGGATGAACTCGTTGATGTAGTTTTCCATAAGATCGGGGTCGAGCTGGGTGAAATCCATCGAAGAGAACCCCGGGGTATCCGCGATCCACCCTCCCCCGGCTTCATGGAGTTGGACATGGCGCGTGGTGTGCTTACCTCTTCCCAAAGCCTTTGAAATCTCCTGTGTCTCCAAATCGAACTTCAAGTCGAGGCGGTTGACCAACGACGATTTCCCGACCCCGCTTTGTCCGGTCAGAACGCTGATCTTCCCTTCCAACACGCTTAGAAGATCGTCGATCGGCCGATCCCGTCCGACTTCGACCACCCGCATCCCCCCGTCGCGGTATTCCCGCAAGGTTCGATAAAGCGGATCGTCGGTGACGATCAAATCGAGCTTCGTGACGATCAACACCGGTTCGATGCCGGCGGCGCGGATCAAGATGCATAGACGATCGACCAGGACGGAAGAAAACTCGGGTTTCAAGGCGCTCATGACTACCAAGGCTTGGTCGACGTTGGCGATCAACGGACGGACCAGCGAATTCTTTCTCGGTAAGACTTCTTCGATCCCGACATTGCCTTCATGTTGTTCATAGCGGACGAAATCGCCGACGACCGGTGACTTCTTCAATCGGAGTTTCCCCATCGCGACCGCCGTGAATTCGGCCTTGTTTTCGTTGAGGAGGGTGTATTGGTTGGAGACGATTTTGATGATCCGTGCTTTAGGCATGGGCTCTCCTAGTAGTAATATAGGGTAATGACATTGTTTTCCCCCTGGATATAATAGCTCCCGGCACTGGGTGTGACTTCGACGACGACGTTGCGGACCAAGGCGGCGATTTCTTCCTCGCTCATGCCTTCGGTCGACTTCTGCGTCGCGACGACGGTCGCTCCGTCGCTCTCAAGCATGGCTTTGGCCGTCTCGACCCCCATCCCCACGACTTGCGGGATGATGAACTCGACGTCCGACGCGACATAGAACTTGATTTCATATTGGCGTTGCGGATCGAGTTTTTGACCCGGAACCAATAGTTCCTGACTGATGATCGTCCCGGCCTCCAAGGTTGAATTGGGGGTGTTCTCGACGCGGATCGTGATTTTCAGCGTTTTCAACTCTTCGCGGACCTCTTCGATGTTGCGGTTGGCATAGTCGCCGACCACCACGTAGATCCCCTCCGAAATCGTCAGCACGACCGACGACCCTTTTTCCACTTCGACACCGGCCTTGGGCGAGATTTGGATGACTTCGCCTTCGGGGATATCGTCCGTCAACTGATACTTCACGGAAGAGACGCTGATGACCAGCGCGTTGAGTTCGCTCCGTGCTTCTTCCAACGTCATCCCGACGACGTCCGGGATTTTCACGGCCTTGCTGACGGGCTCGAACATCCCGCCCAATACGATGATCATGGTGATGACGATCCCGGAAAGGATGGTCAACCCGATCCCGATGACCGCATAGGCGAAGTTCGGTCTCTTTTTCTCGCGCATCCCCGATACTTCGGGAATCAGGATCGTATCTCCGTTTTGTTTGTCTTCCGGGAAAACCAACTTCGCGTCGTTGACATGTTTCTCGTCCAGGCTTTGGTTGAGGTCGTCAAGCATCTCCCCCGCCGTTTTATAGCGGTTCGCCTTGTTCTTCGCCGTCGATTTGATGATGATGTTGTCGAGGGATTGCGGGATCGTCGCGTTGTTTTCACGTACGGAGGGGATGTCTTCGCGCATATGCTTTAGTGCGATCTGAACCGGGGCGTCCCCGGTATGCGGGACGGTTCCGGTCAAAAGTTCATAGAAGACGATGCCCATGGAATAGATGTCGCTCTGAAAACTCGCGCTTTCGCCGCGCGCCAGTTCGGGGGCAAGATAATGCACGCTCCCCATGACCGTGTCGGTCTGGGTGAGCTGGACGGCGTCCTGCGCGGTCGCGATCCCGAAATCGGTGATCTTGGCCGTGCCGTCGTCCTTGATCAGGACGTTCTGGGGTTTGATGTCGCGATGGATGATGTTGTTCTTGTGGGCGACCTGGACGGCTGAAATCAGTTGACGCATGACGGAGACGGCTTCGTTCTTATCCATCGCCCCGCGCTGTTGGATCAACTGTTTCAAGGTGCGTCCGCGCACGTATTCCATGACGATGAAATGTCTTCCGTTATCTTCGCCCACATCGTAGATTTCGACGATGTTGGGATGGCTCAGGGCGCTTGCCGCATTGGCTTCGCGCTGGAAGCGTAAGAGGGCGATCGCATCGCCCGAGAGGTCACCGCGTAGGATCTTGACCGCGACTTCGCGGTTCAACAGCGAATCGACGGCCAGGAATACGTTGGCCATGCCGCCTTCCCCTAAAGGTTGGACAAGCAGATACCGGTTACCGAGGAGTTCAGCCATGGCGCACCTCCGGTCTCGCGGTCGCGAGGATCACGGTGATGTTGTCGCTGCCCCCCGCATCGTTGGCTGCGTCGATCAATCGGTCGCATAATGCCTGAGGGGGTTCTTTCTCATCCAGTATCCGTTGGATTTCTTCATCCTGAAGCATGGAATGCAGGCCGTCGCTGGCGACTAAAAGAAGATCGAAGGGTTCTTCGATCGGATGGATGTCGATCCGGATGGCTTTGGAGATCCCCAGGGCGTTGGTCAACACATGGCGTTGGGGGTGGTTTTTCGTCTCTTCTTCACTGATCAATCCGCGTTGCAGCAGTTCGTAGACCAAGGAATGGTCGACGGTCAGTTGCGCGATGCGATGGTCGAAAAAGCGATAAAGGCGGCTATCGCCGACGTTCACGCTGATGATTTTATCATCCACCTTCAAAAAACCGACCAAGGTCGTCCCCATTCCGAAATAGTCGATCCGGTTGATCGATGCCGCGAACACGGCGTCGTTGGCATGCATGACCGCGCCATACAACCAGTTTTCCATCGTTTCGACACTGAGGCCGGGATGTTCGTCGAAATACTCGGCGATCTTGTCGCAGGCCATTTTGCTGGCGACCTCCCCGGCCTTCGCCCCGCCCATGCCGTCGCAAACCAATGCCAAAATCGAGGACCCGTTTTGCTTGATGACGAACGCATCCTGGTTCATTTTCCTGTTTTTCCCGATATCGCTTCTACCCCAACAGATCATCCAATTCTCCTCTCTCAACCTTCGCCCTCAATTGTCCGCAGGCGGCATCGATGTCCGCCCCGTGCTCTTGGCGCAAGGTGCATTTCACATTCAGTTTGCATAAACGGTCGTAGAACGCCATGGCCTGGGGGAAACTGACCCCTTTGAACCCGTGTTCGTCGACTGCGTTATAGGGAATCAGATTCACATAGGCATTGAGCCCTTTGATCAGGTGCGCCAACTGCGTGGCGTGTTCGGGTTGGTCGTTGACCCCTTTCAAGAGAATGTATTCGAAGGTGATCCGACGATTGTTCAGACCCGCGTATTCGCGGATCGCATCCATCAGTTCACCCAACGGATAGGCCTTGTTGATGGGCATCAAACGGGTCCTGAGTTCATCGTTGGGGGCGTGGAGGGAAATCGCCAGGTTGTACTGGACGTTTTCATGGGCGAAGCGACGGATCTTGTCGGCGATGCCGCAGGTGGAGACGGTGATGTGCCGCGCCCCGATCGCCAAGCCCTTGTCGTGGTTGATCGTGTTCATGAAGTCCATCACGTTCTCATAGTTGTCGAAGGGTTCGCCCGTGCCCATGATGACCACGTGGCTGACCCGTTCTTGTTCTTTGTCGAGTTCGCGTTGCACATACATGATCTGGGCGACCATTTCACCCGAGGTCACATCGCGTGTTTTCTTCAAGAGTCCGCTGGCGCAGAACGCACAGCCCATGTTGCATCCGATCTGGGAGGTCACGCAGACCGATTTCCCGTAATCGTAGTGCATCAGGACGGTTTCGGCCAGACTCCCGTCTTGGAGCCGGAAGAGATACTTGACGGTCCCGTCGGACGAAACCATCCGTTTCACAAGCCGAAGCGGATCGATGACGTATTTTTCTTTGAGCCGCTCCCGCATTTCATTGGAAAGGTCGCTCATCTCATCGAAGGACCCGACCCGTTTGCGATATAGCCACTGGAAAAGCTGTTGGGAGCGGAACTTCTTCCAACCTTCGCCCAACATGCTCTCTTCCATTTTTTCATAACTGTAATCATAGATTGTTTTCAAGGTATCACCACCCCGTATTTTAACACATTACGGGTTTCTTTGCATTTGCGCGATGTAGAATCCATCGGTCTCTTGTTCAAAGGGAAAGATCGTACGTTCCCTGACCAGGACAAACTCTTCGTTGTTTTTCAGGAAAGATTCCACCTGGGTCTGATTCTCTTTTTTGTTGAGGGTGCAGGTAGAATAGACCAACGTGCCCCCGGCTTTCACCCGTCTTCCCGCTTCTTCCAGAAGTTGTCTTTGCAGGAGTTGAAGGTCGTCAAGATCGCTTGGGCGGATCCTTGCCTTGATGTCGGGTTTCCGGCGCAATACGCCCAAGCCCGAACACGGGACATCCGCCAAGACGGAATCGAAACGTCGGTCTTGAAGGACGCTTGCACAATCGCGGCTGTCGCAGGCGAAGGGTTCGACGATCGTAACCCCCAGTTTCAGCATCCCTTCCTGGATCAGCCTGACCCGGTGTTCATGCAGGTCCAGCGCTACGATCCGTCCGGTATCGCGCATATCGAACGCCATGCCTGCGGTCTTCGTTCCCGGCGCGGCGCAGAGATCCAATATCTCCATCCCCGGTTTCGCACCCACCCAGGAGACCACCATCTGGCTGGCTTCATCCTGCAAGATCCCTTTTCCATCCTTAAACCATTCGCTTTCAAGGAAATTGCCTTGATAGCGAAGCGCATCCTCGACCAGCTTCCCCGGAGAAAACCTTGAATCTTCAAGCATTTCTTCCTTGCTGGATTTCAAAGGATTGACCTTGATGCTGGTCTGTACGTTCTGGATCAGACTATACGCGCATTTCAGCGCGTCTTCTTTCCCGTATTGCTTCACCCACATTTTCAAGATCCAGGTCGGAAGGCTCGTATTCAGTGCAACGCGTTCGAGTTCGTCCTCATGGTCGATGTCGATTTTGCCTTCTTCGATGATTCTACGCAATACGGCGTTGATCAACCCGGTCGCCGACCCGCGGTGTTTCTGGCGCAGGATCGACTGCGCTTCGTCCAGAACGGCGTAATCGGGGACTTTATCGAGGAACATCAGCTGATAGACGCACATGTCCAAAAGGGATGCGACCAAGGCATCCGGTTCTTTCTGCACTTGTTTCTTCCATCGGTTGCGGCAGTAGATCTGGTTCTGCAGCGTCCCGTAGACCAACTGCGTAATCAATCCGCGGTCGATCGGACGGGCCTCGTCCAAGCGTTGTTTCAAACTTAGATTCGCATAGGCTTGTTTCGTCAATACGCCGTGGATCAACTCGACGGCGAGATAGCGTGCGTTCATGGTTCCCTCACATCAAGGCTAAAGGATTGACGTCGACCGTCAACTCGACATCCCCCTTCAGCTCGTTTTCATCCAGTAATCTCCAGACGGCGTTTCGCATCGTGTCCAGGGTCTTCCCTTTGAGGATGATCCGGCTGCGATACGCCCCTTTGGTTTTGCCTAGATCCACCGGACCCAGAATCCTGAAGTCTTGGTTCGCGGCGAACCACATCGCCGCATCCTTCGCGCATTCGAGCGCGGAATCATGCGTCTTCGAGGTATATTCAAGGGCGATCAGATAGGTGTAGGGCGGATTCTGCCCGATTTTGCGATAGCGCATCTCGATCGAGAAGAAGCGAAGATAGTCATGCTTCAAAGCGCATTGGATTGCGTAATGGTCGGTTGCGGAGGTTTGGACCAACACCTGTCCCTTCCCCTCGCCCCGTCCGCTTCGTCCCGCGGCCTGCACCAACAGCGCGAAGGTTTCTTCGACGCTCCGGACATCGCTGCGCAAAAGCGCCTGGTCGACGCCCAATACGACGGCGAGCGTGACATTGGGGATGTCCAAGCCCTTGGCGATCATCTGGGTCCCCAAGAGAATGTCGCTTTCATGGTCTTCGAACTGCTTCAACAAGTCGCGGTGACTATCCTTGCGTTGGGTGGAATCGCTGTCCATCCGGGTGATGCGCGCTTGCGGGAAGGTTTGGCGAAGTTCTTCTTCGACTTTCTGCGTCCCCGATCCGATCATCCGCAAATGGTTCCCCTGACATTCGGGGCAACGCGATCCGAGTTGCCGGGTGTTTCCGCAATTGTGGCATTTCAAGATCCCGTCTTCTTTGTGGACGCTCATCGGCCGGTCGCATTCCGTACACATCTCGACATGCCCGCAATCCACGCACTGCAGGACGGGGGCGTAGCCCCGTTTATTAAGCAGGATTAGAATCTGTTCTTTTTTATCCAAGCGATCCGCGATCGCTTCGCGTATTTCTTGCGCCACCTGCATCCTGACCCGGGGTTTCACCAGGACCACCTCAGGCAAGACCCCGGCGATCCGACCGTCGAGTTCGACGAGTTCATAGACGCCTTTTTTCGCCCGTGCATAGGTATCCAGCGACGGCGTCGCGCTTCCCAGGACCACTTTCGCATGGAAGTGCCGCGCACGTTCCATCGCGACGTCCCGGCAATGGTATTTGGGGGAAACATCCTGTTTATAGCTGTTGTCATGTTCTTCGTCCAACACGATCAGACGAAGGTTGGTGAACGGCAGCCAGATGGCGGAACGCGTCCCCACGACCACGGCCGCATCGCCCTGTTTGACGCGGGTGTATTGCTGGAAACGCTGGTTGTCGTTAAGTTGCGAATGGTACAGGATGACGTCTTGCCCGAAGCGTTCTTCGACCCGTTTGACCATCTGGGGCGTCAAAGAGATCTCCGGGACCAGAATCAACGCCTGACCGTGGTTGTCGATGACTTCCTGGGCGAGTTGGAGATAGACCTCGGTCTTCCCCGATCCGGTCGGGCCAAGCAGGCAAACGACACCGTTGGCGGTCTCGCGGATCTTCTTCAATGCCTCTTCCTGCGTTTGACTCAATCGATAGCCGATTTCCTTGGTTTCCACCGGCTTGACCCGATAGACCGCATCGATGTTCTTTTTATCCAGCCAACCATGTTTCACCATGGTTTCGATTTTACTTCCGTATTCTTCCTTGGCATCGCGCAAGCGCATGCCTTCCTTCGCTTTGATTTCCTCATAGATATCGATGTATCTTGAATCCACCGTATTATCGCCGGCGAAGACCCACAGCTCGCTCACCGGCTTGCGGGTGGTATCCCTAGGATTGAGATAGCGCGGCAACATCGTTTGGAAACAGGCGATGACCGGGGAAACGGTCGCATAGGAAAGCCACAAACCCAATTGAAACAACTCCTCGTTCAAGACCGGCGTTTCATCCAAAACGGACAGAATCGACGCCAATTGATAACCGGCTTCGGTTTCGAATTGTTCTTTCGTTTTGTGGGTCTCTTCGCTTTTCGCCACGAAACCGATCACTTTCTTACGGTTGAACACGACTTCGACGCGTTGACCCGGACGCAGTGAAAACCCGTCCGCACAATAGGTGTAGGTCGAATTGAGATGCATCGTGCGATGTTGGATCCAGATCTGGGCGAGGTTCATTGGCGACTCCGTTTCGGGTACATTATACACTATCCGACATGACGTAAAAAAGGGCGAATACAAAAACACAATCCGCAAGGGATTGTGTCCGTGTTTATTCCATGTGGCGTTTGATGATCAGCGAGATGATCTGCGCTGCGAGTTTGGGGTCTTCGTTACAAACCACGAATTTATAATGCCCGATCAGTTCCATTTCCTTGGAAGCTTTCGAAAGACGTTGTTGGACGATTTCTTCCGCTTCGGTACGACGTCCGCGGATTCTCTTCTCCAGTTCTTCCATGCTGGGCGGGACGATGAAGATCGTCAACGCGTCCTTCACTTTTTCCTTGATCTGGGTCGCGCCTTGGACTTCGATCTCCAATAAAACATTCTTTCCTTCGTTGCGCAGTTTCTCGACATAGGCGGCCTGGGTGCCGTAGTAGTTTCCGACAAACTCCGCATATTCAAGCAGTTCCCCTTTCTTGATCGCTTCCATGAAACGATCGCGGGTGACGAACAGATAATCGACCCCGTCGCGTTCGCTGGGACGTCGCGTACGGGTTGTCATTGAAACGGAATAAGCGATGTTCAGTTCGGGGTCGTCGATGAACTGGTCACGTACGGTTCCTTTACCGACGCCGCTGGGTCCGCTTAATATGATGAGTAACCCTTTCTTTGGCATGGCACACCTCTTTCTTTCTATTTATGATACTACACAATCCCGCATTTTCAAATATGTTATAATGTTTTGCGAAAGAAGGTTGAATATGGCGCTGGACGGACTGCTGATGCATCGCATCGTCGCGGAACTCGAACTCGAAGTTCCGACGAAAATCCATAAGATCTACAACTTATCGGAGAATGAAGTGCTCTTCCATTTACGAAGCGCGAAGAGCCGCAAGAACCTGCTGGTTTCCCTGCATTCGGTCTACAACCGGATCCAGTTCAGCGACCGCGTCTATACGACGCCGGAGGAGCCCAGCCATTTCGTCATGCTTCTAAGGAAACATTGCGAAGACGGATGGATCACGGAACTGAAGCAATTGGGATTGGACCGGGTGGTCAAGATGACCGTGATGCAACGCAACGACCTGGGTGACAGCGTGACGCATACCCTCTACATCGAACTGATGGGCAAATATGCGAACCTGATCTTGGTCGACGATACGGGCAAAATCGTCGATGCCCTGAAGAGGATCCCGCCGTTTGAGAATACCAAGCGGACCATCCAACCCGGCGCGATGTACAGCGACCCTGAAATCCAAGACAAGCGAAATCCCTTACTTAGCAACGACATCGATCCTGAACTGACTTTCACCCAACAATTCCACGGTGTATCGCCCTTGTTGGGACGGGAAATCCAATATCGGTTGTTACACGGTGAAACCTTCAGACAGGTCATGGACCAAATACGGGACAGCCATTACCTGTATCTTAGCGAAGATAAAAATGAAACGCAATTTCATTGCCTGCCGTTGACGCATTTAGGGGTGCCCTACCGGCAATTCCCGTTGATGACGGGATTGGATGAACTTTATTTCCAGAAGGAAGAGCGCGAACGCATCCGCCAACATACCGGCGACCTTTTCAAGTTCGTGACGCGCGAAATCAAGAAATACACGCAGAAACTGCCGAAACTGAAGGAAGCGTTGGATGAGGCGTTGGATTGCGAGAAGTGGCGCACGATGGGGGATTACCTTTATGCTTTTGGATCGAATACCGAGAAAGGCAGCACGTCGATCGACGTGCCCTCCTATGAAGGCGACGGGATGATCACGATCCCCTTGGACAGCAAGTTGGATGGGAAGGGAAACGCGAAGAAGTATTTCCAGAAATACCAAAAAGGCAAAAAAGGGCAGGAGCATTTGCTTCAGCAGATCCAGATCTGCGAAAACGAGATCGCCTATTATGAAGGACTGAAGGAGCAACTGGAAATCGCAGGGGTGAACGACGCGATCGAGATCCGCCAGGAATTGGCGGAAGCGGGGATTTTGAAGGCCATGCCTTCGAAAATCCGGCGTAAGAAGAAAAGCCTTCCCCAATACCTCAGCTTCGTTTTGGATAACGGGATACGGATCCATGTCGGCAAGAACAACCTTCAAAACGACTACATCACCTTCAAACTTGCACGCAAGAACGACACCTGGCTGCACGTCAAGGATCATCACGGGGCGCATGTGGTGGTGGAGACCGATTCGCCCGATGAGACGACCTTGCGTACCGCGGCGATGTTGGCGGCGTATTATTCGCAAGCGAGGACATCCTCGAGCGTACCGGTCAACTACTGTAAAGTCTCTTCGATCAAGAAGATCCCCGGGGCGAAGTTGGGGATGGTCGCCCTTGGCGCGTATAAAACCATCTATATCGATCCCAACGAGGATTTCATCCTGAATCTACTCAAAAACAACAAGACCGCCTCATAAACCGAGGCGGTCTTTCTGTAGTAGGATCGAACTTTTCTTCACACTCGCCACATCCGGAACATGACGTTTCACTTCTTGCCAAAACAAAGGCGAGTGGTTGAGATGCTTCAGATGCATGAGTTCGTGGATGCAGACATAGCGGATGAAGCGGGGTTCGCAGGCGATCAACCGTGTATTCAATGTGATTTCACCTTTTGAAGTACAGCGTCCCCACGAACGCTTCATCGTTCGAAAACGCAATGTTTTCGGTGAAATCCGTGTTTCGGTCATCGCTTCGCTAAAATACCCACCAAGAACATCGATGGCATGTTGGCGCAGGACGGTTTCAAGAAGCACCCCTTGCTTGACGACGATGCCTTCGGGGCGGAGCGTCGTTTCTTCCCCGTAGGTCACTTTCGTTCTACTTCCGAGATACCAGATTTCATCAGTGTCCAACTTCATGCGTTCGATCATCGCCAACCGCTTCTGTACCCAGGATTGCTTGGAAGAAATCCATGTCAGCGTCTTTTCAAGATCCGCCTCGAAAGGCAACTTGATGATCAGTGCATCCTCATCCACGTTCATCGAAAGCGTGCGACGACGCTGCGGGATGAACGTCGCCTTGATTTGGCGTCCATTGACTTGAAGCGTTAAACTATAAGGCTTGGACCGCATCAGTTGCTTTGTAGGATGATGGTGGAAGCATGTCCAAGGAAGGTGCGTCCGTCTTTGCACTTCACCTGGATGATGTCGCTGTTTTCGTAGTCTTTCCACGAAGAGATGTCGCAGACGATCGTTTCGCTTCCGACGTTGATGTAGGCGACGTCGTATTTCCACGTCGTATCGATGATCTGCAGGTTACAGCCGCTTAAGAATAGGGCTCCGACCAAAACCAAGAGGATTTTTTTCATTTTTATTGTCTCCTTCGGTGAGGAATCACCGTTAGGTTTAGTATACGAAGACCTCTCCATCTTTACAAGGGCTCGAAGGAAGGATACATCGCTTTTCTACTGGATTTTAATCCGATTTTAATCCGAAACATGTCCTGCGGAGATTTCCGGATATGCTATACTGAAAGCAAAGAAGTGGATGAAGATCACCTCAAGGAGGATCCAAATGCAACCGAAATACTGGATCGTCACCGGTGCGAACGGGCATTTCGCCAACACGCTGGTCCGTGAATTGACGAAGCGAAACGACAAGGTCGGCGCTTTCGTTTTGCCCGGCGATCGAAGCGATGCGTTGAGCGATCTTTTAATACGGCGCTTCGAAGGCGATGTCACGAAGATCGACGATCTACGGCGTTGCATCGATGCGGCGGAGGTCGATCCGAAGGACATCTGCGTCGTGCATGCGGCCGGGATCGTCTCGATCGATTTCAAGGAGAAAGACAAGATCCATAAAGTGAACGTCGAAGGGACGCAAAACGTCGCGACCGTTTGTCTGGAAAAAGGGGTCGGACGGATGGTCTATGTGAGTTCGGTCCATGCGATCAAGGAAGTCGAGGATCAAGGATTCATCCAAGAGACGGATCGTTTTAGTCCGGAGGATGTGGAAGGCTTGTATGCGAAATCGAAGGCGCAGGCGACCTGCAATCTCTTAAAACTTCAGGAAGAAGGCTTACCGTTGACCTTGGTCTTCCCTTCCGGGATGATCGGACCCAACGACTACGGGTGTAGCCACATGACGCAGATGGTCATCGATTTCGGGACCGGGCGTCTGAAAGCCTATGTGAAAGGCGGGTATGATTTCGTCGATGTACGGGATGTCTCAGAGGCTCTGATCAAGATCGTCGAGACGCGCGACGCCGGCGACCATTACATCCTTTCCGGGGAATATATCTCGGTGAAGGAGATCGTCGACGTCTTGGCCGGGGTTTTCCCTGAAATCAGCAAAACGATGAAGTTACCCTTGGGGCTGGCGAAATTGAGCGCGCCTTTTGCGGAAATCTATTACCGCATCCTCAAACAGAAACCTTTGTATACGCGCTATTCCCTTTTCACCTTGGCGAGCAATTCGAATTTCTCCCATGCGAAAGCCACCGAGGATCTCGCGTATCGGCCACGCAAAGCGACCGAGTCGCTGAGGGACATGGCGTTATGGCTGATCCAACAAAACCGCATTAAAAAAGGATCCTAGTCGGGATCCTTCGTTGTTTCTTGGAGCGTTGGGAAGCGACGGCTGCGTTTCAAGCGCATGAAGAGATAACCGCCGGTCAGTAAGGGGACGTAGAAGGTAGCGAAGCGCCAGAAGATCATCATACTCGCGGCGCCCGATTTACCGATCACCGTCGAGAAGACCAGGACGAACAAACCTTCGGTCGCCCCGCTGGATCCCGGTAGCGGGACGAAGGTGTTGGCCATCGTCACAAAGGAAGCCAGGGCGAGGAAATCGATGAACTGGTTGAACTTCACATCCAGCCCCAACAACTGCGCGACCACGAACGGGGTCGAAAAATAGATCGTGAAGCGTAAGGCGTACAACCCTGAGATTTTCCAAAACAACTGTTTATTTCCGGCGACGGCTCCGACGGCGTCGTGGAAGTGGATCATCTGTTCGTTCCAGGAATCGACGATCTTTTCCTTATTCTTGATGAACCTCATCTTGCCCAGCATCGTGATCGCCCAGGAGAAGATGAAATGATAGAGTTTCGGGAATTCGACCATGATCCAAAGGACGACGATGACGATGACGTTGAACAATAGCGCAAGCGCGAACGCGAAGGTGATGGAGGCGTTGGGGAAATCCGCCATCTTCCATAAAAACAAAATCAAGGTTTCAAGGACCAGGACGATCTGATAGATGTAGAAATCCATCCAGATCAAGCCCGCGCCTTGGGTGGCGCTCAGTCCTTGTTTTTTAAAGGTGTAGGTCTGGGCGAACTGTCCGCCGGTCGAAGATGGCGTAATCCCGGAAACGAAGGTTCCGATCAATCCGTTCATCAATCCGTGACGGTAGGGATAGCGTTGATGGAGGGACTTCGCCATCAAGGTCAAAATCAACCCATAGACAAGTTGCGGGGCGAGACCCCAAAAGACGATCACGCCGATGCGCCACATGGGCATCGCGATGACCGTCGCCAAGACTTGCTCGTAGGAATCATATAACGCGAACCAAAGACCGAAGAAGGTCAAGGTCATGATGAGCAATAGGTTGAACAGATAGTTATTCAGAAGCTTTTTCATTGTTTTCTCCGTTGATACTTATTTATTCTACACGCAACGGGTCAAACCCGCAAGGGACTAATAGCCCAAAGCTTCCTTCACGAAAACGATATGGATCCGTCCGGGGACGTGGCTGCGCGATAAAACGACGTTGGCGCTGCAGATCCGTTGGGCGACGTTGCAGTCGACGCATTCCCCGACCAAGCGGCACGGCGTATCACGGTCGAGCCGCTCGCAGTTCATCGGGGCGGCTTTCTGGCGTATTCTTTCCTGTGCTTCTTCACGGGTGAAAACCAGCTTGTTGATGCCGACGACGACATACACTTTCTTGGGTCCGAAGATCAGCGCGGAGACGCGGTTCCCCGTCCCGTCCGTATTCACGAGTTCCCCTTCCAGGGTGACGGCGTTGCTTGACATCAGGAAGACATCGGCGCTTAACCCGCGCCGAAAGGCTTCGTTGACATCGATGCCGGGTTGATAGCGGTCGATGAAGGAAACATGTCCCGTACGTAGCCAATCGATGACGCCGCACGCGGCCAAGGTCATCGACCCCCCGACCGCGACGCTCGACCCTTGTTCGATCTGCGCTTCAAGAAACGGAAGGACGTGTTCTTTCTTTTCTAGGATCGATGTCTCGAACTGATGCAGACGCAGGTTGCGGATCGCACGATCCAACTGTTGGTTGATTATTTTTTCCGAATGAATGTCCATGGGTTCACCTCGCTTTTAGTATACACTTGTTTCTTTGCCCGACACAACGACTCCTGTAGACTCGATGAACATCCTGTGAAAAAAACGTCCCTTTCAGGACGTTAGTTGAGTCTGGTTTTGACTTTCACCGTATAGTCGTCATCCGTCGTATCGACGATCAGGGTGACGTCTTCGGGGGGATTGTCGGCGATGATCAGACGCGCGATTTTGGTTTCGATGGCTTTTTGGATATGCCGTTTCATCGGCCGCGCCCCGAACTCGGGGTCGAAGCCTTCTTCAAGGATCCTTTCGTGCGCGCTTTGCGTCACTTCCAGGGTATAACGGCGATCGGCGAGCCGTTGGACGAGTTCGTTGATGAACTTGTCGGCGATTTTCGCCAGCACCGCCTTGTTGAGGGCGTTGAAGACGACGATTTCGTCCAGACGGTTGACGAACTCGGGCTTGAAGGTACGTGCGACCTCCTGCAGGTAGTGCGTTTCACGCAGATCCAGGTTCTCCTCAAACGCGTAGTGCGCTCCCAGATTGGAGGTTAGGATGATCAAGGTGTTCCTGAAATCCACATGGATGCCTTTGTTGTCGGTGAGTTTGCCTTCGTCGAGGACTTGAAGCAGGATGTTGAAGACATCGGGATGGGCCTTTTCGATTTCATCCAACAGGATGATGCTGTAGGGTTTACGTCGTACGGCTTCGGTCAATTGACCGCCTTCGTCATAGCCGACATAGCCCGGAGGGGCTCCGATGAGCCGGGAGACGGAATGCTTTTCCATGTATTCGCTCATGTCGATGCGGATGATCCGGGTTTCATCGTCGAAGAGCTGCTGGGCGAGCGCTTTGGCGACCTCGGTCTTACCGACGCCCGTCGGACCGAGGAAGAGGAAGGATCCGATCGGACGACGTTCATCCTGGATCTGCGCTTTCGAGCGCAGGATGGCATCGACCACTTTGTTCAACGCCTGGTCCTGTCCGATGACGCGACGACGAAGCGTGTCTTCCAAATGCATCAGTTTATTGCGTTCGGTGGACAGAAGCTTGGAGACTTCGATGTGGGTCCAGCGCGAGACGATCTTCGCGATGAGTTCTTCATCCACGATTTCCTGAATCAATGAATCTTCAGTGATGCGCTCCGTGCTTTCCTTGATCTTCTTTTCCAAGGTCGGGATCGTATCGTATTGCAGCTTCGCGGCTTCTTCGTAACGGGTTTCGTTCTGCGCCTTCTCCAACTCCAGCCTTGCTTTTTCGAGTTGCTCTTTATCGTTCTTCGACGCATCCAGGATTTCTTTCTCCTGTTGCCACTTCGAATAAAGCACTTCCTTGCTTTCTTTGAGATTGGCGAGTTCTTTTCTCAGTTCATCCAATCTCTCGAGTGTCCGATCATCCGTCTCTTTTCTTAGCGCGGTTTCTTCGATCTCCAGCTGCATGATCTTGCGTGTGAGTTCGTCGAGTTCGGCGGGCATCGAGTCCATTTCGACGCGGATCGAGGCACAGGCTTCGTCGATCAGGTCGATGGCCTTGTCGGGGAGGAAGCGGTCGGTGATGTAGCGGTTGCTTAACACCGCGGAGGCGACGATCGCTTCATCCAGGATCCTCACGCCATGATGGCTCTCGTAGCGGTCTTTGAGCCCTCTTAGGATCGAAATCGTATCTTCCACGGTCGGTTCATCGACCTGGATCTTTTGGAACCGTCTCTCCAGCGCCGCGTCTTTCTCGAGGTGCTTGCGGTATTCGTCGTAGGTGGTCGCCCCGATGCAGCGCAGTTCCCCGCGGGCCAACATCGGCTTCAATAAATTGGCGGCGTCGATCGCGCCTTCCGCCTTACCGGCTCCGACCAGGTTATGCAATTCGTCGATGAAGAGGATGATCCCTCCGTCCGACGCCTTGATTTCGTTGAGGACCGCTTTTAGACGTTCCTCGAATTCGCCCCTGTATTTCGCACCGGCGACCAATGCGCCCATGTCGAGTTCGATCAACTTCTTTTCCTTTAAGCCGAACGGAACGTCGCCTTTCATGATCCGCCACGCCAAACCTTCGACGATGGCGGTTTTACCGACCCCGGGTTCTCCGATCAAGACCGGGTTGTTTTTCGTTTTCCGCGACAAAATCTGGATGACTCTGCGGATTTCTTCGTCGCGCCCGATGATCGGGTCGATCTTTCCGCCCTTGACTTCTTCGACCAAGTCTTTCCCGTATTTGCTTAGCGCCTCCAGTTGGTTCTCGGATCCGGGACTGTCCATTTTATGTCCTGCGCTGCGCGAAGCCTGCGCCTTCTTGAGTTCTTTCTTGTCCAACGCAAACGATTCGACCAACCCATGCATCTGTGACCAGCGGTTGAACAAGAGCGTGATGAAAAGGGTCGAAGCGCTCAGGTACTTTTCACCGCTGCTTTCCGCCTCGCGTTGGGCATCGATCAGACTTTGGTTCAAATCCGACGAGATGACCGGTTGTCCGCCTTGGGAGGTCGTCGCGATCCGGTTCAATTCCGCATCGATGTATTGGATCAGGCTTCCCTTATCGAGATTGACTTTCGCCAGTAATCCATCGGCTACGTCGTCGTTGAGGATTTCACTCAACACATGCCCGGTATTGACTTCGGGATGACGGGAGGATACGGCGAGTTGGATGGCACGCATCAGGATCTGTTGGAGTTTTTCGGTAAACTGCTCGAAGTTCATGAGATTCACCTCCGTTTTGGCACTCTTGCCACTCGACTGCTAACAAACGTTTTTTTGAAAGGTAACGGAATCCGTTACCTAAAAGTTTTCTTGAATTTATCGAAGACGCTTTCTTTGTCTTGTAGTTTACGAAGTTTTTCGTAGAGTTCCTTTTGTTCACGCGAAAGTTTATCGTCGACTTTGATCTGGACTTCGACGTATTGATCTCCGACCTGGCTTGAACGCAAATCCTTGACCCCTTTTCCTTTGATCCGGAACTGGGTGCCGTGCTGCGTCCCCGCCGGTATGGTGAGTTCGACATCGCCATGGACGGTCGGAATGTCGATCTTGGTCCCTAAGGTCGCATCAAGCGATGAAATCGGGACGTTGACATAGATGTTTTTCCCGTCGCGTTGGAAGAATTTATGCTTCGATACGAGGATTTCGATGAAGAGATCCCCGTTGGGTCCGCCGTTCTGACCTTTTTCACCTTTGCCTGAAACGCGAAGTTGCTGGCCGGATTGGATGCCCGCCGGAATCTTGACGTCGACGGTGACATGCTTGTGTTCATAGCCTTTGCCATGGCATTTGGTGCAGCGGTTGAGGATTTTCTTACCTGTCCCCTGACATTCGGGACAGACACCGGAGGACTGGAAGACACCGAAAGGCGTCCTTTGCTGGGTGGTGACGGAACCTCGGCCGTTACAGGTCGGGCAGACTTTGACATCGTCCTTGCTTCTGGCCCCGCTTCCCATGCATTCGCTGCAGACTTCGTCCACATCGAGTTGGATCGAGGTTTCTTTTCCGAAGATCGCATCCATGAAGTCGATCTTCATCTGCATCAGCCGGTCCTCGCCTTTGGTCGGTCCGTTGGACCGGCGTTGGCCTTGGTTGAACCCTCCGCCGAAGAACGAGCCGAAGATGTCGTTCAGGTCTTCGAAACCGCCGGATTGAAATCCTCCGAAGCCGCCGTTAAAGCCGCCGAAACCCGCACCGTCCATGCCCGCATGACCGAATTGGTCGTAGTTGGCTTTCTTCTGCGGATCGCTCAGCGTTTCATAGGCTTCCTGCACTTCTTTGAACTTCACATCGGAGCCGGCTTCTTTGTTCATGTCGGGGTGATATTTCTTCGCCAACGTCCGGTACGCTTTTTTAACGTCCGCCTCGCTGGCGTCTTTATTGATCCCCAACACCTCGTAATAATCGCGTTTTTCTGCCATAGTCCCTCCGTAAGGCAAGCCTAGGGTGTCCTAGGCTTGGAAATTAGTTCTTCTCTTTGAAATCGGCGTCGACCACGTTGTCGTCGTTGGCCTTGGTTTCTTGTCCGGCTTGTTGTTGATCTTGCTGTTGATACATCGCTTCGGCCATGTGGTGCGCCGCCTTTTCCAACTCGTCGATCTTTTCTTTCAAAACCTCGATGTTGTTTTCATCCAGGGCTTTCTGGAGTTCATCGCGCAGCTTCACGACTTCTTCTTTTTGTTGTGCGCTGACGTTCGCGTTTTCCGTTTCAAGCGACTTGTTGATCTGGTGGATGAACTGTTCCGCCTTGTTCTTCAGTTCGGCTTCTTCTTTCAGACGTTCGTCTTCGGCACGGTGTTCTTCCGCGTCCTTGATCATGCGATCGATTTCTTCATCGCTCAAACCCGACGATCCGGAGATCGTGATGGATTGTTTCTTCTTGGTGCCTTTATCCAACGCCGAGACATGGACGATGCCGTTGACGTCGATGTCGAAGGTGACTTCGATTTGCGGAATCCCGCGCGGCGCGGCCGCGATGCCGTCGAGTTTGAATAAACCCAAGGACTTGTTCGCATTGGCCATCGGACGTTCGCCCTGCAGGACGTTGATGTCGACCGCCGGCTGATTGTCGGCCGCGGTGGAGAAGACTTGCGACTTGGAGGTCGGGATGGTCGTGTTTCTGGGAATCAGAACGGTCATGACACCGCCCATGGTTTCAATGCCCAGCGATAACGGGGTGACGTCAAGCAACAGGACGTCTTTGACGTCCCCGCCGATGACGGCGCCTTGGATCGCGGCTCCGATCGCGACGACTTCATCCGGGTTGACGGACTTGTTGGGTTCTTTCCCCAATTCGCGACGGATCACTTCGACGACGGCCGGCATACGGGTCATCCCGCCGACCAACAGGACTTGGTGGATGTCGTTCTTGGTCAATCCGGCGTCTTTCAAGGCCTGACGAACCGGTTGGATCGTACGATCCAACAGATGACGGGTCATATCTTCGAATTTCGCACGGGTCAAGGTCGTATCGATATGCAAGGGACCGTTGGCTCCCGCCGAAATGAACGGTAAGGAAATCTGCGAGCTGACGGAGGAAGAAAGTTCCTTCTTCGCTTTTTCAGCGGATTCTTTGAGGCGTTGAAGCGCCATTTTATCGGAACTTAAATCGACGCCGTTGTCTTTCTTGAAGTTTTCGACCAACCATTTCACGATGACTTCGTCGAAGTCGTCGCCACCCAGGATGTTGTCCCCGGCGGTCGCCAAGACTTCGAAGGTCCCGTCGGCCAATTCAAGGATGGATACGTCGAAGGTACCGCCCCCTAAGTCGAAGACAAGGACTTTCTGTTCTTTATCGGTTTTATCGATCCCGTAGGCCAAAGCGGCGGCCGTCGGTTCGTTGATGATGCGTTCGACTTCCAATCCGGCGATCTTGCCGGCATCTTTGGTCGCCTGACGTTGGGCGTCGTTGAAATACGCCGGGACGGTGATGACGGCACGCGTCACTTTTTCGCCCAGGTAGTCTTCCGCATAGGCTTTCATGTATTGCAGGATCATCGCGGAGACTTCCTGCGGGGAATAGGTCTTCCCTTCCATCGAAACGGTTTGGTTGGTGCCCATCTTACGTTTGATGGAGGAGACGGATTCCTTGTTGGTGACCAATTGGCGTTTGGCGGAGTCCCCGACGATGCGTTCGCCGTTTTTAAACGCGACGACCGAAGGCGTGGTACGGTTGCCTTCCGGATTGGTGATGACTTTGACTTCCCCGCCTTCCATGATGGCGACGCAGGAGTTGGTGGTACCTAAGTCGATACCGATGATTTTATTGCTCATGTTGTTTCCTCTTTTCTTTTATTCGCTGACTTTGACCAGCGCCGGCCGCAGGATGCGGTCTTTGAGTTTATATCCTTTTTGGAATACCTGGACGACTTGGTTGGGTTCGACACCCTCGACGACCTCGGTGCTCAACCCTTGATGGAAGTTGGAATCGAAGGTTTGACCCTGTGGGTCGATGACCTCGACGCCTTCTTTCTTCAATGCGTTGATCAATTGGTTGAAGACCATTTCGACACCCTTGGCAGTGTTCTCATCGACACTCCCCAATGCAAGCATCGCCCGCTCGAGATTGTCGATCGCCGGCAGGATGTCGACCGCGAAACTTTGGATGCGGTATTTCTGACGGGCTTCGAAATCCGTTTCCAAGCGTTTGCGCAAATTCTGCGTATCGGCATAGGCTTTGAAGTATTCGTTCTGCAGTTTCTTGTTTTCACCTTCGAGTTCCGAAATCTTCAGTTCGAGTTTTTCGAACTCTTCCTTGGAATGCCGGTGTTTCTTATGTCCGTGTTCTTCCTTGACTTCTTCCGTTTTGATTTCTTCTTCAGGCGTTATCTTCTCATTCTCAGTCATGACGTCCTCCTTTGCCATAGATTTTCTCGATCGCCTCGCTCATGAAATCCATCAAAGCGACGACCCGATCATATTCCATCCGGCTGGGTCCGACAACCATGAGTTGTCCCGATTCGCCTTCATTGATCGTAAATGTGTTGGTGATGACCGCGACATCGTCCATCCAAACCAGTTTGGAATGTTCGCTGCGGATCAAATTCAAATCGCCTTGGTTTTTCCCCAAGTTGCGCCATAGCGCACTGTTCTCGAGCATCCCCATCAACTGCCGTAGTTTCGTGATGTCCGCGAATTCCGGCAGGTTCAACATGTTGTTGGTTCCGGAAAAGTAGAAATTGTCGTTGGCGAACTTCAGGAAAGCGTTGAAGAACGCTTGGAAAACCGATTCATAACGTTTGACCTGTTGCGCCAAGATCGGTTCGATCAGACGCAGTTTCTCGATCACGCGCAATAGCGGTGTCCCGCTCAGCCGTTCATTCAAGATGCCGCAACATTTCTGCAATTCCTCGACCGAAACTTCCTCGCTGAACTTGAACAGTCGGTTCTCCGTATGTCCGTGGCTTGTGATGAAGACGGCGACGGCGCTATGCTCGTCGATCGGGAACAGGTTGATGTGTTCCAAGGTCTGGTCGCTGCCCTCGGGTCCAAGCACCACGGCGGTGAGCTGTGTCATTTGGGATAGGATGTCGCAACTGCGTTTGATGACTTCCTCGACCCGCATCTCACGGTCCGAGAAGACCTCGCGAAGCGCCAGTTCCAAACGGTCGTCCTTGCGTTGCACCATCAGATGTTCGACATAATAGCGATACCCCTGGGTCGACGGGATCCGTCCGCTGGAAGTATGGGTCTTCTCAAGCAATTCCATTTCTTCCAACTCCTGCATTTCATTGCGGATGGTCGCGGAGGAATACGGCATGTTGTATTTTTCCAATAAGGTTTTCGAACCGACCGGCTCCGCTGTCGCAATGAACTCTTCGACGATCGCTTTAAGTATTTCGATCTTTCGTGGTGTCAGCAAAGGACTCACCTCCTTAGCACTCTTGTACTAGGTCTGCTAATATTATAAACGGTGTGTTTAGCACTGTCAATAATTAAGTGCTAAACAGGATAAAAGAAAACCACCCTTTCGGATGGCGAATCGCTACTTCTTGGTGAATTTTAAGATTTGATAGACGGCTTTCCTGTCCGACGTGACCGTCTTGATCAATATTCTCCCATCCGAAAGTCTCGTCGTCTCGACATTGGTTGTTGAACTTACCCCATCGATGGCTTGATACTCGATCGTATCGCCAACGACCGTCGCGATGTAGAGGTGCTGCAATGGAATGAAATAGGCGTAAACGAGTGCGGAGTCATCGTCGATCGCCTCGAGTGTTTCTATGGGCGATTGGAAGTTTTGAGAAGCGATGCGGTTCCCGTTGGATGGATCGAAGACATCCAACCGATCACCATAGACATTCGAAGAATAACTAAAGTTCATTACCGGGATAAGAATCGCGTTCTTCAGAAACACTAATCCCATCGCTTGCCACTCATACCGAATTGGCACCGGGTTACGTCGCGTAAACTGTTTTGTATTTATGTCAAACTGGACTCGATTATAGTAGCTTTGGTTATTCTCGCTGTAGGGAAAAACGATGTGATTACCATTCACTTCAACCAAATAGCCCTGGACATATCCGACAGGCGTCGACAAATCGTCCTTAATCGTTTTATGGAACAAGCTAAGTGACTCGGTGTTCTCTTCCATCGACATCCATGTCAATTCGTAGTTCACTTCCGTCGTCGATTCGTTGATTCTTTTCCATTCTTCTTGGATGAAGACAAAAGAAGAATCATCGAATTGAACCAGTTTCGGTGTATTCCGTTCTCCATAGGATTGCCCAGTCATCAATGTCTTTTTCACACCATCCCTGAACACCGAGATTTCGTAATTCCGAAATTCACTTGACGAGTAATCCTTGACGACTTCACCGCCACTTACGAAGATTCTATCTTCGAAAACAATGATTGAATTCACCCAAAAAAAATCCGCAGGACCGAGTTTGATTTCTTCAACCATCTTCTTCGAATTCAGGTCATAGGAAAAGACCCCTAATGAATAACATATGCTTCTGTTTACATTGACATTTGATTTCTCACACCCTACTTTTGAAAAATAGAGTATATTATCCACTTCAAAAAAAGCAGTCACATAATTGTCTTCTTCTAGACCGAAATCGACATCAGCTATGGATACATCGTATTTCAACTCCGTTGGCACATTGCTTTCCGGTCGAAATCTTTTGGGTAACATCGCCCTTTCAATCATGGAACAACCCGTCAACAACATTACACTGAGTATTATGATGATTTTTTTCATGAGTCCCCACTCCTGTCTCTTTCATTGTATCGCACGACAAAAAAAACACAAGATGGATTAAAAAAATCACCCTTTCGGGTGATTAGATTTTCATGATGTATAAGTGTTCAGGGTTTCCGTAATTTGTTTTCCCTCGGACTAAATACACCCCTTCCTGGATCTCCGTAATGAAGTTGCCATAAATGAGTTCATCGATCCGTTGATAGACGATCGTATTCTTTTCGAAGTTTCCAAGATAGAACCGATCGGTGATCGGTTTGCTTCGATCAAAATCAAACGCTCCGCTAAACAATCCGGTTTGACCGATGGTGACGGGATACACAAACATCATCCAACCCGCACCCTCGATTTGCTCCGCGACCTCGCCTCCAAGATCGTCGAAAACATGTAGTTTCCAAGGATTGTAGGCGAACGAGTCCACGGTGGATACAAACCAATGGTCATCGATGAACATCATCGATCGCGGGCTTCTCGACTTCCCTATTTTTATCGGGTCGAAGACTTCGACCAACATCGTGGACGTGTCCAATTTCCATCGACCGATCCATGCCGCCGAATCATGTTCATAGGCAAATGCGAAATATCCGTCTTCAACAACGATCGTCGACTCGCTAACCATCACCTGTTCCTTTGAATCTGTGACCAAGGCTTCGTATTCAAAGAGGTCCGTCGAGAACATCATGAAATCCGATGTCATACTATTAAGCGAGATCCGGGTGATGTCACGATTCCCAAGCTTATACGTAAGCTCCTCTACATATGCGATCGTCGATTCGTCCACTTTATAAAGCGAAGGGATATTTCGAAACTTGTCCAGGTTGTTTTCAGCGATCTTGGTTTTTTCCAGATCATGGATCCACGAAATCTCAAAGGTGCGCTTTCCTTGCTCTTTGAATAGATATCCCCCGGATAGGATGAGTTTCGAATCGAGCGTCATGATCGACTGTACGACAAATCCGTCGTTGGCAGGGATGGTATAGAGCGATTCCACCGTCTTTGCATCGAGGTCGTAGGCATAGACGCCGATCGATACCCTGTTTCCACTTTCAGGGTTGATTTGCTGATCGAGGGCGAAATAGAGTTTCTTCCCATCGGAATAAAACGCTGCGAGCGAATATGTTTCCGTATCCTTCAGTTCAGGAATGAATCGGTCGAATTCCAACTCCGTTAGCGTCACATCGGCGACCGGATCCGCCATGACGTTCCTTTCCGGTCGCTTCGCATCGGACATAAAATAACGTTGCACTTGAGCACAACCCGTCAACAACGCTAAACACAGTAGAATGATGATTTTTTTCATGAGTCCCCACTCCTTTCATAAATCATAACGCATGTAAAAAAAAACACAAGACAGGGATGCAAAAACCACCCCTGTTGGTAATAAAAATCACCCTTGCGGGTGATTAAATCGTTGTTCAGATAATACGGATTATTCGGCTTTGTTGTCGCTACCCAGGACTTCTTTGATCTTGTGCGCGACGACTTGCTTGACGTATTTACGTCCAATGGTCAAATAGGTGCGCGGATCGAAGACATCGGGTTTGGTGTCCATGACTTCGCGGATACCGGCGGTCATGGCCAAACGAAGGTCGGAGTCGATGTTGATCTTGCAGACGGCCGATTTCGCGGCTTCACGCAACATGTCTTCAGGGATCCCGATGGCATCGTCCAATTTACCGCCGTGCGCCATGATGATCTTGACGTATTCTTGCGATACGCTGGATGCCCCATGCAATACGATCGGGAAGCCCGGGATGCGCTTTTCGATTTCATGCAGGATGTCGAAACGGAGTTTAGGGGTTTGTCCCGGTTTGAACTTGAAGGCGCCGTGGCTGGTTCCGATGGCGATGGCCAAGGAATCGACACCCGTACGACGTACGAATTCTTCGACTTCATCCGGATTGGTGAACTGCGCGTCTTCATCGGAGACGTTGACCGCATCTTCGATACCGGCGAGTTTACCCAATTCGCCTTCGACGGTGACACCGTGGGCATGGGCGTATTCGACGACTTCCTTGGTCAAACGGATATTGTCTTCAAACGAATGCTTCGAACCGTCGATCATGACGCTGGTAAATCCGGAATCGATGCAGGCTTTGCAGATTTCGAAATCATCCCCGTGGTCAAGATGCAAGGCGATCGGAATGTTGGTTTCGATCAGAGCGGCTTCGACGAGTTTTTTCAAGTAGGTCGGATTGGCGTACTTACGCGCACCCGAAGAGACTTGCAGGATGACCGGTGATTTCAGTTCGTTCGCGGCTTCGACGATCGCTTGGATGATCTCCATGTTGTTGACATTGAAAGCACCGATCGCGTATCCGCCTTCGTAGGCTTTTTGAAACATTTCTTTGGTTGATACTAAGGGCATGTTTGTTGTTCCTCCTATGTTTCATTTTATTCCATTTTCCGCTTTTTTCATAGGGTTCGATGCGAATTGGCAACGGTTTTCAAGAATCTTTTCACAAGATTCCCAATCTTGCCCTTTTTCTGCTATCCTAAGGAAAAGGAGGTGGGGACATTGCGTTGGATCGTCTATGAAAACAATGAACTTGTCGCTGGGACTTCGCTTCGCGATGAAGGGTTCTCCACCGATGCTTTCGCCTGTGGAAACGTGGCCGCCTATGTCGGGGATGACGAAGCGTCCGTGATACGAAATCGAAAAGATCTGGCGGAAGCGGTCGGCATTCCGCTTGACCATTGGGTTTATCCGCAGATCACGCATAGCGACATCCTGGTCGAAGTGAAACGGCAGGACCAAGGGGAAGGAACCTTGTCAGCTTCCTTGAAGTTCCAGGGGGTCGATGCACTCTACACCAAGGAAAGAGATCTTGTGTTGTCCGTGTTCCATGCGGACTGTACGCCGATTTTGATCCATTGCCCGAAAACGAAGATCGTCGCCGCGATCCATGCGGGATGGCCGGGGACGATCAAGGAAATCGTTTCGAAATGCATGGATACGTTGATCGAGAAAGAAAAGGTCGAAGTCTCGACCCTTCGCGTCTACATCGGCCCGTGCCTGTGTCAGGAGCATCTGGAAATCGATCGGCCTGTACTCGACAAAATGAAGACGATGACCTTCGATGTCTCGCCGTTTCTGCGATATCGCGATCTTGACCATGCTTATTTCGATATGGTCGGATGCAATGTCCATCAGTTGGTTTCAAGAGGAGTGCCGATGGAAAACATCGAAATCCATCCGGAATGTACCTATGAGGATCCCCTTCGATTCTATTCCTATCGAAAAGAGAAAGTCACGGGGAGACACGTCTCGTTCATCGCGATGAAAAAATAGAAACGCCGAAACGTTTCTATTTTTTAAATTTGTTGACGACGTCGCCGATGATGGCCGACGGGACGAAGCGGGTCAGATCGCCGTCGTTCATCGCGATTTGCTTGACCGCCGACGAAGATAAGAACGAATACTCGGGTTTGGTCAAGAGGAACACCGTTTCGATGTCATGGGCGAGGATCATGTTCGCCGTGGCTTGCTGAAGCTCGTATTCAAAGTCCATGACGGCCCGGATGCCACGGATCAATACATTGGCACCGAAATCGCGTGCGACGTTGACCGCAAGCCCCGTTCTCGCATGGACGGTGACATTGGGCAGGTCCTTGGTCACTTTCTTCAACATCCCCAAACGCTCTTCCAAGGTGAAGGTCGTTTTCGTATTGGGATTCTGCATCACGACGACATCCAAAGCATCGAACAATCCCGATGCCCGTTTGATGACATCCAGATGTCCGAAGGTGATGGGGTCGAAGGACCCCGGATAAATCGCTTTCGACATGAGACTACCTCCTTAGGTAATGCAATGCGCTAACACCGTAGGACATTTTCTTTTCCAGGATAAAATCGGATATCGGCAACTCTTCTTCATCCAGTGTTTCCACGACGACGATGCCTTCGGATGCAAGCAACCCATATTCATCGATCAAACTCAGTATTTTCGAAAGGTCGACCTTACCGTAAGGTGGATCCAGATAGATGAAATCGAATTTCTTTTCTTTTTTCTTTAGATATCGCAGAGCCTGCATGGCTTCCATCCTCAGGATCATGCATCGTTCATCTTCCTTTAAGGCAACGACGTTCTTTTTGATGACGTCGATCGCCGCCGCGCTGCCATCGACCAAAACGGCACTTGCCATACCGCGCGAGATGCCTTCCAGGGCGACGCTACCCGTGCCCGCGAATAAATCCAAGACGACCTTTCCTTCGACCCAACTTCCAAGACGTCCATAAAGGGCTTCGCGGACTTTATCCATGGTCGGACGAGTCCCTTTCCCTTCCAAACTCAACAGGATCCTGGATCGATGCTTCCCTCCGACGATTCTCATTGAACAGACTCCGTTCTTTGTCTTGAAATGATGTTTTGGGCGATTCCTAACGCAAACAGGATCGACATCGTACTGGAACCGCCTTGCGAAATGAACAGTAAAGGGACGCCGGTCAGGGGGATCATCGCGGTCACACCGCCGATATTGAGGATGAAATGAAGCAAGAGATAAAGCGCGATGCCGACCAAGGTCATGCGGCTCTTCTCATCCGTCGCACGCATCGCACCGCGGAAAAGACGATAAACCAGCAAGACATAGAAAATCAAAAGAAGGCTGAAACCGACCATACCGGTTTCCTCGGCGATGATCGCCAGGATGAAGTCGGTACGGGCCGCCGGTAGATATCCATATTTCTGTAGGGATCTGCCCAATCCCACACCCAACCAATTGCCTTTCACGATACCGACAAGACTGCCGATGATCTGATATCCGCCGGTCTGGGCGACTTCGAACGGGTTGAAGGCGGCGAGGAAACGCTGGATGCGATAACCTCCGGCATCGAGACTCTTCAAAATCGCGATCCCGGGATCGCTCATCATGAAGGCGACGATCAGCGAAGCGAGTCCGAAAAGATAAAGCGAGGCTTTCTGGATGAACGCCAGTTTCTTATGGCTGGGGAGAAGGAAAATGAAATAGCAGATACCGATGAAGACGACGGAAGTTCCTAAATCGCTTTGGAAAAGCATGATCAGGAAAAACATCCCCAACATCGCATACATCGGGAACGCGATGATTTCCTGCGGTTTCTGCGCGATGTTGCGGGGGAGGTCGCCAAGATAGACCGCGAACATGAGGATACCGACGACTTTTGCGAACTCGGAGGGCTGGATCGTCATTTCTAGGGATCCTGGGAACGGGATACGGATCCAGGCTTTCGCGCCGTTGACCGCCGGGAACAATAACGTGACCGACAACAAGACGAACGTCACGATGACGATCGCGAAGATATGCCGGCGTACGAAGGCGAAGGAAAACCGCTTTGCGAGGAACACCATCCCGACATAGCCGATGACGATGTAGACGATCTGTTTGATCGCGATCATTAGGAGGTCCATGCTGGTGGACGTGATCGTCATGGAGGCGGAAACCACCATGATCGTGCCGAAAAGCGCCAGGACGAGGACGCAGATTTGAATATAGAGGTCGAAGCCTTTCGGCATATGGAGACTTAACTTTTGTTTTTTCGATGTCATGGGATTCCTCGGTCTCATTCTAACAAATTTCACCATTAAAAAGAAGTTGAAAGGACTTGAAGCAGAAGAACATACACCCCGGTGGACAGAAGGATGCTCACCAAGGGGTTTTTCCCTTTCCATTGCACAAGGGCCAACACGCTTAACGCGGCGATTTCGGGGAGGGCGTAAGTCGGTGAACCGAGTCGCGTATCCTTCAGGGAGTAAATGACCAATAAGCCCAGGATCATGACCGGGATGCGTTTTGACAGCTTGATCAGCCACAACGGCATCGCACGCTTTGAAAACAAGAGGAAAGGAAGCGCACGCAGGGCGAACGTCAGGATGCCGACGGTCGCCAGGATTTGCAGGTTATTCATGGTTTCTCCCTCCTTTTACCGCGATGATGTATAGGGTGATCGCGATGAGGGAGATGACGACGAAGTATTCCTTTGGGAAGAGGACCAAGGAGAGAAGGCAAAGTACAAGGGATGCGAAACCGTCCTTGCGGACGCGCGTTTCGCGC
>Ga0154525_110_pt2 | contig 97632 bp, 97 predicted proteins | sample RifGroE2_FD_105668 | JGI IMG/M metagenome (GOLD analysis project Ga0154525, IMG submission 105668) | Firmicutes bacterium GWE2_51_13
ATAAATCCGTCATCCTCGAACAAGTCCGTTGGCTCAACGACGTACCGCGTACGCCGGGGCAATACATGCTGGAACGCGGGATGTCGGACATCTGGAACACGACCGTCTTCGACGGTACGCCGGTACGGGTCGCCATCGACCGTCAGAAACAGACGATCGACCGTGAAATCCGCCGCAAGATGATCGAATTCGGATTCCTGGATAAAGACGGCAACGTCCTGAAAGAATACATCGTCCATGACGTGGCGTGGATCATCGAGCAGATCGAAGCGGCGAAAGGGGAATGATCGTGGGAAAGTTCAACCAATTGAAATCAAGCATCCGGCGTAAACGTGAAAACGGGACCTTGAGCGACGCGCTTTCCGTCTTCTTGCTTCTGCTTCCTTACGCCTTGATGTTCTCGCTCTTCGTGGCGATCCCGGTCGCCATCGCGATCGGTCTCTCCTTGACCTATTTCAACTCCATCCAAGCCCCTGAATTCCAAGGCTTGCTCAATTACATCACGCTTTTAACCCAGGACGAAATCTTCCTGAAATACGTCTTACCCAACACCTTCAAGTATGCGTTGTTGGTCGGGCCGGGAGGATACTTCCTCTCGTTCATCCTTGCGTGGATGTTGGCGCAGATCCAATCCAAAGCCCGTACCGTCCTCGCCCTGGCTCTATATACGCCGTCGATGGTCGGGGGTGTCTTCATCTCCGTCGTCTGGCGTACGCTCTTCTCAGGCAGCGAATCGGGCTATATCAACGCCTTGCTGATCCAATGGGGATGGATCACCAAGCCCGTCCAGTTCCTGCAAGACCCCGCCTACCTGATGAACATCATGATCATCGTCGGTCTGTGGAGCGCGATGGGGATCGGGTTCTTGGCGATGTTGGCCGGGATCCTGAACACCAACGAAGAACTCTACGAAGCCGCCTACATCGACGGCATCAAGAACAAGTTCCAGGAAGTCATCTACATCACGATCCCTTCCATGCATTCGCAGATGTTGTTCGGGGCGGTCATGGCGATCGTCGGGGCGTTCAACAGCGGCTGGATCGGCGTCGCGCTCTCCGGCAGCAACCCGACCCCGCAATACGCCGGCCAACTCATCATCAACCATATCGAAGACTATGGCTTCCAACGCTATGAAATGGGCTATGCCGCGGCGATTTCCGTCGCATTGCTCCTGATGGTGTGGGGCTTCTCGAAACTGGCGTACCGCCTGTTTTCCGACCGGGATTAGGAGGAAAGAACCATGGCATTCCAAGGCACGAAAATCAATCCCAAACGCTTCGATAAATCGCAGCTTAAATTCTACGCTTTCCTTGTCCCGATGGCGCTTTTCATGGTGCTGCCGGTCGTCTACATCGTCAACCAGGCGTTCAAGCCGCTGGACGAACTCTTCATGTTCCCGCCGCGCTTCTTCGTCCTGAAACCGACCCTCAAGAACTTCATCGACCTTTGGCGCACATCCTCCACGACCGGCGTACCGATGACCCGCTATCTCTTCAATTCCATCGTGGCGACCACGATCACCGTCTTCGCATCGATGCTGGTGACGGCCGGCGCGGCCTATGTCTTGTCCAAGAAGAAATTCAAGTCGAAGAACTGGCTGTTCAGCGTCAATCAGATCGCCTTGATGTTCGTCCCGATCGCCGTCGCGATCCCGCGCTACCTCATCATCAAGCAAACGGGTTTGACCGATAATTTCCTCGCCCATATCCTGCCTGCCTTGGCGATGCCGGTCGGCCTGTTCCTAGTGAAACAGTTCATGGACCAGGTCCCCGACGCGGTCATCGAAGCCGCCCGCCTGGACGGCGCCAACGATTGGCAGATTTTGATCAAGATCGTCATCCCGCTGGTGAAACCGGCGTTGGCGACCGTCGGGATCCTAACCTTCCAAGCATCCTGGAACGCCACCGAAGCCTCCAGCCTTTACATCGCCGATGAAACCCTGAAGAACTTCGCGTTCTATCTCAGTTCCCTGACCAACGCGTCCAACGCGATCGCCGGGGTCGGCATGGCCGCCGCGGCCGGTCTGATCATGTTCCTGCCGAATCTGATCATCTTCATCTTATTGCAATCGAAGGTCATGAACACCATGAGCCATTCGGGCATCAAATAGGAGGGGACCATGAAAAAGAAACTCCTATCCGTTTTACTTGTCCTCTTCTTCCTCATCCTATCCACGACTTCCGTCTTCGCCTCCTCCGCGACCTCGCGGACGCGTACGCTCAATGCAAAATATGAAATCGTCTGGACGCAGGACGCGTACCTCCCCGAGCGGACGGTCACCAACCTCGGCTTGAAGGCGCCCCAAGACGCCTTCATGGATGCGCGCGACCATCTTTTCATCGCGGACCGCGATAATAAGCGCATCGTCGAATACGACACGGCCACCGACAAAGTCGTTACCTACATCACCCATCCCGACATGAAGACCCCCACCGGCGTCTATGTCACCGGGGATGGCGAGATCTACGTCGCCGATCCTTCAGCCGCCAAAGTCTTCCGTTTCTCAAGCACGGGCGAACTGATCGAATCCTTCGGCCGGCCGACCACGGCTTCCTTCTCCGACACCACCTACAAACCGATGCGCGTCGCGGTCGACAACCGGCGCAACCTCTACATCCTCTCCGAAGGCGTCTACAACGGCATCATCCAACTCTCCAATTCCGGTGAGTTTTTGGGCTACTTCACATCCAATAAAGTCAGTTTGAACCTGGTGCAGATGCTGCAGGACATCTTCTATACCGAAGAGCAGAAGGCTTTGCTGTTGGGTCGGGTCCCGACCACGTTCACCAACGTCTATCTGGATCCCAAAGGGATCGTCTATACGACGACCATGGGGACCAACCTGCACGGGGTGAAGAAGCATAACACCGCCGGTCAGGACATGTTCAGCGAACAATACACCTGGGGTCCCGACGATCTGGTCGACATCACGGTCGACGATAAAGGGATCATCTACGCCGCCTCCAAATCCGGCATGATCTTCATCTACACCAACGACGGACAATTCATCTTCATGTTCGGCTCGGCTTACGGTCAATACGACATCGCCGGTCTTTTCAGCAGCATGACCTCGATCAACGTCGACTCGCAGGGTCGGATCTGGGCGACCGACGGTGAACAATCCTTCATCCAGTCGTTCAAACCTACCGAATATTCCAGCCGCGTCTATTCCGCGATCGACTTGTTCAACCAAGGCAAGTACGAAGAAGCCACGATGTTGTGGGAAGACGTCCTGCGTCTGAACCAGATGTCGGTCTTGGCGCACAACGGGATCGGAATGAATTATCTCTACCGTCAGGAATACGAATCGGCGATGGTGCACTTCGAAATCGCCGGGAACCGCTACTATTATTCCCAAGCGTTCTGGGAAGTCCGCAACGAATGGCTGCAAGCCAATCTCGGGACGATCTTCTCGTTGATCATCGGGTATTCGCTCTTGATGTTCATCACGAAGAAATGGCGCAAGAAACACGACATCCTCAAACCTGTTCGAGACACGATCCACCGATTGAAATCGGTCCGGATCATCGACGATGTCCTCTTCGTCTTCGCCTTCATGCGCCATCCCATCGATTCGTTCTACGACCTGAAACGCAAACGCAGGGGGTCGCTCCTGGGTGCGTTTCTGATCTACGCGATCTTCTTCGCCGTCTTCCTCTGGTACATGCTGGGGAAAGGCTTCATCTATCAGTTCATCGCGATCGAAGACATCGACATGAATTCGGTCATCATCGGGTTCTTCTCGATCTTCTTCCTTGGAATCCTCTGCAACTACCTGGTCTCCTCCATCAACGACGGCGAAGGTTCCTTCGTCCAGTTGGTGAAGATGGTGGCCTATAGCCTAGGTCCGGTATTGGTCATCTATGTATTGATCATCGGCCTCAGCTACATCCTGACCTACAACGAGCTGTTCCTGCTTCAGACGGCCCAACAGGCGGCCTTCGTCTGGACAGGCGTGAACCTCTACCTGGGCATCCAGGAGACGCACAACTACACGGTGCGCGAATCCGTGAAAAGCATCCTGATGACGATCGTCTTTATGTTGGTGATCGCGGTCGTCCTCTTGATCGTCATCATCATGACCGAACAAGTCTACATGTTCTTCGAAGCGATTATCAAGGAGGTGATCCGAAATGTCACGGCGTAGAAAAATCTGGATCCTACCCGCGCTGTTCGCGCTGATGCTGACGGCGGTTTCCGCTTCCGAATACATCCCGTCCTCCCACGATACGAAACTCCCTCCCGAGTCGGTGACTTACGACTTGGTTTCACCGAGCGATTTCGAGAAACTTTATGAAACGGACAACCTGACCTACTACTTCAAGGAAGATCGCGATGTCATCGCGATCCAGGATAAGCGTAACGGCTATGTTTGGAAAACCGGCCTGGACATCGAGTTCAACAAATACCTCGAAGACCAGTGCGATCTGGTGCCCGACGATCAGAAAGTGGATTGCGCCCCCTTGGAAGACCGCTTGAACACGACCTTCACGGGGATCGCGAATTCCTTGGTCACGATCGAATACTACGATGTCTCCAACTCCATCAAGCGGATTTCATCCGCTTCCGACAGCGGGGCGAGCTCGACGCTCGCCACCGTCAACAACGATCCGGCGCATCGTCGACTGGACATCCGTTTCGGTTCGTTGCGCATCGACATCAAAGTCCACATCTATTTCGACGAAGCGGGGATCCGATATGAAATCCGCGACGACGAACTGGGCGGGGAAGGGATCGACACCTTGGCGGCGATCCAGCTTTCGCCGTTCATGGGGGCGGCAGGCGGTCAAAAACTGTATTGGGACGTGGAAAAGGACGACTTTAAGAAAGAAGTCCCCAATGAAATGATCCCGGGGTATGTCTTGGTTCCCGACGGTCCAGGGGCGCTCATCCGCTTCGAAGACCGCAATACCGGACTAACGCCCTATGTCGGGGATGTCTATGGACCCGACCCCACCGAATCCGACTATTACTACGCCCATGAAACGTCCTATCTCCCCATCAAGAACCCCTTGATGCCGGTTTTCGGGATCGCCCACGGGAATCGCCAGGCGGCGTTTTTGGCCTATGCGACCCAAGGCGGGGAATACATGGAAATCACGGTATCCCCCGAGGAAAACATGACGTACTATACCTACGCCTATCCGCGCTTCGAATACAATAAGCTCTATCACCAAATCTACAATAAACAAGGCGACGGCTACTTCACGCTCATGAAGGACCGCAACCACTTCGACCTTTCGATGCGCTATGATTTCCTGTCGGGCGACGGAAGCTCGGACGGTCGTCCCGCGGATTACGTCGGCATGGCGTTGACCTATCGCGACTACCTGAAATCGGTCGATCGTCTGCCGACCACCACGCGCAGTAGCGGCGATGTGCCGGTCCGTTTGGATTTCGTCATGGCGGACATCAAGAAGAGCGTCTTCGGGATGGAAGACGTCGTGGTGACCAGCGCCGATGAAGTCAAGGCGATTTTAGCCGACGTCAAGGAAAACGGGATCGCGAACGTCACCAGCGGCTTGCTGGGATGGCAGAAGGGCGGCATCACCTCGGGTGATCCGTTTGAAACGGATTGGTCCAACGAAATCGGGTCGTCCGGCGACTTCAAGGCGTTGATCAACACTGCGAAAGAACTGGGATACGACGTTTCCTTCTCCCAGGACTACGTCACCATCCATCGCGACCAGGTGAGTTTCCTCAACAATGCCGCGAAACACATGAACGGCTGGTATATGGAATACCGCCTCAGGGATGATTTCCCGGTCACGGTATTCGGGTATGCCCGACCGTCCAAGAGCGCGCAATGGTTACTGACGCAAACCAGGAAACTGGAAAAAATGAACGTCGGATCCTTGACGATCGAAGGGATCCCCCGGACCCTGTTGAGCGAATACAGCAAGACGAGTTCGGAGATCCACAAGACCATGGAAATCAACGTAGCGGCGTTTGAAAAGCTGAACCCCGACCTCAAGGTCGCGGCGACCTCGCCCAACGACTATCTCTGGGGCTACATCGACCGTTTCCTTGAAACCCCCGTGTTCTCCAGTCAGTTTTTGGTGGAAACGGACACCGTGCCTTTCCTTCAACTGGTCATCAACAACAATATGGAAATGTACGCCCCCTATTCCAACTTCTCCTTCTATACAACCAAGGATGTCCTGCGGATGATCGACTTCAACCTCTCGCCTTCCTTCGTCTTGACGCAGGATCCTTCCTATCAGTTGACCCTCACCAATTCCGCCCGTTATTATTCGACGGAATACATCCAATACAAAGCCTTGATCAAGGAAATCTACGACAAGGTCAACGACGTCCTCAAGGAAGTCGCCTCCGCCGAGTGGATCGACCGTACCGTGGTCGAGAACGGCGTGATTCTGAATACCTACGACAACGGCAAACACGTTCTAATCAACTATACCGACCATGCGATCACATATGAAGGGATCCTCGTACCCGCGCTTTCCGCGCGTACCTTGGACTAGGAGGGAAAGACATGAAACAGCGGAAAAATAAACCGAGTCGTTCTTTCCAAAAACAACAGTCCCGTACCGGCTATGTCTTCTTCTTTCCGTGGATGATCGGATTCCTGATCTTCACGCTCTTCCCGTTCCTGTATACGATCTATCTCAGCTTCCATAAAGTCAGTTTGAACGTATTGGGATGGACGACCGCCTTCAACGGCATCGACAACTACGTGACCGCGCTTTTACGCAACCCCAACTTCACCCCGGCGCTGATCCAGTTCTTCCTGAGCGAGATCGTCTACGTGCCGACCATCCTGATCATCTCCTTCATCCTGGCGATCCTGCTTAACGGGAAGTTCCGTTTTCGGACCGCGTTTCGGATCATCTACTTCCTCCCGGTCATCGTCATCTCCGGTTCGGTCATGAACCAGTTGATGAATTCGGGCAACGTGCAGATCGGCAACGTCCGACGCATCTTCATCTATCAGATCATGGAAAGCTACAGCCCCGCCTTGGCGGACGTCATCGCCTTCCTCTTCAATAATTTCGCGATCGTGTTGTGGTTTACGGGGATTCCCATCGTCTTGTTCCTCAACGGTCTACAGAAGATCAACCCGCAGTTGTTCGAGGCCGCCCAGATCGACGGCGCGACCTCGTGGCAGATCCTGTGGAAGATCACCATCCCCATCATCCGTCCCATCCTCTTGGTGGCTTCGATCTTCACGGTCGTCCAATTGGGGATGTTTCCGATCAACCCGGTCTACGGGATGATCCAGACCGCGATCTTCGATACGGTCGGCGGCTTGGGGGTCGCATCGTCCTATGCCTGGATCTACAGTCTGGTGGTCCTGGTACTGATCGGTGCGATGTTCTTCATCCTGCGTGATCCGTCCAAGGATGTCTATGTGGTCAATATCCGTGAGGAACAAGCCGAGAAACGGCGCAAACAACTCAAATCGGATAAGTTCAGGGCATCGATGGATCGATTCTTTAAAAAAGGAAAGGAGGCGACTGACGATGAAGCTTAAACTTGAACGACCGAAAGTCAACACAAGCAAACTGAAACGCAAACTGTTGGGGTATAACATCTCCGACGGCTTGGTCTACCGTATCGCCGTCTACATCCTTCTGGTCGCGATCGCCTATGTCTTCCTGTATCCTCTGCTGCGTATGATTTCGATGACCTTCATGTCGTCGGCCGACATCATCAACCCCGAGATCGACTGGGTCCCCCAGAACTGGTCCATCACCAACCTGCGGGTCGCCTGGAGCGTCCTCAGTATGCCCAATACGATCCTGAACTCGCTGTGGTATTCCGGTACGCTCGCCTTGGCCCAGACCTTCATCTCCGCGATGACCGGTTTCGCCTTCGCCCGCTATCAATTCAAATTCAAGAACTTCTGGTTCGCGATGGTGTTGATGTCCTTCATCATCCCGGTCCCCGTCGTCTTGATCCCGCGCTGGATGATGTTCATCACGGCGCAAAACATGACCGGCATCAAAATGATCGGGACGGTGTTCCCGCAACTCCTGATGGCGATCGCGGGTCAGGGCGTCTACTCCGCCATCCTCATCCTGATTTTCTTCAACTTCTTCAAGATGATCCCGGTCGTGCTGGATGAAGCCGCGAAAATCGACGGCGCTTCCTCATGGCAGGTGTTCTACCATATCATCCTGAAGATGTCGGTCCCGACGATCGCGACCGTCTTCTTGTTTTCCTTCGTCTGGAATTATAACGAAAGCTACATCACGGCGACCTTCCTGCGCTCCGCGCTGAAACTCATGCCCCTGCAATTGGGCTTGTTCGATTCGATCTTCGAAAAGATGTCGGCCAACGTCCCCGGCGCTTCAGGCGCCCCGGGCGGCCAGTTCAGAATCAACGAATCCTTCAAGATGGCGGCGACCTTGATCACGATGGCGCCGATGATGATCATGTATCTGTTCGTGCAGAAGCAGTTTGTGGAAGGCATCGAAAAGACCGGGATCACCGGCGAATAAAAGGGGAGACAAAGGTACTGACGAATGACGATTCATAAACTGCTCGTTTTGATTTTAGTGGTGGGGTTGGTGTTGGGCGGATGCGTCAAAACCGATCCGAAACCCGATGACAATAAACCGACGATCGAAGAGAAAGTCGCCCAGATGATCCAGGCGGAGCGATACTCGCTCTCCAAGAGTGAACAAGAAACCTATCAACTCGGCTCGGTCCTAAGCGGCGGAGGGTCGGTTCCTTCGTCCAATACCCCGCAAGGGTGGATCGATCTGATCGCTTCGTATCAGGAAGCATCGACGATCCCCGTGGTCTACGGCGTCGACGCCGTACACGGCCATAACAACGCCCAGGGTGCGACGATTTTCCCCCATAACATCGGTCTCGGGGCGACCAACGACCCCGAACTGATCAAGAAGATCGGCATCGCCGTCGGCAAGGAACTCCTGGCCACCGGCGTCCATTGGAATTTCGCCCCCTGTCTGGCGGTCGTACAGGACATCCGCTGGGGAAGGACGTATGAAAGCTACTCCGAGAACCCGCAACTGGTCTCGGAGTTGGGGACGGCGTTCATCCAGGGGATCCAGTCCACCGGGATCGCGGCGACCGCGAAACATTATCTGGCCGACGGGGGGACGGTGTTTGGTACCTCTAGCGGATCCTATAAGATCGACCAGGGGGATGCGCAACTGGACGAAGCCACTTTGCGCGCCATCCACCTTTATCCCTACCTTAGCGCGATCGCGCAAGGCAACGTATTGAGCGTCATGATTTCCTTCAGCAGCATCGACGGGCTGAAAATGCACGCCAACGACTATTGGATCAACGATGTCCTCAAAGATGAACTGAACTTCAAGGGCTTGGTGGTTAGCGATTGGGAAGCCATCCATCAACTCGAAGGGTCGCTCTATATGCAATTGGTGTCGGCCGTCAACGCCGGGGTCGACCTCTTGATGGAACCCAATAACTGGAACAATGTCTATACCACGATGTTGCGGGCCGTGAAGAACGGCGATATCGCCGAAGAACGCATCGACGATGCGTTCTCCCGCATCCAATACGTCAAAGAACAACTCGGTCTGATCGATGCGACCTTTCCGCAAGGGAAGGCATCCGACTTCAATTCCGAAGAACATCGCGCACTGGCCAGGGAAGCCGTTTCGAAGTCCTTGGTCCTGCTCAAGAACAACAACGTCCTTCCTTTAGCCAAATCCTCAAACATCCTTCTGATCGGACCCGGCGCGGACAACGCGGGCTTGGCTTCGGGCGGATGGACGGTGAGTTGGCAAGGTGAAATGAACGATTCGAAATTGCCTCAAGCCACGACCTTGAAAGAAGCTTTCGAGTCGGTCGCAAATGAAAACGGCGCGACCATCTTCACCGATGTCGCGCAGGTCGACCAAGCGGATGTCGTCGTGGTCGTACTCAGTGAAACCCCCTACGCGGAAGGGGTCGGCGATGCGTCCGACCTGGGACTTTCGGGCAACACGATGCATCCGGACAACGCGGCGGCGATCGAATTCGCACGCACAACCAAGAAACCTGTCGTCGTGCTGCTCAATTCCGGCCGGCCGAGGGTGGTGGGCGACGAAATCGACGATTGGGACGCCTTGGTCATGACATGGCTCTATGGCAGCGAAGCGCAGGGGATCACGGATGTCCTGTACGGGGATCTGGATTTCACGGGGAAGCTGCCGGTCACTTGGCCCAAGACCAGCGATACCTCCAACACCAGTTCGATGGCGGGCGACCGCGATCTGGACAACGTCCTCTTCGATTTCGGCTACGGATTACACTACTAAAAAAAGAGTTCGATGCCTCGCGGCGTCGAACTCTTTTGTCTTTCGGATTATTTACGCGTCATGATTTGTTCGCGCTTGGGTCCGTTGGAGACCAAGGCGATCTTTACGCCGACCAGCTCTTCCAAACGGTCGACGTATTTCTTACAGTTCTCGGGGAGTTCGTCGTAGTTACGGATGTGCGAGATGTCGCAGTTCCATCCGTCCACGTATTCCAGGATCGGCACCGAGTGTTCCAAGCGGGTGATGTTGGGGAAGTGTTCCCGGCGTTTCCCGTCGGTTTCATAGGCGACGCAGACCGGGATTTTATCCAAATACCCCAATACGTCCAAGTTCGTCAGGACAAGGTGCGTCGCGCCTTGTACTTGGCAGCCATATCTTGTGGCCACGGCATCGAACCAGCCCATGCGGCGGGGACGACCGGTGGTCGCGCCGTATTCCCCGGCATCGCCACCGCGTATTCTGAGTTGATGGGCGGTGTCGTCGAAGATTTCGCTGACGAAGGGTCCGGCCCCGACACAGGAGGAATAAGCTTTGGTGACCGCCCAGGTTTCATCGATATGGCGGGGAAGCCCGGCACCGATGGGCCCGTAGAGGGCCAAGGTGCTCGAAGAGGTCGAGTAGGGGTAGATTCCGAAATCCGGGTCGCGCAATGCGCCGAGTTGTCCTTCAAGCAGGATGCGCTTGTTGTCGTCGAAGGCTTCCTGGAAGTATTTGAAGGTGTCCGTCACGTACGGTGCGATGACGCTGCGGTAATGGATCAGTTCGGCCAGGATGTCTTCCTTGATAAGAGGTTGGTGGTTGTAGAGGTGGACCAACAAGGTGTTCTTCTGGGCCAAGACCCTCTCGAGTTTGTCGCTGAGCCATTGTTCGTCGAAGAGTTCGGAGATTTGAAAGCCGATCTTCGCGTATTTGTCGGAATAGAAGGGGGCGATGCCGGATTTCGTGGATCCGAACTGCGCCTTACCCAAACGTTCTTCTTCCAGTTTATCGAAGAGGATGTGGTAGGACATGACGATCTGCGCCCGGTCGCTGACCAGGATCTTGGGCATCGGTACGCCTTTTTCGACGATGGCGTTGAGCTCTTTGACCAGGGCGTCGATGTTCAGCGCGACCCCGTTGCCGATGATGTTGACGGTGTGCCCGTAGAATACGCCGGAAGGCAGCATATGCAGTGCGAACTTCCCGTATTCGTTGATGATGGTGTGACCGGCATTGTTGCCGCCTTGGAAACGTACGACGATGTCAGATTCGGCTGCGAAGACATCGGTTAACTTACCCTTGCCTTCATCGCCCCAGTTGGCGCCTACGACCGCTCTTATCATGGTGGATCCTCCTTAAGGTACTGTGTAAAAAAGAAAGACAGGACATACGATGGGTGTGTCCTGTTACACTTCTAAAGATAACAATATCACCGTGTTATGTCAAAGGTTATTTCGTGAAATCGTCCTTCTTCAGTAATAGATCGGCGACATAGAGCCCGTTTGCGGCCGCTTGGGAGAGGGAACGCGTGAATCCCGCGCCATCCCCGATCGCATAGCATCCCGGGTACTTGGTCAGTTCGAAATCGACGCATTCGGGACGGGCGGAATAATACTTGCATTCCACGCCGTACAAGAGGGTGTCGTGGTTGGCGGTCCCCGGTGCGATTTCGTCCAAGGCGTACAGGGTCTCGATGATGTTGTCGAGCTGGCGCTTGGGCATGCAGAGGGAGAGATCCCCCGGGACGGCCTTCAAGGTCGGGACGACGGTGGAAGAGGACAAACGCTTTTCATCCGTACGGCGTCCGACGATCAGATCGCCGAAGCGTTGGACCAACACGCTGCCTCCGCTGATGAGGTTACCCAGCCGCGCCACATGGCGGGCATAATCGATGGGCTCGTTGAAGGGCGTGGTGAATTTGATGGTCGATAGGAGCGCGAAGTTGCTGTTGGGCGACTTCTTCGCCTCGTCCTTATAGGCATGTCCGTTGACCGTCAGGATGTCGTTGGTGTTTTCCATGACGACCTGGCCGCGTTCGTTGAAGCAGAACATGCGGGTGACATCGCCGTATTTCTTGGAGCGGAACCAGATCTTGGGTTCGTAGATGACGCTGGAGAAATGTTTCCAGACTTCATAGGGGAGTTCGACGCGTACGCCGATGTCCACTTGGTTGTTTGAAAGTTTGATGCCGTGACGCTGGCACCACTTCGAGAAGAAATTGCTTCCCGCGCGTCCGACCGCGAAAATGACGACGTCGGCTTCGAGTTTGATTTCTTCCTTATTGTGGATGTAGGTGACGATCTTGTGATCCCCGTCCACGTCCGTCACCGTGCTGCGGGTACGTATGTCGACCTTACCCCGCAGGGCATCCACCATGTTTTTCATCGTGGAAAAGTTCGCATCGGTCCCGAGATGTTTCAATTGGGCTTGCTGCATATGTAGATCGTGCTGGAGGCACAAGGTTTTCAATTCATTGCTCGGGTTGAAGCGTTCCGTCGTCGCCCCGTTTTCAACCAGGATCGCGTCGGCTTGTTCGATATACTTCATGACTTCGGGTTTTTCCATGAAATCCGTCAGCCATCCCCCGTATTCGGTGGATATGACGTATTTCCCGTCGGAATAGGCACCGGCGCCGGCCAACCCTTCCATGATCCCGCAGGAATTGCAGCGGATGCAGGTGGGGACCTTGCCGGTCACGATGGGACAGGTACGGGTATCGATATCGAATCCTTTTTCCAAGAGAACGACCTTCAATTCAGGACGGGTTTGAATGAGCCTCGTCGCGGCCATCAATCCGCTGATCCCGCCGCCGATGATGACGACATTTGCTTTTTCCATGGAAATCCTCCTTTAGACCGCAAGGATTATACCAACTCCATCGGTAAAATTCAAGAAAATCCTGGTTTTGCTTTTCAGTTAAGTTGACATCGTCCGATGCCTATGGAATAATCAACTCGTTCGATGATTTGATGTTCAATTCATCGGATATCGTGAAACGGAGGAAAACACAATGGCATCCCATGTATCCGCCCGTCTGCATTTCGCACAGGGCTTTGACGGAACGTTGATCTTACGTGAAGGCGAAGTCGCCATCGGGGTCCAAGCCGATCAAGCCAGACCTTACGACCTATTGCAAGCCGCGCTGGTCGCGTGCCTCCATTCCACTTTCCTAGAGATTCTAGAAAAGAAACGGATCGTCCTGCCTTTCGCCGATTATGCGGTCGAAGGAACCAAGCGTACAGAGATCCCGACCATGCTGGAAGAAGTGATCGTTAGAGTATCGCTACCCGACGGTTTAAACAACGAAGCCCTGGAAAAATCCATGCATCTGGCCACGAAATACTGTTCCGTCTATAATACCTTGGCGTCCGTCGCCAAAATGTCGTGCATCGTTGAATTTGTCGAAGCGGGCGAGTAGCCCGTTTTCGTTTGCATGCCTCCTTAAAAAGGAATAAAATAGGATTGACAAGCAAAACGGGGGTTAAGTTGTCAATTTGTATTGATTCCACTTGAATTTCCTAATTTTCGGAGTATATTAGATTAAGTGCTTGACATGGGAGGTCCTATGGACGCTTGGGTAGAGAAGTTTGCGTGGTTGAAGCGGTATACACCCGCCCAACAAATCGCGATGAGTTTCGCATTCGTCATTACGACCGGCGCCCTCTTGTTGTGGCTGCCGATCAGTAATAAGGTCCAAGGGACAGGATTCATCGAACACCTGTTCACATCGACCTCGGCGGTTTGCGTTACCGGTTTGACGACCATCGTTCCGTTGGACCAATATACGATCTTCGGTCAGTTCATCATTTTGTTGCTGATGCAGATCGGCGGATTGGGTTTGATGACCTTGATCGCCGTTTTCCTGATTTTCGTCGGTGGCAAACTCTCGCATGCGGAAAAACTCGCGATGTCGGAAGCGGTCAACCGTCCGACCTTGGGGAATCTCGGACATTTTCTGAAGTTCATCCTGGTCTATACCGCGATCTTCGAAGGTTTCGGTTTCGTGCTTCTGTCGTTTCGCTTCGTCCCTCAATTCGGAATGCTTTCCGGTTTGTATAAAGCGTTGTTCGTTTCCGTTTCCGCGTTCTGTAACGCCGGACTCGACAACCTCGGTCCGAGCAGCTTGGTCGGTTACGTCAACGACCCCTTGGTTAGCCTGACGGTCGCCGCGTTGATCATCATGGGTGGCTTGGGATTCGGGGTCTGGTTCGATTTGACGCAGAGCGCCAAATCCATCCTGCGTAAAAAATGCACGTTCAAATCCGCCGCCCAGCATCTGCGCCTCCATACGAAAATCGTCTTGTGGATGACGATGATTCTCTTGGCCAGCGGTACGATATTGATCCTTGTCATCGAATTCACCAATCCTCTGGGGTTGGCACCGTTAAGCTTCGGTTCGAAACTCATGGCTTCCTTCTTCCAATCCACGACCTTACGCACCGCCGGCTTCAGTACGCTGACCATCGGAAACCTTCGTCCGTTCACCCAGTTCTTCATGATGATCTACATGTTCATCGGGGGATCGCCGGGCGGTACCGCGGGCGGGATCAAGACGACGACCATCGCGATCCTTGTCCTGATGATCGTCGCTGAAATCAAAGGCCGTTCCGAAGTCGTCATCTTCAATCGTTGCATCCCGCGTCAACTCTTCCGTAAATCCTTCATCATCGCCTTCATGATGCTGGTCACCTTGATCACAGGCATCTTGTTGCTGACGATCACGGAAGACGCGGATTTCCTGGTCCTATCGTTTGAAGCCGTATCCGCCATCGCGACCGTCGGGTTGTCGATGGGCGTCACCGCTTCCTTGTCGATCCCCGGGAAAATCATCATCATTGCCCTGATGTATCTGGGCCGCATCGGTCCGTTGACCTTGATCCTCTCCTTGGGAAGATCGCACCACAACGCTAAAATCAATGAAATCAAATATCCGAACGCGGACATCCTGATCGGATAAGGAGCCAACCTCATGAAACAAAAAACCTACGCTATCCTCGGACTTGGAATCTTCGGTTCGACCATCGCCAAAACCTTAAGCGAATACAACTGCGAAGTCATCGGCATCGACAAGGACATTTCCTGTGTCGAACGCGTCAGCGAGTTCGCGACGCAAGCCGTCCAAGCGGACTTCACCGACATCGACCAACTACGCGCCATCGGCGTGGAAGACGCCGACGTCGCCGTCGTCGCGACGGGTAGCCGCCTAGAAGAATCGATCATGGCGATTTTGAATTTGAAGGAACTGGGTGTTCCGTACATCTTGGCGAAAGCGAAGAACAAAATGTACATGCAGATCCTCCTGAAGATCGGCGCCGACAAAGTCGTCCGTCCCGAAAAGGAAATGGGCGAGCGCGTCGCAAAAACACTGTTGAGCCGCAATGTCATCGAAATGGTCGACATCGACGACGAATACAGTATCATGGAACTCCATTCGCCGCGCAATTGGGTCGGCAAAGCGCTGATCGATTTGGATCTCCGCACGAAATACGGGGTCAACATCCTGGGGATCCGCAAACATCCGGGGGAAAGCCTGAAGATTTCACCGGCTGCGGATTATGTCATCGAAGCCGACGACCAACTTTTGGTGATCGTGCAAAACGACGAATTCGAAAAATTCGAGTATCTCGGAAAAATCTAGAACGGGAGACCGTTCTTTTTCTTATGGTATAATCAATGCAATCAACGAAAGGAAGACCCATGAAACTACGACGAATCGGCGCCCCCGTTAATGAAGGATGCGACATCCATGGTTCCCAACTGGCGATCCAGTCTTTACAGACGCGAGGATTGACCTTTGAGACCGTCGTGACGGTGGAAAAGAAAAACGAAAGCGAAGGCGAGATTCTTCACTTGAATACGCTCCATGATTTTCTAACAAGATTAAAACATGAAGTGACAAAAACGGATCAAGCAGGGGAGTTCCCCCTCGTCTACGGAGGGGATCACTCCCTGGCGATCGCGACGATCGCCGCGTTGGATAACAAGAACCGGGGAGTGTTATGGATCGATGCGCACGGAGATTGCAACACCCATCTCTCCAGCGAATCAAAACGCATCCACGGGATGCCATTGGCGGTTGCACAAGGTTACGGACATCCGAAACTACTCGAGATTGTGGGAAGCAACACGGTGGACAGCGATAAGATCCTGTTGGTGGGGATACGTAGTCTGGACGAAAAGGAAGAAGAGTTGATGAAGTCCTGGGGACTCAAGTGGATTACACAGGACGACATCGATATAAATGGGTTTGAGTGGACCAAAGACCAAGTGAAATCGTTTCTTGAGGCCTTGGATGAAATCCACCTCAGTTTCGATGTCGACAGTATGGACCCATCCCTTTGTCCCGGTGTCAGCACGCCGGTCGGCGGCGGATTGACTCCGGATCAAGCCTTGGACTTGGTCGAATTGGGCTTTGACAGCGTCCATGTTTCTTCCATGGACATCGTCGAGTTCAACCCGGTCCACGACCAAGGGAAGACCGTCGAATTGATCTTGCGGATGGATGCGATGGTTCAGTCGAAATTAAACGGGGAATGTGCATAAAGGGGAATCGATGTTCGATCACGCCGACGCATTCCTTTTCTTTTTTGCTTCTTTTTGATAGAATGGATGGGCTAGGAGGAAACACCATGAACCGCTCCGATAAAATCTTCATCGGCATCGTTTTGATCGCCGCGCTTGTCCTGTATGGAACGATGCAATGGTTCGTGACTTCCAGTACGGGGGCTAACACCGTCGCGGTCGTTTCGTATCGCGATAAGGAAGTGTTGCGCATCGACATGTCTCAAAACAAGAACTACACGGTCCAGGGAACCTTGGGCGAAGTGTTCATCGAAGTGAAGGATAAGGCGATCCGGGTCGAGAAGGAAACGTCGCCGTATCATCTTTGTTCGATCCAGGGCTGGGTGCAGTATGCCAACGTCCCCATCGTTTGCCTACCCAACCATATCGTCATCATCATCGAGAACGCGACCGAGGATCCGGATGGGGAGGACACGCAGGTAAAATGAATTCAAAAAGCAAAACACGGCGCTTGTCGTTGCTGACGATGTTGTTGGCGATGAGCATTCTGCTGCATATGATGGAGCCGTCCTTACCGATTCCCATACCGGGCGTTAAGCTGGGATTGGCCAATATCCTTGGTTTAATCACCTTTTTTATGTTTTCTTATAAAGAAATGTTCAATGTTAATCTCATGCGCGTCTTGATAGCGTCGCTATTGCGTGGTATCATTTTCGGGACGGGGTTCTGGTTATCGTTGGCCGGCGTACTTCTGAGCACCTTGATGGTGGTCGTCCTACGCAAAACGACACGTTTAAGCATCATCGGGTTAAGCGTCGCTTCCGCGACCTTCCACTGTTTGGGTCAAATCCTGGTGATTTGTTTCCTCAACGGTACATGGCTGATGGTGTATTGGCTGCCGATCATGTGGCTTAGCGCCGTTCCAACCGGAATCATCACCGGTACGCTGGCCCATCAGGTACTTCGAAGAATCATGAAAGGAGGATATTCCGTATGAAGAGAACCAAGGATCACAATCCGGTTTTCAAGGCTTCGCGGGATATCTTTTTTCTTGCGGGGGGAATCGCGGTATGATCCTTGTTCAAGAATCCATTCAAAATCTTACGTAAGGTGACGCACTGGTTTCGTCCGCTTTGATGCGGTAGGAAACACGGCACCCATCAGGTGCTTTTTATTTGAAAAAAGGAGGGAAAGCATGAAACAAGCGAAGTTCGTCTGGCGGTTTCTATATGGAAACCGACTGAAAACCCTCGGAATCATCCTTGTCGTTTTGCTGTATGTCTCGATGACGCTGATTTCGCCGCTGCTGTTTAGTTTTTTAATCGACAATGTCATCAATCTCAATCCCATCACCAACCCGTTCATGATCGCCATCAGCGAAGCTTTGGGCGGCGTGTTGGCGATACGGGGGAACCTCGGGATCGGAGCCGCGCTCCTGGTCTTGATCCAATTATTGATCGGAATGTTCATCTACCTTCGCGGACGTTGGAACGGACAAGTCTCCGAATTCTTCGCCGAGAAGGTTAGAAACGCGATGTACGAACATCTCCAACGTCTTCCGTACAGCTATCATGTCAAAGCCAAAACGGGGGATCTGACCCAACGCTGCACCTCGGATGTCGACCCCTGCCGTCGTTTTCTGGCCGGTCAGATCTCCGAATTGGTCTATGCGATCGCCATCGCGACCATCGCGATGACCATCCTCTTCAACATCTACGCCCCCTTGGCGTGGATCGCCGTCGTCTCCTTGCCGATCATCTTCCTCTTCGCCTATATTTTCTTCAGAAAGATGCAAAGCGCGTTCCAAAAGTCCGATGAAGCGGAAGGCGCCATGTCGGCCGACCTGCAGGAAAACCTTGCGGGGACGCGCGTCGTCAAAGCGTTCAACCGCGAAGAATACGAACTTAAGAAGTTCGATAAAAAGAACGGCGAGTTCCGCGATTTAACCTTCCGGCTCATCCAGTTGTTGGGTTTCTACTGGGGGTTCTCGGATTTCGTCTGTCTGCTTCAAATCCTGGCCGTCGTCATCTTCGGGATCTTCTTCGCCCGCAGCGGTGAAATCACCGTCGGGAATTTCTTCGTCTTCATTTCCTATGAAGGCATGATCCTATGGCCGATCCGCAACGTCGGACGCATTTTGTCCGACATGGGTAAGATGAGCGTCTCGATCTCGCGTCTCAACGAGATCCTCGACACCCCGATCGAAGACATGGTCAGCGGGACGACGCCGGACGTGAAGGGCGACATCGTGTTCGACCATGTCTACTTCAAGTACGACGACGGGGACAAGGATGTTTTGAAGGATGTCTCCTTCAGCGTCAAGCAGGGTCAGACCCTCGCGATCCTCGGTCCGACCGGGTCGGGGAAATCCTCGCTGATGCATCTATTGACCCGACTCTACGACTACAACGCGGGTTCGATCACGTTAAACAACCACGAACTCAAAGAAATCCAGCGCCATCACTTAAGGAAAAACGTCGGGATCGTTCTGCAAGAACCTTTCCTGTTCTCAAAGACGATTTTCGAGAACATCCGGATGGCCAACCCCAAGGCGAAGGAACCGGAAGTCTTGCGCGCCGCGCAGATCGCTTCGGTCCACGATGTCATCAAAGAATTCGAACTGGGGTATAAAACCTTGGTCGGGGAAAAAGGGGTCACCCTCTCCGGCGGGCAGAAACAGCGCATCGCCATCGCACGCACCATCATCAACAATTGTCCGATCTTGATTTTCGACGATTCACTGTCCGCGGTCGACACGCAGACGGACGCATCGATCCGCAGCGCCTTGCGTGAAGTCTCGCGCGGGGTTACGACGTTCTTGATCACCCACCGCATCGCCTCCGCCCAGAACGCGGACAAGATCGTGGTCCTTCAAGACGGGGAAGTCACCCAGATCGGCACCCATGAAACCCTTTCGAAAGAGGAAGGGCTGTATCAGCGCATCGTGGAGATCCAAAACGCGATGATCGAAGGAGGTGACGACGAATGAGCGAACATTTCGAGGAACAAGAATTTAATACCGATAAACTAGATACCGGGCTATGGAAGAAGATTTTCAAGCTTCTGTGGGTCCACAAAAAGAAACTGGCCGTGCTTTATTTCTTCATGATCATGGTCGCGACCGTGGACGTCGCCTTCCCGTATTTAAACAAGATGGCGATCGACACCTTCATCAGCGGAAACGGCGACTTGTCGCAACTCCCGTGGTTCGCCCTGGCCTACTTCGCCTGTATTTTAGCCCAAGGCATCAACGTCTACTACTTCATCAAGCAGGCGGGTCTGATCGAAATGGACTTCGCCTACGACGTACGCAACCGCGCCTTCAAGAAACTGCAGGAACTCTCCTTCAGCTACTATGATAAAACCCCCTTGGGGTGGATCATGGCGCGCGTCACCAGCGATATCGGACGCTTGGCGGAAATCCTCTCCTGGTCCTTGATGGATCTGGTCTGGGGTTCCTCCGTCATGATCGGGATCACCTTCGTCATGTTCAGCGTCAACTGGCGTCTCGCGCTGTTGGTGCTAATGGTCATGCCGGTTCTCGCCGCGATCAGCGTCTGGTTCCAAAAACGCATTTTAAAGAGCTACCGCGAGGTCCGCAAAGTCAACTCCAAGATCACCGGCGCGTTCAGCGAAGGGATCACGGGGGCCAAGACCACCAAGACCTTGGTGCTGGAAGAGATCAACTACGGTGAGTTCAACGCCCTGACCCACGACATGCGCGCCCAGTCCATCCGCGCCGCCGTCCTGTCCGCGATCTTCATGCCGATCGTCATGAGCCTGGGGTCGATCTCCACCGCCGCGATCCTATGGTACGGCGGGAACCAAGTGCTGCTTGGCGTCCTTCAGTTCGGCACCTTGATGCTATTTACGCAATACGCCGGTCAGTTCTTCGAGCCGTTGCGTCAGATCGCCCGTCTGTTGGCCGAATTCCAGATGGCGCAGGCCTCGGCGGAACGTGTATTATCGCTTCTTAGCGCCGAACCGCAGATCGTCGACACCCCGGAAGTCATCGCCAAGTACGGCACCGTGTTGAACCCCAAACGCGAAGCCTATGAAAAAATCAAAGGGAACGTCACCTTCGACCATGTTTCCTTCCACTACAACCCCGAAGAACCTGTCCTGCGCGACTTTTCGCTGGACGTCACCTCGGGACAGACCATCGCCTTGGTCGGGGAAACCGGTAGCGGAAAGAGCACGATCGTGAATCTGCTCTGCCGTTTCTATGAACCCGTCAGCGGTAAAATCCTGATCGACGGCGTCGACATGCGCGAACGCTCGATCGGTTGGCTGCACTCCAATCTCGGCTACGTCCTGCAATCCCCGCACTTGTTCTCCGGATCCGTCCGCGAAAACATCCGGTACGGGAAACTGGACGCGACCGAAGAGGAGATCGTCGAAGCCGCCAAACTGGTCAACGCGCATGAATTCATCGAAAAGCTCGAACAAGGCTACGATACCGATGTCGGCGAAGGCGGCGGACGGTTGTCCACCGGTCAGAAGCAATTGATCTCCTTCGCCCGTGCGGTCTTGGCCGATCCCGCGATCTTCGTCCTTGACGAAGCCACCTCCTCGATCGACACCGAAACCGAGCAGATCATCCAACATGCGATCGAAACCTTGCTTGTGCACCGTACCAGCTTCATCATCGCCCATCGTCTCTCCACCATCGTCAGCGCCGACCGCATCCTGGTCATCAAAAAAGGCCGGGTGGTCGAAGACGGTACGCATGGCGAACTGATGAAGAAGAAGGGCTACTATTTCAGACTCTACACCAACCAGTTCAACGAAGAACTGCAAGACAAGCTTCTACGTATCGCTTAACCCGCTTCGGCGGGTTTTTTATATCGTATGACAACGCATCGAATCAATGAGTAAAACAATAGAAATCCATACTATAATCAATAGTGAACAAATCTTTCATTCGTTCGTCAAATTCGATGATCGAAACGTCTAATAGGTAAAGGGGGAAACGGAATGAATGCTGAAATGGTAAAAAACGCGCTTCAAGGCGATGATGAAGCCCTTATCCTTTGTCTGCAGTCGATCTCCGATCAAATGACCTGGACAGCCGTTTCGCTTTTGGGTGATCGTGAATTGGCGAAAGACTGCATCATGGAAACAACCCTTAAAGTCTATAAGAAACGGAAAACCGTCAAGAAACCAGAATTCTTCAAGACATGGGTCATCCGGATTTTGATCAATGAATGTAAGGATGAGATGAAGCGATTGAAAATGTACACCCCGTTGGATGAACATTTCGAAATCGCCGACCCAGAGAAAGAGAATTTCAATTTCGTTAATGATCTAGTCTCAAAGTTACCCTTGGATCTAAAGCAAATCATCGTGTTGAAATTCTTCGACGAGATGAATTTCAGGGAAATCGGAGAAGTTCTAAAAACACCGGAAAGCACGATAAAATCCAGATATGCCGTAGCGTTGAAGAAACTGCGCTTGGAAATGGAGGAGTATGAACAATAACAATCTAGATCGATGGCAAGATGCCATCAAGTCGCAAAGAATCGAAGGAATCGATGATTTGATCCGCTCAAAAATCGAAAACCAAGTTCATCGACCTCTGTTTTATGAATGGAAAGTCGTTTTTTCCGGAATGGTTATCGTCTTTGTGTCGTTTGCTTTGTTGGTGAACCTGAATCCTCAGTTCAACGCGTTTGCGCATAGTAACGAGATTCTCAGATCGATTGCGGAAATGATCGATTTCACCAAAAGAAAAGATGTCGAAGAAGCTTTCGATCTGGATTATGCGCAACACGTCGATATCCATCTGGTTGCCGGCGATTACGAGTTGGATTTGGAGTATGTGATTTCAGACTATTTCACGATTTCATTGTTTTACGAATTGGAATATCAGGGAAAGCCCTATGAAGGGTTCACCCCTCCCAAAACCGGTCCGGAGATCGAATTGGTTGATTCGGATGGAAAGCGAGTTTGGACTTCTGCACATTATACATACTTCGAGGGTTATCAATGGATGGAATTGGAACTAACAGATCTGAATTCATTTGAACCTTTATCGATTCGAATCATTTCGGATGATGAAAAAAAGACGGAAAGTGAATCCGCAATTATTCAGAACAACCCCTATAAAAAAGTCGAATTGATCAGACAAGAACTGAATCAAATCATCGAGATCGATGGACAAAGAATCATCCTGGATTCCCTTGAAGTCGGTGCGTTTGTTTCTCGATTGAAATTCCATGCGGACTCGGAAAACTCCGAAAGAGTCGATCAAATGTCCTTCAGCTACCAAAACGGGAAGAAACAAGCCCAAACGGTGAGTGCGGGCTGGACGCCGACCGATTACACCTACTTATTCGGTGTGGGTCAGTTGAATCAGTCCGGACCCGTAGAAGTAAAAATCGTTGAAGCGACCTTTATCCAAAAAGAAAAGATCGACATTGTCATGGATAGAGAAACACTTCAAATTACCGGATTACCGCTTGAGATACAGGCGATCGATCTATCGGTCAACGAGGATGAATTCCGATTCTCTTTGTTGAATTCAAAGGGAAATTACTTTAGCGCAGTATCAAAAGAACTAGGTATATTTGGCGTATCCCATTCGATTGAGAATCCATCGCGCACCGATTTCTACTTTAAGGCAACAGAACTCACCCCTGTTCGAATCGAAATCGAATTGCATGAAGCTCGTGACTTGAAAATCGAAGGTCAGAGTTTCAGATTGGATTGGTAAAATCGAAACGGCAGAAAAAAACATGAAAAGTATTAACGGATTCTCGAAACGACGAGCTTCCGTTTTTATTTACGCTACTGAAAATTTTGGAAAAAAGACAAGATATGTAAGACGAGATAGTGTAAACTAGTAGGAAAAGGTAGGTAGGACCATGCGCTTCACGATCACACAACTCAGGGAACTTCAGGGCGAACTCGATGCCCGCATCTTCAAACAACACGATACGGATCGAAAACGGACAAGGATCGACCGTTGCTTGGCCTTGTCGGTCGAAATCGGGGAATTGGCCAATGAAACCCGATGTTTCAAATATTGGAGCGTCCGTCCCGCAAGCACAAGGGAAGTGTTGCTGGAGGAACTCGAAGACAGCATCCACTTTCTTTTGTCCCTTGGGATCGATCTTGAAGATCAAAGTGATTTCATCGAAGGTGAAGATGACGGGAAACATCTCTCCGAAACGTTCTTGGACTTCTATTCTGCAACAAGCACCTTAACCTTCGACTTCACGCTCGAGAATTATCTCGCGTGTTTCAAGTTCGTGGCGGTATTAGCCGAAAAACTCGGATTTAGCGAATCGGATCTCGTTGAATTCTACTTGAAGAAGAATATGAAGAATCATCAGAGGCAAGATACGCATTATTAGGCGTTTCGCCTTGAATGGCTTGGGGAATGAAGTGTATAATGAAAACATTGAGCGAAGGAGTCAGAAAATGACCGAAAAAAAAGCAACGAAAATTGAAAAAGCTTACGGAAAAGTCGATCTGAAGATGATGCGTGAATTCACCGACGCCGACGGGATCTCGGGATGCGAGAAAGAAGCGACGCGCGTGATGAAGAAGTGGGTTTCCCCGGTCGCGGATGAAATCACCTACGATACCTTGGGATCGCTGATCGCATTGCAGAAGGGGACCGGGAATGGTCCGAAAATCATGTTGGCGGGACACATCGACGAAATCGGGTTTGTCGTACGCAACATCGATGATAAAGGATTCATCCGTATCGCGGCGATCGGCGGCTGGTGGGGCCATGTGCTACTTTCCCAACCGGTGATCATCACGACGCGTGAAGGGAAGAAAGTCTTCGGGATCGTCGGTTCGCAAGCGCCCCACGGGATGCCTGCGGATGTCCGCAATAAAGTCCGCGAAGTGAAGGAAATGTTCGTCGACATCGGATGCAAGGACAAGAACGAAGTCGAACTGGCCGGTGTACGCATCGGCGACATGGTCACGCCGAAATCCGACTTCAACGTCATGGCGAACCCGAACTACCTCTTGGCGAAAGCCTGGGACGACCGTGTCGGCGCCTTGATCGCGACGGAAGTCTTGTTGAATTTGAAGGATGTCCCGCATGCGGCGGATCTCTATGCGGTCGGTACCGTGCAGGAAGAAGTCGGATTAAGAGGTGCGAAGACGGCGACCTATGCGGTGAAACCGGATCTCGGAATTGCGATCGACGTCACCATCGCGGACGATACACCGGGCAGCGAAGCGCGCATCAAGATGGGCGTCGGCGTTACCTTAGGTATCCTGGACGCTTCCCATTTAGGTCATCGCGGCTTGCTACACTATCTCGACGGACTGGCGAAAGAACTCAAGATCGACGTCCAGTACGAAGCCTTGTTGGCGGGGGGCACCGATTCGGGGGAAATCCACAAGTCCTTCGAAGGGATCGTCAACCTGACGCTTTCGATCCCGTCGCGTTACATCCATTCCCACCGCGCCATGATCCATCGCAAGGATTACTGCGATACCGTCACCTTGTTGACGGAATTCTGCAAGCGCGTGGATTGGAAACTCCTCGAAGAATTGAAAGAAACCAATCGTTAACCGAGTCCCTACGGGGACTTTTTCTTTGATTTGCGAAGAATTCGATGCATTTGTCGCTATATCGCCCTTTATAGCGTACAATAGAACTATGGATACATAAGGAGGCGGCACCATGAAATTCTTCAATAACGAAGCCGAAGAGGAGTTCGTTAAGGATAAATTCTCTTTCTTGCTTGATCGAGGGTATGAATACTCCTATGAATGTGTCTTGTATGAGATCCATGTCCATAAGTTCAGCCGACCGGATGGGAATCTCATCCAACTCAACGACGACTTCAGGGAACATTTCGTGAATCTGAGGATACTCAAGAATGAAAAAACGACCGTGATCGATTTTTCCTACGGAACGAATGTTTGGACCATGGAGTGGGTCGGACTGAAAGCGGCGTTGGAGGAAACGAAAGCGTTGCGCGAGAAATACGTCAAAGACCGTTCGTTCTCCCACAGTAAGTATTCCCGGGCGGTATACGACGTCTTTGTGAAACTGATCCAAGAAAACCTGGATACGCTTGAAGATTGAAGGACAAAGGAACCGACGGACGGTTCCTTTCTTTCCCATCATCACGCTTTCTGTTATAATAAAACGGTAAATAAGGGGAATAGTGAATGAAAAAACGTGAACTCTTCGTGCTGGTCGGCGTCCTTGCGCTGGATCTGCTAAGCAAATATTGGATCGAATCGATCTTGGACCTCTATGATTCGATCACGGTCATCCCGGGGTTCTTCTGGCTGACGTATCTACGCAATACCGGCGCGGCCTGGAGTATTTTCGAGGGTCAGCGTTGGTTCTTCCTCGTTTTGGCGGCGGCCGCGATGGTCGGGATGGCGTATTTCTTCTTCAAGACCGACAAGAAGAACCAGATTTTGCGATTCGCATTGATCTTCATGTTCGTCGGGACGATGGGGAACTTCATCGACCGGCTTGTGCTGACCTATGTCCGCGACTTCTTGTCGTTCAATACGTTCGGTTACATGTTCCCGGTCTTCAACGTCGCGGACATTTCATTGAACGTCGGGGCCGGACTCTTGATTTTGGATGCTTGGCTTGAAAGGAAAAACTGATGGAAAATCTCGAATATATCGTAACGCAGGAATATGCCGGGGATCGGCTGGATAAGATGCTGGTCAAAGTCTGCCCGGAGTTTTCGCGTACCCGGATCCAACATTTCGTCGACAACGGTTTCGTGTTGATCAACGATCTGGAAACCAAAAGCAGCGCGAAGGTGAAGGTCAACGATGTCGTCAGCGCCGAATGGCCCGACGATGTCGAACTGGAAGTATTGCCGCAGGAAATGGATCTGGACATCCTCTATGAAGACCACGACGTCATCGTCGTCAATAAGCCCAAGGGGATGGTCGTCCATCCCGGTGCCGGAAACATGGATAAAACGTTAGTGAACGGCTTGCTTTTCCATTGCAAGGACCTGTCGGGCATCAACGGCGTCATGCGCCCCGGGATCGTCCATCGGATCGATAAGGATACAAGCGGGTGTTTGGTCGTGGCGAAAAACGACAACGCCCACCAAAGCTTAAGCGCGCAGCTTCAGGACAAAACGATGAACCGGACGTATCTTGCTTTGGTCCACGGCATCATGGAACATGAATACGGGACCATCGAAGCCCCGATCGGACGGGACAAGAACGACCGTCAGAAGATGGCCGTGACCTCCACCAATTCCAAAGAAGCGCTGACGCGCTTTACGACCTTGGAGCGCTTTAAAGAGTGTACGCTGTTGGAATGCCGCCTTGAGACGGGACGGACGCATCAGATCCGCGTCCATATGCAATACATCGGGTTCCCGATCGTCGGGGATCCTAAATATTCACTGAAGAACACACCGGATACGCAGGGACAGTGCCTGCATGCCAGTGAGATCCGCTTCATCCATCCAAGCACGAAAGAAGCGATGCACTTCAGCGCACCGCTTCCGAAAGTCTATTCGGATTTCTTGGACGACCTACGACAAGGGAGGTAAGCATGGCCATTTTGAATCAGGATGTCTGGGCGCTCCATTGCGCTAAAATATTGATCGAACGGTACGCCTATTCCATCATCGACGTCCGTACCAACGCGAAGGAAATCTGGTTGGGGAACCCCAACCGCGAGGATTATCCTTTATTGCGTCTGACCGGGGAGAATTTCTTTCGTCGTCCTTTCGACACGCAACGGGTCCAGCGGATCCGTCATGCGATCGAGACGTTCTTCAAACGTGAAATGAACCTGACGGAAGTCGAATTCTTCACCGACGCGCCCATGGAAGACGAAGGGCAGGTCGTGAAGGTCAGTCCGGAACTCTGTACGGACCCGCATTTCTGCGAAGCCTTCCCGGAAGTGAAGGATGTGCTCCAGTTCGCGGAAGATCCGCAAAACGAATACAATAAACTCTCCGAAGCCATCCGGGCGGTACGGGACAAGCAAGTCAAAGAAGCCCGCAAGCAATTCGCCAAAGGCATCCCCTGGGCGAGTTTCATCATCATCGGGATCTGTACCTCGATCAGCGTGACCATCAACCTGCTGGCGGCCAACTACGACATCATCGCGTCGTCGATCTTCCTGGGCGCCTACTATAAAACCTTCGTCTTGGCCGGATATGAATACTGGCGCTTCTTCACCACGGGGTTCGTCCATATCGACCTCTTCCATCTCCTCATCAACATGATGGCTTTGACCAACATCGGGATGATGCTGGAACGTTTATACGGACGTAAGAAATACCTAAGCATCCTCTTCAGCGGGATCATCGTGGGTTCGCTTTTCGTCTTCATCGGCCAAAACAACATCGTCAGCGTCGGGATCAGCGGCGGTTTGTATGCCTTATTGGGATCTCTGATCGTCTATGCCTATGACAACGGATGGCTCAAACAACCCGCGTTCCGAAGCCAACTCATCTTCATCCTCAGCATCAACCTGCTGGTCAACCTCATCCCCAACGTCTCGGTCTTGGGGCATGCGGGGGGTTTTGTGAGCGGCGTGTTGTTGGGGATCATCTACAGCGAAACCCCGCATCTGGCGCTGCTTCGCAAAAACGCGAAAATCGCAGCGCTTGCGCTTCTGATTCTATTGATCCCGATCAGCCAGGTCAGCATCAAACACGGTCCGTTCTATGCCAAGACCGATCAATACGTGATCGATCTGGCCCTTGATTTCGGATTCGACAGTTATGCCGAGCATATGGCCGACCGTTTGAGCGATTACTACGAGGAGGTGGCGCGATGAAACGTCAGAACGTCTTGAGTTGGGATGACTACTTCATGGGCTTGGCCCATCTTTCCAGTTTCCGCTCCAAAGACCCCGGGACGCAGGTCGGCGCGGTCGTCGTGGACGCCGCGCACAAAGTCGTCAGCATCGGCTACAACGGGTTTCCGATCGGCTGCGACGACGATGAATTCCCTTGGGAAAGGGAAGGGTCGCTTTACGAAAGCAAATACGCCTACGTCGTGCATGCGGAACTCAACGCCATCCTCAACAGTCCCCGATCTTTACAGGATTGCTTGATCTATGTTTCTTTGTTTCCGTGCAACGAATGCGCCAAGGCGATCATCCAGTCCGGGATCAAAACGATCGTCTATGAAGACGATAAATATGCGGATACGGAAGCCGTCAAGGCAAGCAAACGGATGTTGGCATCCGCCGGTGTGAAAATCCGTCAACTGCCGCATCGCGTACGAATCAAAGTCGACATCGAGGGGTAACCCTCTTTTTCATGTAAAAAGGCGCGGTGCGCCTAGAGGTTCTTCGTATTCTTGAAATGCAGTTTCGCGACTTCGTTGAGCCGTTCGCGCCCGAAGGTTTCGACGAAACGCTTCGCGGCGGCGTCGACCAGGGAAGACGCCCCTTTGGGGAAGTCCATTTTGTATTCCACCTTCATCGCATCGAAAGTCTGCAGGAAATGGTAACGGGCGATCACGGAAGCACAGGCGACGGCGAAGTATTTACTCTCCGCCTTGGTCTCGAAGGTCAAGCCTTTGACGATCTCTTTTTCCTTCGCCAGATAGCGATAATAGAGGCTCTCAGGCGCGAATTGATCGACGACCGTACATGGAGGCAGTTTCTTGATTTTGCCTCTCAGATGCACGTAGGCGGCGTTATGCAAGATCGCCTTGATGGCGTTGAGGTTATGTTTCTTCTGCACTTCGTTGTATTTCGAATTTTGTACGACCAAGACGCTATAGGGGATCGTTTCCATCAGGATCGGTGCGACCTTGCGCACCTGGACATCGTCCATCACCTTGGAATCCGTGATCTGATACGATTTCAACGCTTCATACTGACTCTCTGTGGTATAGCAGGCGCACACGACCACGGGCCCGAAATAATCCCCGGTCCCCACTTCGTCGCTGCCGGCCATCGGGAAAAGATCGTCTTTCTTTTCTTCCTGCACTTGAAAAACCCGGGCGTGTTCCTCGGCGTTCTTCCCCGCGAACACGACCTTCTTGGAATCATACACGGTGATCACGCATCCGTCCGTGTCGATCCGGAATTTCGTATACGGCAAACCCGTCGTCTTTTTCTCTTCGGAATATAACTTGTCGAGAAAAACCAACTGTTCATCATTCAAGGTTAAAGATATCGTAGTTTTCATTGTTTCACCGTTTTCATGATAGCATGAACCTTCTTTTTTCTCCATACTTGCTTCAACCTCTCAAATTCATCGGTTTGCCCATTTGCATGTCGAGCCAAAAACCTTTATCATGAGAGAGAGGTGAGAGTATGACCATTCCCGTATCCTTTTTCCCGTACATCGACCTGATCCTGATTTTGATCTCCGTCTTCGCGATCATCGACGGATACATGCACGGGTTGTTATTGATGTTATTGAACATCGCGAGCCTGTTCGCCGCGATTTTCCTGGCGTGGTGGCTATCGCCCGCGATCGCTTCCCAATTCCCGCTCTATCCCAAAAGCACCTCTGAGTTCGGCGAGGCGATCGGTGAATTGATCTATCAGAAACTCAATGCCGGGCTTTGGTTCATCCTGATCTTCATCGGGGTGATGCTGCTGACGGTCTTATTGCGTCCCTTGGTCAAGCTGGTCGGGAAAGTCCCGCTCATCAAACAGACCAACAAGATCCTGGGCGCCGTGTTCGGTCTGCTTCAGACCGCGTTTTGGCTGCTAGTATTGACGTTTGTTTTATCGACGCCCCTTTTCCCCAACGGGAAAGCCGCGATCGAAGCGAGCTGGCTCAAACCCTTCAGTTTGGCCGGAAATCAAGTCTTGGGTGTGATCGGCGACCAGTTGGGCGAAAGCGTGTTGGTCCAGCGGATCATCAGCGGACAACCGTTGACGCAGGATGAATTGGATGACATTACGGAATGGTTGATCAAAAACAACATCGATCAAAATGCGATCGACGACTTCATCGAAAAAATAAGGTAGGACACTATGAATCGAGCATATGACGTTTTGGAATTTAATGAAATATTGAACGAAGTGGCGGGGCACTGCCGCTTTTCGTTGGGCGCCGACCTGGTGTTGAGCAGCACCCCGCAATTCAACCGATTGTGGGTCGAACGGGAGCTGAAGCGGACGAAAGAAGCGATGACGATGATCGACTTGAGCGGCAGTATGCCGTTCGGGGGGATCAGCGACATCCGCATGCCCTTGCGTGAAAGCCAGAAGGACCAGACGCTGGGAATCCCTGACTTGTTGGCGATCGCCCGCCATGGGCAAGCCGTAAAGACGATCAAGGAATACTTGCGCAAATGCGAATACAAAGGGGAAGAGATCAGCGAAATCGTGAGTTCGATGCGCGAAAGCATCGAACTAAGCAACGCGATCGAACAGTGTTTTTCCAACTCCTATGAAGTGTTGGACAGCGCTTCGGTCGCATTGAAGCAGATCCGTCGCCAAATCCGCCTCAATGCGTTGGAACTCAATAAAACCACCGACCATTTCATCCAGAAGAACGCATCCAAACTCACCGATACCATTTCCACCATCCGTAACGACCGCGTGGTCGTTTTGGCGCGGATTTCCGACAAGAACTCCTTCGGGGGGATTTTGCACGGGGAATCCGCCTCCGGACAGACCGCCTACATCGAACCTCCCGTTCTGGTCGAACTCAACAATAAATCGCAGGAATTGAAGAGTGCGGAAGAAGAGGAAATCAAACGGATTTGTTTCGAGTTGAGCCAGAAGACCAAGGTGCATGCGGAAAACTACCTAGCGAACCTGAGTTCGCTGAGTCTGCTGGATGCAGTTTTCGCCAAGGCGCGCTTCGGGATCGAGAAACACGGCGTCACCGCCAAATTGACGGACCAACGCATCCTGACCTTCGAGAACGCCCGTCATCCGCTGATCGATCCTTTGCACGTCGTCAGCAACACCTACCATATCACCCCGGAACAATCCACCCTGTTGATCACCGGACCCAATACCGGCGGCAAGACCGTCAGCCTGAAGATCATCGGGTTGTTCACCCTCATGAGTTATACCGGCATCCCGGTGTTGGCGGACGAAGCGCTGCTTCCGATGTTCGACCAGGTGTATGTCGACATCGGGGACGACCAGTCGATCCAGGCGTCGCTCTCGACCTTCAGCGCGCATCTTCAAAAAATCTCGACGATCTGCCAGAAGGCGACCGGGAAGTCGCTGATCATCCTGGATGAACTGGGCGGCGGGACGGATCCCGTAGAAGGGGAAAGCCTGGCCATGGCGGTGTTGAACGAACTCCGTTCACGCAACGCGATGATCGCCGCGACCACCCACTATTCCAAACTTAAAGTCTATGGAAGCAAACATCCCGATATCCTGCTTGCATCCGTACAATTCGATTTGGAGAAACTGCAGCCGACCTATCGCTACATCGAAGGGTTGCCCGGTTCGTCCAACGCTTTGGCCATCGCCGAGAAATTCGGTTTGAGCGCGAAGATCGTCGCGGAAGCCAGGGAAATCAAGAACGCGGCCAAGTCCGTCGAGGAACAGAAACTCGAAGAACTTGAAAACGCGATTTTGCTTGCGAAGCAAAAAGAAGAAGAATTAAGAGTGAAAATCAAGGAGAACGAAGAGGCGAAGATCGCTTCCGAGAAGATCCGTGACAAATACGAAACGCAGAAAGAAACGATGTTGGAGGATGCGCGCAAGGAAGCCCGAAACATGGTGGAAGAAATCAAGGCGGAAGCGGAAGAACTGCTCGCCGAGATCCGCGAAGCGCAGAAAACCAATACCATGCATGTGGCGATCGAGAAGAAGTTCCAACTCGACCGCCTGCAAGAACCGACCATCGAGGATGAAGATGAAAACACACCCTTGGTCAACCCAGAGATCGGACAATGGGTCCGCATCCGAAACGCCAACCAGACCGGTCAGATCATCGCGGTGAAACGCAAACTGGTCACCGTGAACGTCAACGGGGTGAAAGTGGATGTCCCGCTGGAAAAAGTATCCAAAACCCATGCGCCGGCCTTGAAGAAAAAGACGGCTGGGATTTCCTATGATCGTCCCGCAACCGTTTCGATGGAGCTCAACATCATCGGACTGAGGGTCGAAGAAGCCTTGCCTTTGGTCGACAAATATCTCGACGATTGCATCCGCTCCCGCTTAAACAACGTCCGTGTCGTCCATGGACACGGGACGGGGGCGCTACGTTCCGCCGTCCACCAAGCCCTGAAAATGAACCCCCAGGTATCGACCTACCGCTTAGGCGGACAGGGGGAGGGCGGGGTCGGGGCGACCGTCGTTTCCTTCAAAGGGATGTAACATGAGCCTCAAGGACAAACTCGCCACCTTACCCGGAGAACCCGGTTGTTATCTGATGAAAAACAAGGCCGGCACGATCATCTATGTCGGGAAGGCCAAGAAACTCAAAAGCCGGGTCAATTCCTATTTCGTCGGAGCCCACGACCACAAGACCACCAAACTGGTGAGTCAGATCGACGACTTCGATTATTTCGTCACGGCCACGGAAAAAGAATCGCTCTTGCTTGAAATCAACCTGATCAAAAAATACCGTCCGCGCTTCAACATCATGTTCATGGACGATAAATCCTATCCCTACATCAAAATCACCAACGAACCCTATCCCATCGTCAAGGTCGTCCGGGAGACGACCAAGGACAAGAAAGCGAAGTATTTCGGACCCTATCCCGATGCGACCATCGCCTATCGCGTCATGGACCTCATCAACGGGATGTATCCGATGCGCAAATGCCACATCCTCCCCAAGAAAGTCTGCCTGTACTATCATCTTCACCAATGCCTGGGTCCGTGCGAGTTCGAGGTCGACCCGGCGGTCTACGTGACGATGCGGGAGGAAATCACCCGTTTACTCAAAGGGGATACCAAGGAACTGCGCGACAAGATGACGCGTCTGATGAACGAATCGACCGCCCAGCTGAACTATGAGAAATCCATGGAATACCGCGACTACCTGCGCTCCCTCGACTACATCAGCGATCCGCAGATGGTCATGAGCGAAACCGTGAAGGACCGCGATGTCTTCGCCTATTTCGAAGACAGCGGCTACGTCGCCATCCAGGGGCTCTTCATCCGGGGCGGGAAACTGTTGGACCGCTCTCTCACCGTCCAACCGATTTACGACGACCCCGACGACGCCTTCATCGCCTACATTCTTCAATACTACCAATCCAACCCGCTTCCTCAGGAAATCCTCCTACCCCAAGGCGAAGCGATCTCCGCCTTAACCGAAGTCTTGTCGACCCATGTCCTTCAACCCCAGCGAGGGATGAAGAAAAACCAGGTCGAACTGGCGAAGAAGAATGCGGAAAACAACTTGAAACAACGCTTCCAGGTCCTATCCAGACAAAGCGCGCACCAGGAAGAAGCCAACCGTCTGTTGGCGATCGCCTTGCATGAGAAAAACATCTCGCGGGTCGAACTGTTCGATAATTCGCACATCCAGGGTCAACACGCCGTGGCGGGGATGGTCGTCTTCGACGACGGCATCCCGAACCGTAAAGAATATCGCCTTTTCAAAGTTCATTCGAAAAACGACGACCTCGCCAACATGAAAGAAGTCTTGTATCGCAGGTACCTACGACTTCTGAAAGAAAACGGGGTCCTCCCCGATTTGATCCTGGTCGACGGCGGGCAACTGCAGGTGTCGGCAGCGATCGAAATCCGCGATCTGTTGGACCTCGATGTCCGGATCGCCGGCTTGGTGAAGGACGACAACCACCGTACCGCCGATCTGATGAACGAAGAGTTCCAACTCTTGCCCGTCCCCAAGGAAAGCCCGTTGTTTTTCCTCTTGACCCGCATGCAGGACGAGGTCCATCGTTTCGCGTTGGGTTATCATCAGAAACTTCGCTCCAAAGCGCAGACCAAATCGATCCTGGATGAAGTGGAAGGCATCGGCCCGACCCGTAAGAAAGAACTGATGAAGCATTTCAAGACGTTCAAGGCGATCAAGGAAGCGGATGTGGCCCAGTTGGAAGAAGTCCTGCCCAAGGAAGTCGCCCTACGCGTCCATGAACTTTTCCATACACCGCAAGACAAAGAAGAAACGTTCTGATATACTAAAGAACGAACGAAACGAAGGGAGGTAGAAGATGAACGCAATCGGTATCGTCGATTCAGGATTGGGCGGTTACACGGTTTATGAAAGTCTGCGTCAAGCGTATCCCGACGCATCGTTTGTCTTTCTGGCCGATCAAAAACACGCTCCCTACGGAAACAAATCCCCCGAGGAAATCATCGCGATTTCCTATCAAAACATGATGTGGTTCTATGACCAAGGCATCCGCGAGGTCATTCTGGCCTGCAATACGGCGTCTTCGGTCGCCCTGGAATTCATCCGACCGATCTTTTCGGAGATGCAGATTCACGGGATCATCGATTTGACCGTCGAACACATCGATCTCAAGAAGGACGACAAGGTCCTCATCCTGGCGACCCAGGCCACCATCAACAGCGGTTCCTATCCCGATTCGATCGGATTCATCGAACCCGACGTCAAGGTGGACGGGATCGCGATGGTCGATCTGGTCAAACACGTGGAATCGTTAAGCGATGAAGCCACCGTAACGGCTTATCTTAAGAAAGAATTCGCCAAGAAACCTGGGAACTATTCCAAGGTCGTCTTGGCTTGTACGCACTATCCCATCGTCAAGGACCTGATCGCGAAGGAACTGAAGGGCGAACTCTATGATTCCCGCCAAGCCATCGTCGATCTTTTGAAAGACCGCGACCTCCCGCAAGGGGAGAGCCGCTGTTATACCACGGGCAATCCCGACCATGCGAAACTCCAGGTCAAGACCTTGTTTTCCCATGACCAAGCGTTCCTGAAAGCCGTCACGGAAGGCATGTCCTCATGGAAATAGTCGTCGTCAGCGATAGCCACGGAAGGATTGAAGTCCTCAAGCAGATCCGCGACCGCCATCCCGACGCCGACGCCTACATCCATTGCGGGGATAGCGAAACGGACGAAGCGCATCTGGATTCGTTTGTCAGCGTACAAGGCAACAACGATACCTATTACGACTATCCTCAGTTTCGGGTCATCGACCTCAACACAGAGAAGCTACTGGTCATCCACGGCCATCAGTTCTACATGGGGACGCGGGTGAAGGAAATCGCCCAACGCGCCAAGAACAACCACTGCACGATGGCGTTCTTCGGACACACCCATGTCTTTCTTTCCACCATCGAAGACGGGGTGTTGATCGTCAACCCCGGCTCCGTCTACATGAACCGCGACGGAACGCCGCCGTGCTACGCCTTGATCCACGATCATGAAGGAAAATGGAAAGTCGAACGGATGATCGTCCCCAATGTCGCCCCGTCACAGAAAAAACGGTGGTTCTGACAAAGGGTTGTTGAATAACAACGGAATATTTGGTAAAATGTTCCAGCAGTGTCCTCATAGCTCAGCTGGATAGAGCATGCGCCTTCTAAGCGCACGGTCGGGGGTTCGAGTCCCTCTGAGGACGCCATTTGTCATCTAAAGCCCTAATCCGGGGCTTTTTTGTTTCCTTGATCGAATTCTCATCTTCAACCATCAATACTCGTCGAAAACACTCGATTTGAGGTCGACGAATTGGTATCATGAGCGTAGTGGAAAAATCGGGTGATCGGGCAAGGTTGCCCCGGGAGAATGCGATGGATTTCAAGAAAGTACGGTTTCACGGCGAGTTTCGGCGATATCAGGCCAAGGTGCTTGAAAACGTCGAGAAACATGTCAAAGACAAAAAAATCCATATCGTCGCAGCCCCGGGGAGTGGTAAAACCATCCTTGGCCTTGAACTGATTCGATATTTCGGTGAACCGACCTTGATTCTGTCTCCCACGATCACGATCCGCGAACAATGGGGTCAACGATTCAAAGAGAGTTTTCTGGATGAAAGCGAAGCGGTGGAGGATTACATTTCAACCGATCTCGCCAACCCGAAGTTGATTACCTGTGTAACCTATCAAGCGGTTCACGCCGCGTTGAATAAAACCATCCTCATGGACGATGAAGAAGATGAAATAATGAGATTGGAAAACATAGATCAAGTCGTGAAGATCGATTTCGATTTGTTTTCCATGATGAAGAAGGCGAAGATCAAGACGATCTGTCTCGATGAAGCGCACCATCTTCGCAGCGAGTGGCAGAAATCGCTTGAAGTCCTGATCGGTCAGCGAAAGAACGATGCGATGATCATCGCACTGACGGCGACTCCGCCGTATGACTCGACCCCGAGTGAATGGGCAAAGTACATCGCGTTGTGCGGCGAGATCGATGACGAGATTTCTACCCCCTTGCTCGTCGCCCAAGGGACGCTTTGTCCGCACCAAGATTATGTCTACTTCAACTATCCTACGGAACCGGAATTGAATGTACTGCGCAACTATTCGCATCTCGTCGATGCTTGCCTTCAAGAAATCATCGAAGGGGACCTTTTATCGCGACTCATCAAGGCATCCGGTATATTTGAGTCCAATCCTTTGATCGACGAGTTGATTCTCGATTCGCCGAAAGGTTTTATATCGCTCTTGGTTTTGCTTGAGTTCTCAGGAACCTCCATTCCCAAACCATTGGTTCGACTCGTATCCCCGAATGGGAAACTACCGAAGTTTACTTATGACTTCGCTGAAAACGCCCTGAATTTCGTTATTGAAAACCCGCTGTTGTTTACGGAAGAGAATTCGGAAGAAATAAGTCGAATCGTCGCCAAACACGGGTTGCTCGAACGGAAGAAGGTGCGGTTGGTCACCAATGAGAAAATCAGACGGATGATCCTTTCATCGGTTGGAAAACTTGCCGGTATTTCAAGCATCGTCGAATTTGAAGAAGAAGCGATGGGCAAATCATTGCGGATGCTGATTCTGACGGACTATATCAAACGTCCGCAACTCTCGATGATCAACACGAATCAACCCTTGAACTCGATCGGTATCGTTTCGATCTTCGAGACGTTGAGAAGAAATCCAAAGATACATCTAAATCTCGGCGTTTTATCCGGGACCTTGGTCATCGTACCTAACTCGGTTCTTACGGGTATCGAAGAACTGGCCAAGGGCATGTCGATCGAATATTCAATCTCACCGATCAATGATTCAGGATACAGTGAGTTGGTTTTCACTGGCAACAATAAACATAAGGTCGCCTTGATGAGCGAAGTCTTCCAGAAGGGCTTGATCCAGATCTTGATCGGGACGAAGTCACTTTTAGGCGAAGGCTGGGATTCACCCAGCATCAACAGCTTGATCCTGGCAAGTTTCGTAGGGACGTTCATGTTATCGAATCAAATGCGTGGACGCGCCATCCGGAGTGATCGAAACAATCCGCAGAAGACCGCCAATATCTGGCATCTGGTCACCATCGAACCAGAACGATACATCAGCGATCAATTACTAAAAAAAGCGGCGTTCGTATTTTCCTCGCCGATCCTGGCGGAAGGTACGGACTACGAGTTGTTGGAGAGACGGTTCTTGACATTCTATGCACCATCATTCGATGGGGAAACCATCGAAAACGGTCTTCAACGACTGTCGATCATCAAACCGCCCTTTGATCAACGTAACATCCAAAAAATCAATTCGAAAATGATCGATCACGCCAAAGACCGATCGGCGATGGCGAACTTATGGAAGGGGATCTTGAACGATCAATCCAATCCCGAAATCATTTCATTAAGCGAAATCCCCAAACATAGGGTTGAAACGAGTTTTCTCTATGTAAATGCGTTGAATTTTTCGATGATCATCTTGATGATGCAAATCGCCGTGCGTCCGTTTTTGTCCATCGGTCTTGAAAGCGACAGCCTTTCGTTCTTTCTGATCGGATCCTTGATGACGATCGCTTTGTTTCTTCTTGCCGGTAAAATCATCGTCAATTTATCGAGGATGTTGTCTCCGGTCAAAACGATCAAGATCTTGGGGGATTGCATCTTGGACTCATTGATCGATTTGGGTGAGATCACTAGCCGAAAGGCGAGGTTCGTGTTAAAAACAGACAGAGAAAGCGTGAACATCGATTGTGCGCTGATCGATGCGACAACCTATGAGAAAAACATCTTCGCCCAGGCAATGAGCGAATTACTTTCATCCATCGAAAACCCGCGATACGTTTTCATTAAGCAAGGTTTTCTTTTGGGTATCCCGTTCAGAAACATGTCGCAAAGTTATGCTTGTCCGACGATCATCTCAAGTAAGAAAGAGAACGTCGAAATCCTGGCGGACCATTTAAGACGAAAAACGGGGAAGTTCTTCATCCAATATACCCGAAGCGAAAAGGGCAGAAAAATTCTGTTGATGTGCAGGAAGAAATCCTACATCAACCGGAACGAAATTTTCATTCAAGGTAAAAAAAGGGTTTTATCGAAGTGGGAGTGATTTCTTGATTTGTTGCAGTGATCAATTATGCTACTGTTTGTGTATCCTGTCTTTCTCATCCATCAATACCAGGTTCTTATTCACCAAACAAAGAAAAACCGGCGGTTGCCGGTCGTTAGTGCCATGAGGCTTGTTGGAGTTTCTTCTGCAGTTTCTCCCGCAGTTCGTCTTTGAATCGGATCCGCACGATGCATTGAAGGACGTCCCGTCCCCGTTTCGACATCGATTCAAGATGGATGGACTCAACCCAATGGATATAGGTCAAGATCGATTTCCGATAAAGTTCGGGAACCAAACCCAATCCGACTTTCCCCGCAAGGATTTCGATATTCTCGGTTTTCTTGTCCACTTGATAATCCAATGTATTTTCCTTGGTCAGTTTACGCAACGACTTCTGCGACTTTCGACCGGTAATCCCGATCAAGCGGAAATCGATATAGAGTCCCGATTCATCCACGTACCAATCATCAAACAACAGTTTGGGATCTTCCCTGATTTCGACGACGGGTTCGACATTTCCAAGATCTATAAGCACCGGGTGGAACTCCACCGGTTCGATCATGACCGGTTCGACTTTTTCGGAGGGTTCAGGTTCGATGGTTTCTTCCTTCGCGTCGACACTCTCGTTCAACGCTTCGACGGATTGGACGTCCTCGACGAGGGGTTCGCTCAGAACCGGCTTGACGATGATTTGGATCGACTCGTGCGGTTCGTCGGTCGAATTGGTTTGGCGCGACAACGTTTGGATCAGCATCACTAGGCCGAATGAAATCAAGGCGAGCGAACCGGCTAAGAAAAGACCGGTGTCCTCCAGGTTGGAGGCGTAAAACGCAAGGTAGGCGAAATAGGCGACGACGACGCCGCTTACGGTGATAAGGATGAAAAAGATCGATTTCAATGTTTTCATAAGCTTCCCCTGTTGTTTTTATTGTATCATAGAACATGCGACAAAATCACAACACGACAGGTATGGAAACGGGATTTGTGGCATAATAAGAGGGAGGAAACACGATGGACACCAACTACTATACGAAAATCATCCAAACGATCAACGATTCGTTGGCGGACGGGGACATCGAGAGAGCCCGTTCGCTGTTGGACGAGGAATTGCGCATGCCCTATATCCCGACCGCCTACCTCGGGGAATTGGAAGGACTGAAAAGGGAGATCGCTTCGCGCCAAAAGGAAAAACAACGGGTGGCGCGGATCGAAGACCCGCAGGAATTGTTGGACTTGCTGGACGATGAGAACGGACGTTTCGGCGTCGTCGCGGCGTTGTCCGGCTTGAACCTGCGCGAGAATGACGAAGTGCTGAAGAAAGCGTTCGCCACGATCACGGACCGGGGCTTATTGAGCGTGTTGGTCGAACTGTGCGCGCGTCAACAATTGCATGCGGAATACACCTTCACCTACGACCATAAAACCTATACGTTCATCCCGGCATCGTTGGAGATGCCCGAGGAAAGCGAAGGGGTCGACGCCTGTCTGTCAATGGCCGATGAGTGGCTGTCCAATGAGAATCCAAGCATGCTGAAACTGGCCAACGAAGCCTTGTTACGGATCGCATTGATGCGCTTGCCGGAAGGGGTCAGCCTGGATGAAGCCGAACCCTTGACCTTGGCGGTCGTCAAAAAACTCTACGGACAACTTGCAAGTGTACAAGAGTGGCGGGAATTTTGCGAAAAGAATACAATAGATGAGAATCGAATCGAAGAGATCGAGAATGAGGATTTGATTTAGCACTCAAAAGTTGACAGTGCTAAAACCTATGGTATAATAGGAATGCTAAAAGAGGAGGCCCCCATGAAAACAACTTGGACCGTAAAAGAAAAATCCACCGGTGAACTACAAATCACCATCAACGATGACGCTTGGAAGAAAGCGCAAACGAAGGCATTCGACAAACTCGTAAAGAACGTCGACGTGCCGGGATTCCGAAAAGGACAGGCCCCCAAAGAACTCGCCCGCAAGGCGATCAGCGAACAAAGCATCCTGATGGAAGCGGTCGACTATGTCGCGACCGACGCCTTGTTTGAAGGCATCAAAGAACATAACCTCTCCGTGATCACCCGCCCGGAACTCAACTTGAATTCCGTCACCGCGGACGAAGTCACCATGACCTTCCTGATCACCGTGAAACCGGCGGTCAAACTGGGTCAATACAAGGGATTGGACGTCAAGAAGGAAGAAGTCTCCGTATTGCCCGTCGAAGTCGACATGAAGATCGAAGAATTGCGTGAACAGTTCGCCGAACTCGTCTTGAAGGAAACCGGCAAGATCGAAGACAAGGATACCGCCGTCATCAACTTCGAAGGATTTAAGGACGGTGTCGCATTCGAAGGCGGTAAAGGCGAGAACTATCCCTTGGAAATCGGATCGAACTCCTTCATCCCCGGATTTGAAGAAGCCCTGATCGGAATGGAAACCGGTGAAGAAAAGGATGTCAACCTGACCTTCCCTGAAAACTACGGCGCCGAACAATTGGCCGGACAGGATGTCGTCTTCAAAGTGAAGATCAACGAGATCAAGCAACGCCAGTTGCCGGAAATCAACGATGACTTCGCCAAGGAAGCCAACCACCACGGGACCGAAACGATCGCCGACCTGAGAATGCATCTTGAAGAGCATTTGCTGGAAGAAAAGCAGCATAAGGCGGACGATGAATTCGGCAACACCTTGTTGACGAAGATCGTCGATGCGTCGGAAGTGGAGATCCCCGATGTGTTGATCGAAGAAGAAACCGACAGTCTGGTCGCGGATTTCAAGAACCGCATTTCCCAACAAGGCTTCTCCTTTGAACAATTCACCCAGATCACCGGACAAAAAGAAGAAGAACTGCGCGAACAGATGAAAGTCGACGCAGGCAATAAAGTAAAAGTACGTCTCGTACTGGATGCCATTGCGAGTGAAGAAAAGCTTGAGGTCGCAAGCGACGAAATCGAAGCGGAATACAACGCGATCGCCCAAGCCTATAGCATGGAATTAGCCAAAGTGAAGGAATTGGCGCCGGAAGACACGATCGCCTATGATCTTCGCCTACGCAAAGCCTTCACCCTCATCCGCGAATCCGTTCAACAATAAGACGCCCTGCGTCTTATTCCCTTATAAGGAGGTGTAACGATGGATAACGAAAAAATGGAAATCAGCGTGCCCGTGATTTGTACGCGCGGGATCATCGTTTTTCCCAACCAGGATGTTTTGATCGAAGTGGGACGCGAAAAGAGCGTCAACGCGATCGATGAATCGAATACCTACTTCAACGGCCATGTCTGGGTCGTCAGTCAAAAAGACGTATTGGTCGACGAACCCCATGAGGACGACCTCTTTAAGTTCGGCACCTTGTGCCGCATCAAGAACGTCAAACGCAAGGAAGGGTTCATGCGCGTCACCTTCACCGGACTCGAACGCGCGAAGCTTGTCCGTCTCAGTGAAGACAACAAGATGTTCTTCGCGACGGTCCAACCGGTCGCCGACATTTCGGGCGAAAGCCTGGAAGAAATGGCGCTGATCCGTCAGATCGCCAAAGGCTTGGAACAAGTCGCCACCAGCAACGCGAACTTCCCGACCGAAATCATCAACCAACTCACCAAAGGCGTTTCCGCCCAACAGTTGTCCGACCAGATCGGTCAGTATTTCCCGATGGGTCTGGACGACCGTCAAGCCATTTTGGAAACGCTAAACCTGAATGAACGACTACTGTTGATCATTTCCAACCTACAGAAGGAAAAAGAACTCACCAACATCGAACAGGGGATCAACGATAAAGTCAAAGAACGCATCGAAGAGAACCAACGCGAATACTACCTGCGTGAAAAACTTCGTGCCATCAAGGAAGAACTGGGCGATGTGCCCAACGCTTCCGACGACATGGACGAACTTCGCCGCTATGTGGAAGAGAACCCGTTCCCCAAGAACATCAAAGAAAAAGCGTTGGAAGAAATCCAGCGTTATGAAATGTTGCCCAGCGCCAGCGGGGAGAGCGGCGTCATCCGCACCTACCTCGACTGGTTGATCAAAGTGCCTTGGTGGCAGGAATCGACCGACAACGACGATCTCAAGAAAGTCCGCGCCGTGTTGGACCACGACCATTTCGGATTACAGAAGGTCAAGGATCGGATCATGGAGTATCTGGCGGTCAAGACGATGACGAAATCGTTGAACGCCCCGATCTTATGTCTGGTCGGCCCTCCGGGGGTCGGTAAAACCTCCTTGGCGAAATCCATCGCCAATGCCTTGGGACGGAATTTCGTCAAGGCGTCGTTGGGCGGCGTGCGCGACGAAGCGGAAATCCGCGGACATCGCCGTACCTACCTGGGTTCTTTGCCCGGACGCGTCATCCAGGGCATGAAGAAAGCCGGCGTCGTCAACCCGGTCTTCCTGATCGACGAAATCGACAAGATGGCCAGCGACTACAAGGGCGATCCGAGTTCGGCGATGCTTGAAGTCTTGGATCCCGAACAGAACTTCCTCTTCAGCGACCACTACCTTGAAGAACCCTACGATTTATCCAAAGTCATGTTCATCGCGACGGCGAACTACCTGGAAGACATTCCGGCGGCGCTGCGTGACCGGCTTGAAATCATCAACCTCTCTTCGTACACCGAAGACGAGAAAGTCAATATCGCACTGAACCACCTCATCCCCAAACAAGTGGCGATGAACGGGCTCAACGAAAAGCAATTCAAACTCGGCGGATCGGAACTGCTCTATATGATCCGCCACTATACCCGCGAAGCCGGGGTTCGTCAGTTGGAACGCCTCGTGGCGAACTTGTGCCGTAAATCCGTCCTCGCCATCCTCAAAGACAACAAGAAATCCGTCAAAGTGACCGAAAAGCTCATCAACGAATGGTTGGGCAAGGAAATCTTCGAATACGGACGTAAAGAAGTCGAAAACCAGGTCGGTGTCGTCACCGGATTGGCGTATACTTCCTTCGGCGGCGATGTGCTGCCGGTCGAAGTGACCTCGTTTGAAGGCAAGGGACGATTGATCGTCACCGGCCAGTTGGGCGATGTCATGAAGGAGTCCGCGGAGATCGCGTTCGGTTACGTGAAGTCCAATGCGCGACGCTTCGAAATCGACCCGAAGTTCTTCGAAGACCACGATGTCCACATCCACGTCCCCGAAGGCGCCGTCCCCAAAGACGGTCCAAGCGCCGGGATCACCCTGACCACCGCGATCATGAGCGCCTTGACCCACCGTGCCGTCTTTGCCGATTTGGCGATGACGGGCGAAGTGACGCTGCGCGGAAACGTCTTGCCGATCGGAGGGCTAAAGGAGAAATCCTTGGCCGCCCACCGTTGCGGCATCCGTAAAGTCCTGATCCCCAAACTCAACATGAAAGACATGGACGAAATCCCCCAAGTCGTCAAAGACCACATCACCTTCGTGCCGGTCGAGACGATGGACCAAGTCCTCGCCGAAGCGTTGGTTCACTAATGAAGACCTTTGCGACCTCGAAGTGGTTGATCACCGCGGCGAAAAAAGAACAGTTCCCCGCGACGGACCTCCCGGAGATCGTACTGGCCGGACGTTCCAACGTCGGGAAATCCAGCCTGATCAACGCGTTGGCCAACGTGAACGCCTTGGCTTTCGTCGGGAAAAGGGCGGGGAAGACAAGATATCTCAATTTCTTTTCCATCGGCGACGTCTTCCATCTGGTCGACGTGCCGGGATATGGATTCGCCAACCGTTCCAAAGAAGAACTCAAACAATACGGACGATTGATGGAAGATTACTTCGGATCGCGCACCCAATGCATCGCGGCGATCCTGGTCGTCGACATCCGTCTGGGATTGACCGACGACGATCTGGATATGTTGGAATATGTGCGTGCGATCGGGTTACCGACCAAGATCGTCGCGACCAAGAGCGACAAACTGTCCTACAGTCAGCGGTTGAAGGCCAAAACGGTCATCACGACGCAGACGGCGGATAATAACATCGCGGTCTTCTCGGCGGAAAGCAAAGAAGGCGTCGAAGAAGTGCGTGCTTGGTGTCTAAGTCAACTCGAGGCATCCCGATAGGGGATGCCTTTTACATTTGATGAAAATAAATGAAAGTGTTGAAAGAAAACCATGTAAATGATAAAATGATTCAGTTCAACAGGAGGAACTCCCATGAAAGAAGCACTCTATCTTCACGAATCGACAGCCCTCATCAACTTTTCGGCGGCCTATTGCCAGACGACCGATGAAATGCTGTCGAGCGATACGTTTAAATATGTCTTAGGACGCTATCTCGCCGCGTTGCGCAAGAGTGATCTGGATTTATACAACTGGGCGATCAAAGACCGCCCGTTGACGGATGCGGTCAACGACATCACGCGTCTTATGAAGATCCTCATGGTCCTTGAAATCAGTGAAATCACCCATCCTTTCCTCGATGAACCGGAATTGCTGACGAAACTCATCGAAGAAGGCTATAACTTCTGGCGTAACCACCAACGTTGTTCCGTCATCCGCACCGGATCGACCAGCAGCCTCCAACTGGCCAATTTCATGGACGCCGACAGCCGCTTCAACCAACTCGTGCTGGCGGTCTATCGCGGCGCCCAGGAAAAAGTACAGGGTCGCAAGAACCGGATCTACCGTCAACTTCAAGCCGGTACCAACGCCTCGATGGTCATCCGCGACATCCGTTGGAACGTCCCCGAAGGGTATGAAGCTCTCAAAGGCATCCCGTTTGTGGATTCGATGCTGCTGCGTACGCCGCTACTCTTGCATCCCCGTTCCAACAAGCGTAAAGGATCCTTCAAGCCCACCGACATCAATCCGTTCAGCTACGCGCAGATCAACCGCGACGAATGGTTCTGCTATCCGGCGAAAGTCGGCAGCCTCTTGATGCACATCTACTTCCACCGCGATTATTCTTTCTCGGGGATCACACTGGCCAACTTGTTCGAACTGGCGACCGACGTCGAAGTCAGCAAACGCAAACCGGATTGCATCGTGCTCTTCGGGATCAAGGACGAAGATCTGGAATGCAAGTACCATCTGGATCAAAACACCGGCATCTGGATCGGGAAAGTCCCCTCGCAGACGATCATCGAATATTTCGGCTACATGAAGAAAATGTGCTTGACGCTGCATAACGTCGCGATGATGGCGCGGGGTTGGTTGCCGTTGCATGGTTCCATGGTCAACATCCACCTGAAGAACGGACGCTCCAAAGGCGTCGTGTTCATCGGGGATTCGGGCGCAGGGAAGAGCGAAACGATCGAAGCCATCCAGATGCTGGGTGAAGACGAAATCCTCTCGATCGACGTCGTGTTCGACGATATGGGCTCGTTGCATGTGGAAAACGGGCAGATCGTCGCACAAGGCACCGAAATCGGCGCCTTCATCCGCTTGGACGACCTCGACAAAGGCAGTCCGTACAAGACGATGGACCGATCCATCTTCATGAACCCGGAAACCGTCAACGCCCGCGTCGTCATCCCGGTCGCGCCGTACTCCCTGATCGTCAAAAACCACAAGGTCGACTATTTCCTCTATGCCAATAACTACGAAGACAAGATCGGCGTGAACCTTGCAAGAAACGCCGCCGACATGAAGGCGACGTTCGTCCAAGGGAAGCGCTGCGCGATGCAGACGACGGACGAAGTCGGTCTCTCGACCACGTACTTCGCCAATCCTTTCGGCCCTATGCAGCATCCCGATGTCTGCGACCCCTTGCTTGACCGCTATTTCATCGCTTTGGATGAAGCCGGGGTAAAAACGGGTGAAGTGTATACCGGACTTGGGGTATCGGGGGCCGACGACGACCATCTGGAACGCACCGCCCGCGCCGTATTGCATATGATCGATGAAGATTAACCGGAGTCATCTCCGGTTTTCTTTTCGAAAAAAAACATCGACGTCGGTCGATGTTACTTGATATAGCCCAGATGTTTCAGTCCGTTGTAGATGCCGTCTTCGGATACGCTTGTGGTCACATGGTCCGCGATCGCCTTCAATTCTTCGACCCCGTTGCCCATCGCGACCCCGATCCGTGCGTGTTGGATCATGCCGATGTCGTTGAGCGAGTCCCCGAAGGCGGTATACCCGTCCTCTTCCCAACCCATATGTTTCAATAAGGCCAGGATCCCGGCGGATTTGTCGGAGTCTTCGGCGATGATGTCCGCATAGGTCGAAATGCCCGGGAAAACCGAAATCCCTTTGATGTTGCGAAAAGGCGTCCAATCGAAGCCTTCCGGCGCATAGACCAAGACTTTGTCGATCGGTTGGTCGGTGTACTCGTCCTTGGGGTAGATCGGTTCGTTGAAGAAGTGGTGCGCCCTTAACATGTTTTCATCGATGTCCGTGAGTCTGAAATTCGTTTCCCCGTTGAAGGTCGACGACAAGCCGAATTTCTCGACCAAGCCGATGATTTCCAGGATCGCATGGCGCGCGATGGTGATGTGCAGGATTTCCCGGAAGGCGCGGTCGACCACGACCTGGCCGTTGGTCAGGATGTAGCCGTCCCAATCCAGGATGGAAAGGACGTCGTGGGTCTTCACCATGAGCCATTCGCGGCCTGTCGCGATGCAGAGTTTGTAGCCGTTGCGTTGCGCTTCGCGCAGCGCATGGACGGTCGAAGAAGGGATCTTATGGGTGGCGCTGTCGATCAGCGTGTTGTCCATGTCGAAGAAGATGGTTTTCGGAAGATGGTTCATTGTGCTTACCTCGCATCAATTATATCCGAAACTTTTCGAAAAAAGTGCTATAATGTACACCGTGCAAGGAGATTCCCCATGAAATTCACCCAAAACATCCCTCTGAAGACCCTTACCCAAGCGAATGTACGTACGTACTCGTTCGCATTGGCCGATCTCATCGACCGGCCGACCGGCGTCAGCGCGAAGATTCAACACGGGGAAATCATCCACGAGCCGCCGCGGCCATCCGCCATCCTGTGGGCATCGTCGTGGTATGCGTTTGAACTTGCGTATCAATTCTTGGAAGAAGGTTCTTTGAAACTGGAATCGACGTTGAGCGAAATCTTGCCTTTCCTGCAGTTCAACGATGCTTCCCAACTTACGATCACGGTCGAAGACGTGCTGCGTCAGACGACGAATCTACCCAACGCCTTTTCCTACGGGTTCTTCACATCGAAGCCCGACCGCAACTTTCTGAAATACCTGGTGAAAACATCCCGGTCGTTTCGTCAGAACCCGCGCAGTGCGAAACTGAACGTCGTCGACCTGAGTCTATTGGAAATGATCTTGGAGAAAGTTTCCGGCATGGATTATGCCCGACTGTTCGAATCAAGGATCGTCAAGCCCCATGGCTTCCACAACACGCTTCTGTGCGATGAAGTCCTGGAAGGCACCTCCAATCTCCAAAAAGGGAAACAACGTTTCTATTTCAACGCCTTGGCCTTTGCGGGCGTATTGGCCGACGCCAACGAGTTCGCGGCGTTCACCCGGCATTTCCAATCGACCTTGACGGCTTTCCATTCGAACTATTCGCTGGATACCTCCGCCTGGTTCAACGGGTTCTCCGTCGACCAGACCTCCAACTATCTCTATGTCGCCTATCAAGACATCCATTCGTTCGCCCTTACCCATACCCAGGGCAGAACCTTCGTCGCAAACCTCAAGGCCGATCAGGACCTGCTTCCTCTGTTGCTTGATGAAGCCTATCCCCATGGATTCGACGCCATGGCCTATACGGACGTGGCGGGGGAAACCGCGGTCCTAGAAAACGAAGACGGTCTCTTTGCGGGGAAAGGGAAGATCCTGACCCGCGAAGAAATGACAAGCGAGGGATCTTTCGTGAAAGTTGCGGGACGAAGCTACCGGCAAGAAACGACCCTCAGCGTTCAGGGGATCCGGATCACACGCACGACGCTACAAAAACTGGATTCCGTCCCGTCGATCACCTGGTGGCATTCCACCCAGGCGAAATGCATCTTAACCCGGATCCATCCGGGGGAAAACCTGATCGACCTCGAGTGGCTTCTGCAACCCGTTTTCCGCAAGGAAGCCCCCAATACGATGCTTTGGGGTCCGGTCTACCACGTGGTCGATTCCCATCTCGCCTTACCCGGCGTCGACTTGCCCTCCGATTGGGACAACGATACGGAAGAACTCCGCCACGAAGAATCCTCGCTGATCCAAGGCATGCATGAATATTCGCCGATCCATACCATCCCTTCGAACCTGACACAATTCAGGATCGAAGATAATCAGATCACCTGGACCCGCTCGAGAAAGAATCTGGATAGCCTCAAGTTGATCGGTACGATCGTCATGATCATCGTCGACGCCCAGGGGAAACTGCGTTTCGACAGTCGTAAGAGTACGGGATTGCTTGCGTTTGAAGAAGAAATGTACTATGGCTTCTTCGGTAAGAAAGACAGCGAAGTTCTGGCGACCTGGGAGAACGATCTCCCGCCTGCGGACGTCCTGTAGAGAATTTCCAACTCATGTAAGGGGGAGTCTACCATGATCAAACTCTTCGTCTGCGATATCGACTTTACACTGCTGGATGCCTATTCCGGCGGTTTACCTTCCCGAAACATCGATGCGATGATCCGACTTCAAGCAAGCGGCGTGAAGGTCGTCCTGGCCTCGGGGCGCGTCGAAAGCGGCATCCTGCCGATCGTGAAACAACTCAGGATGGACGAGTTCGGCGGGTATGTTGCATCGTCCAACGGGACGCGCATCATCGAAACCCTTCGTTTGACACCTCTCAAAGAAAACCTGATCCCGGTCGAAGACTTACTTGAAATGTATCATCATGCCATCAAACTGGGTTTGCATTTCTCCGTCGAACAAGGCGACACCGTCTACACCAACGGGTTCGACGATGAACTGGCCTACGACCGCGACGTCGTGAAACTGAATTTCAACGTATGCGACGACCTGAGCGAACATTTAAAACAAGGCGCACCCAAATGCGCCGTCACCGTGGACCGCGGACAGAAGAGAGAAGAAATCATGGCATTCTGCGAAACGTTCAAGGATCGCTTTGAAATCGTGAATTCGATGGGCGGTTTCATTGACATCATGCGTAAGGGTTCTTCGAAGGGGCATGCGATCGAATTCTTGTGTTCGCATCTCCATCTTTCACACGACGAGGTCGCGGCGATCGGCGATTCGACCAACGATCTGGAAATGCTTGCGTTGGCCGGTATCGGCGCCTGCGTCGCCAACGCCCGCGAGGAAGTCAAGGCCATTGCGAAACATCATGTGGCCAGTGCGCAGGAAGGCGGCGTCGCCGAATTCATCGACATCGTCCTCTCGTTAAACAAACGAACCGCCATGTGACGGGTCGTTTTTAGTTGAATCGGTCGTCTTGGACGACGACGGTGACGTCGTCATGCAGCCAGAGGAAACTGGCGGGGAGTTCCGTGTCGACTTCCTGATTAAGGAACTTCCGATAGATTTCATGTTTCCCATCACCGCTGACGATCAGCAGGATTCTTTTCGAATTCAGGATTTCCTGCATCCCCAAGGTAAACCCTTTGTTTACGACGACCCCTTCGATCATGGGGTGGGTCTTGGTTTTTTCCGTCAGGTTCGCGACATGCGCGAAGGGAATCAGGATCGAAGAGGGTTCGTTGAGCCCCAAATGCCCGTTCTTGCCCAAACCCAGGATGCAAAGGTCGATCGGGTGTTTTGTGAGCGCTTCATGGATCCGTCGCCCTTCTTCATCGTAGAGTGTCGTCATCGAATCGAAGGAAAGATAACGATCCTCCGGGATCTTCAGTGGATCGAGTAGTTTGGTTCGGATGAAGGCTTCGCAGGTGGAAGGATGGTCCATCGGGATGCCGCACCATTCGTCGAGTTTCGTGAATCGGAGTCCGGAGACATCGGTATTGCGTGTGCGAACGTGGTCGACGAAGAGGTCATAGGCAAGTGAGGGCGACGATCCGGTCGCCAAACATACATTGGCTTCAGGGTTCGATTCGATCGTTTCCACCATCATTTTCGATACGACGATGCTTAATTCTTCATAATTCTTCGCATGGATGAAGTTCATGTTACCTTCTTTCAGTAAAAAAGCAGGGGGGACCTGCTTTCGTTAACGCGCTTCGATTTCAATCAAAATCGCTTCATGTTTCTTCTCCGTCAAATCATAGAAGAACATGGGGAGGATACTCAAGACGGCGGCGATCGCCGGGAAGACGGAAATCAGGGAGAAAATCCCGGTCAGGGCGAAGGCGGTCTGCGCGGTGTTCTCGACGAATCCGACATAGGTCAGCACGATGCCGATCCAGAAGGAACCGATCGCGGATTGCAGCTTGGTGGTGAAGGTGTGCAGGGAGAAACACAAGCCTTCGGTACGGCGGTTGGTCTTCCATTGGAGGTAGTCGACGCTGTCGCCGACCATCGTATAGGTGATGACGTCGTTCATGCCCAAGGACATGCCGCAAAGGAACAGCAAGCCAAAGACGATCACAAGGTTGCCATAGCCGATGAAGAACATGGCCAGATGCGAGAAGGCCCCCAGCAACAACGACGCGTTGTACATCGTTTTCTTGGAGTAACGTTTGGTGAAGAAGGGGGTGATGAACATCGCGGCGATCATCGATGCGATCAGGATTCCGCCCAGCAGCGAGAAATAGGCTTCGTCGCCCATGTTGTATTTGGCGAAGTAGGTGCCGGCGATCCCCAGGACCATCCGGAACGCCCCCAGCATGCGGGATGACTGCAGCGCCAGCAAGGGTTTGTTTTTAAGAAGCAGACCGAGGTTCTTGAAGAAGGATTCCGGCGGTTCGGTGTCCCTGACCCGTTCCTTGGTCCCGATCGACGCGAGATAGAACAACATCCCGCCGATGGTCACCAGGATGACCGTGGTCCAGAAATAACCGCTCTTCTGGTCGGGGAACATGGCGAACATCAAGGGGGGGAGGATGATGGAGACCGCCATCCCGAGATTGCAGAGGATACGCGCCATCGTCACCAGACTTAAGCGCTCCTTGGGATTGCGCGTCATCGCGGCCGATAAACCCCAGTACGGGACGTCGGAGACCGTGAAAACCATGTCCCAAAGGATGAAGGTGATGTAGGCATAAAGTACTTTCAACCCGTAGTCGAAACTCGGGGCATAGAACAAGAGGATCGTGGTGATGATCATCGGGATCGGCACCCAGAACAGCCAAGGGCGAAGCTTCCCGTGCTTGGTGTGCGTACGGTCGACGATCGACCCCATGATCGGGTCGTTGACCGCATCCCAAACCTTCGAAACCAACATCAAGACGCCGACCGTCACCGGCAAGAGTCCCAGGTGGTCGGTGTAGAAAATCATCAAAAAAGTCGCTACGAAATTATAGATGATGTTTTGGCCTAATCCTGCGAAACCGAAAGCCAACTTCTCACGCAACGGCAGTTTTTCATCATGATCCATAGAAAATCCTCCAGTTGTCTTTAGTATAGCCATTCTTTGAAATCAATGGAAGAAGCATATGGTAAAATAAACCAAAGAGGGTCCAAATATGAACGAAAAACATCTACAGGACAGGGTCAAGACGATCGCCGTCCAAAGCGCGGAACTGTTGGAGTGCTTTCAATGGAGCGAAACGGACTACGACCGCAAGAAAGCGCGCATCGTCGCCTTGAAACTCGCCGAACACGTTGAAGCGTTGTTGGAGGAATTGAAGTAGGGAGTCGATGACGGGGTGCATAGAAGGAAGCATAGGAGGATGAACCCATGTCATCGACTTTATTGCTTTTCGTGGCCGTGGCCGCAGGGATCGCGGCGATCATCAAGCTTCTTTCCGCCGGACGGGGGAGGGTCAGTATCCCGGGCATCAGTATCAGTTGGAGCGATTGAGGACGCAAGTCCTCTTCCTTTATGTTGGAACTTAAAGAAATGGCGGTGTCGGACCGTCCGCGCGAGAAAATGATCCGCTTCGGTATCCGCTCCTTGTCGCATGTGGAACTGTTGGCCTTGATCCTGCGTACGGGGACCCGGAAGCATTCGGTGTTCGAGGTGGCGGAAGACTTGTTGCGCAGCGCCAAAAGCGTCAAACGATTGTCACAGATGAGCTTGGCCGATCTATGTGCGATCCATGGGATCAACCAGGCCAAAGCCTGTGAAATCCTGGCGGTCGCCGAACTCTCCCGCCGCATGGCGCTGGAGGAAGTGTACGAGACGGATGTGGTCGACCAACCTGTAAGACTGGTGGAATGGTTGCGAAGGGAATTGGGCGATGCGAAGCAGGAACATTTCCTGGTCGTCTTCCTGGATACGAAGAACCATATCCTGGGTCACAAGGTCTGCTTCATCGGGAGTCTGGACCGGTCGGTGGTCCATCCGCGTGAGATCTTCAAGGAGGCGGTCGCCTACAGCGCCGCCCGCATCATCGCGGTGCACAACCACCCCAGCGGGGATGTCACCCCCAGCGAGAACGACCTTCAGGTGACCAAGTCGTTGGAAGAAGCGGGGGTGTTGATGGGGATCCCGCTCTTGGACCACATCATCGTCAGCCACCGGAACTTTTACAGCCTACGCCAAACTTTCGGGAACCGATCAAAGGAACCGGCGTAAGGTTCGATCGATCCAAGCGACATGAAAACGACGGAAGCGCGAAGCTCCGCCGTTTTCGTACGCTTTGCCCCTCATCACGTGAGAAAGGTTGAATCCATCGACGTTAGCACGTATAATAGGCTAAGGTGATGACATGAGGAAATGGACGCGGACGCAACGCATACTGATCGCTACGATAACTGTCTTACTTTCACTGACGGTTTTTCTTAATATTCTACGCATCGCCTCGCCCTTGGATGGCATCAACGCGGCGGGATACGACGTTTTCACGATGCTGCGGTATTCGCTGATCGAACGTCCGGTCACGTCGATCCAAGAGTTCGTCGGCGATTTCACCCAGTTGTGGAAAGTGAAACAAGAGAACGAGAAACTGCGTACGCAGCTTGAACTGTTGGCGATCTATCAGGCGAAACTGGCGGAAGCCTATCGGCAGATCGAAGCTCTGAAACAGATCGCCGGGCTTGAATTGGCCATGAACGACTATGAATTGATCAACGGTACGGTGATCTACCGTCCGATCGAAGCCTTCGATAACTCGTTATCCATCAATATCGGGAAAAACGACGGCGTCAAGGTCGACGATGCGGTGATCAGCAGCAAGGGCTTGATCGGCAAAGTCGAGGAAGTGTTCGATGACCGCAGCGTCGTCCGTTTATTGACGACGGAGAGCGGCAACAATAAAGTGACGGTGAAGATCCAACTGAGTCCCTCGCAGACCGCGGAAGCGATCCTTGAGCGCTACGATGTGGAACACGAAGCTTTCGAAGTCCGCCTGGTGACCACGGGCTATGCGATCACAAAAGGCATGAGCGTCATCTCGTCCGGGTTGGGCGGCGTTTTCCCGTCGGGCTTGCTGGTGGGGTATGTGAAAGAAGTCGTCGAGTTGGATAACGCGGTCGGCATGAACATCTATGTCAGCCCCGCCGCCGATTTCAAATCGTTCGAATATGTCGCGGTGGTGAGCCGCCGATGAAAGTGAACCTACATTTTATTTTTTTCGGAGTATGCATGCTCATCGACGCGATCATCGGGATCGTTTTCCCCTCCGATTTCGCCTTCACGACCCTGGTCTTCATACCGCAGATCACACTGGCGGCACTGATCCTCAGCGCCCGTGAATTGAACCTGACCCAAGGGTTGCTTTTGGCGTTGGGGCTCGGGATGCTTTATGACTTCACGCATTTCGGTGTCGGATTCATGATGACGATCGCCTATGTCACGACGGTCCTCGTCCTCTTCGTGTGGTCGAAACACATGAGCGAATCGATCTATGAGCTGGTGATCCTGGTCGTCGTCGGCGTATTTGTCAAAGAATTGGTTTTCTACGGCTTGCTTTCCTTTACCGGGGAAGTCAGAATGGGATTGACGACGTGGCTAGGCCGAAGGGAATTCCTGACGATCTTGGGGAACCTGCCCCTGATTCTTCTGTGCATTTACCTCAACGGGGTGAAGGAAGAATTGTTGTCGCATCAAGAGAGAATCAAACGATCCAACGAAAAAGTGCGTTGGATGAACGTGGACCGCTAAGATACCGTTTGAAAGGACAACCTCTATGAAACACAAACTGAAACTGCTACTATGCGTTCTGCTGATGACCCTGGTCTTAGGCGGATGCAAAACCGGGAAACCCTTGATCGGGGTCACGGTCTACCCGGTTCAATATCTCGTCGAACGCCTGGCGTTGACCAAGGTGGACGTGGTGATGATGAGCCAAGGCTCCGTTATCCAACGGGCGACGATCATCGACGATTACGAGGATCGACTTGAGAAAATGGATGTCCTGTTTCGGATCAACCAACTTGAATCCTACTATAATGTCTATCGTGGCGAAATCGAAGCGTCGGACGTGAAGGTCATCGACTTGAGCATCAAAGCGGCGGTTTCGGGTTTCAGACGATTCACGATCGCGACCGTCGCGGGGAGCGAGATCACGGTCGAGTCGGACTATTACAAGGGTTCAGCCTTCCAAGCGATCGACCTTTACGACAACGACCCGATGTTATGGATGGATCCGATCGCCATGACATCCATGGCGAAGACCATCTTGGAATGGTTGGTCGACCATTATCCGGAAGAAGCGAAATTCTTCAGGTCGAACTACGAAGAACTTGAAAGCGAATTGGCCAGACTGGATGCGGAATACCAAAAACTGCGGCTTCAGAAGAAATATGTCGCCTTCGTTTCGATGACCCCCTCGTTTGGCAATTGGCAGAAAACCTACGGGATCCAGGTCTATCCGATCTTTCTCTCCCGTTTCGGCGTCTTTCCCAGCGATACGCAGCTTCAACTGATGAAGCAGCGGATCATGGAAGACGGGATCGAATACATCGCGCTTGAACCCAACCTTCCGGAAGATATGAAAGCCGTCTACACCCAACTCATCGACGATCTCGACTTGAAGGCGATCAGCCTCCACAATCTTGCCTTCCTGTCCGAAGCGGACATGAGCGGCAACAAAGATTACATCACGTTGATGTATGAGAATCTGGATATCTTGGAAGCCATCGCACAATAGGACCCGCAGGGTCCTTTTCAACCGGCTTTCTTTGAAAAGAAGTAACGGCATGATACAATGAACCAAAGAGGTACACTATGAAAAAGATGTTATTGGTCGATGGAAACTCGATGTTATTCCGTGCGTATTACGCAAGTTCCTATACCCGTATGAGCAGCGCTTCCCAATCCGTCAGCACCAACGCGGTGTTCGGGTTCGTCAGCATGCTGAACAAGGCGATCGAACTGGTCCAACCTCAGACCTTGGTCGTAGCGTGGGATAGCGGGAAGAAAACCTTCCGGCACGATGCCTATCCCGACTACAAGGGGACCCGTAAGGAACTTCCCGAGGAACTGATCCAACAGTTCCCTTTGGTACGTGAATATCTGGATGCCGCACGGATCTGCCGCATCCAGGAAGACGGCTTGGAAGCCGACGACATCATCGGGTCGTTGGCGAAGAAATACCCCGATTGGGACATCAACATCCTGAGTTCCGACCGCGACCTGCTCCAACTGATCGACCCGACCACCTCGGTCTGGCTGATGAAGAAAGGGTTGACGGAGATCGTGGAGATGGATGAAGCCGCGCTTAAAACCGAAATGAACCTGACCCCCGTCCAAATCACCGACCTTAAAGGATTGATGGGCGACGCTTCCGACAACATCCCGGGTTTGCCCGGCGTCGGTGAGAAAACCGCCTTGAAACTGTTGGATGAGTACGGATCGGTCGAGGGCGTCCTTGAACATGCTGAAGAACTGAAGGGGAAACTTAAGGAAACGGTAACCAATCACCGTGATCTGGCGCTTTTCTCGAAATTTTTGGCGACGATCAAGACGGACGCGCCGATCACCCTCGGGATGTCGGAAATGGTTTTCCATCCCGATGTACAAGGGAGTTACGCGTTCTTTAAGAAATACGATATGTATTCCTTGGCGAAGAAGGCCGAAGAAAACCTGGTTAAACAAAACCACAAGACAAGCGTCGACGTCGATTCGTTTGGCGCACTCAAACGCGAAAACGGGTTGACCCTTTTCGCGCAATACGACTTGGACGAGAGTTCCTTCCCGCATCCCTTATTGTCCTTGACCTTCAGCGACGGGGAAGCGTCCATCTATCAAACCGCATCGCAGTTCCTCAAGAGTCAGGACATCCTGAAATACCTAGCCTCCGATGAACTCAAGATCGGTTACGATGTCAAACGCATCCTGCATGGACTTGGCGCCCTCCGGATCGACGCCCATCTGAACGAGGACTTGCTGATCCTCGCTTTCCTGGTCGATTCCAACCTGAGTTCCTATGAAAAAGCAGCCGAAGTCCACGGTTGGCCGGCCATGCCTGCCGCGAACTCGGATCACTCAACCATCGAAGCCTGCAAGGAAATCGCACTGCGCATGCATAAGACATACACGACGCTAAAACCGGTACTGGAAGAAAAAGGCATGCTCGACCTCTACCGTACCATCGAAATCCCCTTGGTGAAAGTACTGGCGGGGATGGAGAAGGAAGGCATACGCGTCGATCTTGAGATCCTCAACCGCATCGCGGACGAGACGCTCGCCAAGATCAACGAACTGACCGACAAGATCACGGAAAAAGCGGGGATGTCCTTCAACATCAATTCCCCCAAACAACTGGCGGAAGTCCTCTTCGATAAACTGAATTTACCGGCCAATAAAAAGCGTTCCACGTCGATCGACGTGCTTGAAGAATTGGCGAGCCAGCATGTGGTCGTCGCCGACCTGATCGAATACCGCAAATACCAGAAACTCTATTCCACCTATGCCCAGGGATTGAAGAAATTCATCCAGGCGGACGGCAAGATCCATACCGATTATAGGCAGTGCGTGGCTGCGACCGGACGACTTTCATCGACCGACCCCAACCTGCAGAACATCAGCGTACGCAATGAGGAAACCCGTGAAATCCGGCGCGCTTTCGTCGCGGATCCGGGACACTACCTCTATTCCTGCGACTATTCCCAGATCGAACTTCGCATCCTGGCGCATATGGCCAATGAAACCGCGATGATCGAAGCGTTCCGCAGCGGCGATGACATCCATACCCGTACCGCGAAGGATGTTTTCCATCTGGAAACGGTCGATTCGACCCGCCGTCGTCAAGCCAAGGCCGTCAATTTCGGGATCATCTACGGGATCAGCGATTTCGGCTTGGCCCAACAGATCGGGGTTTCGCGTGAAACCGCCCGCCTTTTCATCCAGAACTACCTCAATACGTACCGCGGGATCCAGAATTTCATGGATGAAACCGTGGCGTTCTGCCAGGTCAACGGCTATGTGGTGACGATGTTCGGTCGCCGCCGTGAAATCCCGGAAATCCACGACAAGAACTACGCGATGCGCGAATTCGGGAAACGCGCGGCGATGAACGCGCCGATCCAAGGCAGCGCCGCCGATCTGATCAAGGTCGCGATGATCCGCATCGACGAAGCACTGAAGCTAAGGAACTTGAAAACGAAGATGATCCTTCAGGTCCACGATGAACTGGTGTTCCACGTCCCGTATGCTGAACTCGACGAAGTGCGCCGAATCGTCACCCATGAAATGTCCAACGCGGCCGTCCTGAACGTCCCGCTGGAGGTTTCCGAAGCCTGGGGGAACGACTGGTACGAGGCGAAGTAGATGCCCGAACTCCCCGAGGTACAAACCGTCGCCGACAGTCTGAGACATTCCTTGGCGAACGCCACGATCCATGAAGTCAAGTTTCTTTGGCCCAAGATCAGCGGAAACCTTCCCCATGAAGAGATGGCCCGTCGTTTGGCCGGAAAGCGGATCCTGGATGTCGGACGACGCGCGAAATACATTTTGATCCGGCTTGATCATGGGACGCTGATCGTCCATCTGAGGATGGAGGGAAGGTTCTACATAAAAGAATCGTTCCAAGCGACCCATAAACATAGCCATGTCTTGCTTCATCTTGACGATGATCGGCGCGTGGAATACAACGACACGCGCAAATTCGGACGATTCTACTATTATGACGAAGGACAAGCCCTCACCGTGTTGGACGGATTGGGTAAGGAACCCTTCGACGATACGTTGACCGCAAGCGAACTTCACAAAAGCACGCGCAACAAAAAGACAAGCCTGAAAGTCTGGTTGTTGGACCAAACGCACATCGCGGGCATCGGGAACATCTATGCGGACGAAATCTGCTTCGCGGCTCGCGTTTCACCAAAGCAACCCGTGGGTCGGATCACGCTCAAACAATGGGAAACGATCCTTGCGTCCACCCGGTCGATCCTTTGGCAAGCGATCCTGTCCGGCGGGACGACCATCCGCACCTACACCTCCTCGCTTGGCATCACCGGAAGATTCCAACTCGAACTCAACGCCTACGGAAGAAAAGGGGAAGCCTGTAGACAATGCGGGACCCCCATGAAACGCATCGTCGTCGGACAGCGCGGGACGATCTATTGCCCGGTCTGTCAGAAAGTGAGGTAACATGCGCATCGCGATCACAGGAAGCATCGGTTCGGGGAAATCCGAAGCGGGGAAGATCCTGAAAGAATTAGGGTACACCGTGATCGATACGGACGCGTTGGCGCATCGAACTTTAACCAAGGATAGCGACGTCTATGCGTCGATCGTCAATGAATACGGAAACAAGGCGATCGGCGTCGACGGCAACATCGACCGCCGATTCCTGGCGGATCTGATTTTCGCCGACCCTCAAGAAAAAAAGAAAGTCGAAGGCTGGATGCATCCGGTGATCTGGCGCATGGTCGATGAAGAATGTGAAAAACACCGTCAGGAAGACCTTGTTTTCGTCGAAGTCCCGCTTTTGTTTGAAACCGGTTCGCAAACGCGCTTCGACCGTAGTATACTGATACTCACCACCCAGAAGACCGCGGTCGCGCGCTTGATGCGCCATCGCAAGATCAGCCAGGCCGAAGCAAGACGAAGATGGAAAAGCCAGATGGATCCCAAACTCAAGGCGAGATTCGCCGATGAAGTGATCCGCAACGATGAAAGCACGGTCGAACTGAAACTGAATTTACTCAAGATGATCGAGAAACTCAAGAAAAACACGTCGAAGGGGAAACACGATGGAACTTAAAGCGAAAGATACCTATCGGATCGAATCGAAGGACGGATTGTCGATTGAAGATCTGGAAAGTCTATGGAATCCGTACCTCGCCCTTTCCTGTGCGAACACGATCGGACTCTATTGCCTTCTGCACACGGAAAAAGCTAGCGGCGTGAGTGTCGAAACCCACGGCCATCTCTGCGAACTCTTGGACATCCGCATCGAAACGCTTCAGAAATCCTTCCGCATCCTTGAACAAATCGGATTGGTCGAAAGCTATCTGCGCGATAATGAAGACCATCAGGACTTCATCTATGTCCTTAAGAAACCTTTGATCCTGCAAAACCTACTGAACCATGAAGCACTGGGAAGGGCGCTCTATCAAAAAATCGGGAACGCATCCTTCGACCAGATGAAGAAACGCTTCGCCCGGTCCGTCTACGATAAAGACGGATTCACGCAAATCACCGCGAAGTTCGACCCCTCCGCCCTCCTGCGTTGGGACGAAACCGTCGAAGCGCAGTACCTCACCCAACAGACCCGTCCCCAAACCGTCAAACTCACCCACTTGACCTTCGATTTGAAGAAGTTCCTGCAACGCTGTTCCTCCGTCGTTTTCCCGATGGAAATGCGGACGCAAGACACCTTGGAGAAAATCGAAGAACTCGGCAGTATTTTCGGAATCTCCGAAGACGACATGGTCCGCCTGGTCGGCAAATGCGTCAACTTCAAATCGGGGAAGGTCGATGTGGAGGCGCTGCATAAACGCATCACCCACGAACCCCTCCATCAAACCAAACTCCCCGACGACCCCTATCGCTGGCCGCCGGTGATCTTCCTGAAAAACAAGCAGAACGGGATCGAACCGGTCGACGCCGACAAACGCCTCCTCTTGAAACTGGTCGGCGAACTCCGCCTCAATCCGGAAGTCGTCAACGTCCTGGTCGAGCACATCCTCGCCACCAACAACCAACGCCTCAACAAGGCCTATGTGGAGAAGATCGCCATGACCTGGTCGCGCTTGGGGATCAAGAGCGTGGAAGAAGCGAAGAAAGAAATCGATTCCCCGCAGGTATCCTTCAAATCGGCGGGTACTAGGAAACGTAACGACGTGATGCCGACCTTTGAAGAAGAAACGCAGGGACTCAGCGAAGCGGAACGCGCCGAACTATTCGAAAGTTTGAATGCGTTGGGAGGGAAGAAGCATGGAAAAGATTGAATTCGCAAGAAACAATGATCCTAAACTACTTGCGCTTCATCGCGAATTGGAGGAAAGAGTCCTTCAAGACAAACGTGTGCAGGTGTTTATGAAAACCTATGACTATCCGGAAAAGAACGTCCGGATTTTCGCACAACGTTTTTCCGATTGGCTCGACGGTCTTAACCTGTGCGTCGGCTGTCCGGGCTTGCATGCCTGTAAACAAAAGACGACGGGATCCGTGATGGAACTCGTGGCTCAACCCCTGTTGATGAACATCGTCACGCCCTGCGCCTACAAGCGGGCGGATGACGAAGGAAAACGCCATCAGTCGAATTATCTCATCAACGACGCCGCCCCCGAAATGATTCTCACCGACCTTGTGAAACTGGCTTCGCCCAACGAAGACCCGGTCTATCTCAAAGCGGTCAAAGCGGTGTTGGATAAGATGAAAAGCGACGATAAAACCGGTTATTTCCTTTATGGCAACCCCGGTGTCGGTAAAACCTATTTAGCCGCGGCCATGACCAACCATTTCGCCAAGGAAGGGAAGAAAGTCGCTTTCCTCCACGTTCCGACCTTCACGCAGAAAATCAAAAACTCATTGGACGACCCCGATTACATCGACACGATCCTTGCGACATTGCGCAACGTCCCCCTCTTGGTGATGGACGATATCGGGGCCGAATCGGTCACTTCCTGGATCCGCGACGAAATCCTCTTCCCGATCCTGAATTTCCGGATGGAATCCAAGAAAACCACCTGGTTCACGTCCAACGAGAGCATGGAAAGTTTAAAAAACCACTATATGTACAACCAACGCGCCGAGAAGGAAGAGATGAAAGCGGTTCGAATCATGGAACGCATCGAGACCCTTGCGAAACCCCTGTTTCTAGGTGGTAAAAACCGCCGGCGTATGTAATAATTACTGAAAAATCCTCCTGGAAATGGTATGATAACCGTGGACAACAGGAGGATTCTTTTATGGTAAAAAGAATCGGCGTTCTGACTTCGGGCGGAGACGCCCCCGGAATGAACGCCGCCATCCGTGCGGTGACCCGATCGGCGATCGCGCGCGGAATCGAAGTCGTGGGGATCTACGACGGGTTTAAAGGAATGTATGAAGGCAAGATGGAATTGCTGAGCACGAAATCGGTCAGCGACGTCATGATCCGCGGGGGCACCATCATCGGAACCGCGCGTCTGCCTGAATTTAAAGATGAATCGGTGCGTAAAGTCGCGATCGAGAATTTGAAGAAATTCGAGGTCGAAGCCGTTGTCGTCATCGGCGGCGACGGTTCTTACCGCGGGGCGATGGCATTGACCAACATGGGCATCAATTGCATCGGGTTACCGGGAACCATCGACAACGACATCGTTTCCACGGAATACACGATCGGTTTCGACACCGCGTTGAACACCGTCATCCAAGCCATCGACAAACTGCGCGATACGAGTTCTTCGCATCACCGTTGTTCAGTGGTCGAAGTCATGGGGAACCGTTGCGGCGATTTGGCCTTGTATTCGGGCTTGAGTTGCGGGGCGGAAATCATCATCACGCCGGAAACGGGCTACGATGAAGTCGAAGTCTTGAATAAACTTCGCTATTTCGAAGAAGTCAAACATAAGAACCACGCCATCGTCGTCATCAGCGAGAAGATCACGGATGTGGAGATGTTGGCGCAGAAGATCAGCAACGCGACGAAGTTTTCGGGAAGGGCGACCGTGCTTGGCCATGTGCAGCGCGGCGGCAGTCCGACGGCGTTCGACCGCGTTTTGGCGACACGGATGGGGGATAAGGCCGTGGAGCTTCTGGCAAACAATATCGGGGGTCAGTGTGTCGGCATGATCAACAACAAGATCGTGTCCATCGATATCAACGAAGCGCTGGCGATGCCCAAAGCATCGCGCAAACACTTAAGCGAATTGCACGAGCGCTTGGTTTAAACCAGTACAAAAAGGAGAAACCATGTACAACCAATTTAGAAAAACGAAGATCATCTGCACCTTGGGTCCGGTGAGTCAGAGCACGGAAATGGTCGAGAAACTGGCGAAAGCGGGGATGAACATCGTCCGTCTCAACTTTTCCCACGGCACCCACGAAGAACAGGGCGCACGGATCGACACGGTCCGCGAAATCAACGACCGCGCGGGATACAACCTCGGGATCATGTTGGATACCAAAGGTCCGGAAATCCGCTGCGGTGAAATGGAAAACGGCGCGCTCCACTTCAAAACGGGGGACGTCGTGAACGTCGTCCGCGACGTCGTTTTGGGCAACAACCAACGCTTCCACATCACATGCCCTGAAATGTACGATGACATCGTACCGGGCAACTACCTATTGATCGACGACGGGAAAATGCGTTTGACCGTCACGGACATCCCTGAAAACGGCGTCCTGACCTGCCGCGTCGAGAATTCGGGCGTCATCAAGACGAGAAAAGGGGTAAACGTCCCCAACGTCAAGCTGTCGATGCCGTTCATTTCTGAAAAAGATGATCAGGATCTTCGCTTCGGATGCCGCAAAGACGTGGACTTCATCGCCGCGTCCTTCGTACGCCGTGCGGAAGACGTGACCGCCATCCGCAAGATCCTGTTGGATGAAGGCAAGCGGAAAATCCAGATCATCGCGAAAATCGAAAACCAGGAAGGCTACGACAACCTTGAAAGCATCCTGAGCGTCGCCGACGGGGTCATGGTCGCGCGTGGCGACTTGGGTGTCGAAGTCAGCACCCAATTGGTCCCGATCTATCAGAAGAGCATCATCAAGAAAGCCAACGAGATCGGGAAGCCGGTCATCACCGCGACCCATATGCTTGAATCCATGATGGCGAATCCGCGTCCGACGCGGGCCGAAGCCAGCGACGTCGCCAACGCCGTCTTGGACGGCAGCGACTGCATCATGCTTTCAGGGGAAACGGCCGCCGGGGAATACCCGATCGAAGCCGTGACCACGATGGACATCATCGCACGCGCCATGGAAGAACTGCTTCCGTATCGCGAACGCCTTGACGCTGCCATCCGTTCCAGCAATAAAACCGTGCAGGATGCGATCGGGATTTCCGTCGCCGATGCCGCGCTTCAACTCGACAAGGTCAAAGCCATCATCGCGTTCACCCAAGGCGGAAGCACCGCGCGCCGGATTTCGAAATTCCGTCCGTGCGTCCCTATTTTCGCCGTCACCTTCACCAAATCCGTCCAGCGTAAACTGGAAACCAGCTGGGGGGTCATCCCCATCTTCTCCGATGTCCAAAACGCCATGACCAACGACGACGAACTCGCCAGCATCATCGCGAAGGACAACGGCTTGAAGGAAGGCGATTTCGTCATCATCACGGCGGGTTACCCGACGGGTGAAGGCACCGCCAACATGATGAAGATCGTCGAAGTCAAATAAAAGGGGAAAACACCATGAAAACATACATCGGGATCGATTTAGGCGGAACCAACGTACGCGTGGCGAAAGTCACGGCGGACGGACAGATCTTAAATGAAGTGAAAAGCCCTTCCTATGCCTTGGAAGGACCTGAGAAAGTCATGACGAATCTGATTTCCTGCATCCATAAAATCGAAAACTGGAAAGAGTGCAGCGGCATCGGTGTCGGCGTACCCGGTCCGGTGGATACCTTGCGCGGTGAAATGATCATGGCGACCAACCTTCCGGGATTCGTCCGTTATCCGATCGCGCAGACCCTACAAACCGAATTCGGACTCCCGACCTACGTCGACAACGACGCCAACGTCGCCGGTTTGGCCGAAGCCTTGGTCGGCGCGGGGAAGGGGCAACCCGTCATCTATTACCTGACGCATAGTACGGGCATCGGCGGCGCCTTGGTCGTCGACGGGAAAGTCGTCTCCGGTAAAAACGGACATGCGGGCGAAGTCGGCAACATCATCATCGACCGCCATCGTCAAAAATACAATCATCTCAATGTCGGGGCGATCGAAAACGAAGCCTCCGGCACCGCGTTGATCCGCATCGGTCGCGAACGTCTGAACCCTGACATCAAGAGTGCGGGCGAAGTCTTCGCTCTCGCCAAAGCCGGCAATGCGGTCGCGTTGGACATCGTCGACAAAATGGCCTACGATTTCGCCGCCATGTGCTCCGCGATCGCCCATACGGTCGATCCGTATATGTTTGTCATCGGAGGGGGCGTCACCAAATCGCGCGACCTCTACTTCGATAAAATGGTCGGTTATTTCAAATCCATGGTCCACACCGGTATGCAGACGATCGAATTCGCGATCGCCGAGCTGGATGAACCCGGATTGATCGGAGCGGCGATGTTGCCGATCTCCCACGGAAAGTAAGAGGAAAAATCATGCCAAGTCAAAATCGTCTACGTAAATACGCCAGATTGGCCGTTTCGGTCGGGGCGAACGTCCAACCGGGACAAATGCTGGTCATCCAAGGGGCGACCGATACCCGTGAATTCATCCGTTTGTGCGTCGAAGAAGCCTATGAAGTCGGCGCGAAATCGGTCATGGTCCGTTGGAGCGATGATCCGATCAGCCATACCACCTATTTGAAATCCGACGTTGAAACGTTGGAAGAAGTCCCCGCGTGGATCGTCGCGCAGTTCGATTACTTTATGGAGAAGGGCGCCGCGCTCTTAAGCGTCGCGTCGCCGACACCGGGCCTTTTGGCCGATGTCGATCCGGTCAAACTTCAACGCGCCAACATCGCGACGCGCAAAGCGTTGACGAACTGGCAGGCGCATATGATGGGGAACAAGACCCAATGGTCCATCGTCGCGGTTCCGACCGTCGCGTGGGCGAAGAAGGTTTTCCCCGCACTCAACGACGAAGAAGCGGTCGACGCCCTATGGAATGCGATTTTAACCGCCGTACGTGTCCGTGAAGACAACGACCCTGTACAGGAATGGCGCGATCACAACGCTCGCCTAAGCGCGCATAACGCGGCGTTGAACGACCATAACTTCAAATCCTTACACTTCAAAAACAGCCTCGGCACCGATCTGGTCGTCGAACTCGTAAAGAACCACATCTGGGCCGGCGGCGATGAAAAGAACACCCAAGGCGTCCATTTCAACCCCAACATGCCCACGGAAGAAACCTTCACGATGCCGCTGAAATTCGGTGTCAACGGGAAAGTCGTCGCGACCAAACCCCTCAACTACCAAGGTCGTCTGATCGACGGTTTCTGGCTGGAATTCAAAGACGGCAAAGTCGTCGCCTATGACGCCGCAAAAGAAAAAGAAGCGTTGTCCAATCTGTTATCGGTCGACGAAGGCTCTTCGTATCTGGGAGAAGTCGCTTTGATCTCCCACGATTCCCCGATTTCCAATGCAAACATCCTCTTCCTCAATACGCTCTTCGATGAAAACGCATCCTGCCATCTGGCTCTGGGACGCGCCTATCCGATGAACCTGAAGGGTGGGTTGTCGATGAGTCAAGAAGAACTGGCCGCCGCCGGCAGCAACCATTCGATGGAACACCAGGACTTCATGTTCGGCAGCGCCGACATGTCGATCGTGGGGATCACGCAGGACGGCAAGGAAGTCGTCGTCTTCAAGGACGGGAACTTCGCGTTCTAGTTGACAAAAAAACCAAGGAAGTGTATAACTGACTTAACTACAAAGAACAGGACATGGGTTGATCTCAAGGTGTCAAAGAGAGGAAGCGACGGTGCGAGCTTCCACACCACGATCCGACTTACCGCCTGGGAGTAGGGTTTTTGAAAAAGCCCCGCGGATTCGGCGTTATCGACAAGAGCACAGCAATGTGAATTAAGGTGGTACCGCGAGACTCTCGTCCTTTCAGGATGAGGGTCTTTTTTATCAAAAAGGAGAAAAACATGATCAACGTTAAAGAAAACGAACAACTCAACGTATTGAACCATTCATGCGCACATCTGATGGCGCAAGCCGTCAAACGTCTCTACCCCAAGGCGATGTTCTGGGTCGGACCGGTCATCAACGAAGGGTTCTACTATGACATCGATTTGAGCGAGGACGTCTTACGCGAAGAAGACTTCCCCAAGATCGAAGCCGAAATGAAGAAGATCTCCAAGGACGGGAAACGGATTTCCCGCGAGGAACTCACCAAGGCGCAAGCCCTCGAAATGTTTGCGGACGATCCCTACAAGATCGATTTGATCTCACAATTGGACGGCGATGACGTAATTATCAGCGCCTATCGCCAAGGGGAATTCGTCGACCTTTGCCGGGGACCGCACGTCGAAACCGTCAAACAACTCAAGTTCTTCAAACTGCTGAAAGTCAGCGGCGCGTATTGGAAAGGCGATGCCTCCAACAAGATGCTTCAAAGGGTCTATGGGATCTGTTTCGAAAACCAGGCCGACCTCGATGCGCATTTGTTTATGTTGGAAGAAGCGAAGAAGCGCGACCACAAGAAACTCGGTCGCGAGCTCGATCTCTTCATGATGAGCGAATATGGTCCGGGATTTCCGTTCTGGCTTCCCAAAGGCATGCTTCTGCGTAAAACCTTGGAGAACTTCTGGTATGAAGTCCATACCAAGGAAGGCTATGATTTCGTCCAGACCCCCATCATGCTGAACCAACAGTTGTGGGAAGTCTCGGGTCACTGGTTCAACTACCGCGAAAACATGTACACCAGCGAAATCGACGATAAAATGTTCGCCATCAAACCGATGAACTGTCCGGGAGGGATGTTGGTCTATAAAAACGGGCTCCATTCCTACAAGGATCTTCCGTGGCGCGTCGGTGAACTCGGCTTGGTCCATCGCCATGAAGCCTCGGGCGCCCTCAACGGTTTATTCAGAGTTCGCAACTTCACCCAGGACGATGCCCATATTTTCATGACCGAAGAGCAGATCGAGAGCGAAGTCGTCCGCTTGATCCAATTCATCGACCGTGTCTATTCGATGTTCAACCTCAGCTATACCATCGAACTTTCGACCCGACCCGAAGAGAAATACATCGGTTCCATCGAAGTGTGGGATAAATCGGAAGCCGCGCTGGAGAAAGCCTGTGCGGCGGCAGGGAAGAAATGCAAGATCAACCCGGGGGACGGGGCGTTCTACGGACCCAAACTCGACTTCCATATCCAGGATTCCCTGGGAAGGGTCTGGCAGTGCGGGACCATCCAGTTGGATATGAACCTGCCTGAACGTTTCGATCTGACCTATGTCGACCGCGACGGGGAAAAGAAACGTCCCGTCATGCTGCACCGCGTCATCTTCGGATCGGTCGAACGGTTCATCGGCATCCTGATCGAACACTTCGCCGGGGCGTTCCCCCTATGGTTGGCGCCGGTCCAAGTCAAAATCCTTCCGGTCAACGCCGAATTCCATCTGGAATACTGTGAGAACTTGAAGACCCGCTTGATGGAAGAGGGGATCCGCGTCGAAATCGACGATCGCAACGAAAAGCTCGGCTATCGTCTGCGTGAAGCGCAGATGCATAAGATCCCGGTCCAATGGGTCGTCGGGGACGGCGAAATCGCCAACAACGAAGTCAATGTCCGTCGTTACGGGAAGAACGAAAGCCGGACCGTGAAGGTGGATGAAGCGTTCGCCGAACTGGCGTTGGAAATCAAAAACAGAAGTCTCTAGACGCTTAGAAAAAGTTAGTGAACAATTTCGCAAAGAGAGTGTTATAATGGGTACGTTATTCGTACCCATTTTTCTATTCGGGTCGGTTAACGATAAAAGGGAGCAACAAATGAAGAAAATCTTATCTGCCGTAGTGGTTGGCTTACTTCTATTGAATGGCTGTACGAAAGTGAAATTAACCGACCTCAAGGTCCTCACCCCCGCGGGCGCCCCTGCGATCGCGCTGATCCCCTTGATGATCGAGAATTCAGAAGACGAAGTCGTCGTGGTCGACGGGACCGATGTGATCAGCGCCGAGCTGGTGAAAGGGGACTACGACGCGATCGTGGCTCCGGTCAACCTCGGACTGACCTTGGCTATCAAAGGCAACTCCGATTACATCCTCTATGGCGTATTGACCTGGGGCAACCTGTATGTCGTCGCCAACGAAGGGGCGACCTTGGACCAGGCAGGGGACATGGCTTTGTTTGGCCAGGCGGCGGTTCCGCAGAAAATCTGGAACACCGTGAAATCCTCCCTTGGCAGCGTACGTAACGAAGTCTACTATAACGCGGTCGCCGATGTGCAGCTGCAACTGCTCACCAAAGCGATGGACATCGGATTGATGGCGGAACCCGCCCTCAGCGCGACCATCGCGAAAGCCAAGACGCAGGGGATCACCCTGAGTATCGTGGCGGATGTGCAGGAATCCTGGAAAACGGCCACCGGGCTGGACAACTACCCGCAAGCCGGACTGTTCATCAAAAAGGATGCGACGAAAGAGGTTAAGAACTCCGTCAAGGCGCGTTTCATTGAAATCCAGGAATTCCTGGCTTCGATGAACTCCAACCCCGATTCGATCGTTTCTTCCGTGGAAGAAGTCGGAGCCCAACGTCTGGGGATCGCCTCGGCTGCGATCATCAAAACCGCCTGGGACCGCATGAACGTGGAAGCCGTTTTGGCCAAGGACGCGAAGGATGAAATCCAAGCGTTCATGGATCTCTTCGGCATGTCGGATATTAGTGAATATATTGACAAGTAAAATCAAGTTAAGAAAAGTTAGTGAACTAGTTAGCAAGCTGGATGCTATAATGGGTACGTAAAACGTACCCGTTTTTTATTACGTGAAGAAAGGGAAGATGCCCGTGCGACGACTTGTGAGTTGGCTGATGATCCTAACAATCTGGCAGCTTGGGTCGATGGCGATCGGCAACGATATCCTTCTTCCGTCGGTTTTCGAGGTCGTGAAGCGCATGGCAGGGCATGTTACCGACGCCACGCTCTATCTGAGCCTCGGGGCGACCTTGTTGAGGGTGCTTGGCGGCTTCAGCGTCGCGTTCATCACCGCGTTGATCACCGGTCTTCTCAGCGCCAACCACCGCAAGTTCCACGACTATTTCGAACCTTTGGTCACCTTGACCCACACCATCCCCAACATCACCTACATGTTCATGGCGCTGATCTGGCTGGGGTCGGAGGGTAGCGTCACCGTCATCGTCTTCTTCATCCTCTATCCCGTCCTATATCAATCGATCTACGGCGGTGTCCTCAGTTTTCATCCCGAACTCCTGGAAGTCGCACGACTTTATCCGGAAACGTTCTTCTATAAGCTCTTCCATGTCACGCTGCCGATGCTGGGTCCTTCCTTGAAGGAAGGCGTGAGAGGTTCCCTCTCCCTCGGCTTGAAAGTCGGCGTCATGGCGGAAATCCTCGGGCAGGTCCAAACCGGGATCGGCCACCAACTCTACCTCGGGCGCGTCAACCTTGAAATGGCGGACATCTTCGCCTGGACCGTCTGGATGATTCTTCTCTCACTTTTGATCGATCTGTTGTTTCATCAGGGTTTTGCGGCCGCGAATCGGGCCGTTACCGATAAAAAAGGAGAATAGGGTATGGAAAAGTTGAATGGGAAAGCAATTGAAATCATCGACGAAATCGTCAAACGGCATTCCGACCGTCCGGGTCCCGTCAAATTGATGTTGCATGACGTGCAGCATGAAATTGGCTACATCCCGATGGAAGCGATGTTGAAGATCAGTGCGGCGACCGCGTCTTCCGTTGCGGAAGTCTACGGCGTCGTGACCTTTTATTCGCAGTTTACGCTCGCGCCCAAAGGCAAACATGTCATCAGCGTCTGTATGGGGACGGCATGTTATGTCAAGAGCGCACAGGATTTGTTGGAAAAGATTCAAAAATTAACCAATAGCCCGATCAACGGGACAAGTGCCGACGGATTGTTTTCACTGGATGCGACCCGTTGTTTAGGTGCGTGCGGTCTGGCTCCGGTCTGCGTCATCGACGGCGTCGTCATCGGCAACGCGGTGAAGAACCCCAAAGTCGACGAACTGTTGAAAAACTGCAAAGCCCAAGCGGCCGCGACGTTGAACTAGTATGGATCTTCGGCCGCTGATCCAAGAATTGAACGCCGAAACCTTGATTCTCGGTCATCCCCGTGTGTTGGATCGCGACTACACCTGCGTGTTCGCCGCCGATCTGATGAGCGACGCGTTGGCGATGGTCAACTCCGACTGCAAGAAAACCTTGCTGGTCACCGGCTTGCAGAATGCGCAATCCCTGCGTACGGCCGAAATGCTCGACATCGACACGATCATCTATGTCCGCGGAAAACACCCGGTGCAAGAAGATTTGAAAATGGCCGCCGAAATGGAAATCAACGTGTTCTGTACGTCGAAAACGATGTACGAGACCTGCGGCATCCTCTTTAAGCTGGGGCTTGTCTCAGCCGTCAACGATGATTGAGCAGCGCTATACGATCGGACATGCGGATTATGCCAACGCCGGCAAAGTCTCCAGCCAGATCAAATCGTTTCTGAAACAGATCGGGTTGGATCCGACCTTGTTGCGGCGGATCGCCGTCGCCTGTTATGAAGCCGAAATCAATATGATCATCCATTCCTACGGCGGGGAAATCACGCTGGCCATGGATGAAAACAGTTTGGACCTGAATTTCAAAGATAACGGTCCGGGGATCCCGGACGTGGAAAAAGCCATGACGCCCGGATGGTCGACCGCGAGCGACAAAGCGCGCGAATTCGGATTCGGCGCCGGCATGGGTCTTCCCAACATCAAACGGATGGCGGATACCTTCGAAATCCAATCGACGCAAAGCGGTACGCATGTACACATCGCTTTCAAGGTGAACGAATGAGTGTGGTCACGTATACGCTGGCCAAGTGCCAGAAATGCATGAAATGCCTGCGCGTCTGTCCGGTGGAAGCCATCACCATGAAAGACGAGCGGGTAAGAATCAATAAGTCCCGTTGCATCAATTGCGGGAAATGCATCGATTCTTGCGTCCATCAAGGTCTGCAGGCGAAGGGGAGCACCCTCGCCGAACTCGAGTACTACGATCTGAAAATCGCCTTGGTACCCTCCGCCTTGCTGGCCGCCGCATCCACGGTAAGTCAGATCGAAGAACTCTTCGGGACGATCAAGAGCTTGGGCTTCGATGAAGTCGTCGATCTGTCCCCCTATGACGGGGCGATTGCCAACGAACTCTATGGCATGATCGCCGACCAGAAAGAACCTTATCTGATTTCCTCGTTTTGTCCGGTGGTCAACCGGCTGATCGAAGTGAAGTACCCCATGTTGCTTGAATACATGGTGCCTCCGTATCGGTCGGCGGAACTCGCCAGCCGAAGAATCCGTGAAGAAACTGCGAAACTGAATCAGAAAGTCGGAATCTTCCTGCTCTGCGAATGCATCGCGAAACTTCCGACCTCGAAATATCCCTACGGTGATACCTCGAGTGAAATCGACCATGCCTTATCGATCGTCGACCTCTTCCCCCGGATCAGTAAAGAAATGGGGAATCATCGCGATCATGTCGATCCGTCCCCCGACGGGTTGAAGTTGGCGAGCAGCGCCCACTTCACAGCCAAAGGCTATGAATCGCATATCCTAAAAGCCGACGGGTTGGAGAAAGTCCAATTGGCGCTCGACTTGGCCGAATTCGGTCAATTGAAGGGAAGGCATTACCTGCATCTCGCCAATTGCATCAACGGATGCGTGGGAGGGAACCTGCTTTGGGGCAATCCCTTCGAAGCCACCCAGCATGTCAGCGAACACTTGAAGACGGTGCGCGGCACCAACGCGCAGGTCGTCTTCGAAGCCAGCGAAGAATCGTTGGACGAAGTGAACGAACGGAAATCCATCCAGGAAAGAATCCTGGAATACGCGCGGGTCAACGCGCAATTGGAACAGCTGCCCGGGTATGACTGCGGGGCGTGCGGATTCGCTTCCTGCCGGATGATGGCGGAAGAAATCGCCGCCGGACGCGCGACCTTGGAAAACTGTCGGATCCGCAACCACGAGGTGAAATCATGAACATTCAAGAAGTCGCCGCCCATACCGGGTGGCAGATCGTCGCCGAATCGCAATTAAATCCGAAAATCGAAGGGGTGTTTGTCGGAGACCTGCTCAGTTGGGTCATGGGACATGCCCAACCCGGGGATCTCTGGATCACGGTCCAGGCCCATGCCAACATCGTGGCGGTCGCGTCCCTGCGCGAACTCGCCGGCATCGTCATCGCCCATGGCAGCGAGATCGAAGAAGAAACGCTTCAATCGGCCAAGGACGAAGGGGTGATGATCCTGCGTACGCCGCAAAGCGCTGCGGACTGCGTCAAAGCCCTTGCGACCCTCGGCATCTAGCATGGATTACGACCTGCATATCCACTCCGCCCTCTCCCCCTGCGGGGAGGACGATATGCGCCCCACAAACATCGTGCGCATGGCGCTCCTGAACGGTCTGTCCCTGATTTCGGTCACCGACCACAACAGCGTGTCCAACCAACAAGCGATGGCGCGTGCGGCGAAAACCTACGGGATCGCGTATTGGTACGGGGTGGAACTCCAAACCAAAGAAGAAGTGCATGTCTTGGGCTATTTCAGAAACGAAGAAGACGTCGAAGACTTCGACGGATGGCTGAGAACGGTTCGCGACACCACCATGAACCGGATCGACCATTTCGGAAACCAGTATCTGTTGGATGAAAACGATGAAATCCTGGGACAGGAAAGAGACAGTCTGATCTTGTCGCTTAACGCCAGCCTCAACGAATGTGTCGTGCAGATCAAGAAAGCGAACGGAAGAGTCGTCCTGGCCCATGTGATGGACCGCAAGAACGGCATCCTGCGTCAACTGGCCTTCATCCCGAAGAACCTGAACTTCGACGGGATCGAAATCACCAAGGAAAATCAGAAGGATGAGTTACTGAAGGCGTATCCCTGGCTGAAAGATAAAACGTTTTTCCTGAATTCCGACGCCCATCGCCTGATCGACATCCACGATGCCGGCCAAACGATGAGCGAAGAAGAAATCGAAGCGTTTTGGAGGAATGAACCATGATGCAGGACTTCGCCATGCATCTGCTGGACCTGGCGCACAATTCGATCAGCGCGAAAGCCACCCGGCTTGATCTCAAAGTCGAAGAATCGCCCTCGCGGGATGTCTTCGAAATCAGTCTGTCGGACGATGGCTGCGGCATGGACGAGGCGACCGTCAAGAAGGCGCGAAACCCGTTCTACACATCGCGTACGACGCGCAGGGTGGGCTTGGGGATTCCGCTTTTGGAGGGAACGACCAAGCAATGCGCCGGGAAGTTCCATCTTCGTTCCACCTTGGGAAAGGGCACCGTCATCGGATCGACCCTCCCCTACAAATGCATCGATCGTCCGCCGTTGGGGGACGTGGGTCAATGCGTGGCGATGATCCTGCAAGCCGCGCCGACGCTTCACCTGACGCTCGACTATGCCTATGAATCAGAGAAGTTTCGTTTGGATAGCGATGAAATCAAAGCGACCTTGGGCGATGTGCCGATCGACGAGCCGGAAATCCTGCTCTTCATCCAATCCTATGTCCAAGAACATATCAAAGCGCTGCAACATGGAGGAAAAAGCCAATGAAAACATTGCAAGATCTACAAAAACTACGGGATGAAGCCAAAAAACGGGTCAGTATGCGCGAAGGGGACGTACGTTACCGCGTATTGGTCGGTATGGCGACCTGCGGCATCGCGGCCGGAGCACGCCCTGTGCTCAACGCCTTGGTCGAAGCGTGCGCGAAAGAGCACTACGACTGCACCGTGACCCAGACCGGGTGCATCGGAATGTGCACCTACGAACCGATCGTCGAAGTCCTCGACCAAGACGGTAAGAAAACGACCTACATCCATGTCGACGCCAAAAAAGCGGTCGAAATCTTGGAAAGCCATGTCAAGAACGGCATCCTCTTGGAAGCCTATAGCTTGCAGTAAGGGGAACAACCATGGAAAGAATGCATGTATTGGTGTGCGCCGGGACGGGATGTACTTCCTCGCTCTCCGCACAAGTCGTCGAACAGATCCAAAGCGAACTGGTCAAACTGAATCTGCAGACCGAAGTCAAAGTCATCAAGACCGGATGTTTCGGCTTGTGTCAAAAAGGACCGATCGTGGCCATCCACCCCGACCGCGTCTTTTATTGCCATGTCACCCCCGCGGACGCCGCGGAGATCGTCGCCGAACACATCTATAAAGGCCGCCCCGTCAAACGTTTGGAATTGACGGACATCGACGAAGTGACCAAAGAAAAGATCTTCAACATCGACGAGATCAAGTTCTATGCGAAACAACAACGCATCGCATTGAAGAACTGCGGCGTCATCAACCCGGAAGACATCGACGAATACATCGCGATGGAAGGCTACATGGCCTTGGGGAAAGCCCTCACCACCATGACGCCCCAGGAAGTCATCGATGAAGTCAAGAAATCCGGATTAAGAGGAAGAGGCGGCGGCGGGTTCCCGACCGGCGCGAAATGGCAGTTCGCGGCCAACCAACCCAAAGGTCAGAAATACGTCATCTGTAACGCCGACGAAGGGGATCCCGGTGCGTTCATGGATCGCTCCATCCTTGAAGGCGACCCGCATGTCGTGCTCGAATCCATGGCGATCGCCGGCTATGCCATCGGCGCCAACCACGGCTACGTCTACATACGCGCCGAATACCCGATCGCGGTCGAACGCTTGGAGATCGCCCTCAAACAAGCCCGTGAACTCGGTTTGCTTGGAAACAACATCTTCTCGTCGGGCTTTGATTTCGACATCGAAATCCGCCTCGGCGCCGGCGCCTTCGTCTGCGGTGAAGAAACCGCACTGATCCAGTCGATCGAAGGAAAGCGCGGGATGCCGCGCCCGAAACCTCCGTTCCCGGCGGTTTCAGGGGTATGGGGCAAACCCACCATCATCAACAACGTGGAGACCTTCGCCAACGTGGCGCCGATCCTGCGTAAAGGCAGCGAATGGTTCGCCAGCATCGGGACCGAAAAGTCCAAGGGAACCAAAGTCTTCGCATTGGGCGGTAAGATCAGCAACACCGGTTTGGTCGAAGTCCCGATGGGAACGACCCTGCGCGAAGTCATCTACGAAATCGGCGGCGGTTGCCCCGACAATAAGAATTTCAAGGCGGTGCAGACCGGCGGTCCTTCCGGCGGCTGTCTCACCGAAGCCGACCTGGATACCGGGATCGACTTCGACAACCTGGTCGCGCTGGGATCCATGATGGGTTCGGGCGGGATGATCGTCCTTGACGAAGACAACTGTATGGTCGACGTCGCCCGTTTCTACATGGACTTCATCGTCGATGAATCCTGCGGGAAATGCAGTCCGTGCCGCATCGGCACCAAGCGCATGCTTGAAATGCTGACGGATATCTGCGAAGGCAGGGGCACCGCGGAAACCCTATCCGAACTGGAACGATTGGCCCACAAAGTCAAGGATACTTCCTTATGCGGATTGGGACAAACCGCATCCAACCCCGTCCTATCCACCCTACGTCTCTTTAAATCCGAATATGACGCCCACGTTTTCGATAAGAAATGCCCGGCCCATGTTTGTAAGAACTTGCTGACCTACAGTATCGAAGCCGAACTTTGCCGCAAATGCGGACTCTGCGCCCGCAATTGCCCCACCAGCGCCATCACCGGTGTCTTGGGTAAGGAAGTCTATGTCATCGATCCTGCGAAGTGCATCCGTTGCGGTGCGTGTATGACCGCTTGCCGCTTCGGCGCCGTCTTACGCGGATAGGAGGAACCCATGAGTAAAGTCCATTTAAAAATCAACGGTTTGAACGTCGAGGCCGAAGCCGGCTCGACGATCTTGGAAGCCGCGAAAGCCGCCGGCATCCGTATCCCGACCCTCTGTTATCTCAAAGGCGTGACCGCCAGCGGGGCATGCCGCGTCTGTACGGTCGAAATCAAAAACGTCCGTTCCCTGGGTGCCGCCTGCGTCTATCCGGTCGCGGAAAACATGGAAGTGTTCACACACTCCCAACGCGCCATCGACGCACGACGCAACACCGTCGAACTGATCCTCTCCAACCACTCCAAAGACTGCCTCTCCTGCATCCGCAACCAGAACTGCGAACTACAAGCCTTGGCACAGGAAGTCAACGTCCGCGACCAAGCTTTCGCCGGCGAAAAAACAAAGCCCACCTATGACGACGTCGCACCGGGCATCGTCCGCGACACGACCAAATGCGTCCTGTGCGGCCGTTGCGTCGAGACCTGCAAGAATGTCCAAGGCCTGGGCATCCTGGATTTCCAGGAACGCGGATTCAAAACCTCCGTCGGACCCGTCTTCAACAAGTCCTTCAGCGAAGTCAACTGCATGCAATGCGGACAATGCATCAACGTCTGTCCGGTCGGCGCGCTATGTGAAAAAGAAGAGATCCACGAAGTCATCCAAGCCCTCAACGATCCCACCAAACACGTCGTCGTGCAGACCGCGCCCGCGGTACGCGCTTCCTTGGGCGAAGAATTCGGAAACCCCATCGGAACCCGCGTCACCGGCAAGATGGTCGCTTCCTTACGCCGCATCGGTTTCGACCGCGTCTTCGACACCAACTATGCCGCCGACCTGACCATCATGGAAGAGGGGACGGAATTCCTGCACCGTGTCGCCGAAAAGGGCACCTTGCCGATGATCACCTCCTGTTCGCCGGGCTGGGTCCGCTATCTTGAATTCGAATATCCCGACCTGATTCCCAATCTCTCCACCTGCAAGTCCCCCCACATGATGTTCGGGGCGATCTTGAAATCGTACTACGCGAAAACCAAAGGCATCGACCCCAAAGACGTCGTCGTCGTTTCGATCATGCCCTGCATCGCGAAGAAATCCGAAAAAGTCCGTGAAGAAAACAAAGTCAACGGCCTGCAGGATGTCGACCATGTCCTGACGACCCGCGAACTCGGGCGACTGATCAAAATCTACGGGATCGACTTCAACAACCTGCCCGACGAAGACTATGACCATGACATGTTCGGCGAATATTCAGGCGCCGGCGTCATCTTCGGCGTTACCGGAGGGGTCATGGAAGCCGCGTTACGCACCGTCGCCGTCAAACTGACCGGCGAGGAACTCACCGACGTCAACTTCTACGGCGTCCGCGGCGTCGAAGGCGTCAAGGAAGCCACGCTGAATCTCGCCGGCATGGAAGTCAAAGTCGCCGTCGCCCACAGCATGTCGTTGGCCAAACCCTTGTTGGATGAAATCCGTGCCGGCACATCGCCCTACGCCTTCATCGAAATCATGGGTTGCCCGGGCGGATGCATCAACGGAGGCGGTCAGTCGATCGTCAACGCCAGCGTACGCAACGCACTCGGCGTCAATTTCATGAAACTGCGCGCCAAGACGCTCTACGACGAAGACATCAGCATGCCGCATCGCCAATCGCACAAGAACACCCAGATCCAGGCGCTCTACGACAACTTCCTGCATGAACCGTGCGGACATCGCTCCCACGAACTCCTGCATACCCATTACACACAGAAACCAAGATTCAAATAAGTCTTCATTCATCAGACACAAAAGGGATATCCGAAGGGAATCCCTTTTCTTTGTAAAAGCAAACCACCTGTTCTTCTAAGAAGTAAAATAGAGCTTAAGCGATGAGATAAGTAAAAATCCTTCGAGGTAAGATTGAAGAGCCTGACAGTGTAACAATCAGGCCGGAGGTAACTATTCATGAAATCCATTGAAATGAAATTTTCATCGACATCATGAAACTTCTTTTGGAAATTTATAGCGGAGAACTCAATATGAATGTGTTTCTGAATACCGATCAGGGCTACCACAATACAAGCATCAACTAATAAGAACTTTTTCTGGAGAACGGTTTCACTCAATCGATGTTGCGTTGAGAAAACAGTTCGTACATATTCATCAAGAATCTTTTTATGCAATCACTAAACTGGAAAGGATTTCAAACAAATCCACACATACAATCATCTTGCGGATAGTATCATCGCCTATATCTATTACAGTAATTATGTTCATCTACATTGGGGCTGGCATCGCAATCCAACAGAATGAATTCGACAGCAATCTATCAGAAAGAAGGAGTTTTATTCTACTCCTTCAGATGAAAGTATCGCTTAGTTCGCTTTTCTGCCTCATTCATTTCAATTGAATTATGATTTTCTAGTGAAATTGAGTGCTATCAGTGTCAACTTATTTCTTCTAACCATAACCAATATAAGCAGATCCGGCTGCCGGCAGTAGACAAAATGAATGATGTCAACTATGTAATTAGTCAGACTAGTCATAACTTCAAAGAGAATTCTTACACGCTCTTCATGGATTGTAAATGCGTTCAGACTGTGATAATGTGTGTAAAACAGAGACTAAGGGGTAAACAAAAATAGCGTGATGACTTTTGTTCATAATATGACCTAATGGAGGATAAAAATGAGAAAAACCATTTCTAGATTTGTTCTAATAACACTTGCTTCAAGTTTGTTTCTAACGAGCACGATAACAGTCTTTGCAACCTCTGAAGGCGCCATTATTGATTCATCTGAGATAAGTGAAATTTCAAGAGATGTAATAAATCAGATAGTTTCACTAGAATCCAGGGAAATTGCAGTAAAGGATTATTCATTATTATATGATGTTAGTGATAATCCAAGTTATGTTCTATTAACATTTACAGAAGGTGGTTATGCTATTGTATCAAGGAGTAATTCTTTGATCGCAATATACGATCTTGATTCCAAACACGCACCTTATGAGGAACTTCCAAAAACAAGCAAGAAAGTGTTTGGAGGCCCCCTAAACTACTTTAGTGTTAATTCGAAAGGTCAATTAGTTGAAACCAATACAGGTAGCATCTATGCAAAGAACCAAATAACAACTGCAATGAGAAATATGAATAGTGACTTTCTAAACCAAGCAAAATCAATACAGTTGGTAACGGTCGAATCAGAGATTGTTTATGCTGCTACAGCAAGTTGGGTCGGCATACCTTCATCGAGAGTGTCTAGATATTCTACAGGTATGTGGATAAATTCTACTACGAATTATCCAGCATCTCAAGGATACCCTGTGCTTGGAATTTGCGGAACAATAGCTGCGGCAATTATGCTTGCATATTTTGATGATTATATTGATAATAATTATGTACCATCAACAATAAGAATAGTGAACAGCTCGACACCGGGATCTTTAATTACAACCTTGTATAATTACATTGATAAGGGGAAAAACGGTACTTTTCCTTGGGATGTTAGTAGTGGAGTTAATAGTTGGATGATGGCATACAGTCCGATATACAATTTAAGCCATCGTTCGTGGTATAGTACATTTACTTTCTCACTAGCTAAAGACGATATATCAAATATGAGGCCAGTAGCAATTGGATTGTTGGAGATGTTGGGATCTACTTACGAAGATCACTGGGTAACAGCATATCAATTCCAAGAGAATGGGATTTTTTCTACAAGTTATTATAAAGTTGTAGATAATCATGGAAGCTATACTGCCACGATCCATGTGAACTGGACTTCAGGAATTGTTGGTCTAGATTAATGTTCAAATTAAAACCTATGAAAATACAACGAAAAATATCAATTGCAGGTATATTATTAATAGTGTTTCTTCTCGCATATTTCTTAATTCAAAGGAGTTTCGTTGGATTAAGGTATAAGCAAAAGATACTATCATTACCAATTTCGGCAATATCTGAAGAGTATAAAATCAATCTTGATGTTTTTGGTGAGAATGTACAAGTTTTGAAGATTACCGACAATTCGCTAATCTTCAAAAACCCCGAGTCAATTAAAATCGATCGAATTGAATTTCAGAAATATTTTTTTAGCCTTGAGATTATTGAGTCCAAAAAGCCAAATACTTTTTGGAATAGCTTCGGAAATGTATTGTATGAAGATTCATTTGTGGTAAATGGAGTAGTCGTAGATTTAAAGTTCTCATCAACCAGTGTACCTGATGATACGAAAATCAATCCTACAATATCATTCAATTTTAGTATTGGTAAACTGAATTACTTCGGCTATATGAATGCTGAATCCGACAATGAGTATTACGATTATTATCGAAATGGAGACAAAATCAGCGACACACAAATTGAAATTGTTGAAAGTATGATTTCATCTCTAATTATTTCCAATGAGAAGACTCATATAGAATCGCCTGAATGGATAATAGTGTTGACTAAAACACAAATGCATCTTGATTTAGATTCATAAGTTGGAAAAAACTGTCAACGTAATAGGAGCGATTTTCTATATTTGAAGATCAAGATAATAGCACTCTAAGATAGAGTGTGGTTTTGGAAAGATAACAGGGTGTGTCGAATGACGCACCCTGTTTTTGGTTAACGTTGGAAGAATTCCTTGACGCTTTGGTAGACTTGGTCGACATCGACGATCTTGACTTCGGTGTCGCTACGTCCTTTGATTTCGACTTGGTTGTTTTCAATCGTTTTCCCAACGGTGATCCGAAGAGGGATCCCGATGAGATCCATGTCGTTGAACTTGACCCCGGCACGTTCGTCGCGGTCGTCCAGTAACACATCGAAGCCATGTTGTTTGAGTTGCGAATACAAGAGGTTGCCCGCATCGTTCTGTAGATCGACTTTCGAATTGATGACGACGATCGCGACCTGGTACGGCGCGATTTCCTTCGGCCATAAAATCCCTTTGTCATCATGGTTTTGTTCGACCAGAGCCGCTAGACAGCGTCCTGGACCGATTCCATAAGATCCCATCACGACGGGATGGAGTTGGTTGGTGGCATCCAGATATTCCAGACCCAAGGCCTTGGCGTATTTGTCTCCGAGTTTGAAGGTGTTTCCGATTTCAATGCCTTTCTTGAATCCGACATGACCTTGATGGCAGGTAGGGCAGACATCGCCTTCCTTGATCTGACGGACGTCGGAAACAAACGCAGGGGTGAAATCGCTGAGATTCGCGTTTTTGAAGTGGACGTCGGTTTCGTTGGCTCCGACGATGAAGTTGCGCATCAAGGAAACCTGGGTATCGACGATCACGCGGATCTTCAACCCGATCGGTCCGGCGAACCCGACTTTCGCATTGGTCGCAGCGACCACGACGTCAGGTTCGGCCAAATTGATTTCATTGGCGCCCAACAGTTTGCGTACTTTGGTTTCATTCACTTCCGCATCGCCGCGAACACAAACCGCGACGACTTCCTTATCCGTCTTATAGAGTAATGTCTTCACGAACTGCTTGGAAGATTCACCCATGAAGTTGGACACTTCTTCGATGGTCTTCGCATTGGGCGTCGACACTTTTTCATACGGTAGATACGCGATATCCGACGCTTCTTCGAGATTCACGCACGCGGCGACTTCGATGTTGGAAGCGAAGTCGCAGGTATCGCAAAGCACCAGGACATCTTCGCCGATTTCCGTCACCGCCTGGAATTCTTCCGACAACAAGCCGCCCATCACGCCGGTATCGGCCGTGACGATCTTGTAATCGATGCCCATGCGGTCAAACGAATTCTTGTAGGCGTTAAACATCTTTGCGTAGGCGACATCTAGACCAGAAAGATCCGCATCGAAGGAATAGGCATCCTTCATGATGAATTCACGGACACGGATCAAACCGAAGCGCGGACGGGGTTCGTCGCGGAACTTCGTTTGGAATTGATAGAGGTTGAAAGGGAAGTCTTTATAGGAGCGTACCCGTGACGCGGCGGCCAGGACGAAGAGTTCTTCATGGGTCGGACCCAGGACGAACGGTTTGGCGAAGCGGTCTTTTAAGGAGAACATCGAGTTCCCGAACCCTTCGCGACGTCCGCTCTGGATGTAGACGTCTTCGGGGATCAAAGAGGGCATTAAAAGCTCCTGTGCCCCGGTCTTATCCATTTCATCACGGATGATCGCTTCGATCTTCTTAAGCACCTTATAGCCCATCGGCATGTACATGTAGACGCCCGAAGAGCTCTTTTTGATCATCCCGCTTCGGACCAAAAGGTTACCGCTACCTGAATCCTCATCCTTCACGCTCTCGCGTAAAGTGTAGAAAAAGCTGTTTTTTAGTTTCATATTCCATCCCTCATTTTGTTACTAGTGCATTATAGCATATTTTTACATTGAAAAAAGACGCATGTTCTTGCAAGAACGCTGAAAGACGGCTATACTATCACAGACGGAATCAAAGCCGTCAAGGAAGCGGACTTGACACCATAAAGAGACTATGGTATCATAGCGATGCTGTTAAAAATGAATGTGGAAAGCAGAAGTCACTCTTCTCACCCGATGGCTCAAGTCATGGGTAGACGCTACATGTACCGATTCTATGTACAAAGCACGGGTGCGCATCTGCGTACCCGTTTTTTATCACTCGGAGGTGAAAGTTATAAGCCACAAAAAACCGCAACAGGACGAACTGGTCAATGAGGTCATTCGTTTCAAAGAAGTCTTGGTCATCGGACCCAATGGAGAACAACTTGGGATTTTAATGCGTCGCGAAGCGCTTGAAAAAGCGTACGAGTACGGATTGGATCTCTATTGCGTCGCCCCGGCAGCCGTACCGCCTGTATGCAAGATTCTCGATTTCGGTAAATTCCGTTTCGAACAGCAGAAGAAGACCCGTGAAGCGAAGAAGAACCAGCATGTCACGGAAATGAAACCGATGCGTTTATCGCCGGTCATCGACACCCACGATTTCGAAACCAAACTGCGTCAAGCACGCACGTGGATTTCGGAAGGGATGAAGGTGAAGGTCGACATGCGCTTCAGAGGCCGTTTGATCACGCGTCTTGAAGTCGGTCAGAAAGTCATGAGAAGTTTCGTAGAACAGATTTCGGATATCGCGCAGGTGGAACGCGCACCCTTACTCGAAGGGAATACCATGAGTATGGTCCTTGCTCCCAAACGCGGTAAATAACAGGAGGAACGAACAATGCCTAAAATGAAAACCAAAAAAGCGTTGGCGAAACGTGTCAAGGTGACCGGAAGCGGAAAACTGAAACGCTCCCACGCCTACGTTTCCCACTTCGCCGCCAACAAATCCCACAAACAAAAACGTAACCTAAGAAAATCCGCTCTCGTATCGAAGAGTGATTACAAGCGCATCAAACTGATGCTGCACAGTTAAGGAGGAATGAACAATGGCAAGAGTTACAAGCTCGGTTACATCGCATAAGCGCCATAAGGCAATCCTGAAGCTGGCCAAAGGTTACTTCGGATCGAAACACACCATCTATCGTACGGCTCACGAACAAGTCATGCACTCCCTGCAATACGCGTTCCGCGACCGTAAGCAACTCAAACGCGAAATGCGTAAACTGTGGATCGCGCGTATCAACGCCGCGGCCCGCATGAACGACATCAGCTATTCGAAACTGATGCACGGCTTGAAGTTGGCGGAAATCACCGTCAACCGCAAGATGTTGTCGGAAATCGCCATCCACGACCCCAAGGGTTTCACCACGGTCGTCGAAAAAGCGAAAAAAGCGCTCGAAAAGTAGCCCTCGGGGGAACATTCGATGAAAGACACGAAGCGCACGCTCAACGAGCTACTGGTCTATCTCTTTAACCACATCTTGTTTCTTGAAGAAAAGAATCTGAAAGACCAAGGCATCCGTCTGTCCATGACGGAAGTGCATACGCTGGAAAACATCGAAAAAAGTTCCTCGAAGACCATGTCCGATATCGCGAAGCTTCAAATGGTCACCCAAGGAACCCTGACCGTGGCGGTCAACCGCCTGGTGAAAAAAGGCTTTGTGTGGCGTGAGCGCGATAAGGAAGACAAGCGTGTCATCCGTTTGGAACTGACACCCGTCGCCAAGGAAGTACTGAAGGTCCATGACCGTTTCCACGAGTCGATGATCGATTCTCTGATCGCCGATATGAAAGTGGACGACGATGTCAACCTGATGACTTCGTTGGATAAAATCATGGAATACTTTAAGAAATTAGGTTGAACCGTGACGAAAGTCGCGGTTTTTTCTTTTCATCATAAGAAAAGCCGTCGATGACGGCTACTCGTTGAAATTACGTTTCAATGCGTCGTATTTGTCTTTGGCGATCGTACGGTAGATTTCGTCGCCCCGTGATTCATGCATCATCATCGCCCAAGTGCACCAGAGCAGGTTATGGAATTTCTCGTAGCACGAAAGCGCATGGCTTGTCTTTTCGTCCGGCACGTTTCCGAAATACTCCCGGTAGAAGATATCACGCGAAGTTTCGTCTTCGATCTGGTTCTCGGTCAAGAACGACATCACGTCGAACAGCGGATCGTTGTCCCCGGCATATTCGTAATCGATCAGATAATCCCTTTCGTCGGTGAAACCGATGTTTCCCGCGACCCAGTCGTTGTGGCAAAGGGTCGGCGTGGATTCTAGGTTCAGCATCTCTTCGATCACGTTCTCCGCGAACTTCGCATCGTAGATCGGGTGGTCGACATGGCTTGCATATTGGCGGTAGCGCGCGACGGGGTCGAAGGCGAATCCGCAGGTCGCGTTCAGTCCATGCAGCTTCTTCATCAATTTTGCGGTCCGTTCGATCTTGTCCACTGCGTCGCATTCGTCGTAGGTTTTCAAGGACTCGATGTACAGGGTGACTTTGATGCCGGTGGCGGGGTCGAAATACAAGGTCGGGACATCCAGGTCCAGCGACGCGATCTTCTGCAGGGCTTTGGCCTCGTGGTGGAAGCGGACGATGCGGGACGCATCGGGGTAGGGCTGACGCAGGACATACCAGACATCGTCCAGTTTCACCAAGGTGTTTTTATTGGTATAGCCTTTATGGAGGGGTTTGACATCGTCGCCGCTCGCGCTCAGGATGCGTTTGAGAAATTCTTCGTTCATGCCGGTACCTCCTTTTCGTGTATATGATAGCATAAAACCCTCGGGTTTGTTAAAATGGATGAGGTGATGAAGATGCGTGTGGTCTTGGCGGCGTTGAATGCGAAATACATCCATAAGAACCTGGCGCTTCGCTGGCTATACGTCAGCCGTCCGGCGTCTTTTGACGTGCAGATCGTGGAAGGGGTCATCCGCGACGACCCGATGAATACGGCGAATCGAATTTCAGCCTATCGACCCGACGTCGTCGGCTTGAGCGTCTACATCTTCAACGCGGAAGAAACCAAGGCGCTGATCGCTTGTTTGTTGAATTTGATGCCCGAAGTGCGGATCATCCTCGGCGGACCCGAGGTCACCTATCATCCCGAACCCTGGTTGAAACTAGGTGTCGAAGCCGTGGTCTGCGGGGAAGGGGAAACGGTGTTCTGGGAGTATCTCCAAGGGAAACCCTCACCCAGCATCCAGACCAACCATCAGGTATCCAGTGAAGTCGCACGCGTCGACCTCTCTTTGCTTGAAACGATGGAAAGTCCGTATTTTCTTGAACTCGACGAAGCGGACATGGATAAGCGCTACCTCTATATGGAAACCGCCCGCGGATGTCCCTATGACTGCGCCTATTGCCTTTCATCGCTTGAGAAGGGGATGCGTCGCTTCAGCGATGCCTATCTTGACAAAACCTTCGACCGGCTGGCGAATTCGGGCGTAAAACAGGTGAAATTCCTGGATCGGACGTTCAACGTCGATCCCGTCCGTGCGCTTCAAATCGCACGACGCTTGACGGAACTTCCATCCTCGATCTCCTTTCATGTGGAACTGGTCGGCGATACGCTGGGTCCGGAAATCATCGACTTCTTCACTTCGCAAGCGAAGTCGCGCTTCCGCGTCGAAATCGGCGTCCAATCGTTCAACCGGAAAACCTTGCTTGAAGTCGGGCGGTTCTCACGGCTCGACGTCCTTAAGAAAGTCATCCTTCAGTTCAGCGAAGCGGGTGTGCACCAGCACACCGACTTGATCGCCGGACTCCCTTATGAAGATTATTACTCTTTCAAACAATCGTTCAACACCTTGTTTTCCTTGAATCCTTTTGAAATCCAAGTCGGGATCTTGAAACTTCTCCATGGGACGCGTCTGCGCCGCAACCATGAAACCTATGGCTATACGTTCACCGACCAGGCGCCCTACCCGATCACGTCTTCTTCCTGGATGAGCGAAGAGGATATGAAATCGGTGGAAAGCGTGGCGAACGCGGTCGAAAAGTTGTATAATTCCCAAAAGCTGCGTCATACGCTGAGCCATTGGGTCGAAGAAAACAAACTGGATGCCTTCGATCTTTTCTTGAAGGTCGGCAACGCGTTGCGCACTTTGAAACACCCTTATTCCCAACGCGATTTCTTCCGATGCATCGCCGATGCGGTCAAAGAGGATGTACTTCTTCCATTGAACCGCCTGAAAGGGGACTATTATCGCTTGAGCCCCATCTATCCCCAGCCGTTTTGGGAAGAAGGGGAGTTGGACGACCAAGGAAAAGAAGTGCGTAAAGCAATCAGGAATCGGCTGGATTCAAACAAAATAAGCGTTAAACACATGAAGATCGTCGAACGGGCGGACGGGAAAGTTGGATCCGATGTCTGGGTCTATCCGGCGCTGGGCAAATCGCACACCGTTCTGAGATTCGATGAGAAGTACAACCTGGAAAGCGAGACCGTTTATGAAAGTACTCATCGCGACGCATAACGAACATAAGAAAATCGAAATCAAGCATTTTTTGGATCGGATCGGAGGGTTCGAGGTGGTATCGCTCCGTGATCTTGGGATTACGGAGGAACCGGAGGAAACCGGGGCGACGTTTCGCGAGAACGCGCTCTTAAAAGCCAACGATGCGATGCACAAGACGGGATTATTGACGATCGCCGACGATTCAGGCTTGGAGATCGACGCCTTGAACCAAGAACCCGGGGTGAATTCCGCCCGCTATCTCGGGAAAGATACGCCGTATCCGCAAAAAAACGAGATTATCCTGCAACGCTTGCGGGATGAAACGAAGCGGAGTGCGCGCTTCGTCTGTGCGATGGCCGTCGTGAGCCCGCTGTATCGCCCCGTCGTTTTCGAAGGACGGATCGAAGGGGTCATCGGACATCGCCAACAGGGATCCAACGGATTCGGCTACGATCCCATTTTCTATCCCTTAGGCCAAGGGCGCTCCTTGGCGGAATATGAACTGGAAGAAAAAAACGAAGTCAGCCACCGGGCGATCGCCCTGAAGCTGACCCTGCGTTATCTTGAAGAACTGAAAGGTCGTGAATGACATGCTGAACTTTAAATCCTGGGCTTCCACTTTCTTCGGTTTCCTATTGATTCTGGTCCTCTTGCTGACCAGCGTCGACATCTTTAGTTTCGACCGCGGGTTCTATCAGGATCAATATGAGAAACTCGATGTCGCCCTCAACATCGGCGTAAGCGATCAAGACCTCACGAAAGCCACCGATGTCCTCTTGGATTACCTGCAAGGCAAGCGCGACGACATGGATGTGGTCGTGACGATCGACGGGGAACGTGAACCGATGTTCAACCAACGCGAGATCGACCATATGGTCGACGTGGTCGTCCTCTACGACAACGCCATGCTTGTCCGTAACCTTTCCTTGATCCTTTCCCTGGCGATCGTACTGATGCTGGGTGTGATGTATCGCAAGAAAGCGCTGCGTCTTTTGGCGCGCGGGATCCAGAACGCCTCCGTCGTCTTCGGCGTCATCCTGGCGTTTTTAGCCACCTACGCCTTGGTCGATTTCTACGGGTTCTGGACCCAGTTCCACCATGTCTTCTTCACCAACGACCTTTGGTTGTTGGACCCCAACACCGACAATCTGATCTTGATGGTCCCGGGTGAGTTCTTCTTCGCCTTGGTCTTCCGCATCGTCGGCGGATTCGTCGCTGCGTTGATTGTGGTGAATGTGTTGGCGTTTTTCGCCCAACGGAAGAAGGAAAGCGTATGAACCGCAACCTCTTGAAACTGATCGCCGTGGCGACCATGACGGTCGACCACATCGGCGCCTTCGTTTTGGTCGGCGACGAATTCTTCTGGATGCGCGTCGTCGGTCGCTTGGCCTTCCCGATTTTCATGTTCCTTTTCGCCGAAGGGGCGCGTCATTCCAAATCCGACCGCCGCATCTGGTTCGCCACGATCCTGGCGTTCGCGATCGTCACCCAGCTCATGTTCGAGTGGGTCGGCGCCGGTTTCGTCAACATCCTTTTCCTTTTCGCCCTGGGCTTGGTCGGGTTTGAAGCACAGGACCGCGGTCAAGGTTGGCTGTTCATCCCCTTGGCGTTCACCGCGAGTTATTTCCATGTCGACTACGGTTGGTACGGGATCGCGGCATTGTATTTCTTCTATATCTTCGAGGGTAAACGGAGTCTGCAATTCCTATCCTTTGCGCTGTTGACCTTGGTGTTCACTTTCCTGCCTCTGTACGGTCATCCGCAATGGCTCTATATCGTTCAAAACCTATCCGTCTATTGGCGCTATTTCGTGCAGGCGTTCGCCATCGTCCCGTTGGCGATCATCGCCCTGTATGATCCGAAAAAGAATAAGCGGATCGAAAACCCCGTGTTGTATCAAGCGTGGAAATACTTCTTCTACGTCTACTATCCTTTGCATATCGTCGTTTTATGTTTGATTGCGAAATAGAACCGGAGGGCAACCATGCTTCATATCGTATTATTCGAACCGGAAATCCCGCAGAACACCGGTAACATCATGCGGACCTGCGTGGCGTTCGGCATGAAACTGCATCTGATCGAGCCCCTCGGGTTTTCGTTGGATGAAAAATCGGTAAGGCGGAGCGGGATGGACTACATCCGCGAACTGGACATGAGCGTCTATCGTGACTGGGAAGATTTCGTCGCGAAAAACGAAGGGGAGTTCTACTTCATCACGCGCTATGGCAAGAAAAGCCCCGATCAGGAACGATTCGATGCGTCGAATGAGATTTACCTGGTGTTCGGGAAAGAGAGCACCGGGATCCCCAAAGCGATCCTGCGGGATCATCTGGATCGTTGCCTGCGCTTGCCCATGGTCCCCGAAGCACGCAGTCTGAACCTGTCCAACACGGTCGCGATCCTTGCCTACGAAGTCCTGCGCCAAAACGATTATCCCGGATTATCCCGCCGTGAAGTGATCAAAGGGGAAGACTGGCTGGTGCGCGATGCATAAGCTCGACGGATTGTTCGCGACCTATTTCCGTCGCGTCGCTTTCTTTTGCGTCTTGGTCGTCCTGACCGGCGCCCCGCTATGGATCGGTCAGATCCGGGTGGGCAACCTCTTGGTTTCGATGGGTTCGACCTCCGATCTCTTCAAGTTGGCGCAGGAATCGATCGCGTCGTCGATGTTCGCGACCCGCTTCCTTTTCACCTACCTGCAAGGCAGTTTTTCGCTAAATTCCTTGATCGTATCTTTTGTTTCCTCGTTTCGCCTCCATGAATTCCTGTTTCTGATGTTCATCGTCTATCTTGCGACCTTGCATCCCGAAGGGTATCGCCTGAAAGCGGTCCGGTGGGCCGCCATGGGGGTTTTCGCCCTGCAGGGGATTTTATACGTCCTGGCGGGATATTCGCTCTACAGCGCCTATTACGCAGGCAGCGGGGCACAGGCCGTCGCCCTGCTTCAAACCCTCGGCTTCTTCTGCGTCGCCGTGTCCTGGATCGAAGCGTTTGGCATGACCCTGGCTTCGTTTATCGCGCTTTCCTTGGTCAAACGCGAAGAAATCGATTAATCCGTTTGAATTCTGACGCTACTTTGCATATAATACACTTTGAGGTGATTTGACATGATCGAGAATATGAACGACCTGATTTCCCTGGCTTTGATTACGATCCTCTTCATGGGCTTCGGGTATCTCAATCTGCGTAATTTTATCCATCACCGCCGTCGAAAAGTCATGGAAGAAGAGATCGAATACTATAAAGAGTGGTAACTCTAGAAACATCGGAGGTAGAACATGTTCACAAAATCCTTTAGCTCACCCAACGCCCCGAAGGCGCTCGGACCGTATTCCCCCGCATTGAAACTGGGCGATTTCGTCTATCTGTCGGGCCAATTGCCGATCGACCCGACGACCAATGAAATCACCGGTTCGGATATCCAGGAACAAACCTATCAGGTACTGAAGAACATGGAAGCCGTCCTGGCCGAAATGAACCTTGAAACCCGCCATATCGTCAAGACGACGGTATTCATGACGGATTTGAGCGAATTCAGCGCGATGAACGAAATCTATGCGACGTATTTCGCCGATCCGTATCCGGCACGCTCGACCGTCCAGGTCTGCGCTCTGCCCAAGGGTGCGAAGATCGAAATCGAAGCCTTGGTCATCGACACCTTGGTCTATGAACAACAAGTATCCAACCAATCGGGTTGCGGATGCGGCGACGGCGGATGCGGCGAAGAAGGCTGCGGCGATGGTTGCACGTGTGGCGAAGAAGGTTGCGGCGAAGAAGGCTGCACCGACGGCTGCTGCAGCGGCGAAGAGACGACGGAAACCCCCGACCAAGTTTGCGAAGACGGCTGCTGCTGCGGCTAGCCGTCTTTTTTTTTAGGAACCGCACGTTCACTTCAAGGAAAAACGCAATCGATTGCGTAAGAGTCTGATGAGGTGACCCCATGAATCCAAACGAAGTGCTCTATCTCCGCCCCACATCGACCGGTACCTTGATGGTGACGGAGCAACAAACCCTGCATATCCAAGAAAACGCACAGGATTATCTTGCGGGCTGGTGCCTGGCGCTGGGCAGCAGCCTACGCGGTAGCGCGGATGTCGTTCGACACCATCTCGACGTCAAACAGAAATTACCGGTCCTGGTGGACCCCACCGACCGGCTCTTGTTTTTCCCCACCTTGTCGAAGGAACATCCGGAGTGCGTCTGGATCAATTACGCGAAAATTCGTAAACTGAAGGCGTTGACGACGGGGACCCTGGTCGTCTTCGGCCAGCGGGAACTTGAAGTCGACATCGGCATCCGTTCGTTGCGGATGCAGGTGAGACGGTGCGAGAAACTGGTGAAAAGCATCGGGCAAACCCCGTATACGATGAAGAAAATGAAGATCGGCGAAAAATAAAACGGTCGAAGCGAGGTAGCGATGGGTACGTTCAGAAAAAAAGATCTTAAGACCGGCTTGATGGTCGTCCTGTCCGCCTTGGTATATTCCTTTGCGATCAAAGGGTTCGTCCGGGCGGGTGAACTGTTCCCCGGCGGGTTCTCCGGCATCTCCGTCCTTTTCACCCGGTCGATGTCCGAATTCTTTTCCATCTCCATCCCGTTCGGGCTGGTTTACGGGCTTCTGAACATCGGTCCGACGCTTTTGGTGTACAAGGTCGTCGGCAAACGTTTCGCTGTGTTCAGCGTCTTGCATTACGTCCTGGTGTCGGTTTTCACTTCGGTCTTCCCCGTCATCGCACTGACCGGCGACATCTTTCTGATTTCGGTCTTCGGCGGGATCCTGGGTGGACTTGGCGTCTCCTTGGCGCTCAACGCCAACGCCAGTACGGGAGGGACGGACTTCATCGCCATCTACGCCTCCAGTAAAGCCCGCGTCCCGGTCTGGACCTACATCATGTACGCCAATACGTTGGTGCTGGTGTTGGCGGGATACCTGTTCGGATGGGAGAAAGCCCTCTATTCGATCATCTACCAATTCTGCTCGACCTACGTCGTCTCGCAGCGCCACATGCGTTTCAAACTCAAGACGATCCACCTGGTCACCGCATTCCCCGACGAAGTGACCCGCAGCATCTATGCGTCGACCCGCCACGGCATCACGCGGATCTGGGGCGAAGGGGGTTATAGCCATCAGGAAAAATGCATGCTATATACGGTCGTCAACGCGTTCGAGGTCGACGATGTCATCGAAGCGGCCAAGAGCGCGGATCCCCGCGTATTCATCAGTATTTCAGGCGCGGAGCGGGTCATCGGGAATTATTACCAGAAACCACTGGAATAGGCTTGCATTTTTCGCAAAACAGTGTAAAATACAGATTGTCTTTTTATCAAGAGATGAGGTAGAGAGTTAGCTCGACGACCTCACGCCAACCTGCTTTGCAAGGTGGTTCCGCTAACGACGATAAGGGAGAAACTTACGACACGTACACCTTCTCGTTTTTTAGCGGAAGGTGTTTTCTTTGAAAGACAACATAGGAGGAACCCCCATGAGAGAATATCTGTTCACATCGGAAAGCGTCACCGACGGCCATCCCGATAAAATCTGCGACCAGATCGCCGATTCCATCCTGGACGCAGCCCTGTCGCAGGATCCCTATTCCAAGATGGCTGTCGAAGCCACCATCAAGGACGACTTGATTCTGGTCTATGGCGAAGCCAACACGAAGGCGACGATCGATTTCGAGAAAATCGCGAAAGACGTCATCCGCAGCATCGGCTATAACGAAGAATACACCGTGATGGTGAAGGTCAACGGCCAATCCGCCGAGATTTTCAACGCGGTCACGGGACACGACGAAATCGCCGCCGGCGACCAAGGGATCATGTTCGGCTATGCCAGCAACGAGACCGAAAACTACATGCCTTTGGCGATCGATACGGCACATCGACTTTCCAAACGACTCAGCGATCTGAAATGGGAAGACAAGCGCATCCGTCCCGACGGTAAGACGCAGGTCACCGTCCTGTATCGCGACCATAAGCCGGTTTCGATCGACACGATCGTCGTCTCGACCCAGCACAGCGCGGACTTGTCGCAGGAAGAACTCCACGAGATCGTCAAGACGCAAGTCATCGACCGCGTGGTCGATCCCAAATGGATCACCCCGGATACGAAATACTTCATCAACCCATCGGGTTCCTTCATCGTCGGCGGATCGTTCGGCGATAGCGGAACCACCGGCCGCAAGATCGTCGTCGACACCTACGGCGGCATGGGACGGATCGGAGGCGGCTGTTTCAGTTCGAAAGACCCCTCCAAAGTCGACCGCTCGGCGGCCTACTACTCCCGTTTCGTCGCCAAGAACCTGGTCGCGGCGAAACTCGCGGAACGCTGCGAAATCCAACTTTCCTACGCGATCGGGCAAACCCATCCGATTTCGATCATGATCGACACCTTCAACACCAACCTGGTCGAACTCGAGGAAATCTACGCCTGGGTCAAACGCAATTTCGACTTCAGCGTCGGCAACATCATCCGGGAACTCGACCTGTTGAAACCCATCTACCGCAAGACGGCCAACTTCGGCCACTTCGGTCGCGACGGGTTCAGCTGGGAAACCATCAAGACCACCAAGTAACGGGAAACCGTTGCTTTTTTTATGCGTTTCGCTTTACAGAAAAAGATGGATATGCAATACTTAATTCACTTAACTATTAAGCATCTTAAGTAAAAGGAGGAATATGGAAAACAGCCTCAAACAAAAGAAAATCTGCGACTTGATCGCCTCGATGGAGAGGATGCGCAGGGCGCAGAAAACGATGCGCAGCAAGCATACTCACGACGGACCGATCTTTCCCTTGATCGAGTTCGCCAACGCCTGCGGGGACGATTCGGTCCCCATCAGTAAACTGGCGGAAGTCTTCGGGGTCTCCGCCGCCGCGGCGACCCAGTTCATCACGAAGATGTCGATGCACGGCTATGTGGTGAGGGAGGAGAACCCGCAGGACCGGCGCCAGGTCATGGTCCGCATTTCCGAAAAAGGGAAAGCGACCGTCAAGGAAGCGCAGGCCGAATTCATGGAAACGATGAGCGGTCTGTTGGATTATCTGGGTGAAGAAGACAGTCTTAAAATGAATGCGATCATCGAAAAGATCGCGGAATATTTCAACCAAGGAAAGCAAGAACAACATGAAAAAGAAAACAAAGCGTAGAATCATTTGGTTAGTCGTCGTCGCGGTCATCATCAGCGCGGGGTTTTTACTGCTGAATAACTTCCGCAACAATTCAATGAAAAAATTAATCGAGGAAAGCACGCTCGTCACCGTGGAAAAAGGCGAACTGATCCTTTACAGCGTCGCGAAAGGGAAGATCACCTCGGCGGATACGTCGGAAGTGAAATTCGAAGGCAGCCTCAAAGACAACTACGTCAAGGTCGGGGACGTGGTGACGAAGGATTTCAAGCTCGGGCAGTACAAGAACGCGATGCAACAGGTGTTCAACCTGCGTGCGAAGATCGACGGGATCGTGATCCAGGTCGCCAACAACGCGATGCCTTCCTATGTCGTCGCCAACCCGGATAAGCTCCAGATGGAAGTCCAGATTTCCGAAAAGGACATCGCGAAGATCAGCGTCGGGCAGAAGTCCAAGGTGTTCATCGACGCCCTGAACCTGACCGTGGAAGGCACCGTCAGCAAGATCAGCCTGATCGGCAACACCTCCACCGATTTCACCACGTACACGGTCACCGTCGCCTTCGACAAAGGCGCCAACCCGATTTTCCTGGGGATGACCGGCAGCGCCAAGATCGAAACCTTGGTCAAGAAAGACATTTATCTTGTACCGGTCGAAGCCCTGATCCAAAGCGGAGGGAAAATCAACCTCCTGAGTTCGGAATGGTTCGACAACATGAACAAACCTGAAAAAGACTACTATCTTGAGGTCACCGTCGGTAGCGCGGACATCGACGTCGCGGAAGTGAGCGCCGAAGGGTTGGAAGGCTTTGAAGCCGTCATCCTGCCGGAATCGACGTCCTTCACCGGTTTCGGGGGTCTCCGCAATGCTGACGCTGAGTAACGTCACCAAGCACTACAAGATGGGTGATTCCGTCGTCCGTGCCTTGGACGGGATCAGCCTTACCATCGACGAAGGGGATTTCACCGCCATCGTCGGGCCTTCGGGAAGCGGGAAGTCCACGCTGATGAACATCATCGGGTGTTTGGACATCGTGACCGACGGCGAATACGTCCTCAACCAGATCCCAATTAAAAAATACGAAGAAGACGAACTGGCGGAAATCCGCAACAAGCAGATCGGGTTCGTTTTCCAGCAGTTCAACCTGTTGCCTTCCTTCAGCGCCCTGGAGAACGTCATGATGCCCATGACCTATGCCCGCGTCCCCAAGAAACAACGCGAGAAAATCGCCGCCGAGATCTTGACGAAAGTCGGATTGGGCGATCGGATGGACCATAAACCCACCGAATTGTCCGGCGGACAGCAGCAGCGCGTTTCTATCGCCCGCGCCTTGGCGAACAACCCGGCGATCATCCTGGCCGACGAACCGACCGGGGCGTTGGACCAAAAGACCGGCAAGGAAGTGCTCGACCTTTTAACCCAACTCAACAAGCAGGGGAAGACCGTCATCGTCATCACCCACGACGTCGGGGTCGCCGCCTACGCCTCGCGCATCCTGACGATCCGCGACGGCAAGATCGTCGACGACTCGCGCAAGGAGGCCGACCATGTTTAAGGAATATTTCTCGATCGCCTGGCGTTCGGTGGTCGCCCATAAAATCCGTGCCTTGCTTACGACCTTAGGCGTCGTCATCGGCGTATCTTCGGTCATTCTGCTTCTATCGCTGGGCAACTCCGCCAAGGCGGAAGCGGCGAACCAGATCCGCGCCATCGGCAGCAATCTGATCATCGTCCGGGTCACCGACCGCAACGGGGTGCTTCCGACCATCTGGTTGGATGAACTCAAAGACAGCGGGAAGTTGGCCGCCTACAGTGAAATCATCTCCGGGAATACGTCCTATGTCGTCAACGGGCAGAACTTCGACGTTTCCGTCAGCGGCGTGAACCAGGATTACGGCTTCGTTTCCAGTCTTGAATTGACGAAGGGTCGCTTCCTCTCTCAAATCGACATCGACAATAACCTGCCGGTCGTCGTCATCGGACCCAAGGTCGCCGAAAAACTCTTTCCCTTGAAAGATGCGATTGGGGAGACGATGGTCATCCAGGGCGTGCAGTTCCGCGTCATCGGGATCTTGACGGAGCGGGGGACCAACTTCAACGGCGATCTCGACGCGACCGCCTACATCCCCATCGACTTCGCCGGAACGCTCTATCCCTATCGTTTGAATTCGAAGACCTATTACCTCGCCAGCGAAACGGAAGACACGGTCGCGACGTCGATGCGTAAAATCGAGTCCTATCTGACCTCCGTCCTGCCTTCCGCCAACGAGTTCAACGTCTTTAGCCAATCGCAGATCCTGGGCGTCATGAACACCCTCATGGGCTTACTGACAACCCTCTTGGCGGGGATCGCCTCCATTTCCTTGATCGTCGGGGGCATCGGGATTATGAACATCATGTTGGTGACCGTCCGTGAACGGACCCGCGAAATCGGGGTGCGTAAAGCGCTGGGCGCCAAGCGCTCCCAGATCATGATCCAGTTCCTCATCGAAGCGGTCATCATCACCACCCTGGGCGGTTTGATCGGATTGGGCGTCAGCTATGTCGGCGCCGCCATCATCCAGTACCTCTCCGACTTCAAAGTCACGGTCGGCTTGGATTCGGTCTTCCTCTCCCTGATCTTCTCGATCACCATCGGCGTCGTCTTCGGGATCTATCCCGCCAACAAGGCGTCGCAGTTGGAACCGGTCGACGCGCTTCGCTACGAATAAAAGAAATCCGCAACCCACGTTGCGGATTTTTAGTGCTAGTATAAGATAACGTGTGGTTTTGAAAAAGTGCTCTATAAGATATCGTGTGGGTAAGAGAGAA